>Ga0156326_155_pt2 | contig 63072 bp, 54 predicted proteins | sample RifCSPlowO2_12_FD_107974 | JGI IMG/M metagenome (GOLD analysis project Ga0156326, IMG submission 107974) | Sphingomonadales bacterium RIFCSPLOWO2_12_FULL_63_15 | reverse complement strand
GGTGCTGCCGCAGGCGCGGGTGACTGGGTCGGTGGTCAGCCGCGCCTGCGGCAGCGCCGCCTTGAGGCCATCGACCGCGAAATAGCGCACCGTCTCCTCGATCCCGATCCGCCCCTTCGCCAGCCCCTTTTCCGTCAGGAAAGCGGCGACCAGCGTATGCGGGCTTTCATGCTCCTGCCACACCCGCACCTCTGCCGGGATGCCGAGCGATTCGTCGATCGAGGGCTTTTCGAAGAAGGGGCAGATGATGAGCGGCGCGCCCGACGCGGGGATGACCAGCGCGGTCAGCCGTTCGCTGCGCCACCAGCGCACGCCACTATAGTAATTGAGGCTCGCCCCCGGTTCGATCAGCAGCGCGTCGATGCCCTGAGCCTGCATCATCGTCTGCGCGCGGGACAGGCGGTCAGCGCGTTCGGCCGGGCCGATGGGCTTAATGCCTTGGGTCAGGGACGTCAGCGCCTCGGCCGCCCGCTCCTGCGCGAACAGGCGCGGGGTGACGGCGGCGGCGATGCCAGCGGCGGCATAGCCGAGCAGGCTGCGCCGGTCAGGCGTAAGCATAAGGGCCACCGGCCTGCAACGCGGCCTGATAGGCGGGACGGGCGTGCATCTCGCTAAGCCAGCGCAGGATATGCGGCCGACTGTCGTTGAGGCCACCGCGCGAACAGGCGGCTTCCAGCGGAAAGCTCATCATCATGTCGGCCGCCGTAAAGGCCTCGCCCGCAAAATAGGGGCGGCTAGCCAGTTCGCTTTCGATCCAGTCGAGATGATCGTCCAGCATCCCTTGCACCGTGGGGCGCGCGGGACGGCCGAGCAGGCCGAGCTTGCCGATGATGAGCAGCGCCAGCAGCGGCGGCATCAGCGATCCTTCGGCATAGTGCAGGAATTGGCGGTAGCGGATCGCGCCGTCCGCATCAGCGGGCGGGCCGAACCGATTGCCCGCGCGCCCGACCAGATAGTCCATGATCGCGCCGGTTTCGATCAGGCGATGGCCATCCACCTCCACCACCGGCGACCGACCGAGCGGGTGAATGGCGCGCAGCGATGTGGGCGCGCGCATGGTCTTGCGATCGCGTTCATAGCGGCGCACCTCATAAGCCTCGCCCAATTCCTCCAGCATCCACAGGATACGTTGCGAGCGGCTGTTGTTGAGATGGTGGACGATGATGGTCATGATGGCTCCGATGCTGCGTGGCGGTCAGGGCTAACGCAGCCGGGAGGCATTGCCAAGTTCAAGCAAAGCCACGTCATTCCCGCGCAGGCGGGAACCCATCTCCGGCCCCATCCTCAGGCGCGAGGTTGGGAGATGGATCCCCGCCTGCGCGGGGATGACGAACAGTTTTATGCGACCGCCAATTCCGCCGCCGCCTTCTGCTTAGCGCGATAGGCGTGCAGCAGCGGTTCGGTATAGCCGTTGGGCTGGACGACGCCCTCGAACACCAGCGCACGCGCCGCCTGGAACGCCAGGCTCTCTGCCTCGCGCCCACTCATAGGCTGATACAACGGATCGCCCGCATTCTGCGCATCGACCTTGGCCGCCATGCGCCGGAGCGCGGCATCGACCTGCTCGCCGGTGCAGATCCCATGCAGCAGCCAATTGGCCATATGCTGCAAGGAAATGCGCAGCGTCGCGCGGTCTTCCATCAGGCCGATGTCGTGGATGTCGGGCACCTTGGAACAGCCGACCCCCTGGTCAATCCAGCGGACGACATAGCCCAATATGCCCTGCGCATTATCGTCCAGCTCCTGCGCGATCTCCTCTTCCGACCAGTTGCGCCCGGTGGCGACCGGGATGGTCAGCAGCTTTTCGAGGGGAGCGATGCCCTCCGCTGCCCGTTCGGCCTGCCGCGCGAACACGTCGAAGCGGTGATAATGGGTCGCGTGCAGCGTCGCGGCGGTGGGCGATGGTACCCAGGCGGTATTGGCCCCGCTCTTGGGATGGCCGATCTTCTGTTCCAGCATGTCGGCCATGCGATCCGGCGCGGCCCACATGCCCTTGCCGATCTGCGCCCGACCCGACAGCCCGCAAGCGAGGCCGATCTGGACGTTGCGATCCTCATAGGCGGTGATCCAGTCGCTGCTCTTCATCTCGCCCTTGCGGATCATCGGTCCGGCCTGCATCGACGTATGCATCTCGTCCCCGGTGCGATCGAGGAAGCCGGTGTTGATGAAGACGATACGGTCGCGCACGGCATGGATGCAGGCGGCGAGATTGGCCGAGGTGCGGCGCTCCTCATCCATGACGCCGACCTTGAGCGTGTTGCGCGCCATGCCCAGCATGTCTTCGATGGCGTCGAACAGGCGGTTGGTGAAGGCGGCTTCGTCGGCTCCATGCATCTTGGGCTTGACGACATAGACGCTGCCCGCACGGCTGTTGCCACCTTCGCGGGCCAGATCATGCAACGCGATCAGGCTGGTGACGATGCCGTCGAGAATGCCTTCGGGCGCTTGCGTCCCACCGGGCAGCAGGATGGCGGGCGTGGTCATGAGATGGCCGACATTGCGGACGAACAGCAGGCTGCGGCCAGGTAGCGTAAAGCTGGTTCCGTCGGGCGCAGTATAAGCGCGGTCGGGGTTCAGCGCACGGGTCATCATCGCGCCGCCCTTTTCGAACGTCTCGGTCAGGTCGCCCTTCATCAGGCCCAGCCAATTGACATAGGCCGCAACCTTGTCCGCCGCATCGACCGCCGCGACCGAATCCTCCAGATCGCAAATGGCGGTCAGCGCCGATTCGAGAATGACATCGGATATGCCCGCAGGATCGGTCGCGCCGATGGGATGGGCCGAATCGAAAACGACTTCGATATGCAGGCCGTTATGGCGGAACAGGCGGCCCTTCTCGCTGCGGCCCAGATATTGGGTCGGATCGGCAAGGATGATCTCGTCGCTCGCAAGCTCGGCCCAGCGACCGCTGGCGAGCGGGATCGCATCGTCCAGAAACGCCTTGGCCCAGGCGATGACCTGCGCGCCGCGTGCCGCATCATAGCCCTTGCCTGCCGCTGCGCCGGGGATCGCGTCGGTGCCGTACAGCGAGTCGTACAGACTTCCCCAGCGCGCATTGGCGGCGTTGAGCAGGAAGCGGGCGTTGAGGATGGGGACGACCAATTGCGGTCCGGCCAGCCGCGCGACCTCGTCATCGACATGCTCGCTGCCGATGGTGAAGGGCGCGGGTTCGGGAACCAGATAGCCGATGGCGCGCAGGAACGCCTGATAGGCCTGCGCATCATGCGGCTGGCCTGCCCGCTGCTCATGCCAGTCATCGATCTGCGCCTGCATCGCATCGCGGGTTTCCAGCAGGGCGATATTGTCCGGGGTGAAGCGCGCGAAGATGTCCGCAGCCCCCGCCCAGAAAGCGGCTGGTTCGATGCCGGTGCCGGGCAGCGCCTGACTGTCGATGAAGTCGGCGAGCGATGCCGCGACCTGCAGCCCGGATTTGTCGATCATGTGGTCGGTCATCAATCTGCTCCCAAATATTGTCGTCATCCCCGCGAAAGCGGGGACCCATCTCCCACCGTAGCGACGGGGGACAGCGCCGGAGATGGGTTCCCGTCTGCGCGGGAATGACGGTGCTGTGTGAGACATCTACCCCATTCCCATTATGGCGTATATTCACTATTATACGAACATAGTCATTCCCATGGTGAACGAATATGATGGACCCCGACCATGAACTGTTCGTGGCGATCGTGGATGAAGGCGGCCTCGCCGCTGCCGGTCGCCGCCTCCACATCTCGCCCGCCATGATGTCCAAGCGGCTCGCGCGGCTAGAGGAGCGGCTGGGCACGCGCCTCGTTCATCGCACCACGCGGCGGCTGGCGCTGACCCCAGCGGGCGAGCGGCTCCACGCCGATCTGCGCAGCATATTGGCGGCGCTGGACGAGGCCGAGCGGCGCGTGTCGGGCACGTCGGCGATCGTCGCGGGGCCGCTGCGCATCACCGCGCCCACTTCCTTTGGCCGGATGCATCTCGCGCCCTGGCTGCCGCGCTTCATGGAGGCCCATCCCCGTGTCGATCTCGCCATCAACTTGTCGGACGATTTCGCCGACCTGATCGACACCCGCGCCGACCTCGCCATCCGCATCACCGGCGATCCGGGGCCGGGCCTCTCTGCACGACGGCTGGCGACCAACCGCCGCATCCTGTGCGCCGCGCCCGCCTATCTCGACCGCTATGGCACGACCGCCACCCTCGCCGATCTCAAAACCCACCGCCTGCTCGCCGCCGATGGCCAGATGCCCTGGCGCCTCGTCGGCCCGAAAGGCCCGGTGACGGTCGAGGGGCGCAGCCATGTCCGCACCAACAGCAGCGAAGTCGTGCGCGAACTGGCGCTGGCGGGCGGCGGCATCGCCCTGCGCTCGCTCTGGGATATCAGCGACGCGCTGGCGCGCGGCGATGTTCGGCAGATTTTGCCGGAATTTGAAGGGTCAACGGATGTCGGCCTGTTCGCGGTGCAACTGCCACAGCATAATCCGCCCGCCGCCATCACCGCCTTCGTCGATTTTCTTGTCGGACTATATGCGCCAACGCCCCCTTGGGCGCGTTCCACCATTGCCCTTGCGGAACGCAGCCCTTAAGGCCCATCGCATGGACGATAATACCCGCCGCGCCGCCCTCGACTATCACCGCTTTCCCCAGCCGGGGAAGCTGCGGATCGAGCCGACCAAACGCATGGTCAACCAGCGCGATCTCGCGCTGGCCTATTCGCCCGGCGTCGCTGCCCCCTGCATGGAGATCGCCGCCGATCCCGACAAGGCGCTCGATTACACCGCGCGCGGCAATCTGGTCGCGGTCATCTCCAACGGCACCGCCGTCCTTGGCCTCGGCGCGATCGGCGCGCTGGCGTCCAAGCCGGTAATGGAGGGCAAGGCGGTCCTCTTCAAGAAATTCGCCGATATCGACGTGTTCGACATCGAACTCGACACCACCGACCCCGAAAAATTCATCGAAGCCGTCGCCCTGATGGAGCCGACCTTCGGCGGCATCAACCTTGAGGATATCAAGGCGCCCGAATGTTTCGCGATCGAGGCGCGGTTGAAGGAACGGATGAATATTCCGGTCTTTCATGACGACCAGCATGGCACCGCCATCGTCGTCGCCGCCGCCGTGCGCAACGCGCTGGTGATCCAGGGCAAGACGCTGGCCGATGCCAAGCTGGTGACGTCGGGCGCGGGCGCGGCGGCGCTCGCCTGCGTCGATCTGCTCGTGTCGATGGGCCTGCCGGTCGACAATGTCACCATGACCGACAAGGATGGCGTCATCCATTCCGGCCGCGAAGGCATGTTGCCCAACATGGCGCGCTATGCCCGCGATACCAATGCGCGTACCCTGCCCGACGTGCTGCCGGGCGCTAATCTTTTCCTCGGCCTCTCCGCGCCCGGCGTGTTGAAGCCCGAATGGTTGCCGTTGATGGCCCCCAACCCGCTGATCTTCGCGCTCGCCAACCCCGAACCCGAAATCCGCCCCGAAGCCGCGCGCGAAGTGCGCCCCGACGCGATCATCGCCACCGGCCGCTCGGACTATCCCAACCAGGTCAACAACGTCCTGTGCTTCCCCTATATCTTCCGGGGCGCGCTCGATGTCGGCGCGACCCAGATCAACGAAGCGATGAAGGTCGCCGCCGCCGACGCGATCGCCAGCCTCGCCCGCATGCCCGCGCATGACAGCGTGGCGCAGGCCTATGGCGGGCGCAGGCTGGTCTTCGGCCCCGACTATATCATCCCCACCCCCTTCGACCCGCGCCTGATCGGCGAGATCGCGGTCGCCGTGGCACGCGCGGCGATGGACAGCGGCGTTGCCCGCCGCCCGATCGATCTGGACGACTATCGCCGTCGCCTGACGCGGCAGAATACCCGCTCCGGCCAGCTGATGCTGCCGGTGTTCGAGGCCGCACGCGGCGGCGCACGCCGCATCGTCTATGGCGAGGGCGAGGATGAGCGCGTGCTGCGCGCCATTCAGGATGCGCTGGACGAAGGCATTGTCCGCCCGACCATCGTCGCGCGCCGCCGCATCCTGAACCAAAAGCTGCCCGACCTTGGCCTACGCTTCGAACTCGGCCGCGATGTCGAAGTGATCGACCCTGAAACCGACCATGAGATCATGGCGCAGTTGGTCGAAGGCTATCGCGAAGTCGCATCCCGCCGGGGCGTGCCCGCCGCCGAAGTGCTGCGCCATGTCTATCGCCGCCCCAGCGTCACCGCCGCCATGCTGTTGCGCCTTGGCCATGTCGATGCCGCGCTGATCGGCGGCAATTCGGAATATTGGGGCCAGGTCGAACATGCGCTGCGCATCATCGACCGGGTGCCGGGCCGCAACCGCGTCTATGCACTGTCGGGGCTGATCCTCGACGCGGGCGCGCTGTTCATCACCGACACGCATATGGTGCCCAATCCGACGCCCGAACAGGTTGCGGAAATGACGCTGCTGGCGGCGACCGAGCTGGAACATTTCGGCCTGGTCCCGCGTGTCGCCCTATTGTCCCACTCCAATTTCGGTGCCTCGCACAGCGACAGCGCGCGCAAGATGCGCGCCGCGCTCAAACTGGTGCGGCAGGCCGCGCCCGACCTTGCGGTGGATGGCGAAATGCACGCCGATGCGGCCTTGAGCCAAGCGCTGCGCGAGAAACTGATCCCCGATTCGCGCTTCGAAGGGCCGGCTAATCTGCTGGTGATGCCCAATCTGGATGCCGCGAACATCACGCTCACAGCACTCTCCGCCTCGTCCAGTTCGCCGACCGTCGGGCCGATGCTGATGGGCCTGACCAAGCCCATTCATGTGCTGACCCCCGGCGTCACCTCGCGCGGCATCCTCAACCTCACCGCCATCGCGGCAGCGGAAGTCGCGCGCGAAGGCTGAGCTTAACCTTTTGCCGCTATGGCGGACGATGGTAATCCTCCCCTGTAAGGGGAGGTGGCAGGCGAAGCCTGACGGAGGGGTGTCCCCCCATCGTGACGGCGACACCCCTCCACCACTTCGCGGTCCCCCGCCCCTTACAGGAGAGGAATTTGTTTGAGGATGATATGGCAGCTCTGCTCAAAGCATTGGCGAAAAGCGCTGGTCCCAAGCTGGCGATCGGCGCAGGGCTGGCGGGCATTGGCCTGCTTGTGTCCAGCTGGATCGACCGCCCCGCCGCCGAAGAACCCGCCCCGCCTGCGCCCATAGCAAAGGCACCACCTGCCCCCGCCCCAGCTCCCGCAAAGCCCGCCGAACGCCGCAGCGATCAGCCGATGACGATCGATCCGCGCGCCCTGACGGTCAAGCGCGTCCTCAAGATTGACGGCCCATTCCGCCATGGCGACTATGCCTGGGACGAAAGCGGCGCGCCGACGACAGGCCCCGTCATCATCACCGTGGACCTGCGCGCGCAAACGCTATCTGTGTTCCGCGCGGGCTATGAGATCGGCGCGGCGGTCATCCTCTATGGCGCGACCGACAAGCCAAGCCCCCTGGGCGCCTTCCCGATAACACAGAAGGACGCCGACCATTATTCCAACCTCTACGACAATGCGCCCATGCCCTATATGCTGCGCCTGACCAGCGACGGCGTGGCGATCCATGGCAGCGACGTCCAATGGGGCAAGGCAACCCATGGCTGCATCGGCGTGCCCGTCGCCTTCGCGCAAAAATTGTTCGGCGTGACCAAATTGGGCGACGTCGTCGTCATCACCAACGGCAAGCGACTCGACGTCAGCAAGGCGCAGGTCGGGGCGTAATACCGAGGTGCATTGACGGGAACCTATAGCTCGTTATTCCCCGGCGAAGGCCGGGGTCCAGTCCCACGGTCAGAACTGGACCCCGGCCTTCGCCGGGGAACACCGCGCATGAGTCAGCCTTATTGCGCGATGGCACAAGCGCCTCCGTCCTGCCCCCGGATCAGCGTGGCGGCGGGGGCTTGCTCGCCAGCACCTCGGCGAACGCGGCGACGCCTGCCTTCGGGCCTTCGGGATGATCCCATACCGCGCTGCTGACGGCCAGAAAATCCGCGCCCGCCATCACCAGCGGCCCCGCATTGTCAGCCGTCACGCCGCCGATCGCGACGCAGGGCAGTTCGAACAAAGTCGTCCACCAGCCCAGGATCGAGGGTTCGGCGCGATGCTGCGTTTCCTTGGTCGTGGTCGGAAAGAAGGCGCCAAAGGCGACATAGTCGGCCCCCGCCTCGCCTGCTTCCATCGCCAGATGGCGACTGTCATGGCAGGTCACGCCGATCTGGACATTGGGACCAAGCTGCTTGCGCGCATCGCGCGGGTCGCCATCCTCCTGCCCCAGATGCACGCCATCCGCACCCAACCGCTTGGCGAGGCCAATGCTGTCGTTGATGATGAAGGCGACCTCATGCTCAGCGCAGATCGCCTGCAACGGCGGCGCGAGCGCGGCGATGGCATGATCGTCCACCCCCTTGAGCCGCAGTTGGAACGCAGCAACCTTGCCGCCTTCCAACGCTTGCGCCAGGCGCGGCGCAAAATCCGCGTCGATCGCGGGGGGCGAGATCAGATAGAGTTGGCAAGCGGGGCGAAAGCCCGTCTGGAACTGATCGGCAAAATGCGGATCGAGCGCCAGTTCTTCATCGGTAAAATCGGTCATGGCCGACGCCCTAACCGATCCCGCCGATCCGGGAAAGGGGGGCCGGGCAGGCGCAAGGCCCGCCCGGCCGATCCGGTTCAGGCCGTAACCGCCGTCTTGGCGACCGATGCGCCGTGGATTTCGTCGATCGCTTCGCCCAGCGCCGCGTTGAATTCGTCATCGCTCATCTGGTGGCGCAGGTCGTTGAGCAGCGCGCGGCTGAAGCTGGCGATGATGCCACGATTCTTGGCCAGTTCGACGCAGGCTTCGGGACGGGCAAAGCCACCCGACAAAGCGACGACGCGCAGCACGCGGGGATGATCGACCAGCGGATCGAACAGGCCGGCCTTGGTCGGCAACGACAATTTCAGCATCACCTGCTGGTCTTCCGGCAGCGCGTCGAGCGCCTTGACCAGTTCGTCGAGCAGGATCGCGTCGGCTTCGGCGCGTTCGGGCGACTTGATGTTCACTTCCGGCTCGATGATCGGCATCAGCCCGGCGGCCAAGACTTGCTGCCCGGTTTCGAACTGCTGCTTGACGACGGCGGCAATGCCTTCGCGGTTGGCGAGGTTGACGACCGAACGCTCCTTGGTGCCGAACACGCCCAGCGCCTTGGCGCGGTGCAGCAGGATGTCGAGATCGGGGTTCGGCTTCATCAACTGAACGCCATTGGCCTCGTCCTCCAGCCCCTTGTCGATCTTGATGAAGGGCACGACGCCCTTCTCGATCAGCGCCTGCGGGGTCGGCTTGCCGTCGACGGTGCCGTCCATCGTGCGCTCGAACAGGATCGCGCCCAGCACCTTGTCGCCGGTGAATACGGGCGCGGTGATGATGCGGCTGCGCATCGCGTGGATCAGGCCGAACATTTCCTCGTCATTGGCCCAGGCACCTTCCTCAATGCCATAGCCCTTGAGCGCCTTGGGCGTCGATCCACCGCTCTGGTCGAGCGCGGCGATGAAGCCCTCCCCATCGGCGATCTTCTGCTTCATGGTCTGATCCAGCATCTGCACATACCTTCTTCATGATAGAGGCCCCGCCCCCTCGGCGGCACCTGGTCAATCCTGCGCAGCGCTCGCCCCTCTCCATGGGCGGTCGCTGGCCGTCAGCCTGTCGTCAGGCCATCAGCGCCTTGACGCCGGGCAAGTCCTTGCCTTCCATCCATTCCAGGAACGCGCCGCCCGCGGTCGATACGAAGGTGAAGTCGGCGGCTGCGCCCGCATGGTTGAGCGCGGCAACAGTATCGCCGCCGCCCGCGACCGAGGTCAACTGGCCTTCCTTGGTCAGCGCCGCCGCCGTCCGCGCCAGCGCGACCGTGGCGGTGTCGAACGGCGCAATCTCGAACGCGCCGAGCGGGCCATTCCACACCAAGGTCCGGCAGTTTTTCAGCACATCGGCCAGCGCCTCCACAGCGGCCGGGCCGACGTCGAGGATCATTTCATCCTCAGCGACTTCATGCACGTTGCACGTCCGCACCGATGGCGGGTTGGCGGCGAATTCCTTGGCCACCACCACATCATAGGGCAGATGGATGGTGCAACCGGCCGCTTCGGCCTTGTCGAAAATCGCTTCCGCCGTGTCCGCCAGATCTTTCTCGCACAGCGACTTGCCGACATCGACCCCGCGCGCGTGGAGGAAGGTGTTGGCCATGCCGCCACCGATGATCAGATGATCGACCTTGGTGACGAGATGGTTCAGCACATCGAGCTTGGTCGAGACCTTCGCCCCGCCAACGACCGCTGCGACCGGCTTGACCGGCGTGCCCAGCGCGACCTGCAACGCATCCAGCTCACGCTCCATCGCGCGTCCGGCAAAGGCGGGCAGCTTGTGGGCGATGCCCTCGGTCGAAACATGGGCACGGTGCGCGGCGGAGAAGGCGTCGTTGACATACATGTCGGCGATCGCCGCCATCGCCTCGGCCAGCACCGGGTCGTTGCTTTCTTCGCCCGCATGGAAACGGGTGTTCTCCAGGATCGCAATGTCGCCGGGGCGCATCACCGCAATGCCATCGATCGCCGCCTGACCGGCGCAATCGGGAATGAACTGCACTTCGCGGCCCAGCACCTGGCTCAAGGGGCGGGTGATCTTCGACAGCGAAAATTCGGGGTTTTTCTGGCCCTTGGGACGGCCGAAATGGGCGAGGATCAGCACCTTCGCGCCGCGATCGGCCAGTTCCAGCACGGTCGGCATCGCCGAACGCAGGCGGGTATCGTCGCTGACCGACCCTTCATGCATCGGCACGTTGAGGTCTTCGCGCACCAACACGGCCTTGCCGCTGATGTCGCCCATATCGTCGAGTGTCTTGAACGGCTTGGTCATGTTGGCTTCCTGATGCATCCGTCATCCCAGCGAAAGCTGGGATCACTCTTCCTGTATCGCCGAAGAGAAGAAAAGCGGGATCCCGGCGTGCGCCGGGATGACGAAAAGGGGGCAAGTCACCTTGCCCCCTCCGTATCTTACAGGAACTTCGCCACCACGCCGCTGGTGTCGATCATGCGGTTGGAGAAGCCCCATTCATTGTCGTACCAGCTCAGCACACGGACCAGCGTGCCGTCGATGACGGCGGTTTCCAGGCTGTCCACGGTCGAGCTGCGCGGATCGCCATTATAGTCGATCGAGACCAAGGGTTCGTCCGAATAGCCCAGCACGCCCTTGAGCGGCCCTGCTTCCGAAGCGGCCTTGAGCAGAGCATTGACTTCCTCGACGCTCGTGGCGCGCTTGGCGTCGAACTTCAAATCAACCACCGACACATTCGGGGTCGGCACACGGACCGACGAGCCATCGAGCTTGCCCTTCAGCTCCGGCATCACCTCACCCACCGCACGGGCAGCGCCCGTGGTGGTCGGGATCATCGACAGGGCAGCGGCGCGGGCGCGGCGCATATCCTTGTGGATCTGGTCCAGCGTGTTCTGGTCGTTGGTATAGCTGTGGATCGTCGTCATGAAACCGCGCTCGATGCCGATCGCATCGTGCAGCACCTTGGCGAGCGGGGCCAGGCAGTTGGTGGTGCAGCTGGCGTTCGAAATCACGATATCGTCGGCGGTCAGCGCGTCATGGTTGACGCCGAACACGATCGTCTTGTCCACGCCGGTCGCAGGCGCGGAGATGATGACGCGCTTGGCTCCGGCGGTCAGGTGGGCGCTGGCCTTGCCCTTGTCGGCGAAGATGCCGGTGCATTCCAGCGCGATTTCGACGCCCTGCGCGGCGTGGGGCAGGTTGGCGGGGTCGCGTTCGGCGGTCACGGCAATGCGCTTGCCGTCGATGACCAGGAAATCGCCGTCGACGCTGACGTCACCCTTCCAATTGCCATGGACCGAGTCGCGCTTGAACAGCAGCGCGTTGGCCTTGGCATCGCCCAGATCGTTGATGCTGACCAGTTCCAGGTCATGGTCGGTGCGCGAGAGGATGGCGCGCGCCACCAGGCGGCCGATACGTCCGAAACCGTTAATTGCTACCTTCGTTGCCACTGCACTAGCCTCCCTTAAGGTGTTGATTGTCGATTAATTGTCGAGCGCGGCCAAGATCTGCGGCGCGATCTTCACGGCGGTCAGGCCGAAATGGTCGTAAAGCGCTTCGGCCGGCGCGGACGCGCCGAAGCTGTCGATACCAAAGCGCAGGCCGCCGATGCCGGTATGCCGTTCCCAGCCAAAGGTCGTCCCCGCCTCGATCGACACGCGCAGCACATCATAGGGCAGCACCCCATCCTTGTAGGATTGCGGCTGCGCCTCGAAATGCGCCCAGCTCGGCATCGACACGACATCGGCGCCGATGCCCTGCTCTTCCAGCAGCTTGGCGGTGTCGACGGCGATCTCCACTTCCGAACCCGTAGCCATGATGACCACGCGGCGATCGCCGGTCGCGGCGCGCAGGCGATAGGCACCCTTGGCGCACAGATTCTCGCTCTTCTCGGTGCGCAACTGCGGCAGATTCTGGCGGGTCAGCGCCAGCACCGATGGGCCGGTCGCGTCCTTCAAGGCCAGTTCCCAGCATTCCGCCGTCTCGACAATGTCGGCCGGGCGATAGACGTCCAGGTTGGGGATCATGCGCAGCGACATGACATGCTCGATCGGCTGATGGGTCGGGCCATCTTCGCCCAGGCCGATGCTGTCATGGGTCAGCACATGGATGACCCGCTGCTGCTGCAGCGCGGCCAAGCGGATGCCACCGCGCATATAATCGGAAAAGACGAGGAAGGTGCCGCCATAGGGGATCACGCCGCCATGGAGCGCCATGCCGTTCATTGCGCAGGCCATGCCGAATTCACGAATGCCATAATAGACATAGCGACCCGCATAATCATCCTTGGTCAACGGGCCGGTCGACTTGGTCTTGGTATTGTTGGAGCCGGTGAGATCCGCCGAACCGCCCAGCGTTTCGGGCAGCAAGTCGTTGATCGCGCCCAGCGCCAATTCGCTCGCCTTGCGAGTCGCGACCTTCTGCGGCGCGGCGATCAGGCCGTCGACATAGGCGTCGAGCGAGAAATTGGCGGGCAGTTCGCCGCCCATGCGACGCGCAAATTCGCAGCCCTTCTCGGCACTTGCAAGCCGTGCTTCCCATGCGGTGCGCGCCTCGCCGCCCTTGGCGCCGATCGCCTTCCAGGCCGCGGCAATATCTTCGGGGATGACGAAGGGTTCGGCGGTCCAGCCCAGAAATTCGCGCGCGGCCGCGACTTCGTCCGTACCCAGCGCGGAGCCATGCACGCCCGATGTGCCCGCCTTGTTGGGCGAACCATAGCCGATCTTGGTCGCACAGGCGACGAGCGAGGGACGCGGATCGGCGATCGCTTCGGCCAGCGCACGGCGCACATCGGCAACGTCATGGCCATCGCACGACACGACATGCCAGCCAGTGGCGGCATAGCGCGCGCGCACATCTTCGCTGCTCGACAGGTCGACCGCGCCGTCGATCGTGATCTTGTTGTCGTCCCACAGCACGATCAGGCGACCGAGGTTCAGGTGGCCCGCAAGGCCGATTGCCTCATGGTTGATGCCTTCCATCAGGCAACCGTCGCCCGCAATCACCCAGGTCCGGTGATCGACCAGATCATCACCGAACTGCGCATTCAGATGGCGCTCGGCAATCGCCATGCCGACAGCGGTGGCAAGGCCCGAACCCAGCGGGCCAGTGGTCGCTTCCACGCCCGCCAGCTCGAAATTCTCAGGATGGCCAGCGCAGGGGCTGTGCAACTGGCGGAAATTAGCGATGTCCTCGATCGTCGGCCGCGCATAGCCGGTCAGGTGCAGCAGGCTGTAGATCAGCATCGAGCCATGGCCAGCCGACAGGACGAACCGGTCGCGGTCGGCCCATTTGGGCTGGGTGGGATCGAATTTCAGATAATCGCTGAACAACACCGTCGCGACATCGGCCATCCCCATCGGCATCCCCGGATGGCCGCTATTGGCGGCCTGCACCGCGTCCATGGAAAGCGCGCGAATGGCGTTGGCGAGCGACTTATCAGTGACGGTCATTATGGGCGGGCGTCTTTCCTGAACGAATAGGGCGGATCGTTTGCGGGCGGGCGAACGAGTCGAGATCGCGCTTCCTTTGTCGCGTCAAGCCCCATGCGTCAACCATAGCGGGGCGCAATGCCCGTCGCTTAGGCCCAAAGACCGCTTTTGTAGGCGCGCGAATCGGGCTATGCTTGGGCCATGGCAAGCGAGCGCATGATGCTGGCGATCGGCACGCTGGAGCGGGCGATCGGTCGGCTGGAACAGGATGTGACCCATTTCGTCGCGGCCATCCCGCCCCCTGCGCCGCCGGACGCCCCGCAAATCGACCTGCCCGCCGCCCGCGAAGCCCTGCGCTCGCTCGATCAGTTGATCGATGACCTGAAAGCCAAGGCCCATGGCTGAAACCACGCTGCACATTGCCGGACGGCAATATGACATACGCTGCCGCGATGGCGAGGAAGCGCATCTGGCGCAGCTTGCGGCGATGATCGATGGCAAGGCGCGCGCCGCGCAGCAGGGCATGCCGGGCATGACCGAAGTGCGCAACCTGCTCTTCGCCGCACTCTTCCTGGCCGACGAGGTGACCGACCTGCGTCGCGAGGTTGCGGGGCGGCAGGAGAGACTGGCGCTGGAAACGCAGGATGACGATGCGGCGCAGGCGGTCGAGGCGCTGACGGCCCGGATAGAAAAGCTGCGCGAGAGACTTGCCGCGCCGCACGCGGACGCCTAGATTGGGGATGACGGGTACTGCCTGGTACGAGCTTTAGCGAACATCCCTGAGGCGATAAGCACATCCTAGGGGGCTGTCCCTGGGCGGGTTCCGGCCCGATCTACATGGTCCCCACCTGACGTTGAGGCGTCAGAGGATCTTCCAGCACACGGCCAAGGTGGTCCCGTCACCCCTGCCAAATGCGCTTAATGATTTGGTGATGATGCCCCTGACCTATTCGATACACGCCCATCCTCCCCTGGAAGGGGAGGTGGCAGGGCGAAGCCCTGACGGAGGGGTGTCACCCTATCGAGGGGGTGACACCCCTCCGGCTGGCCTACGGCCATCCACCTCCCCCACAGGGGGAGGATCGTTTGACGCACGGGAAAACCGCAATGACCAGGCAGACATTTGAGTGAATAGCGACAGCGCCGACAAAGCCGACCTGCGCGTCCTCGCGCGCGATCAGCGGCGCGCCTTCGTCGCTACGCTCGATCCGTTGGCCCACCGGCTGGCGTTCAAGGTGCTGCCCTCCCCGCTCGCCCGCCGTCTCGCCGATGCGCGCACCGTCGCCCTCTATATGGGGCTGGACGACGAAGCCCCCGCGCAGCGGCTGGCCGCGCCCTTGATCGCCATGGGCAAGCGGGTGGCGCTGCCGCGCGTGCTGGACCGGCTGGGGTCGATGGATTTCCTGCGCTGGACGCCGGACGCTCCGCTCGTGCCCGGCCCCTTCCGCACCAGCCATCCTGAACCCGGCGATGGTCCCGTGACGCCCGACGCGATCATTGCGCCGCTGGTGGGGTTCGACCGCGCGCTTAACCGGCTGGGCCAGGGCGGCGGCTATTATGATCGCGCCTTCGCCCGCTTTCCCGATGCGCTACGCATCGGCCTTGCCTGGTCGGCGCAGGAACTGGACGATGTCCCCGCCGACCCGTGGGACTTGCCGCTCGACATCATCCTGACCGAGGCGGAACTGATCGAAGGACCGGACGCATGAGCATCGACCCGCGCCATTATCATCAGCCCAGCTGGCGCAAGCCCGTGGGGATGCTGGCGATCGTCGGCCTGATCACGCTATGGGCGGTGATGGTGGGCAGCCTGTCGGGCCAGATCGGCCTGCTGCCGATGTGGGCGCAGGTGCCCATCTATCTCGCGCTCGGCATCATCTGGATCTGGGTCTTGCCGCTCCGGCGGCTGCTCGCCTGGATGGAAACGGGCCGCTGGCGGCGCGGCTGAAACCAAAGCTATCGAAATGCGCGGTTTGCGTCACTTCTTGCCTTGGCAGGAAGTGGCGCGAGTGACGGGGCTCGAACCCGCGACCTCCGGCGTGACAGGCCGGCACTCTAACCAACTGAGCTACACCCGCGTTCGGTGTGGAAGCGCCGTCTATGGGCGCGCGCCAAAACTGTCAACCGTCCGTTTCGGCTGTTTTGCCATTCTCGTCATTTTCTTTGCGCGGCGCAACCGTCAGCGTCCCCTGCTCGAACAGGAAACCAGCGATGTCGGGCGTCCCGGCCGCCTGTACGACGGTCTGAATGATGATCAGCAGCGGCACGCCCAGTAACGCGCCGGGCGTCCCCCACACCCACCCCCAAAAGGCCAGCGACACCAGGATCAGCAGCGGATTCATCGTCAACCGCCGCCCCAGCACAGTCGGCGTCACCACATTGGCCTCGACCATGTGGAAACCGACCTGCAAGGCTGCAGGCAGCAACGCCACCCAGATATCGTCAAACACCATCAGGCCGCCCAGCCCCAGCAGCACGGCCGCCAGCATCGGCCCGAAATAGGGAATGAAGTTCAGCAACGCGACGATGCCACCCCACATCCAGGGCGACGGCATCCCGATCAGCCACAGCGAGACGGCAACCGCCAGCCCCAGCCCCAGATTGATCGTCGCGATGGTGATGACATAGGCCGATGTCGCATCGACCACATTCTGGATCACCCGCGCAACCGCCAGCGCGCCGTCGAAACTGTCGCGGCTGTTGATCGTGCGACGGCGCAGGCGGGTCCATCCGGCGAGGAAGAAATAGATGATGAGCAGCGCGAACACCATCTGCACGATGGCGGACGGCGCCGAGGCGGCGGCGAACTGCAACAGCGAGCGCGGCGTGTCGATCGCCGCCGTCTGCGCCGCGGCCACCGGCCCCGTCGCCAGCATCCGCACGGTTTCATCGACGAACCGCTGCAGATTGGCATAGAAATCGATCAGCGGCGCGAGATTGGCCTGAATCTGCGGCAACCGTTCGGGCAGGATGCGGAACCAGTCGGTCGCCGGCACGATGATCAACACCAATGCCGTATTGGCGACCAGCAGAAAGCCGATCAGCGCCAGCAACGCCGCCAGCCCCGACGGCAACCGGCGTCGCTCCATCCACTCCAGCAACGGCACCAGCGCGATCGCGATCACCAGCGCGGCGGTCAGCGGCAGGAAGAACTCCGCCCCCGCCCGCAACGCAAAGGGCAGCGCGATGATCAGGCCAATGCCCGCCGTCAGCGCGATCGACGCCAGCAGCCGGTCGCGCCTGCGGTTGATTTCCTGTTGTTCGCCGACTGTCACTTTTGTCCGATTCGCCAAAGATTTCACTCAGATGTGCGCTGCCCGTCACGGGCCGTCAATTTGCAAAGCAATGCACGCGCCCATGCCGCAAATTCAGCCTCTTAACCAAATATTGGGCGGCGGGGTCTATGTCCGCCATCGGGGATGCGACAACGGGGTTCGGCATGAAGACAGCCACAGGATCAGCGCTGGCCGCGCTGGCGATCATCATCGGCGCGCAGGCGGCGCAGGCGCAGCCCGCCGTGCGCGTCGATACGCAGATGTTCGTCGAGCGCGTCAGCACCGACGTCAACGGCCGCACCCGGCGCGTGCTGGCCAGCGCGAACCGCGTCGCACCGGGCGACCAGCTGATCGTCATGGTCCACTGGCGCAACCAGGGCGGCGAGCCGCTGCGCGACTATGCACTGGTGCGGCCACTGCCCAAGGGCGTGGAACTCGATCCCTCCGACCCCGCCCTGCAAGTCTCCGTCGATGGCGGCGTGCGATGGGGCCGCATGGCGCAACTCTGGCTGCCGACGCCGCTCGGCGGCGTGCGCCGCGCCGTCCCGGCCGATATCACCCATGTCCGCTGGACATTGCCTGACGGTGTCCCGCCGGGCCAGGCCGGACGGCTCAGCTATCGCGCGACGATACGGTGAATGGAACAAGGGTAGCGACAAGCGCGCTTGAGCAGGGCGACGCCACGGTCTAGGGCCGTCGGCTCGACCGGAGACCCCATTGATGTCCAAAGACGCCGAGCGCGCCTATCTCGCCAATCTGGGGGAAGGCGGTGCCGATCATTCGCTGAACAAGCCCTTTTCCGATCCGCAATGCGGCATCCAACTGGCGTCGATCGGCTTCATCATCAGCCTGCTGCCCCCGACCCCGGCCGCCGTGCTGGACCTGGGCTGCGGCGGCGGCTGGACCAGCCAGTTCCTCGCCCGCGCGGGCTATAGCGTGACCGGGCAGGACATCGCGCCCGACATGATCGCGCTGGCGCAGGAGAATGCCCGGATCAACGGCGTCGGCGACCGCACGACTTTTATATGCAGCGATTTCGAGAATCTCGATCTGGACGGCCAGTTCGACGCCGCGCTCTTTTTCGACGCGCTCCACCATGCCGATGACGAAGCGCTGGCGATCCGCAGCGCCTATCGCGCCCTGAAGCCGGGCGGGATGCTCATCACCCATGAACCGGGCGAAGGCCATAGCCAGTCGCCGGAATCGATCGAGGCAATGGCGAAGTTCGGCGTCGCCGAACGCGACATGCCGCCCCACCTCATCATCGCGCGCGGCCGCGAGGCAGGCTTTACCAGCCATCGCGTGCTGCCGATCCCCGCGCTGCTCCACAGCACCTTCTAACAGGAACGCGACTATTCGGGCCGCTGGCTAAGCAAGCGGCGCTGGAAGATGATGCAGCGCGCGGTGCGGATGCTGTTCAGCCCGGATGTGAAACAGGGTGCCATTGTCGTCATGACGAAATAGGCACCCGGCCCAGCGTCAATCCACGAACAGGAAAGCGGGCGCTTCCAACAGCTTGCGCACCGCCTGCACGAAGCTCGCCGCGTCGAAGCCATCGACCACGCGATGATCGCAACTGATCGACAGGTTCATCAGCTTCGCCGCGACGATCTCCTTACCCCGGAACATGGGCCGTTCGATCACGCGGTTGGGACCGATGATCGCGACTTCGGGCCGGTTGATGACCGGCGTGGTGGCGATGCCGCCCAACGGTCCAAGCGATGTCAGCGTCAGCGTGGAGCCGGACAATTCCTCCGACTTCGCCTTGCCGGTGCGCGCAGCGTCGGCAAGGCGGCGGATTTCGCTGGCGAGCTGCCAGACATTGCGGTTCTGCGCATCGCGGATAACGGGCACCATCAACCCCGCATCGGTCTGCGTCGCGAGGCCAAGATGCACCGATCCATGGCGTGTGACCACGCCCGCTTCATCATCATAACGGGCATTGAGCATCGGAAAATCAGGCAACGCCTTGCACAAAGCGACGATCAGCAGCGGCAACATGGTCAGCTTGGGCCGATCCCCCCGCCCGTCGTTCAACTGCGCGCGCAACGCTTCCAGCGCGGTCACGTCGATTTCCTCGACATAGGTGAAGTGGGGAATATGACGCTTGGACGCCGCCATGTTCTCCGCGATGCGGCGACGCATGCCAATGACCTTGATCTGCTCGTCCGGCCGCGTGGCGGACCGCCCCGCCGGGCGATAGCCCTGCCCCTCGCTATAGAGCAGGAACGCATCGAGATCGGCATGGCGAACATGCTCGCCACTCGCCTTCACCTGCGCCAGGTCGATCCCCAGATCCTTCGCGCGGGCACGCACGGCAGGGGAGGCGAGGATGGGCGAGGCGTGCGACTCCGCCGAACTTAAAGGTCCGTTCGGGCTGAGCTTGTCGAAGCCCTGCCCTTCTTCCTTGGCGATTTGCTCCGAAGAAAAGGTCGGCCCTTCGACAGGCTCAGGGCGAACGGATTGAGAGGGTGTCGGGTCGATGACCGCTTCACCCGGAACCTCCGCCTCGATCGCCTCGACCGAAGGCGGCGGTGGCGCAGCCACATCGTCGCCCTCGACCTCAATCTCCACCAGCATCGCGCCGATCGGAATCTGGTCGCCCGGCTCGCCCGCCAGGCGGACGACGGTGCCCGCCACCGGGCTTTCCATCTCGACCGTCGCCTTGTCGGTCATCATGTCGGCGATCGGCTGGTCTTCCTCGACCCGATCCCCGACCGCGACATGCCAGCCGACGATCTCGGCCTCCGAAATGCCTTCGCCGATATCCGGCAGCTTGAATGTAAAAAGGGCCATAAAAAGCTCCGTTCGTGTCGAGCAAAGTCGAGACACTTGACTTGAAACTGCGCTTCCGTTTCTCGACTTCGCTCTAAACGAACGGAAGCTGGGTGAAGGCTTAGTCCTTCATGATCTTGGTAATGGCTTCGCGGATACGCACGGGGCCAGGGAAATAGGCCCATTCCAGACTGTGCGGATAGGGCGTGTCGAAGCCGGTGACGCGCTCGATCGGCGCTTCGAGATGATAGAAGCAGCGCTCCTGCACCTGGGCCAGCAATTCCGCGCCAAAGCCGCTGGTCCGCGTCGCTTCATGGACGATCAGGCAGCGGCCCGTCTTCTTCACCGACGCCTCGATCGTGTCGATGTCGAGCGGGATCAGGCTGCGCAGGTCGACAATGTCCGCGTCGATACCCATCGCCTTGACCGTATCTTCGACGACATGGACCATCGTGCCATAGCAGAGGATGGTCAGAGCCTCGCCCGGCCGCACGACGCGCGCCGTGCCCAGCGCAATGCGATAATAGCCGGTCGGCACCTGTGCATCGGGGTGCCCGGCCCAGCTTTTGGCCGGCGTATCATAATGGCCGTCGAACGGGCCATTATAGATGCGCTTGGGCTCGAAGAAGAGCGTCGGATCATTATCCTCGATCGCCGCGATCAACAGCCCTTTGGCGTCATAGGGGGTGGACGGGATCACCGTCTTGATACCCGAACAATGGGTGAAGATGCCTTCGGGGCTTTGGCTATGCGTCTGCCCGCCGAAAATGCCGCCGCCAAAGGGCGACCGCACCGTCATCGGCGCGATGAACTCGCCCGCCGACCGATAGCGCAACCGCGCCGCTTCCGACACCAACTGGTCGAGCGCGGGATAGATATAGTCGGCAAACTGGATTTCGGGCACCGGCCGCAACCCATAAGCCCCCATCCCCACCGCCACGCCGATGATCCCGCATTCGGTGATCGGCGTGTCGAACACGCGGTTCTTGCCATATTTATCCTGCAAGCCCGCCGTGGCGCGAAACACCCCGCCAAAAAAGCCGACATCTTCGCCCATCACCACAACGGTCGGGTCGCGTTCCATCATCACGTCCATGGCGCTGTTGATCGCCTGGATCATGGTCATTTGTTGCATATCAGTCATGGGATATCCCCAATGCCGTCATCCCAGCGAACGCTGGGATCTCGCTGCCTTCCGGCGCGACGATGAAGAAAAGGGAGATCCCAGCCTTCGCTGGGATGACGGTTGTGCTGATAGTCCCCATCACAACCCCGCCGCCTTCCATTCGTCCAGCATCTGTTGCTGCTGGTCCTTCAAATGCCGGGGCATTTCCTCAAACACGTCCTCGAACATCGATTCCATCGGATGATGGTGCAGGCCGTGGCCAAGAATGCCGTTCTTCTCCGCCTCCCGCGCGGCGTCGCGGACATATTCGGCCAATTCCTTGTCCATCGCGGCGTGCCGCTCTTCGTCCCATATCCCCAAGCCAATGCAATGCTGCTTCAACCGCGCGATCGGGTCGCCCAGCGGCCACAGGCTGCTTTCCTCGGCCGAACGATAAGCGGTCGGATCATCCGACGTGCTATGCCCTTCGACGCGATAGGTGAAATGTTCGATCAGCGTCGGCCCGGCATTGGCGCGCGCCCGGTCGGCGGCCCAGCGCGTGGCGGCATAGACCGCCAGCACGTCATTACCATCCACCCGCAGGCCGGCAATCCCATAGCCGATCGCGCGCGCCGCGAAGGTCGTCGATTCCGCTCCCGCAAAACCTGAGAAACTACTGATAGCCCATTGATTATTCACGACATTCAGGATCACCGGCGCGCGATAGACGCTGGCAAAGGTGCAGGCCGAATGGAAATCGCCCTCCGCCGTCGATCCCTCCCCGCACCAGGTCGCGGCAATGCGCGTGTCGCCCCGCGCCGCACTCGCCATCGCCCAACCGACCGCCTGCGGATATTGCGTGGTCAGATTGCCGGAGATGGAGAAGAAGCCCGCCTCGCGCGCCGAATACATGATCGGCAGTTGGCGGCCCTTCAGCCGATCACCCTTGTTGGAATAAATCTGGTTCATCATGTCGATGATGGGCCAGTCGCGCGCGATCAATATGCCCTGCTGGCGATAGCTCGGAAAACACATATCGTCGCGCGACAGCGCCAAGGCTGCGCCGATCGACACGGCCTCCTCGCCGGTCGACTTCATATAGAAGCTGGTCTTGCCCTGCCGCTGGGCACGGAACATGCGCGCGTCGAAGGCGCGGGTCAGCGCCATCGCGCGCAACATCCGCAGCAGCGTTTCGGGTGGCAGCTTGGGGTTCCACGCCCCCACGGCCGCACCCTCTTCGTCCAGCACGCGCACCAGGCCATAGGCCATGTCGCGCATGGTCGCGGGCTGGGCTGCCTCGTCCGGGCGGGGCGCCGCGTCGGCAGCGGGAATGTCGAAATGGGTGAAGTCGGCGCTCTCGCCCGGCCGGGCTGGCGGCTCTGGCACATGCAGGCGCAACGGGGGCAGATTGCGCCCCGGTTCGCCTTGCGTGGCGCCTATATCGAGAGGATCGGTCATCCTGCCTCCTATGCTGCGTTGCAATAATATTGCTTGGCTTGGATATTAAATTACAACGCGCAGAAAGGCAAGCCTCCCTTACCCAATTTTTCTCAAACCTATGTCCCCCTCGCTGTCCGCTTCACACGGCGACGGGCGCGGAAATGTGGGATTGCGGCGCATAATCGACCACCTCGAAATCCTCGATGGCATAGTCGAAAATGGATGAAGGCCGGTTTTTGATCCGCAGTTTCGGCGCACCCGACGGAATGCGACTCATCTGCTCCTCCACCAGCGCGGCGTGGTTCAGATAGAGATGCACATCGCCCCCCTGCCAGACCACCTCGCCCGGCTCCAGATCGCATTGCTGCGCCAGCATCCGGGTGATCATCGACAGGCCGAATATGTTGAAGGCAAAGCCCAGGCCCAGGTCGCAACTGCGCTGGAACAACAGCCCATTGAGCTTCCCGTTCGACACCTGGAACTGATAGGTCATGTGGCAGGGCGGCAGCGCCATCTGCGCGACTTCGGCGACGTTCCAGCCGGTAAACAGCAAGCGGCGCGATCCCGGCGTCGCCCGGATCGCATCGACCAGCGCCGCAATCTGGTTGTGCCCCTTCTCCGCCCGGCGATACAGTCCCTCGCCCGCCGGTTCGTAGCGCGGCCAGTTGACCCATTGCGCGCCATAGACCGGCCCCAGATCGCCCCACTCCAGCGCGAACCCTTCGTCCGCGATGACCCGCGCCTCGAACGCATCCCGGTCGATCGTCTCGCCCGTCGCCTTGCGATAGGCGTCGAGCGGCCAGTCGGTCCAGATATGCACCCCCTGCCGCACCAGCTCGCGGATATTGGTGTCGCCGGTCAGGAACCACAGCATCTCGCGCGCCGCCGCCTTCCAATAGACTCGCTTGGTGGTCAGCAGCGGCACCGCATCGTCGGCCAGGGAAAAGCGCATCGTCGCGCCCAGGATCGACCGGGTGCCGACCCCGGTACGGTCGATCCGCTCGTCGCCATGCCGCCAGATATGCCGCATCAGGTCGAGATATTGCTGCTCATAATGGGGCGTGTCGGGCAAGGTGCTGGTCCTGTCGGAATCGAATCTGTGATCGACAGGCTTTAGCGCATCGAGGCATCGCTCCGCCCCGTAAAAAAAGCGTCGCTCGCCGCTTGCCAGCCCGAAAACCCGTCTCTATAGGCTGCGGCCTGCCTTACGGGGTCGCTTCACGGCGGCGTCGGCATCGGTCGGGGAATAGCTCAGCCTGGTAGAGCACTGTCTTCGGGAGGCAGGGGCCGGAGGTTCGAATCCTCTTTCCCCGACCACATTTCTTCACAGGTTCGTATAGATCAACCCCTTGCGGGGGAACGCCTTTTCGCGCGCGTCTTTCGTTTCGCGCACCCGCGCGACTGGGGCGCTTGCATCCCTCTGGCCAGCCGCTTTCGACAGATGTCATATGTCGAAAGCGGCGACCCCCATGTTGTTCGAATGTAAAAGATATTTGACCCGCCGCGTCCACCCGGCGATGATCCCCCGCATCGGACGGCCGACCGGCCGCTTCCCAATCACTATCCGACCCGCATCATGCGGGCGTTCCGCAGGTGGGAGACGAACCTTGCACAGACGTGATTTTCTGGCTTTTGGGGCCATGGGTGTCGGGGGGATTATCCTCCCATCGATGTTCGGCAAGGTCATTGCCGCCGAAGAATTGAACAGCGCGATCGACGTCGCCGTCAAGAAGGCGCTGGCCGACGCCGCGATGAACGCCGCCAAAAGCGCGGGCGCATCCTATTGCGACGTGCGCGTCGGCCGCTACCTGCGCCAGTTCGTCATCACCCGCGAACGCAATGTCGAAAATGTCGTCAACACCGAATCGAGCGGCGTCGGCATCCGCGTTCTGGCCGACGGTGCCTGGGGCTTTGCCGCCACCAACGCGATGACCACCGATGCCGTGGCAAAAGCCGCGCAGCAGGCCGTCGCCATCGCCAAGGCGAACGCCCCGACCCAGACCGCCCCGGTCCAGCTTGCCCCGGTCAAGGGCGTGGGCGAAGTATCCTGGCGCACGCCGATCGCCAAGAACAGCATGACCGTGCCGATCAAGGACAAGGTCGACCTGCTGATGGGCGTCAACGCCGCCGCCATGGATGCGGGCGCGGACTTCATCAGCTCCATCCTGTTCCTGGTGAACGAGCAGAAATATTTTGCCAGCACCGATGGCAGCTATATCGACCAGGATGTCCATCGCATTTGGGCACCGATGGAAGTCACCGCCGTCGACAAGAAGACCGGCAAGTTCCGCGTCCGCGACGGCCTGTCCGCACCCATGGGCCTGGGCTTTGAATATCTCGACGGTCGCGCGGCGGATAAGACCGTCGGCCCCAATGGCATCATCAGCTACGGCATGTCCTACGACATGAAGGAAGACGCCATCGCCGCGACCAAACAAGCGCGCGAGAAGCTGACCGCCAAATCAGTCAAGCCTGGCAAATATGATCTGGTACTCGACCCCAATCATCTCGGCCTCACCATTCATGAAACGGTGGGCCATCCGCTCGAACTGGATCGCGTGCTGGGCTATGAAGCCAATTATGCCGGCACCAGCTTCGCGACGATGGACAAGCTCAAGGCCAATTTCCAATATGGCAGCGACAAGGTCAACATCGTCGCCGACAAGACCCAGCCCGGCAGCCTGGGCGCGGTCGCCTATGACGATGAAGGCGTGAAGACCAAAAAGTGGGATCTGATCCGCAACGGCAAGCTGGTCGGCTATCAGGCCACCCGCGATCAGGCGCATATCGAGGGCAAGAGCGAAAGCGACGGCTGCTCCTACGCCGATAGCTGGTCCAATGTGCAGTTCCAGCGCATGGCCAACATCTCGCTGGAACCCGGCAAGGACAAGATGAGCGTCGCCGACATGATCAGCAATGTCGAAGATGGCATCTATATCCTCGGCCGCGGTTCCTTCTCGATCGATCAACAGCGCTACAACGCCCAGTTCGGCGGCACGCTGTTCTACGAGATCAAGAACGGCAAGATCACGCAGCCGCTGGAGGATGTCGCCTATCAGATCAGGACGCCCGAATTCTGGGCCGCCTGCTCGGCGATCTGCGATTCCAGCGACTATCGCATGTTCGGCTCCTTCTTCGACGGCAAGGGACAGCCTTCGCAGGTTTCCGCCGTGTCGCACGGGTCATCGACCACCCGCTTCGACGGCATCAACGTCATCAACACCGCGCGTTCGCTCGGCTGATCGCTCAGGGGAGTTAGTATAATGGGCATCTTTACCGAAGCACAGGCGAAGGACATTCTGACCAAAGTGGTCGCCATGTCGAAAGCCGACGAATGCACTGCGCAACTGACCGGCCAGATTCAGGGTAATGTGCGCTTTGCGCTCAACAATGTCTCGACCGCCGGCCTGACCGACGACACCGACCTGCAGGTCCAAGTCGCCTATGGCAAGCGGGTCGGCATCGCCACGATCAACCAGTTCGACGCCGCCTCGCTCGAACGAGTCGTGCGCCGCGCCGAAGAACTGGCCAAGCTCGCTCCGGAAAACCCGGAATTCATGCCGGCCGTGGACAAGCAGGTCTATAAGACCAGCCCGACCTTCAGCGAAGCGACCGCCGCGATCACCCCCGTCTATCGGGCCAAGGTCGCCGCCGCCTCGATCACGGCCTGCAAGGCGCAGAATCTGATCGCCGCCGGTTTTCTGGAGGATGGCCAGAGCTTCGTCGCCTTCGCCAACAGCAAGGGCAATTTCGGCTATCAGCGCTCGACCGTGCTGGACTATACCTGCACCGTCCGCACCGAAGACGGGCGCGGGTCCGGCTGGGTCGGCACCGATACGCAGGACGCCACCCGCTTCAAGGTCGAGGATGATATCCAGATCGCGATGCGCAAGGCATCGGCCTCGTCCGAAGCCAGGGCGCTGGAACCGGGCAAATATACCGTCATTCTGGAACCGATGGCGGCCGCCGGTCTGATCGGCTTCATGTTCAACTTCTTCGGCGCGCGCGAAGCCGATGAAGGCCGCAGCTTCCTGTCCAAGGCAGGCGGCGGCAACAAGATCGGCCAGCAGGTGTTCGGGCCGCAGGTCAATTTCTACACCGACCCCTGGGATCCGGTCGCACCAAGCCTGCCCTGGGACGAAGAGGGCGTGCCGCGCAAGCGCATGGACCTGGTCAAGGACGGCAAGGTCGTCGCGCTGGATTACAGCCGCTATTGGGCGCAGAAACAGGGCAAGGCGCCTGTCGGCCAGATGGGCAATATCCTGATGACGGGCGGCACGAAGTCGACCGCCGAACTGGTGCGATCGACCCAGCGCGGCGTGCTGGTCACTCGCACCTGGTATATTCGCATGGTCGATCCGCAGACGGTGTTGCTCACTGGCCTGACCCGCGACGGCACTTTCTACATCGAAAACGGGCAGATCAAATATCCGATCAAGAATTTCCGGTTCAACGAAAGCCCGGTGATCATGCTCAACAATGTCGAAGAACTCGGCAAGCCCGTCCGCGTGCCGCCCGACGAAGTATCGATGAACATCATGGTCCCGCCGATGAAACTGCGCGACTTCACCTTCACTTCGCTCTCGGACGCGGTGTAATATCCTCATGATCCTCCCCTGAAAGGGGAGGTGGCAGGGCGTAGCCCTGACGGAGGGGTGTCACCCTCACGATAGCGTGACACCCCTCCACCACCAGCTTCGCTGGCGGTCCCCCTCCCCTTGCAGGGGAGGATCATGCAAGAACAGGCGCTTGATTGAATTTCATGACCCGCAGCGATTTCCTCCGGCTGATGGCAGGCGGCCTGGCCAGCGCAATGCTGGCCCGGCCGCTCCTTTCAGAAGCCATGGCGGCCGCCGGGGGCTATGATTTCTGGTTCACGCGGCTGCGCTACGAATCCGGCGACTGGGATGTCGATCAGCGGATGCCGTCCAACGTCATCACCTCGCTGATCGACTATACGACCTTGCGGGTCGATCCGAAGGAGCATGTCCTCGCCCTGTCGGACCCCAAGATGCTGACCGCGCCCTTCTGTTACCTCGCCGGGCACAAGCTGGTCGAGTTCTCACCCGCCGAGCGGCGCAATTTCGAACGCTATGTCCGCAATGGCGGCTTCGTTCTGGTGGACGATTGCAACCATGACATCGATGGCCTGTTTGCCCGCTCGTTCGAAGCGCAGATGGCCAGGATTTTCGGGGCCAAGGCGATGAAGACGCTGCCCAAAAACCATGGCCTCTATCGCAGCTTCTTCACCTTCGACGGGCCACCCAATACCGGCCTCGAACTCAACGGCTGGGGCGATGACCTGGTCCACGACTATCTCAAGGGGATAGAGGTAAATGGCCGACTGGGCGTTCTCTACAGCAACAAGGATTATGGCTGCGAATGGGACTATGATTGGCGCAACAAACGCTTCCTGGCCGAAGACAACACCAAATTCGCGGTCAATATCGTAATGTATGCGCTGTCGGTTTGATGACTTGAAAATCCGTCATCCCCGCGAAGGCGGGGACCCATCTCCCACCCTGTCCCCATCCGCCCAACTGGGAGATGGATTCCCGCCTTCGCGGGAATGACGATGCGTAAAATCCCAGCAAGGGAAATGATATGACCGACCTCACCGAAGCCGAAATCCAGACGCGCCTGGCCGCGCTTACCCAATTGCGCGCGGCGATCGGCCAAGCGATCGTGGGCCAGGCCGATGTGGTCGAACAATTGCTGATCGGCCTTCTCGCCGGTGGCCATTGCCTGCTCGAAGGCGTGCCGGGCCTGGGCAAGACGCTACTCGTCCGCTCGCTCGGCGAAGCATTGAAGCTCGACTTTCGCCGGGTCCAGTTCACCCCCGACCTGATGCCCAGCGACATATTGGGCACCGAATTGCTGGAGGAGGACCATGGCACCGGCCATCGCAGCTTCCGTTTCCAACCCGGCCCGGTCTTTACCAATTTGCTGCTCGCCGACGAACTCAACCGCACCCCGCCCAAGACTCAGGCGGCCCTGCTGGAAGCGATGCAGGAAAAGACGGTCAGCTATGCCGGCGTCACCCACCGCCTGCCCGCCCCCTTCTTCGTGCTGGCGACGCAGAATCCGCTGGAGCAGGCAGGCACCTACCCCCTGCCCGAAGCGCAGCTCGACCGCTTCCTGCTGCATATCCGCGTCGATTATCCGAGCGAAGCGGAGGAACGCGCGATCCTGGCGCAAACCACCGGGTCCAAGCCCGGCACCGTCCCCGCCGTGATGGCGGGCGAAGAAGTGCTGGCGCTGCAGAAACTGGTGCGCGACGTGCATTTCGGCGACGAGCTGCTCGACTGGGTGACGCGGATCATCCGCGCCAGCCGCCCCGGCGAAGGCGCGCCCGACGATATCGCCCGCTATGTCAAATGGGGCGCCGGGCCGCGCGCGGGCCAGTCGCTGATCCTGGCCGCCAAGGCGCGCGCGCTGTTGCAGGGTCGCCTCGCCGCCACCCGAGACGATATTGTCGCGCTGGCCGCGCCGGTGATGCGCCATCGTCTGCTGCTGTCCTTCGCGGCCGAGGCCGAGGGACGCAGCGCCGACGATGTCATCGCCTCGCTGCTGCGCGCCGTGCCGCTCGCCTGATCGCGCACCATGGCCGACCTGATCCCCGCCGATGTTCGCCGCAGGCTGAAAAGCCTGCGCCTCGTCACGCGGCGCGCGGTCGGGCAACATGGCATCGGCCTGCACCAAAGCCACAGCCGCGGCGCGGGTTTGGAATTCGCCCAATATCGCGCCTATGAACCGGGCGACGAGTTGCGCCAGATCGACTGGAAACTCTACGCCCGGTCGGACAAATTCTTCGTGCGAGAGGCGGAACGCGAAAGCCCGGTTGCGGTCTGGATAGTGATCGACGCCAGCGCATCGATGGGCCAGGCCGATGCGGGCCGCCCCGACTATAGCCGCTTCGACGCCGCCAAGGCGATGGCCGCATCGATCGGCGAACTGGCGATGCAGCAGGGCGACCGGTTCGGCCTGATGGCCTTGGGCGACAGCGGCCTCACTTTGCTCCCCCCCGCCACGGGCCTGCGCCAGCGCGACCGGCTGCTGCTCGACCTGCTGGCGCTGCGCACCGCGACCGGCTTCCCGCCCGAAGACCAGCTTGCCCCGGTGTGGGAGCGGATCGGCGCGCATGATCTGGTCATCCTGCTGAGCGACTGTTTCGACGAGGGCGCGGTCGCGTTGGTCGAGAAATTGGCCGCCGCCGGGCGCGAGACGCTGGTGGTGGAGATGCTGACGCTTGCCGAGCGCGATTTCCCCTTCAGCGGCGGCTATCGCTTTCGCGATCCCGAAACCGGCGAGGAACTGCTCGCCGATGGCGTCGCCCTGCGCGCCGAATTTCTGGCCCGCTTCGGCGAAGCGCGCGCCGCGCTCCATGCCCGGCTGGACGCAGCGGGCGTGACCCATGTCGCGCATATGCTGGACGAGCCGGTCGATCTGCCGCTGCGCCGCCTGTTCGCGGCGGTCTGACCATGGGGCTCAGCCTGCTCTTTCCCGCTGCATTGGCGGCGTTGCTGGCCCTGCTGGTGCCGCTGGCCATCCATATCGCGCGCAAGAGCGAACAATTGCCGACCGACTTCGCCGCATTGCGCTGGTTGCGGTCGAAACCCAGACCTCGATCGCGCCTGCGCTTCGACGAATGGCCGCTGCTGCTGCTCCGCCTCCTGCTGCTGGCGCTGGTCGCGCTGTGGCTGGCGCAGCCGGTCCTGTCCGGCGCAGGCGACGATACGCCCTATGTCGCGGTCGTGCCCGGCGCGCGGATGGATCGCGCGCAATTGGCCGATGCGCGAGTCCATTGGCTCGCCCCCGGCTTTCCGTCGATCGAAGAAGCCGCACCCGGCGGCCCCTTGCCCGTCGCCAGCCTGATCCGCCAGCTCGACGCCGATCTCCCCGCTGGCACCCCGCTCACCATCCTCACGCCGCAAGTCATCGACGGCGCGGATGCCGCCCGCCTGCACCTGTCGCGCAAGGTGGACTGGCGCATCGGACCCGGCACCATGGCCTCGTCCACCACGGCAGCCGCCCCCGCCCCAACCGTCGCCATCCGCTACGACGCCGCACATCGCCCCGCCCTGCGCTATCTGCGCGCCGCCGCGATGAGCTGGCAGCCAACCGAACGCCCGATCGACAGCGCCCCGCTCGACATCCCCTTGCCCGACCGCCAGCAGGTGCTGATCTGGCTCGCAGGCGGCACCCTGCCCGACAGCGTCACAGACTGGATCACGCAGGGGGGCACCGCCCTGATCGCCAGCGATGCCACCGCACCGAAAGGCACCCCGACGCCGCACTGGCGCGATGCGCTGGGTGTGCCCTCGGTCGAAGGCGCACCGCTGGGCGCGGGCCGATGGCTCCGCTTCACCCGGCCGCTACGCCCCGCCGACATGCCCGTCCTGCTGGATGGCGATTTCCCCGCGCAACTGCGCCATCTGCTCGCGCCTGCTCTCTCGCCGCCCACACGCGTCGCCGCTACCGACTATGCGCCGCTCCCCGGCGGACGCGCCTATGACCAGCAGCCCGAACCGCTCCGCCCCTGGCTGGCGCTGCTCATCGCGCTGATGCTGATCGCCGAACGCTGGCTCGCCACCCGCCGCAGCCGGGGTGTATCGCCATGAGCGCCACCGCCCTCACCCGCCAGTGGACGACCCCCGCCCGCAACCGCGCGTTCCTCAACGCTATCGCGATCGGCGTGCCGCTGGCGATCGGCGCCGGTGCCGTAGCGTGGCGACTGGCGGGGATCGGTGCGGCACTAGGCACCATCGCGATCGGCCTGACCCTATCGCTGCTCATCGCGCTGCGGCTGGCGGCTCGGTTCGACCAGGACTGGCTGATCCGCACGCTCGACGCCCGCCGCCCCGACATGGAGGACAGCGCCGCGCTGCTGTTCGCCGACGAAGCGACACTCGGCCCGCTGCAAAGGCTACAGCGCGCGCGCATCACCGCCCGGATCGACGCCGACACGCCCGACCGCCTAGCCCCCGACTGGCATCGGCGCAGCATCGCCCTAACCGCTATCGCCGCCCTGACCATCGTCGCGCTCGCCTTGCTCTGGCCGCGTCCCGGCCAAGGCCCGCCCACCCTCGCCCCCGCCAGCGAAGGCGTCGCGGCAGCGCCGGGCATCCCGCGCCTCGTCGCGCAAAATCTCCGCATCCTCCCGCCCGCTTACACCGGCCTGCCCGTCCGCGATTCCCAATCGCTCGACGCCCGCGTGCCGCACGGATCGCGGCTCGAATGGACCTTGCGCTTCGATCCGCAAGCCAGCGTGCCGCGCCTGCTGATGCTCGGCGGCGAACCACTCGCGCTGCGCCGCGACGGCGCGGACTGGATCGCCAGCCACGCGGCCGACGCCGCCTTCCTCTACCGCGTCGATCCCGCCGCCGGGCGCGGCCCGACCCCGCCGCTGCACCGTATCGATGCCATCGCCGACGCCGTGCCACAGGTCAAAGCCATCAACCCGAAGGCCAGCCTGACCCTGGTGACGCGCGGACAGCGCAGCTGGTCCCCCGCCTTTGCCGCCACCGATGATTATGGCGTGGCCGCCAGCGCCCGGCTGCGCATCACGCTGGCCATCGGCGAGGGCGAAAATGTGACCTTCACTGAGCGCGAGATTGCGGTGAGCGGCAGCGGCCCGGCGCGCGACCGCCGCTTCACGCCGCGCCTCGATTTCGGCGCGCTGGGCTTTGGCCCCGGCAGCGACATGGTCGTGCAACTCATCGTGCGCGACAATCGCAGCCCCGCCCCGCAGGAAGCGCGCAGCCCCAGCCTGATCCTGCGCTGGCCATCGGCGCAACAACCCGACGGCAGCGGGCTGGAGGGCATGGTCAACACCGTCCTGCCCGCCTATTTCCGCAGCCAGCGGCAGATCATCATCGACGCCGAAGCGCTGCTCAAGCAAAAGTCCCGCCTCAGCGCCGACCGCTATCTCGCCCGTTCCGCCAGCATCGGCACCGATCAGCAGATTTTGCGCGGCCGCTACAGCCAGTTTCTGGGCGGCGAGGAATCGGCCCAGCCCCAACTCCCCACCGCCGACGCCGAAACCCATCATGACGGCGACGGCCATGACCATGGCCCGCCGCGCCAACCCGCGCCGGGCTTTGGCGTCGCCGAAGATGTGCTGGCCGACTACGGCCATCCCCATGACGACAGCGCCGCCTCCAGCCTCGATCCCGAAACCCGCGCCATCCTCAAAAACGCCGTCGATGAAATGTGGCAATCCGAAGTGCATTTGCGGCAGGGGCATCCTGACCTCGCCCTCCCCTTCGCCTATCGCGCGCTCCGCTTCATTAAGGAGGTGCAGCAGGCGACCCGCATCTTCCTGTCGCGCGTCGGGCCGGAATTGCCGCCCATCGACCCCAGCCGCCGCATGACCGGCAAGCGCGAGGGCGCGGCCAGTCGCACGCTGGCGGTCGCACCGGTCGAGCGCGGCGATGGCCCGGCTGCCGCCGCGTGGCGGGCGCTGGGCGACGGGCCAGGCGCGATCCGGGGACCGATCGCGCTTGATGCGCTGGACCGCTGGGTGCGCGGCGAAGCCGCCCGCTTGCCCGACCCACTGGCCCTGTTGGGCGCGCTCGACGCGGTGCGGCGCGACCCGGACTGTGCCCCCTGCCGGACGAAGTTGGGCGGATTGCTATGGACGGCAATGGAACGCCCGCCCGCTCGCCCGGCGCGCCGCCCCGCACCCGACGCCAACGGCACGCGCTATCTTCGCGCGATCGAGGGAGCCGCGCCATGACCATCGAACGGATCGTCGCCGCTCTGCTGATCCTTGCCGTGCTGATAGCCTCGCTGCGCCTGATCCTGTGGCAACGATCAAGCGCGTCCGCGCCATGGCGGCTGGCGGCGCTGCTGGCGCTCCAGCCGATATGTGCAGCTTTGCTGTTCCTGACGCTCTACCCTCCACCAATTCCCACGACCGCCGACACGCTGCGCATCGCGACCGCCGGAACGCAGCGCTTGGCTGCCGCGACGCCGGGCGCACCCTTGGTCATCCTCCCCGAAGCCGGCGACATCAGCGGCGACGAAAGCGCCCCCGATCTCGCCACCGCCCTGCGCCGTCATCCCGCGGTCGGCACCATCACCGTGCTGGGCGAAGGCCTGCCCCCTCGCGATCTGGAAGCTGCGCGCGCCGTCGCGGTGCGCTTCACCCCGCCCCCGTCCCGTCCCGGCATCAGCCATATCGCCCCGCCCCGCAGCGTCGCGCCGGGCGAAGCGTTTGCCGTGGGTGGCCAGCTAACCGCCCTGCCCCGCGCGACCATCGACCTGCTCGACCCCGCCGGGCGCGTGACCGATAGCGCGACGCCCGATGCGAACGGCCATTTCACCCTGACCGGCACTGCCCGCGCCGCCGGAACCACCGCCTTCACCCTGCGCGTGCGGGATGGACAGCGCGTGGTCGAGCAAGCCGCCGTCCCGCTGCTGGTAACGGACAGCGCCGCCCCCCGCCTGTTGATCCTGGCCGGCGCACCGGGGCCGGAGGTCAAATATCTGCGCCGCTGGGCGACTGACGCAGGCTTTGCCGTCACCACGCAAATGAGCGCGGGCGGCGGCATCGCACTCGGCGATCCCGCCATCGCCATCAACGGCGCAACGCTGCGGCGGTTCGACCTCGCCATCGTCGATGATCGCAGCTGGGCGGCACAGCGCGGCGTCCTGATCGGCGCAGCGCGCGAAGGACTGGGCTTGGTCCTGCGCCCCAGCGGGCCGATCGACGGCGCGACACGCGCGCAGTGGCGCGCGCTGGGCTTCGGCATCGGCGGCGGCGATCTCGCCCCCATCGCCCTGCCCAAAGTCGCCGCGCCCGCGCTGAGCAGCACCCGTCTCGGCATCGGCAGCACGGACGCGCCGGTCGATATCGCCACGCCCGACGATCTGCTGCCCGATGTCAGCCGCCTGCCCCTTACCCCCGCCGCGCAGGCACCCACATTGTTGCAGGACGCCAGCGACGCACCGCTCGCCCAGTGGCGCGCGATCGGCACCGGGCGCATCGCCCTGTTCGCGGGCGTAGACAGCTATGCGCTGACCCTGACCAGCCATCGCGCGCTGCATAATGATTGGTGGAACGCCCTGCTGCGCACCGTCATCCGCCCGGCATCCGGCGTGCAACAGTCTGGCCTGATCGGCTGGGCAAACGAGCGCCTGACCCTGTGCGGCCTGCCCGCCCCGACGCCGGTCGAGCGCCCCGATGGACGGCGCACGACGATATTGCCGGTGCAGGGCTGCGCGGCCTTCTGGCCCGATAGCGCAGGCTGGCACCGGATCGGCACCGGCCAGTCCTTCTATATCTATCCCGCCCAAGCCCTGCCCGCGATGCGCGCCGCGCGCGATCGGGCCGCCATGCTCGCGCTCCGCCCGCCAACCGCGACAGACAGGGCTGGCGACAGCGCACCCGGCCCGTCCTGGCCGTTCGCCCTCGCCTGGCTGATCGCCAGCGCCTTGCTCTGGTTACTGGAACGGTCGCGTCGCGGTCGTCAGTCAGCCATGTAGAAATCGCGCAACGCCCGCGCATCATGCAGGGCATTGTGCGGCACCCGGCTATTGGCCGCCGCGCTGAACCCCGCCGCGTTTATCAGTTCAAGCCGCAGCCCGAAATCGACCCCCGCCATCTGTCCTGGCCCCGTCACCAGCAGCGCACAGAAATGCGCGAGATCTTCCGGCCAATCGGCGATGATGACGGGATCGCTATCCCCCTCCAGATAGGCCGCGACATGGTCCGCCGCCTCCACCCGGTTCAATTCCAGGTCGATGCCCGGCGGCACATGGCGCAGATAGGGGACGACATGCTGCGCCACCCAGGGTTCGACATCGTCGGGCAGCGGCAGCGAGACGTAAAATTCCTCATCATCCGCATGTTCGGGCACCAGCGCGACGCTGATCAGCACGCCGCCAAAGCCGTTAAATTCGGTGTCGAGAAAATAGCGCATGAAAAGAGGAACTGCCTTGTCCGTGTCCGATAGGACAGGGCCGATAGCATCGCCGCCGCCCACATGCCATGCCGTGCGACGCGCCGTAGCATTTGCGCGACGCACGCCAAGCTGCCATGCGCGCCACAACGCCATCACCAAAGGATCGATCAATGACGCCGCGCGAATTTCTGGGGTCCGCCGCCGTGCCTGGGGGGCAGGAACTGATGCTATACCGGCGTGGCGGCGATTTCATGATCGTGCTCGACCGCAATGAATTGATGAGCAGCCGGATGAGCGGATCGGAAAAGGCGCTGGCGCTGATGACGATCGAGCGGCTGGCGGGGCGCAAGGCACCCCATCTGCTGATCGGCGGCTATGGCATGGGCTTCACCCTGCGCGCGGCGCTCGGCGTATTGGGGCAGGATGCGCGCATCACGCTCGCGGAACTGGTGCCCGAAATCATCGACTGGGCGCGCGGGCCGATGGCGGAATTGGCCGACGGCTGCCTTGATGACCCGCGCGTCGATCTGAAGATGGGCGATGTCGTGCCCGTTATCGCCGCGGGCCGCGCCTGTTATGACGCCATCCTGCTTGATGTCGACAATGGCCCGGACGGCCTGACCGCCGCCGCCAACGACCGGCTCTACAGCGCGACGGGGCTTGCGGCGGCGCGGGCGGCGCTGACGCCGGGTGGCATCCTGGCGGTCTGGTCGGCCGGGTCCGACGATGCCTTCACCCGCCGCCTGGCCAGCGCCGGATTTGCGGTCGATGAAGTCGCCGTGCGCGCGCGCGACAATGGCAAGGGGCCACGCCATGTCATCTGGTTTGCACAAAAGCGTTGAACATGCTGGATTGAAAAGGTCCGTCCAGCCGGGCCATAGAGACAAGAACCGACACTAAAGGGATGCCCGCGTGATCCAGACCGTTTCGACCCAGCCCTTCACGGACCAGAAGCCCGGCACGTCGGGCCTGCGCAAGAAGGTACGCATCTTCGCGCAGCCCCATTATGCCGAAAATTTCGTCCAGTCGGTGTTCGACAGCCTCGACGGTTTTGCGGGGCAGACCTTGGTCGTCGGCGGCGACGGGCGCTATCTCAATCGCGAAGTCATCCATATCGTGCTGAAAATGGCAGCGGCCAATGGCTTTGGCCGCGTGCTGGTGGGCCAGGGCGGCATATTGTCCACGCCCGCCGCCTCGCACCTCATTCGCGCATCGGGCGCCTTTGGCGGTCTCGTCCTGTCGGCGAGTCACAATCCGGGCGGCCCGGACGAAGATTTCGGCATCAAATATAATATCGGCAATGGCGGCCCGGCCCCTGAAAAGGTGACCGACGCGATCATCGAGCGCACCCTGTCGATAGAAAGCTACAAGATCCTCGACGCCCCAGACATGGATATCGACACGATCGGCACGGCCACGCTGGGCGGCATGACCGTCGACGTGGTCGATCCGGTCGCCGCTTATACCGACCTGATGGAAAGCCTGTTCGATTTCGCCGCGATCCGCGCAAAGATCGCAAACGGCTTCACCCTCGCTTTCGATTCGATGAGCGCGGTGACCGGGCCTTACGCGGTCGAGATTTTCGAAAAGCGGCTCGGCGCGCCGCAGGGCACGGTGATGAACGGCACGCCGTTGCCGGACTTTGGCCATCATCATCCCGACCCGAACCTCGTCCATGCCAAGCAATTGTACGACCGGATGATGGCCCCGGACGCGCCCGATTTCGGCGCAGCGTCGGACGGCGATGGCGACCGCAGCCTCATCATCGGACGGCATTGCTATGTCACGCCGTCAGATTCGCTCGCGGTGCTGGCGGCCAACGCCCATCTCGCGCCCGGCTATGCCGCGGGTCTCAAGGGCATCGCCCGCTCCATGCCGACCAGCGGCGCGGCCGACCGCGTGGCCGAAAAGCTGGGCGTGCCGCTCTACGAGACGCCCACCGGCTGGAAATTCTTCGGTAACCTGCTCGACGCGGGCATGGCGACCATCTGCGGCGAAGAAAGCGCGGGCACCGGCTCTGACCATGTGCGCGAAAAGGACGGCATCTGGGCCGTGCTGCTATGGCTCAACATTCTGGCCGTGCGCGGCGAAAGCGTCGCTGCGATCATGGCCGATCATTGGGCGACCTATGGCCGCAATTACTATGCCCGCCACGATTATGAAGCCATCGCCAAGGACAAGGCCGACGCGCTGATGGCGGCGCTGCGCGCCTCGCTCGACCGCCTGCCCGGCACGACTAACAGCGGCGGCACGATCAAGAGCGCCGACGATTTCGCCTATACCGATCCCACCGACCAGTCGGTCAGCCGCAACCAGGGCGTCCGCATCCTGTTCACCGACGGATCGCGCGTCGTATTCCGCCTGTCGGGCACCGGCACCGAAGGCGCAACCCTGCGCGTCTATCTCGAACGCTATGTCGGCACCGATGGCGACCTTGGCATGGCGACGGGCGACGCCCTCGCCCCGCTGATCGCCGCCGCGCAGGAAGTGGCGGACATTGCAGGCTATACCGGCATGGACCAACCCAGCGTCATCACCTGACATCCATCGACGCTGACCAGTAAAGGAGCGCCGATGCGCCGCCTACCCCTCATCCTGTCCGCGCTATTCATCGCCGCGGCGACACCGGCTCACGCCCAGACCAGCCAGGACGAACAGGTCTGGCTCAACCTGACCGCGATGGGATCGGTAAAGGGCGACCTCGTCTATTTCGCCGAGATCCAGCCGCGCATCGGCGATGGCGTGTCGCGGGTCAATCAGGCGATCTTTCGCGGCGCGCTGGGCTGGAAATTATCCCCCACCGTCACCGTCTATCAGGGCTATGCCCATATCGTCTCGCCGGTCGAAAACGGCGTGGATGTGAACGAGGATCGCAGCTTCCAGCAACTCAACTGGACACTCGGCAAGCCCTGGGGCGGCGAACTCATGTCGCGCACCCGGCTGGAACAGCGCTGGCGATCGGACGGCGATGATATGGGCTGGCGGGTGCGCGAAATGCTCCGCTACGAAAAGCCGCTGCGGCCGGGCAGCGATGCGGTCAACGCGCTGGTCTATGCCGAAGGGTTCGTCGCACTCAACGACACCGACTGGGGCGTGAAAGGCGGATTCGATCAGGTGCGCGGCTTCTTCGGGGTCGAATTGGGCCTGCCCGGCGCCTCCACGGCGGAGGTCGGCTATCTCGCGCAAGTGGTCGATCAGCGCGGCGGGCGCACCGCCGTCAATCATGTCGCCTCGCTGACGCTCTTCTTCCGCCATTGACGCGCGCGATCCGGCTGGGGGCAAATGGCCCTGTCGTTAGTTGACGGGGGGCACTATGGCCCCTTGCATGACCAACCACCCGCCTTTGCCCGATAGCACCCTTAGCGACAGCATGACCGCCATCGGCTATGCCCGGCTGGAGGGGCACGACACGATCGCGCGGCTGCATGCCGATGCGGCCGATTGGCACGCCTTCGCCGCGAGTTGGATAGACCTCGGCCCCGATCTCTACATGGCCGATGGCGGCCGCTATCGCCGCCGCCGCCACGCCGTCTTCCTGTGCGACCATGGCCGTTTTACGCGCATGCCGCACCAGCCCCATTATCAAAGCCGCGACTACAACCCGCTCAACGGCGACGTGCAGCGCTGGTTCGATCCGGTCGAACAGGCGGTCATCGACAATCCGGTCTGCCAAGCGATCTTCGCCCTGTGCGCCGCGCAGTTCGACCCAGCAGCCCAGGGTCGCTGGCACGTCGAAATGCACCAGTTCCGTATCGAAGCGAAGCCCGACGAAGTCGGCCGCCCGACCCCCGAAGGGCTGCACCGCGACGGCGTCGATCATGTCTTCGTCATGCTGGTCGAGCGCAACAATGTGCGCGAAGGCGTCACCCGCATCGGCGCGCCCGACGGCACGCCGCTCGGCGAATTCATGCTGGCGCAACCGGGCGACGCCATGCTGATCGACGATCGCCGCATCCTGCATGGCGTAACCGAAATCCACCCGCACGACCCCGCCCGCCCCGCCTGGCGCGACGCGCTGGTAGTGACCTTCGCTGCCCTTAGCGCAGAGGAAAGCGCGCCGCCCTCATAGGCCCCGTCCCGCAACCCAAATCCGCGTCGTCGCCAACATCCGCGCCGCGCGTTCGTTGAGGTCCGGCCACCCCTCCCGCAACGCGATCGACCGTTCCTCGACAGCCACCGGCAGCCCCGGCGGTATCGCCTCCAGCAGCGCGCCGATCGGCAATCCCCCCGCGCCCAGCGCCACGCGCCCGTCGATCGCTTCGGTCAGAATCGCGTCCGCGTCGGCCGGGTCCGCGCCAGGGTCGGGCGCGTCGCATAATTGCACATAGCTGAGCCATGCGGGCGGCACCGCCGCCACCTCCGCCAGCGTCCCGCCCGACCGCCGCCAATGCAGCGCGTCGATCAACAGGCCCATCGCCGGATGATCGATCGCGCGCAGTATCGCGCTCGCCTGCCCGATCGTCTTGACCTCGGTAAAAATGCCGAATTCCAGATTGATGCGGATCGCATCCCCCGCCCGCTCGGCCAATATCGCCAGCTTGTCGCGCGTCGCCCCATCGTCGGGATCGCTGCTGACGCACAACACATTCTGCGCGCCCAATTCCATCCCCACATCGACCAGCCTCAGATGATCGGGATCGGGCGGCCCCGGCTTGATCCACACCACTTCTATGTCGATCAGCGGTAGGCCCGTGTCGCGCAACGCGGCCTTCACCTGCCGCGTGGTCGCATCCGTCCACTCGGCCGCCTCGAACCACATGCCGCCATAATCGAACCCGGCCCGCGCCGCCGCCTCCACCAATTGCAACGGCGTCGCTTCGGGCATGATGCCCGACGCCATGCAGAGTGGCGGCGTCACGCCCCGGCGGCAGCCATCGCGGCGGCAACCGACGCCTCGATATCCGCCTTGGTCGGATTGGCGCGCAGCGTCAGCCCGCCATTCACCTGCAAATTCTGCCCCGTCATGAAACAGCCGTCGCTGGCCAGGAACACGCACGCCTCGGCCACATCGTCCGACGTGCCATAGCGGCCCAGCGGATAGCCCTTGCGAAACGCATCCATCAACCCCGGCACCGCCGCCGCATCCGCCGTCATCGGCGTTTCGGTGATGCCGGGCGACACGCTGTTGGCGCGAATGCCCATGCTCCCAAATTCATTGGCGACGGTACGGACCAGATGGTCGGTCCCCGCCTTGGTCGCCATATAGGCGGCATGGTCGTGGAACATGATCGTCGCGGTCGCCGAACTGATCTGGATGATCGACCCGCCGCCGCGCCGCTCCATCGCTGGGATCAGCGCCTGGAAAAACTGGAACGGCCCGCGCAGTTGCAGCGCATACATGGCGTCCAGATCGTCCTGCGTCGTCTCCAGAAACGGCTTGAGCAATCCCCAGCCGGTCGCGTTGATCGCGATGTCGACCCCGCCCAATGCCGCTTCCGCGTCGGCCACCGCCGCATTTATGCTCTGCTGGTCCGTCATGTCGCAGGCAACGGCGACCCCGCCAATCTCGTCGGCAAAGGCGGACAGCGCGTCGGCCTTGCGCCCCGCCACCGCGACCCGCGCCCCTTCGGCGGTCAGGCGGCGGGCGATGACCTGCGCCATATTATCCTTGCCCGCCGCACCGACGATCAGCGCCAATTTGCCGTTCAACCTGCCCATCATCTCTTCCTTCGCGCATCTATTTTATGCGCCAAGGTAACGGGCCGGGACGATGCGCCAAACTCGGCTTTATGCTAGGCCACCCGCACCAGTCCGGTGAAGCCCGCGCCGACGAAATCGACCATCCGCTCGACCATCGCGTCCAGATCTCTGGAGCTGAACCGCCCGCCCGACTGGCGATCCAACATGCCGCTTTCGGCCAATATATGCGTGATCATCGCCTGGAAGAAAAAGAAACCCCACTGCACATCGCCCTCGTCCATCTCCGGGTGCAGCGCGCGTAATGCCTCGACATAGGCGGCGATCACATCGTCGAAATGCTGGCGAAACGGCGATATGAACGCTTCCTGCTGCGGCATGTTCGCCACCAGCGCCATCAGCCGGATATAATTTTTCCACCCCGCCCCGCCGCGCATCGATCGATCGACGATCGGCGTGATGAAGGCGCGGATGATCGCGCGACGGCGGGTCGCCTGATCGCCCGCAACCTGCCGCGCCTGCACCAGCGCGTCCGCCATGCCCGCCACATGCGCGTCCGCGCGCCGGTCGATCACCGCGCCGAACAAATCTTCCTTCGACCCGAAATGATAATGGGTCAGCGCCACCTGCACCCCGGCCTGCGTCGCAATGTCGCGCAACGACACGCCATGATAGCCCCGGATCGAAAAGAGCGACTCCGCCGCGTCCAATATCCTGGCCGCCGTGTCCGGTGCCCGCCGCCGATCGAGTTTCGGCGCCGCCGCCCCCTCCGGCCCACCTGTCGTTTCCGCTAGTTTCAACGCTTTCCTGCCCATCGGACAGCTATGGCGAAGATATTGACAGGCAACAACCGATTGGAGTAAATTTAGTCGATCGTTCAACTAAAAAATAGCGAGAGGGTATCATGACCATCGAGTCTTTCCTGGGCCGCGCCATTGCCGCCTATGATCCGCCCGTGCGCGGTGACCGTATCACGGGCGAACGCTATCATGAAAAACGCTGGGCGGACGCTGAATGGGCGCATGTCTGGACCAAGGCCTGGCATATCGGCGGCATGGCCGCCGACCTTGAGGAAGCGGGCGACTTCCTGACCCATAATATCGGCCGGGAATCAGTCGTCATGCTCTGTCAGGAGGATGGATCGGTCAAAGCCTTCTACAATGCCTGCAAGCATCGCGGCTATCGCCTCGCCTGGACCGAAGTTGGCGGATCGCCCTTTCTCACCTGCGGCTATCATGGCTGGAAATATGCGCCCGACGGCACGCTCGCCCATGTCCAAGACCCCGATGATTTTCCCGGCGGCTCACCCTGCGGCAAGGTGAAGCTGGAGGAAATTCCCTGCACCGTCTGGGGCGGCTTCGTCTGGTTCACCATGGATCGCGACGCCGCACCGCTCAAGACATGGCTCGGCGCTGCGGGCGAACAGCTCGAACAATGGCAGATGGGCAAGATGACCCGCGTGCTGGCGCTCAGTTCCGACGTGCCCTGCAACTGGAAGATCATCCGCGACAATTTCAACGAAAGCTATCACCTCCCCAATCTCCACCCGCAAATCGCCGGGTCGATCGACGACGCGCTGGAAGGCACCATCTTCGAGATGAACCCCGAAGGCCATAATTGCATGATCATGCGCGGCCTCAAGCCATCGGGCCGCTATCCCACCTCCGACATCCTCGAAATGCCGCTGGCCCAGGCGCTCGAATATTGGGAGCTGGACCCCAAGGATTTCGAAGGCCGCGCCAGCCAGGCGCGCGACGCCATCCTCGCGCAAAAGCGCAAGCTGGGCGCGGAAAAGGGCTATGCCCATTATGCGACCATGGGCGACAGCGAGATTGTGGATTATCACCACTATACGCTCTTCCCCAACATCACCTTCACCATGTGGCCGGACGGATTCCAGCTGCTGCGCTCCGAACCGCACCCGACCGACCCGGAACGCTGCATCTTCGACCATTGGTTCATGGCGCATGAAATGCCCGGCAGCGATGTCGTGATGGGACCGATGGGGCCAACCCCCTTCCGCCATGTCGAGCGCGAAAAGATCGAGTTCGGCACCAGGTCGCTGGGCGATGTCGCCGATCAGGATATGAGCGTCGCGATCGGCCAGCAACTCGGCCTCCATTCGCGCGGCTTTACCGGCGGCATCCTGCCCAATCAGGAAAAGCGGGTGCAGATGTTCCATGAAAAGCTGAACGACGTCTGCGGCATCCATGACTGATCCCGCGCTGATCGACGCCCTCGTCGCGAAGCAGCAGATTGCCGACCTGACGGCGGCCTATTGCCGGGGCGTCGATCGCGCCGATGCGGCGTTGCTGGGTTCGCTCTTTCATGCCGACAGCCATGTCGAAAGCGGCCCCTTCAACGGCAGCGGCCAGGATTTCGCCCGCGAAATCTGCGCCATCGTCCGCACCGTCTTTACGCAGACCAGCCACGCCAATGCGCATCAATGGGTGGAGATTGATGGCGACAGCGCGAAGGGCGAAACCTATGTCACTGCCGCCGCCACCCCGCGCGGGCAGGAGGGCGACCCCATCCATATGCTGACCGGGGGCCGCTATCTCGACCGCTTCGTCCGCACCAACGGCACATGGCAGTTCATCGAACGGCGCTTCGTGTGCGACTGGGTCGTCCGCCAGCCCGCCGGTGGCGGCGACGACCTTTATGCCGGTTTCCTGCGCGGCGCGCAGGGACCGTCCGATCCCGTCCATAGCCTCTGGGGAAACACCGCATCATGACCGCCTCCGTCAATCGCCGTTTCCTCCTCGTCTCCCGCCCCGACGGCTCGCCGCGCGAAAGCGACTTTCGGCTGGAGGACAGCCCGGTCCCCACGCCCGGCCCCGGCGAAATCCTCATCCGCAACCAGTACGCCTCGCTGGACCCCGCGATCCGTGGCTGGCTTGACGATGCGCCAAGCTATCTGCCGCCCATCGCCATCGGCGATCCCGTCCGCGCCTCCACCATCGGCACGGTCGAGGCGAGCGGGGTCGATCGCTTCAAGCCCGGCGATTGGGTCATGGGGCTGAACGCGATCGAGGAATATAGCCTCGTCACTCCCAATGACTTCATGCACCCGATCGACGTGTCGGCGGCCCCGTCTGTCACCAGTTACCTCTCCGCCATGGGCGCGGTCGGCCTCACCGCCTGGTTCGGTGTCAGCGACGCGATGCAGCCGACCCCCGGCCAAACCGTGCTGGTCAGCGGCGCGGCGGGCGCGGTCGGCTCGATGGTCGGGCAACTCGCCAAATTGCGCGGCGCGCGGGTGGTCGGCATTGCCGGGGGCGCGACCAAATGCGCGCGGCTGACCGATCGCTATGGCTTCGACGCGGCGATCGACTATCGCGGCAAGGACGAAGCGGCACTCGCCGACGCCATCGCCACGGCCTGCCCGGACGGCATCGACCATGTCTTCGAAAATGTCGGCGGCGTCTGCCTCGACGCCGCCTTGCGCCACATCAACCAGAACGCGCAGATCCTCCTGTGCGGCCTGATCTCCGAATATAATGGCGACCCCCACGGCGCGCGCAACATCTGGCAGCTGATCGTCAAGACCGCCACCATGCGCGGCTTCCTCATCGCCCGCTATGCCGACCGCTTCCCCGAAGGCAGCCAGGCCATCGCCGCGCTGATCGGCGAGGGCAAGCTCGTGTTCGACGAACATATCGAACAGGGCATAGACAACGCCTACCCCGCCTTCATGCGCCTCTTCGACGGCACCAACGACGGCAAGATGATCCTCAAACTATAACCAAATGAACATGGGACGGCGCCTAGCGCCGTCCCGCTAGATAGTCGTTCAATACCTCATGGAAATAGCGAACCCGCGTTTCCTGCGCACTCAAATAAGCATCGCCATAGCCGCGCGAATGCATCCCCCGCTGCATCCCTTCGGCCAGCATCATGTCCTGATAGACGATCTGCCCCTCAATCTCCGGCACGCCCCGGCCATTGTCGAAATCACGCCAAAGCATGTCCGCTTCGCTGAACGGTTGTGGTCCCGCCATGATCGATTCCACCTCCGTCTGCCCCGCCACCGGAAAGGCCATGCACCATAGATCGAAGGTGCATTTGCCCGGATCATCGGCATGGGGTTCGGTGCGGAAGAACAGGATATTGTCGGGCAGGAAGGAAATGGTGACATTGGGGAAGATCACCGTATGCGGACTGTCGGTGATCTGCTCGTCATCCATATGTTCATAATGGAGATAGCCCCGCTCGCGCCATAGCCGCCGCTTGGCCGCCTTGAGGTCCAGCCAGCCCTGCATCGCCTTGGTCTCATAGTCCGGGTAGCTGTCCGGGTCGATGTCCCACTGGCGCAGGATATGGTCGAACGGATGCGGCACCCCGTCGGGCAGCCGGTCGCTGAGCGAGGGCCGCATCGGCTGGACAGTGCGCCCATGGCCTGCGGGATACATTTCATGCCGGGCCGTATCGACATCCTGGTCGATCCACGGCGGCACCTGCGGATGAGCGGTCCGGGTGTGATAGCTTTCGGAAAAATTGTCGGTCGCGAACTTCCAGTTGGTGTTGAGGTTGATCTTCATCCAGAACACCCGGACGCCCGTGTCCATCGGGTAATTTTTGTAAAGCTCCGGCATCGGCGCAAGATAGTCGAGCAGGTCGGGCGCGGTATCGTCCATCGTGTACCAGACGAACCCGCCCCAGATAGCGCAGCGCAATTCCTTCAGCTTCAACTTGCCGCAGGGGTTGCCTTGCGGAAAATCATGCGGGTCCTGCGCATATTGGAGCATGCCGTCCTTGCCCCATTTCCAGCCATGATAGGGACAGGTGAAGGCCTCGGCAAAAGCGCTGCCATCGGTCAGGCGCATGCCGCGATGCCCGCAGGCATTGTAGAAGGCCTTGATGCTCCCATCGTCCTGTCGAATGCAGATGACGCTTTCATGCCGGAAGTCGTGGACGACATAGTCGCCCGGCTCCTCCAACTCCGCCGTCCGCCCCGCGACATGCCAGATCCGGGTCCACAGATGGTCCCATTCCTGCTGCATGAAATCGCGACTGGTATAGCGGTCGCCGCTGATCGGATCGCCGCGCAGTGCGGCGGGATCGCGACCGTCCATGGTCAGCGGATGAATGGCGGGCTGGTCCATGCTGCTCTCTCCTGCTGGCATTCTTGAACCCAAGGGATAGGCGTCATGGCCTGCCCCGTCGCCTTGCACTTCTGTCAGGCGGCACGGGCTGGCACTTGTCGCAGGTGGGGCGGGACGATGTTAGACCGCATAAGAGCGCGCTATAATCGATGGGAGATGGTGGCATGGATAGCGTCGAGACATTGCTGGCGATCGAGGCGATCAAACAGCTCAAGGCCCGCTATTTCCGCTTGATGGACAATAAGGACTGGGCCGGATTGCGCGACGTCTTCTGCGACGATGCCCTGTTCGACGCACGCGCATCGCTCAGCATCGACGGCAAGGGCGACGAAGGCCGGGCGGTGGAAAGCAATGATTGGGTCTATGAAGGCGGCGACACCATCATCGCCTTCATCCAGGCCGCGATCGGCACGCAACGCACGGTCCATCATGGCCATTGTCACGAAGTCGAGATCATCGGCCCGGATGACGCGCGCGGCGTCATCGCGATGGAGGACCAGATTTGGGACGAAAACGGCACCAGCATGACCCTGCATGGCTGCGGCCATTATCATGAAGACTATAAGCGGGTGGACGGCCGCTGGCGCATCCACCGCTCGCGCATTTCGCGGCTGCAGGTAATGATCGGAGGCTGAGCCCTTAGCCGATCATCATCAGGCTGGCATTGCCCCCAGCCGCGGTCGTGTTGATCGAGGTGGAGACTTCCTCCAGCAACCAGTCGAGGCAATAGCCGCCTGCTGTTTCGGCATGGACCGGCACGATCCGGCCGGGCAGATCAGCAGCGGCCTGGACCGCAGCGGCGACGCGCTCGGCGTCTCCCTCGACCAGTATCGCGGCAATGGGCGCATTGGCCTCTGCCGTGAAATGCGAGGCCACCTCCGGCGGCAGGCTTGGCGGGACTGTCATGCCCTGCACCGTCGCGCTGTTTCCGCTGGCGAGGATCGCGGCCATCTGGCGGAACAGTCCGGCGCGGGTGGCAGGGCGCAGCAGCATGGCCCCGCGCGGATGGAGGGTGTAGAGATTGCGCTCGCCGACCGGCCCCGGCAGCGTCATTTCGACACCCAGCGCCGACGCATCGCCCGCCCGGCGCGCCTCGCTCGCGGCCTCGCCATAGCCCTGCGCATCAAGCCAGTCCGCAAAGGCGTGGAGCGGCGTTTGCAACCGGCTGCCCCGCGCTGCCAGCACCGCCGGCGTGGTGACCAGCCGCCCAAGATAAAGCGGGCCGCCAGCCTTCGGCCCAGTGCCCGACAGGCCACAGCCGCCAAAGGGCTGAACCCCGACGATCGCGCCGATGACGTTGCGATTGATATAGATATTGCCGACCTTCACCCGGCGCGTGACCCGCGCGACCGTTTCATCCAGCCGAGTGTGCAGGCCGAAGGTCAATCCATAGCCGGTAGCGTTGATCGCATCGACCAGCGCGTCCAATCCGTCGCGACGGAAGCGCAGGACATGGAGGACCGGGCCGAAGACTTCGCGATCCAGGTCGGTGAGGCTGTCGATCTCGATGATGGTCGGCGCGACGAAGGTGCCGTGCGCGGTTTCGGGCGGCAGCGGGCGTTGATCCACCGTCCGTCCCATCGCCCGCATGGCGTCGATATGAGCGTTTATGCCCGTTTGGGCTTCGGCGGTGATGACCGGGCCGATATCGACCTTGAGCGCATCGGTGCGGCCGAGGCTCAGTTCGGCGAGTGCGCCCTTGAGCATCGTCAGCGTACGATCGGCGACATCCTCCTGCAGGCACAGGACGCGCAGCGCCGAACAGCGCTGGCCCGCGCTGTCGAAGGCCGAAGCGATGACGTCGGCGACAACCTGTTCGGCGAGCGCCGATGAATCCACGATCATGGCATTTTGCCCGCCGGTTTCGGCGATCAATGGGATCGGCCTGCCCTGCGGCGACAGGCGGGTGGCAAGCTGGCGCTGGATCAGGCGTGCCACGTCGGTCGATCCGGTGAACATCACGGCCCCGGTTTGCGGCGCGGCGACGAGCGCGGCCCCAATCGCGCCATCGCCCGGCAAAAGCTGGAGCGCGTCGGTCGGCATGCCCGCGGCGTGGAGCAGGCGGACGGCTTCGGCGGCGATGAGCGGCGTTTCTTCGGCGGGTTTTGCCAGGACGGCATTGCCCGCGACCAGCGCGGCGGCGACTTGGCCGGTGAAGATCGCCAGCGGGAAGTTCCACGGGCTGATGCAGGTGACTACCCCAAGCGCCTGCTGCTGCGGGCCGAAGGTGGTGCGGGCCTGCTGCGCATAATAGCGTAGAAAGTCGATCGCCTCGCGCACTTCGGCGATGGCGTTGGGGATGGATTTGCCCGCTTCGCGGACGATGAGGCCGAGCAGGATCGGCATCCGCGCCTGCATAGCGTCGGCGGCGCGATCGAGCGCGGCGGCGCGATCGGCGACCGGTGTGTTGCGCCACAGCGATGCGGCCGCGCGGATCGCTGCGGCGCGGGCATCGTCCACCGTTGCTTCGACCACAGTGCCGACGATATCGCGATGATCGGCCGGGTTGCGGACGGGTCGCCCCTCGCCCGCCCTGCCTTCCGGCGCAGCGGTCCAGTCCAGCGTAGCACTGAATTGGAGCGCTTGCGTCAGGCTCGCCAAGGCTTTTTCGTCGCTGAGGTCGATGCCATCGGAATTGCGACGGTCGGGGAAGATGGCGTCGGGGAGTGCGATCTGGTCGTGACGGGCGCCGGGGTTGGGCATGGCGCGGACGGTATCAACGGGGTCGGCGATCATCTCGTCCACCGATACGGCCGGATCGGCGATGCGATTGACGAAGCTGCTGTTCGCGCCATTTTCGAGCAGGCGGCGGACGAGATAGGCGAGCAACGTCTCATGCGTGCCCACCGGCGCATAGATGCGGCAGGGGCGGTCGAGCTTGCCCGCGCCGACCACCTGTTCGTAAAGCGGTTCGCCCATGCCGTGGAGGCACTGAAATTCGTAAGTGCCGATGCTGAAATCCGGCCCGGCCATCGCATGGATGGTGGCGAGCGTCTGGGCATTATGGGTGGCGAATTGCGGGAAGACCGCGTCCTTGGCGGCGAGCAGTTTTTGCGCGCAGGCGATATAGGCAATGTCGGTGTGCAACTTGCGGGTGTAGACCGGAAAATCCGCGAGGCCATCGACCTGCGCGCGCTTGATCTCCGCATCCCAATAAGCGCCCTTGACCAGACGGACCATGATGCGGCGATCGGCGCGACGGGCAAGGTCGATGATCCAGTCGATGACGAAGGGGCAGCGTTTGCCATAGGCCTGAACCACGAAGCCAAGCCCGTTCCAGTCGGACAAAGCGGGATGCAGCGCCAGACTTTCCAGCAGGTCGAGCGACAGGTCGAGCCGGTCGGCCTCCTCCGCATCGATGTTGAAGCCGATATTATAGCTTTTGGCGAGCGCGGCGAGTTGCTGCACGCGGGGCAGAAGCTCGGCCATGACGCGTTCTGCCTTGGCGCGGGCATAGCGCGGGTGGAGCGCGGACAGCTTGATCGAGATGCCGGGACCGGCATAGACGCCCCGCTTGGCCGATGCCTTGCCGATGGCATGGATCGCCTGTTCATAATCCGCATAATAGCGGCCAGCGTCGTCCGCCGTCGTCGCCGCTTCGCCCAGCATGTCATAGCTGTAGGCAAACCCCTTGGCCTCCATCACCTTGGCGCGCTTGAGCGCTTCCTTGATCGTTTCGCCGGTGACGAACTGTTCGCCCATCATCCGCATGGCGAGGTCGACGCCGCGCCGGATGACCGGCTCGCCCGCTCGTGCGACGAGGCGCGTCAGCGCTGCACCGAGGCCGCGATCATCGACGCTGCTAACCAGCTTGCCGGTGACCACCAGCCCCCAGGTGGCAGCATTGACGAACAGCGACTTGTCGGTGCCCAGATGCGATCCCCAGTCGCCGTCCGCGATCTTGTCGCGGATCAGGGCGTCGCGGGTCGCTGCGTCAGGGATGCGGAGCAGCGCTTCGGCAAGGCACATCAGCGCAACGCCCTCCTGGCTGGACAGCGCATATTCCTGCACCAGGCCTTCGACGCCGGCGCCCTTGTGGTTGGCGCGCAGGGCCGTGACCAGGGTGCGGGCAGTCTCCCGCGCCGCGGCGCGGGTGGCGTCGGGCAGTGTCGCCGCCGCGATCAGCGGGGCGAGCGCCTCGGCTTCATCGCGGCGATAGGCGTCGGTGATCGCCTGGCGCAGCGGGGATTGGGCGCGGATGGCAGGGGCGAAGGCGGCAAAGGGGGGCTGGACGGTCATACCATTCATCATATCGCATATGGTGGCGTCGATCTGCCTTATCAGGTCCGTTTGCATGGCGGATGTGACTTATTCGTGCCTCTATGTTAGGCAGCAATGATGGATAAAGCCGCCTCAACAGTCGATCTGGACGAATTCGACCGCAAGATCATCGCCGCTCTGGTGGAAGACGGCCGCATGACGGTGACCGATCTGGCGGCGCTGGTCGGCCTGTCCAAGACGCCGTGCCAGGTGCGGCTGAAGCGATTGATCGAAACCGGCGTGATCCATGGGTTCCGCGCGATCGTCGATCCAGCCAAGCTGGGGATGGACCATGTCGCCTTTGCCGAAGTCAAGCTGAGCGATACGCGCGAAGCGGCGCTGCATGAGTTCAACATGGCGGTGCGGCGGATCGCGGAAGTCGAGGAATGCCATATGATCGCGAGCAGCTTCGACTATCTGCTCAAGGTGCGGACGGCGGATATTCGGCGCTATCGCATGGTTATGGGCGAGAAGATTTCCGCCCTGCCCCATGTCGCCAGCACCTCGACCTTCGTGGCCATGGAGACGGTACTGGATGCCGGGGGGCGGCGGAAATAGCGTCTGCCGGTCAGTCGAACAGGTCCAGCGCGATCGCGTCGCCCATCGCCCGATAGCCGCGCGGGGACGGGTGGAGCGCGTCGCCACTATCATAGGCGGGGGCCAAGCGGTCGGGCCGTGCCGGGTCGCGGGTCGTGGCATCGAAATCGATCACTGCGTCGAAATTCCCCGGCTGTCTGATCCAGGCGTTGACGGCCTGGCGGTCGGCCTCATTCTGGGCGTCGGCGTGATAATAATCATTGCCGACGAAGGGCATGACGGTCGCGCCGATGACCTTGATCCCTTTAGCACGGGCGCGGGCGATGATCTGGCGATAGGCGCCGATGATGCGGGCGACATGGGCCTGATGCGCGGCGGTGCTGACGGGGGCTTCGCGGGTGAGCGTGCCGAGATCGTTGATCCCTTCCAGCAGGATCAGATGCGTGACGCCGGGCTGCGCCAGCACGTCGCGGTCGAGCCGGGCGAGCGCATTGGGACCAAGGCCATCGTCGAGCAGCCGATTGCCGCCGATCCCCTGATTGACGATCGCGATGTGGCGACGCTTCGGGTCGGCTTGCAAGCGTTCCGCCAGCCGGTCGGTCCAGCGATCATTGCCGTTGGTGGTGCTGTTCTTGCCGTCGGTGATCGAGTCGCCCAGCGCGACGATGAGTTGGGCCGGGGCGCAGCGTTCGACTTCGAGCGCGGCGAGGTTGAACCAATGGTCGAAACTCGCCGCTCCGGCGAATTGCGGGTCGGACAGATGGTCGCCGGGCAGATGCCAGGAGGTGGCCCGCGAGCCGGGATGCGATGTCTGTTCGGGGTCGGCGGCGGCGTAGCGGATCGAGATGGCGAGCGTGTCGAGCGCTTTGGCCGATAGCGGGACCGGGTCGGACAGATAGTCCGCGCCGGGCGGGATGATGACGTCGGGCTTGCCATCGAAGCGGAGCGCGATCCGGGTGGCGGGATCGATGGTGGGCGCGGCGGAACTGGTCGCGCGAGCTATACTGGCACCCAGGATGGGGAGCGGCCGGGTGCCAGCGAGATTGGAGAGGCGGACACGGACGCGGTCGCCGCTGACCGAGGGGCGGACGACCTGCCGCAAAGTCTGGTTCGCCAGCGTGCCGGGCGGAAGCGCGGCGTCGCCGGTGGGGCGGAATTGGGACGAGGCCCAGCCCGCGACCCAGGTCGGGGTGCAGCTTTGCGCGTAGGCGGGCATGGCGGCCAAGGCAGTGGCGATGCAGGCCAAGCGGACAGCGACCCGTACACTGGTTGACGCTTTTTGCGGGAGGCGACGGGTCATGGTTCAGCCCTGATGGCGGCGCTATCGACGGTCTGATAGCGCGGGATGATGAGGTGGATGGTGCCAAGCGCGATCAGATAGGCGCAGGAGGCGACGGCGAAGATGGGACCGTAGCTGCCGACGGTTTCGAGGATGACCCCGGCGAACTTGGCCATCATCATGCCGCCGATCGCACCCGCGAGGCCGCCGAGGCCGACGACCGATCCGGCCATCCAGCGCGGGAAGACGTCGCCCGGCAAAGCGTACAGGTTGGCGGAGAAGCCCTGATGCCCGGCGCACGCTAGCCCAATTAGCGCAACTGCAACCCACATATTGGGTGCATGCGTAGCAAAGGCGATCGGGACGGCGCAGAGCGCGGCGAGCAGCATCGCCGTCTTGCGCCCGCGATTGATGCTCCAGCCCCGGCCGATGAAGCGCGACGACGCCCAGCCGCCCGCGACCGAGCCGACATCGGCCAGCAGATAGACGGCGATCAGCGGCGGGCCGAAGTCGAGCATCTTGACGCCATATTGTTTGTTGAAGAAATCGGGCAGCCAGAAGAGGAAGGTCCACCAGACCGGATCGATCAGGAAGCGCCCGGCCATATAGGCCCAGGTCTGGCGCAGGCGGAACAGCGTCGCCCATTTGACCGGGCGTTGTGGTTCGACGGGGTCGGTTTCGATCCAGGCCAGTTCTTCGGCGGTGAGGCTCTTCTTCTCGCGCGGACTGCGGTAGAAGCTGAGCCAGGCGACGAGCCAAACGACCGTGAGCAGCCCGGTCAGGATGAAAGCCCAGCGCCAGCCGAGGGTCACGGCGATGATCGGGACGATCAGCGGGGTGAGGATCGCGCCGACATTGGACCCGGCATTGAAGATGCCGATCGCGAAGGCGCGTTCCTTCTTGGGGAACCATTCATTGGTCGCGGCGATGGCGGCGGGGAAGGTGCCAGCCTCGCCGATTGCGAGCGGGATGCGCGCGAGCAACATGCCCGCCGTCGAGGTGAAGAAGATGTGCGCGACATGGCCGATGGTCCACAGCGACACGGCCAGCGTATATCCGGCCCGCGCGCCGATCTTGTCGATCAGACGGCCGAAAAAGACGTAGGAGATTCCATAGCCCGCCTGAAACCAGATGGCGAGATCGGCATAGCCGCTCTCGCTCCAGTCATAGCGCGCCTGAAGATCGGGCTTGAGCGTCGGCAGCACGAGGCGATCGACATAGCTCAGCACCACGGCGAAGAAGAGCAGCGCGCAGACGATCCAGCGGACTTTGCCGGAGGGTTTGGGGATGGTCGGGTTACTCATTGGCCTCTCCAAATACGTCGTCATCCCCGCGAAGGCGGGGATCCATCTCCGGCCCTGTCCATCGCCGCTATGACGGGAGATGGGTTCCCGCCTTCGCGGGAATGACGAAACTGCTTAGGGGCAATTCACCCCATCACCAGTTGAACATCGTGCCGTCTTCCAGCCGGTTCACTGGCAGGAAGGCGCGGCTATACTCATATTGCGCGGCCAGTTCTTCGTCGATGTCGACGCCTAGCCCCGGCGCTTCGCCGGGATGCATCGCCCCGTCCGCGAAGCTGTAGGCGTGGGGGAAAACCGCGTCGGTTTCGGGCGTGTGGCGCATATATTCCTGTACGCCGAAATTGGGGACGCTCAGATCAAAGTGCAGCGCGGCGGCCATGCAGACCGGCGACAGATCGGTCGCGCCGTGGCAGCCGGTGCGGACCTGATAGAGATCGGCGAGGTTCGCGATCTTGCGCAGGTGGCTGATGCCGCCGGCATGGACCACGGTGGCGCGGATATAGTCGATCAGCTGGTTTTCGATCAGTTCGCGGCAATCGTGGATGGAATTGAAGATTTCGCCCACGGCGAGCGGCGTGGTGGTGTGCTGGCGGATCAGCTTGAAGGCTTCCTGATTTTCAGCGGGCGTCGCATCTTCCAGCCAGAAGGGGCGATAGGGTTCGAGATCCTTGCCCAGACGGCCCGCCTCAACTGGCGTGAGGCGATGGTGAATGTCGTGCAGCAGGTGGACGTCCCAGCCCAGCGCTTCGCGCGCGGCTTTGAACAGTTCCGGCACGACGCGCATATATTTGGAGGTGTTCCAGACATTTTCGGTCGGCAGGTCGGCGTCGGCGGGTTCGTAGAAATATTTGTCCTTGCTGACGCCATAGGTGGACGCCATGCCGGGCACGCCGCACTGGATGCGGATCGCCTTATAGCCCTGCCGCTGATAATCGAGCGCGACCTGCACCGTATCCTCGATCGTGGTGCCGTTGGCATGGCCATAGACCATCACATTTTCGCGGCTGGCCCCGCCGAGCAATTGATAGACCGGCAGGCCCGCCAGCTTGCCCTTAATGTCCCAGAGCGCGGTATCGACGGCGGCGATCGCCGACATGGTGACCGGGCCGCGCCGCCAATAGGCGCCCTTGTAGAGATATTGCCAGATATCCTCGATCCGGTGCGCATCCCGGCCGATCAGGCAGGGAATGACATGGTCCTGCAAATAGCTGGCCACCGCCAGTTCGCGGCCGTTGAGCGTCGCGTCGCCAAGGCCATAGACACCATCTTCGGTGATGATCTTCAAGGTGACGAAATTACGGCCGGGGCAAGTGATGATGACCCTGGCATCAAGGATTTTAGGCATGTGCGTGGTCCTGTTCAGAGTATTTCGAGCGTGACGGTCTGGAGATTTTCGCTGTCCGGCCCGACCATGATGTCGAACAGGCCGGGTTCGACCACTTCGCCCATGTCGAGATTCCACAGCGCGAAAGCATCCGGGCCGAGCGGCAAGCGGACGGTCCGGCTTTCACCGGGGGCAAGGGTGATGCGTTCGAAGCCTTTGAGTTGCTTGATCGGGCGGGTGACGCTGGCGACTTGATCATGGACGTAGAGTTGGACGACTTCGTCCCCGGCCCTGTCGCCCACATTGCGGACATCGACCTCGACCGTCACCTGCCCGCCTATGCCGATGCGCGGCGCGGACAGGCGGGGTTTGCCAAATTCAAAGCGAGTGTAGCTGAGGCCATATCCGAACGGAAAGAGCGGCGTGTTTTCGGCGAACAGATAGCCCCGGCTGGCCGATGGCTTGCGGTTGTAGAAGATCGGGATCTGGCCTTCATCCCGTGCGACGCTGACGGGCAGTTTGGCGCCGGGATTGACGTCACCGAAGAGAATGTCGGCCATCGCCGTGCCGCCCTCCTGCCCCGGATACCAGCATTCGAGCAGCGCGTTCGCGCCTTCGACGACCGTGGGATAGCTGGGCGGGCGGCCGTTGATGGCGCAGACGATGACGGGCTTGCCGGTCGCCTTCATCGCCACAAACAGCTCATTCTGTTCGCCCAGCAGGTCGAGGCTGGTGCGGTCGCCAAGATGGTTTTTGGCAAAGCCTTCGCGGCTGGTCTGTTCGGTGTCGCCGATTGCGAGGATGATGACATCGGCGCTGCTCGCGACCTCGACCGCCTGGGCGATCAAGGCGCGATTCTTGGCGGGATCGGCGAGCAGCACGTCGTCGGCCGAGCGATCCTCGCTCTGGGTGATGAAGACGCCCTGAGCATGGACCACCTGCGCCTTGCCCTTGAGCTTGGCCTCTATGCCTTCGAGCAGCGACACTTCCTGACGCGGGATAGAGGAATAGCCGCCAAGGCGCGCGACGGCGGCATTGGGACCGATCACCGCGACGCGCTTGTGTGTGCCCGCCGTCAGCGGCAGCGTGCCGTCATTTTTGAGCAGCGCGATCGACTTGTGCGCGGCCTTCAAAGCGAGTGCACGCGCTTCGGCATTGCCGGTCAGCGTGGCATAATCCTTACGCGGCCAGGGATTTTCGAACAGGCCAGCCCGGAATTTGAGCGTCAACATGCGGCGCACGGCCATATCGACCGCTTCGACCGGCACCTTTCCGCCACGCACCTGAGCCACCAGCGTCCGATAGGTCAGGCCATCGGGCAATTCGCAATCCACCCCGGCGCGCAGCGCGGCGCGGGCTGACGCCTCCGGGTCGGACTGGACATGGTGGATTGTGTCGAGTTCATGGACCGCGCCATAATCGCTGACCACCGCGCCGTCGAAATGCCATTCGCCGCGCAAGATATCGCCGAGCAGCCATTGGCTTTGATGACTCGGGACACCATCAATTTCATTATAGCTGGGCATGACGGCGGCGATGCCGGTGCGGCGGACGACTTCGCGGAAGGGCGGAAAGAAATTCTCGCGCAATTCGCGCTCCGAGATCGACGCGGGCGCAATATTCTGGCCGCTTTGGGGCTGGCCATGGCCGGTCATATGTTTGAGCGTCGCCATCACCTTGTCGGGGCCGAGCTGCTTGCTTTCGCCCTGCAGACCCAGCACGGCGGCGACGCCCATTTCGCCGCACAGATAAGGGTCTTCGCCAAAGGTTTCCTCGATGCGGCCCCAGCGCGGATCACGGGCGATATCGACCACCGGGGACAGAGCGAGATGCACGCCCCGCGCGCGGACTTCGCGCGCGGTGACGGATTGGATGTCGTGCATTAGCTGGCGGTCGAAACTGCCCGCCAGGCCGATCGCCATCGGGAAGCTGGTGGCTTCGGTCGCCATATAGCCGTGCAGCGATTCTTCATGGAAGAGAACGGGGATGCCGAGTCGGGTCTCTTCGATCGCCCATTTCTGGATCGCGGTGATGAAGGCGACGGTGTCCGCCGGGGTGCGCCAACGCGCGCCGACGCCGCCTGCTTGCTGCGATCCGTCGGGCGCGCCGCGCTTGTCGGACGGGCGGGTGATCTGGCCGAAGCTCGCCGGATAGGCCTTGCTCGCCTTGGCCGGGGAGAAGGTCAGGCCGTCCATGATGTCGGCCTTGGTCGCCCAGAGCGCAATGATCTGACCGACTTTTTCCTCCAGCGTCATGCGGCCGAGCAGGTCGCGGACGCGCAGGTCGATCGGCGCGGTCGCGTCCTTGTAGAGCGGGCCGGTTTTCTTCGCGGCGATGGCCGGGGTAGCGGCGACGAGCGAGCTGGACGCGAGCAGGCCGAGCGCCTGGCGACGGGCAAAGGCCATGGTCATCGCGCCGTCAGGACGATGGAAATCGTCGCCCTTTTCGCTATTGTGCGGGGATGGGTCATGATGCGCCTCTCCAATTTTACCGAGCTGTCACGTTTCTGCTTGCCGGATTATCGCTGATAGCGTTACCATTGGTAAGACAAGTCGCGATTGTCAATGCCCGATAACGGGCTGGCGACGCCGACGCGATGGAGAGGAAGACATGATCGCGCGCCTGATTTTCTGGATGATGGCTATGGCCATGACGGTCCTGACGCCCGTGGCGATGGCCGAGGATGGCTATGATCTCTGGCTGCGCTATGCGCGGGTGGACGGGGCGGCGGCGGCGCGGATTGCGGCCCATGCTAGCGTGATCACCGCGCCCGGCGACAGCGCGACGATGCAGATCATCAGGGACGAATTGCAGCGCGGCGTCACCGGTATGACCGGTACGGCCCCGATGATAGCGGATAGCATGCGTCCGGGTGCGCTGTGGCTGGCGATGCCGGGGACGGCCCCTGCCCTGCCGCTGACATTGGCGGGGCTGGGCCAGGAGGGCTATGCGATCCGGTCGATCCGGGTCGAGGGCAAGCCGGTCACGCTGATCGCGGCGAATAGCGAGATGGGGTTGCTGCATGGCGCGTTCCATTGGCTGCGGCTGGCGCAGTCGGACGCGGCGCTCGATGCGATCGATATACGCAGCGCGCCGCGCATCGGGCTTCGGCTGCTCAACCATTGGGACAATCTGGATGGCACGGTGGAGCGTGGCTATGCGGGGTCGTCGATCTGGGACTGGTGGCGGCTGCCCGACTGGAAAGGGCCGCGTTATAGCGACTATGCCCGCGCCAATGCGTCGATCGGCATCAACGGCACCGTCCTCAACAATGTGAATGCCAAATCGGACAGCCTGACCGCGCCCTATATCGCCAAGGCGGCGGCGCTGGCGGATGTGTTCCGGCCCTATGGGATCAAGGTCTATCTATCGGTCAAATGGACCGCACCGATGGAGTTGGATGGGCTCAAGACCGCCGATCCGCTCGATCCGACCGTTGCCGCCTGGTGGAAGGCCAAGGCCGACGAGATTTACGCGGCGATCCCCGATTTTGGCGGCTTCCTGGTCAAGGCGAATAGCGAGGGGCAGCCGGGTCCGCAGGATTATAACCGCACCCATGCCGATGGCGCGAACATGCTGGCCGCTGCGGTCAAGCCGCATGGCGGGATCGTGATGTGGCGCGCCTTCGTCTATGCCCATGACGATCCCGACGATCGCGCCAAGCAGGCCTATGCCGACTTCAAGCCGCTCGATGGGCAGTTTGCCGACAATGTCATCGTGCAGGTCAAGAATGGCGCGATCGATTTTCAGCCGCGCGAGCCCTTTCATCCGCTGTTCGGGGCGATGCCCAGGACGCCGTTGATGATGGAGTTCCAGATCACCAAGGAATATCTGGGGCAATCGACGCATCTGACCTATTTGGGGCCGTTGTTCGAAGAGACGCTCAAGAGCGATACTTTTGCTAAGGGCAAGGGATCGACCGTTGCCAAGGTGATCGACGGGTCGCTGGACGGGCATAGGCTGACCGGGATTGCGGGCGTCGCCAATATCGGCACGGATCGCGACTGGAGCGGGTCGATCTTCAACCAGGCGGACTGGTATGCGTTCGGACGGATGGCCTGGAACCCGGACCTGACCGCCGGGGCGGTGGCGCGCGAATGGGCGGCGCTGACCTTCACGCCAGACAAGGCAGTGGTGGAGCCGGTGGTCGCGATGATGATGGGATCGCGCGAGGCGGCGGTGGACTATATGACGCCGCTGGGCCTGGCCCATGTGATGGATACCGGCCACCATTATGGACCCGGCCCCTGGGTATCGGAATTGGCGCGGCCCGAATGGAACCCGGTCTATTATCATAAGGCGGATGCGAGCGGCATCGGCTTTAACCGGACGAAGAGTGGCAGCAATGCCGTCGCCCAATATGCGGCGCCGCTGGCCAAGCGGTTCGCCGATCCGCGCACGACGCCGGAGCGGGACTTGCTGTGGTTCCATCATTTGCCCTGGGACTATCGCTTGGCATCGGGCGAGACGCTGTGGGATGGGATGGTCCATCGTTATGACCGGGGCGTTGCCTATGTTGCGGGGATGCGCGGGACGTGGGAGGGGCTGCGCCCCTTGATCGATGCGGAGCGTTTTGCGCAGACGCAGACCTTCCTTTCCATCCAGCAAAAGGAAGCCCAATGGTGGCGCGATGCGAGCATCGCTTATTTCCAGTCGATCGCCAAGCGGCCCCTCCCCGCCGGGGCTGCGCCGCCGCCGGAGAGGCTGGAGGCCTATAAAATGCGCAAATTCCCCTATGCGCCCGGCAATCCGTGATTTTTCGCTTTAATCCGGCGGGGTGATGTCGCTACCACTCCGGCGACATCATTACCGACCCGAAAGCACCCCGCATTGACCGACACCCGATCCTCCCGCCGTCAGCGCAATGCCCCAACGATCAACGACGTGGCGCGCCACGCCGGGGTGTCGCCCATGACGGTGTCGCGCGTCATCAATGGCGAGCAGGTGGTGCGGCCGGCGACCAAGGCTAAGGTCGATGCCGCCATCATCGCGCTCAACTATGCGCCGAGCGCGGCTGCGCGCAGCCTGGCGGGGGGCGATGAACTGCGGATCGGCCTGCTCTACAGCAACCCGTCCTCCTCTTATCTCAGCGAATTTCTGGTCGGCAGCCTGGACCAGGCCAGCCGCAGCGGCGTCGATCTGGTCGTGGAGAAATGGGACGAGCAGACGTCGGTGAAGGCAGTGGTCGATCATCTGCTGCGCGGGCGGATCAACGGCGTGATCCTGCCGCCGCCGCTGTGCGATCTGGAGGAAATGGTGGCGGCATTGAAGGCCGCCGATATTCCCGCCGTCGCGGTGGCGACCGGCCGGGCACCCGGCGACCTTGCCGCGGTCAGCATCGACGATTTTCAGGCCGCCTATGAAATGACGCGCCACCTGATCACGCTCGGCCATTCGCGCATCGGCTTCGTCAAGGGCAACCCCAACCAGACCGCCAGCGGCAAGCGGTTCGAGGGCTATCTCGCGGCGCTAAGCGAAGCGAACCTGCCGGTGCTGGACGAGCTGATCGCGCAGGGCTATTTCACCTATCGGTCGGGGCTGGACGCGGCCGAACAGATATTGTCGCTGCTCGATCCACCCACCGCCATCTTTGCCAGCAATGACGATATGGCGGCGGCCACCGTGGCGATCGCGCATCGCAGCGGGCTGGATGTGCCGGGCGACCTGACGGTGTGCGGGTTCGATGACACGTCGCTGGCGACCACCATCTGGCCCGAACTGACCACCATCCGCCAGCCGATCAGCGCCATGTCGCGCGCGGCTGTCGAGGTGTTGGTGCGGTTGCTGAAAGGACGGCGTGGCGCAGAGATGGCGTCCGAACATCTGGTGCTGGCGCATAAGCTGGTGCGGCGGCAATCGGATGCGGCACCCCGGATGCGGCCGAGGTTGGGCGTGCGATAACGGCCTGTAGCTCAGGTTCCCCGGCGGAGGCCGGAGTCCAGTTTCACGCTCCGAACTGGCCCCCGGCTTTCGCCGGGGAACAGAGTCTATAGACTTACGCCTCGCCGAAGACGCGGCGGAAGATCGTGTCGACTTGCTTGAAATGATAATCGAGGTTGAATTTTTCTTCGATCTGTTCGGGTGGCAGCGCGGCGGTGACGTCGGTGTCGGCTTTGAGCAGTTCCAGCAGCGATAGCTGGCCGTCAGATTCCCACACTTTCATCGCGTTGCGCTGGACATAGCGATAGCTGTCTTCGCGGCTGACACCGGCTTGCGTGAGGGCGAGCAGCACCCTCTGCGAGTGGACGAGGCCGCCCATCTTGTCGAGATTCTTCATCATCCGCTCAGGATAGACGAGCAGCTTGTCGATCACCCCGGTCAGGCGACCCAGCGCGAAGTCGAGCGTGATGGTCGCGTCGGGGCCGAAGAAACGCTCGACCGACGAATGGCTGATGTCGCGTTCGTGCCAGAGGGCGACATTTTCGAGCGCGGGCACGACGGCGGCGCGCACGACGCGGGCGAGACCGGTGAGGTTTTCGGTCAGCACCGGGTTGCGCTTGTGCGGCATGGCCGACGAACCCTTCTGGCCGGGCGAAAAATATTCCTCCGCCTCCAGCACTTCGGTCCGCTGCAGATGGCGGACTTCGACCGCGAGCCGTTCGATCGAGCTGGCGATGACGCCGAGTGTCGCGAAGAACATGGCGTGGCGGTCGCGCGGGATGACCTGGGTCGAGACGGGCTCGATCGCGAGGCCGAGCTTTTCGGCGACATGTTCTTCGACGGCGGGATCGATATTGGCGAAGGTGCCGACCGCGCCCGAAATGGCGCAGGTGGCGACTTCCGCGCGGGCGGCGATCAGGCGTGCCTTGCAGCGGGAAAATTCGGCATAGGCTTCTGCCATTTTGAGGCCGAAGGTGACCGGTTCGGCATGGATGCCGTGGCTGCGGCCGATGGTGGGGGTCAGCTTATGCTCGAAGGCGCGACGCTTGATGACGGCGAGCAGCTGATCGAGATCCTCGATCAGCAGGTCCGACGCGCGGGCGAGCTGGACCGCGAGGCAGGTGTCGAGGACGTCGCTCGACGTCATCCCCTGATGCATGAAGCGGGCTTCGTCGCCCACCTGTTCGGCGACCCAGGTGAGGAAGGCGATGACGTCATGCTTGGTGACCGCCTCGATCGCGTCGATCGCGGCGACGTCGATCACGGGGTTGGTGGCCCACCAGTCCCACAGCGCCTTGGCAGCCGAGGGCGGCACGACGCCCAGTTCGCCCAGTTTCTCCGTCGCATGCGCCTCGATCTCGAACCAGATCTTGAACCGGGCTTCCGGCTCCCAGAGGGCGGTCATTGCGGGGCGGGAATAGCGAGGGACCATGAGCGAATCCTGCAACTGGAGGAGATACGATGCCGCGCCGCCTAGCAGCGTCGGCAGCGCGGGGCAAATCGGGCGGCGTGGTGTGGACGGCAGGGGCGCACGAGAAGGCCGCACAGACAAACAAGATGAATTGACGGAATTTGCAAGACGAATGGGTCAAGATGAACGCATGTTCAGGAACAATCCGGCGGTTTCAATCTTTCTTATTGCGCTATTCATGCAGCATGGAAGTCAAACACAGGCTGCACATAATGGGTCGTAAAATAGGAGATTGTCATGATCCGCACGCTTTTGTTTACCACGGCTTTGGCCGTTGCCGCGCCCGCCATGGCGCAACAGACGATGACGCCGGATACAGCCATGCCCCAAGCAGCGCCGGTGCAGCCGGACGCCGCGACGCCGCAGGCCGGGACGCCCGGTGCAACCACACCGCAGGCCGCGACGCCCGCCAACCCCGGCAATGCGGTCGCGACCATCGTGGATACCGAGTTTCCGGCCTATGATGCCGACAGCGATGGCGAGTTGAGCCAGGCCGAGTTTTCGCGCTGGATGGTGGCGTTGAAGGCGCAGGAGACCAAGGCGACCGGGCAGACGCTGCCGGAAGCCGAAGTCACCGCCTGGGCCAATGGTGCCTTTGTGACCGCTGATACGGATAAGAATGCGACGATCAGCAAGCCCGAACTCGTCACCTACCTAAGCGGTGGTGCGGCCTAACAGGCGCAATAATCCCCGAACTGTCACGAGGGACGGGACATCATCTAGTCGGGTCGCACCGACGGCGGCATGGAGCGAAGGCCATGCCGCCATTTTTTTG
>Ga0156326_130_pt3 | contig 63436 bp, 59 predicted proteins | sample RifCSPlowO2_12_FD_107974 | JGI IMG/M metagenome (GOLD analysis project Ga0156326, IMG submission 107974) | Sphingomonadales bacterium RIFCSPLOWO2_12_FULL_63_15 | reverse complement strand
CGCCTATCTCGACAGCGCATCGACCCATCCGATCAGTCTGGGCGCGCGCGCCGCGATGGACGCCTATGTCGCGACGCGGACGCTCGATCCTGCCGCGCTCGCGCGCAAGCCGGTTGATCGGGCAGGAGTCATCGCCAAATTCGCGCGCCTGGTGAACGCCGACGCGGATGAAATTACCTGGGTCCAATCCACAACCATGGGCGAGCAGGCGGTGCTGCGCGCGCTCGGCTTTCCCGGCAGCAAGGGCCGCGTGGTCACCGACACGCTGCATTTCTATGCTGCCTTCCCCATGTATCTGGAAATGGCCAAACAGGGCGTCGATGTCGCCTGGGTTCAGGCGCGCGCGGGGCGCATCGAACTGGACGATATGGCCCGCGCCATTACGCCCGGCACCCGGCTTGTCAGCCTCTCGCTCGTGTCGACCTATAATGGCTTCCAGCATGACCTGAAGGCGGTGTGCGACCTGGCGCACAAGGTCGGCGCGCTGGTCTATGCCGACATCATTCATGCGGCGGGGGCGGTCCCGGTCGATCTCCACGCCAGCGGCGTCGATTTTGCCGCCTGTGCCAGCTATAAATGGCTGATGGGCGATTTCGGGCTTGGCTTCCTCTACGCCCGGCGCGGCGTGTGGGACCAGCTACCCCGCACCGAATATGGCTATTATGGCTTTGCCGCGCCCGACGCCCCGCCGGGCATTGGCCTGTCGCCGCCGCAGACCCATGCCTATCCGCTCGACCCGCCGGGGGACGCCCCGGTCAGCTATGCCATCCGCACAGGCGCGCTCGGCCATTTCGCGACCGGCACCTATGCGCAGGCAATCGTCGCCGCGCTCGACCATTCGCTCGACTATATCGGCCGCCTGACGGTGCCCGCGATCCAGGCCCATGCCCAGCAATTGATCGCCGCCTTGCGCGACGGCCTGCGCGCCAAGGGCTATGCGATCGTCACCCCATCCGGCACCACCACGCCGCTGCTGACCGCACTGCTGCTCGACGCCAGGGCGCGTCTCTCGGACCCGCTGGCCAAGGCGGGGGTGCGGGTTTCGCTGCACGATCATCATCTGCGCGTCTCGCCTTCGGTGTTCAACGATGCGACAGATGTCGAACGGCTGCTCGCCGCCCTGCCCCGTGCCTGATATTTGGAGAGACTGATGGTCCGCCTGATCCCCGCCGCCCTGCTGCTGGCTGCCATGCCTGCGTTCGCGCAGCCTGCCGCCGCGCCGCAGCCGATGCCCGCCAGCCTGCCCTTCTCCCCCGCCATCCGAGTGGGCGATATTCTCTATATGTCGGGGCAGATCGGCCAGGTGCCCGAAGGCATGGACGCGCATAAGGAAGGGTTCGACGCGGCGGTCAGGGGCGCGATGGATGCGATCGGCGGCATCCTCAAGGATAACGGCCTCGACTTTGGCGATGTCGTCAAATGCACGGTGATGCTGGACGACATGGCCGACTGGCCCCGCCTCAACGCCGCCTATACGCCCCATTTTGCGGGTAAGCGCTTGCCAACGCGCAGTGCCTTCGGCGCGGACGGTCTGGCACTCGGTGCACCGCTGGAAGTGGAATGCATCGCGGCGTTCAAATAACGCTCGCTTCCCGCGCCAACAGCACCGGGACGCCGTCGCGGACCGGATAGGCCAGGCCCGCCGCGTCGGACAACAGCGCATTGCGCGCTGCGTCCCAGCGCAGGGGTGTGCGGGTTACCGGGCATACCAGCTTGGCGAGGAGCCAGGGGTCGATCGGTGCAATCTCGCTCACTGCATCGTCGCGCCGCCATCGCGGTCGGCGCGGCCGACGATCTGCATCAGCTGGATGATCCGTTCCGACCGTTCGGACAGCGTGTCGGCTTCCAGCAAGGTCTGCTTGGCGGCGGGGTCGAACGGGGCGATCTGGGCGATGCCGTTGACCAGCGACGTGTCGTCCAGCCGCGACACCGCTGTCCAGTCCACCACATATCCCAGCGCATCGGCAAAGCGCCGCGATTCCTGCTCCAGCGCGGCGCGTTCGACCGCGTGCAGCACTTCATCTTCCTGCGGCGCCTGCTCGATGTCCGCTTCGATCTGGCGGAATTGCGTCGCCACCGTCAGTTCGCGCACGAAGCGGAAGCGGGCGAGGCCGGTCAGGATGATGTTGAACCGCCCATCCTCCATCGCCTCGATATGGCTGACATGGCCCAGGCAGCCCATGTCGAACAGAGAAGGCACCGGCCCGCCTTCGCGCGGCTGGATCATGCCGATGCGCCGGTCGCGCGCCATCGCATCATGGATCAGCGCCCGGTAGCGCGGCTCGAAAATATGCAGCGGCAGGTCCATGCCCGGCAACAGCAAGGCGCCGGACAAGGGAAAGATCGAGACGCGCGCGAGGGGCATCAGGCGAAGAGAATCTGCGACAGCTTGCGACGCTGCGCCGATACCCATGGATCTTCCAGCCCGACGGCTTCGAAGATGGTGACGAGTTGCGCGCGCGCCGCGCCTTCGTTCCAGGTCCGGTCGCGCCGCACGATTTCCAGCAGCGCGTCGGCGGCCCCGTCGCGGTCGCCATTGGCCATCAGCCCGCCTGCCAGTTCAAACCGGGCTTCATGATCGTCGGGATCGGCGGCGACTTTCGCTTCCACCGCCGACAGGTCCGCTAATGGCTTGACGTCGCGTGCCAGCGCGATCGCGGCGCGCGCCTGATCCACCGCGCCGTGGCGGGCGATCTCGGCGGGCAAGGCCGCCAACAGCGCTTCGGCCTCGTCCAGCTGGCCCAGCATCACCAAAGCGCGCGCTTGTCCTGCGACCACCTCGACCATGTCGGGGGCCATTTGCGCGATCTGCGTGAACACCGACAGCGCGCGCTCGGCGTCGCCCTCGGCCAGCAATTCCTCGCCCATGGCGATCAACGGGGCGATTTCCTGCGCCTGCGACTTTTCTTCCGATTCGATCGGCAGTTGCGACAGCAATTGGTCGAGATATTGTTTGAGCGCGCCTTCGGTCCGCGCCTGGGTCAGGTCCGCGACGGGCTGGCCCTGGAATACGGCATAGACGGTCGGGATCGACTGGACCCGGAACTGGCTGGCGATGAAGCCATTGTCGTCGACATTGACTTTGACCAGCTTGACGCCCTTGGCCGCATAGTCGGCGCAGACCTTTTCGATGATCGGGGTCAGCTGCTTGCACGGGCCGCACCATTCGGCCCAGAAATCGACGATCACCAGCTGGGTGCGCGACGGCTCCACCACGTCCTGGCGAAACGCCTCAATTGCCGCCTTGTCGGCCTCGCTCAATCCCAGGGTCGCCACGCTTCAATCTCCTGCCAATGCGGTGTGTCGCCGCCTCCATATATCGCCATATGGGGCGCGTCACCCTTGTCCCGCAAGATCGCCTGTCAGAAGGTGTAGCCGACGCCGGCCGCCCCGACGAACTGGTTGCGCGATCCGACATCCGACACGATCGGCGAATCGGCATATTTGCCGAGCAAGCGGGTGTAGCCGACGACGCCGAAGATCGCCCAGCCCGTGCGGATATCGCCCGACAGCGACTTGCCTGCCGACAGGTTGACGTTCATCCGGCGAAAGCCCGATCCGCGTCCTGCACGGTCATAGACGTCCAGCCCACTGGCCAGACTATCCTGCGGCGTGATGTCGAAATAATAACGGCCATATTTCTTGCCGACATAATCGGCCGATATGCCCAGGCCGACGAAGGTGGTCATCGACAGCGGCGTGAAATATTCGACCGACGGCGTTATGACGAAGGAGCCATGGGCACCCGCGACATCCTTGGTCACGGCAACCCGCGCCGACACATTATCATAATCGCTGGTGATCACCCCGGTCTTGCCGATGCCGATAAAACCGCCCGCTTCCAGCGCGAAGTCCCGCTTCCCCAACGCCTGCACGGCGTCATCCTTGATGGCCTTGCGACTGGTACGGTCAAATCGCAGGTTGACGACCGGTCCCAGCTCGAAATCGACGCCCGGCCCGGTCGGATCGGCAATGGCATCGACATAGAGGGCGGTGCCGCGTGTCCAGAAGGCGATATCATGCACCTTGCCGCGCGCCTGCGCGATCGGCAGGACGCGATACTCGTCCGACCCCTCATAGCTGGGGATCATGGCGGCGCCGGCCCCGATGGTCAGCGTGCTATGCTGTTCTTCTTCCTGCGCCATGGCGGGCGCAGCGAGGGACAGGGTCGCGACGACGGTCGCGGCCAGCGAGCAGCGGAAAAATGGCATGAATGACCCTGTTGTTTTTTTAACGTGCGTTCAGGGTTCTGAATGTTTCGGGCGGGTGACAGGTTCCCGCCGATGCGGCCAACCGTTCAGGTCACAGGAAATATTTGAGCTTTATATCCTGCTCGACCGGCGCCCCCGCGACCGGGAAACTGGCCGATTGAAAGCTCGGCGCGCCAAAGCGCAGCGCCGGATTGCGGGAAAAGCCGACGCCTTCGCGCGGTATTCCGGCGAAGGTATCCAATTTGCCGTTGGCATTTTCGTCATGGATGATGGCGATGGCATAACGGCCGGGCGCCATCGCGCCCAACGCCACCGCCCCGCCCTGCGCCGCGACGGCGAAATGGCGCTTGTCGGGATCCTTGGTGCAGTCGGGGAAATATTCCGGCATCCGGGTGACGCAGACCAATATTTGCCCCTTGCCCGATCGCAGGCCTTCCAACGCCATGCTGACCGACTGGGGCTGGCCCAGCGGCGCTGCCCCGCTCAATCCCGCCAATGCGATGAGGGCCATCGCCAACCGCCCGATCATGCGCGCGCCTTCGTCGTGAAATCGCCCAGCCCCTGGTCGGTGCCGCACAGCCGGTCCCAGAAGCGGAAATAGAGGCCATAATTGCAATTATAGCGGTCATGATGCCGCTGATGATGGGTCGCGGTGATCAGCCATCCGCCGATCGGCCCGCGCACCATCCAGCGCGGGAACATCTCCCACCCCATATGATTGCTGACCCCCATGACCGTCATGATCGTCAGCACGACGCCCAATGCACCGACATGGATGGGGATGAGGAACACCAGCGCCGGGATCACCACCGCGCCGGTCAGCGCCTCCCAGGGGTGGAAGCTCATCGCCGCCCAGGCTGTGGGCGGGCGGCTGGCATGATGCACCGCATGGGCGATGCGAAACAGCTTGGGCCGGTGCATCCAGCGGTGGGTCCAGTAGAACCATGTGTCATGCGCGGCGAGATAGAGCAGCACCGACAGCGGCAGATACCAGAGCGGCATGGCGGCGACATCGGTGTAGATGCGCGTCCAGCCATGCGCCTGCCAGCCCCAGGCGACCACGCCCGCGGGTATGCCATAGATCAGCGCGGAGGCGAGCGACCAGGCGATCTCCCGCCCCATCTGCTTTTCCAAGCCGCGATACAGGCCTGGCTGGCGAATCCGGGTCGCGAGCGCAAAGCCCCCGCTCGCCAACAGATACCGCACGCCGACAATGGCGCTCATCGCCAGGGCGGACAAAAGAATAGCTGCGACCATGAAGCGCCTATAGGCGCGATTGCGCGGCTGCGAAAGCGGGAGCCTGCACTTAAGTGCGGGGGCGTGCCTGCCGATAGCTGCCCAGCACCCGCACCCATTTGGTGTGGAACTCCAGTTCGGCGAGCGCCCGGTCGACCGCCGGATCGCCCGGCATCCCTTCGATATCGCAGAAAAATTCGGTCGCGGCAAAGCTCGCCCCGCGCTGGTAGCTTTCCAGCTTGGTCATATTGACGCCATTGGTCGCAAAGCCGCCCATCGCCTTGTAGAGCGCGGCGGGCACATTCTTCACCTCGAACAGGAAGGTGGTCATGACCGGGCCGACATTGGCGATCGGCATTTTGGGTTCGCGCGCCAGCACCAGGAAGCGCGTCATATTATCGTCGCTATCCTCGATATTCTCGGCGATCAGGCGCAGGCCGTAGAGTTCGGCGGCCAGATAAGGCGCGATCGCCCCTTCGCCGGGCGTCTTGCGCTCCGCCACCAGCGCCGCCGCGCCCGCCGTATCGGCATAGGCGACCGGCTGAATACCGCGCTCGCGCAGATAGTGGCGGCATTGGCCGAGCGCCTGGGGATGGCTGATCGCGCTTTTCACCGGGCTATTGTCGGGCGCCATCAGGCAATGGCGGATGCGCAGGAAATATTCATCGACGATCGCCAGCCCCGATTCGGGTAGCAGGAAATGCATGTCCGCCACCCGCCCATGCAGGCTGTTTTCGATCGGGATGATGGCGCGCGCGGCGAGGCCATTGCGCACCGCATCGATCGCATCTTCGAACGCGAAACAGGGCAAGGGCACACAATCGGGCGCATAGCCCAAGGCCGCGAGATGCGAATTGGCCCCCGGCGCGCCCTGATAGGCGACGGCACGGGCCGGATCGGCGGCGGCCTTGGCCGCGAGGTCGGCGACGATGATGCGGGCGGGGGCGGGATAATTGTCCATGGGTGGCTGCGCGCTTATGCATTTGCTTGGCGCTGTGCAAGCATCGGCGGGACGGCAGTGAACAGGACTGACATATTTCCCGCGTCAACCCGGCTTGCACCTTGGCGTGTCCGCCATTATGGCAGCCCTCAAGAGGGGGCCGGAACATAGCCGCCCGAAAAGATACGCAAGGGAAATCGAGCGAAATGGGCGATCGTTTCAATACCGTAGCGGGCTGGGCACTGTTCGCGGGCATCATCGCGCTTGGCGGCGCGATCGTCAGTTCCAAAGTTTTCCATGACGAACGGCCCGAAACCATGGGCTATGCGATCGAGGGCGTCGAAGCCGAGGGCGAAGGCGGCGTCGCTGGTCCCAGCCTCAACACCCTGCTCGCCAGCGCGGACGTTGCGGCGGGCGAAAAGGTGTTCGCCAAGTGCGCCGCCTGCCACACCGTCAACCAGGGCGGCGCGAACGGCATTGGCCCCAATCTGTGGGCGACGGTCGGCAAGGCGCATGGCCATGTCGCCGGTTTCGCTTATTCCGAAGCGCTCAAGTCGGTTCCAGGCGACTGGACGTTCGAAGCGATGGACAAGTGGCTCAAGAGCCCGCGCGAATATGCGCCCGGCACGAAGATGACCTTTGCTGGCCTTGGCAACCCGGTCGATCGCGCCAACCTGATCGCCTGGCTCAATACGCAGGGCTCCAACCTGCCCCTGCCCGCCGCGGATGCCGAACCGGCCGCCGAGGGTGATAATGCTGCCGAGGCAGGCAATGCTGCCAACGCCGCCGAAGCCCCGGCCGAGAACGCAGCCAACGCGGCGGAATAATCGGTTTCAGGCGGCACCATCCGCCTTGCGGATTTGACGGGCGCGGCACGAGATGTCGCGCCCGTTTTGTTTGTGGGGTGGGCGTGCCGGAAGGTGTCGACCGATGTACACCTCTCCCGTCTTCACGGGAGAGGGAGGGGCCCGCGCCGCAGGCGTGGGAGGGTGAGGGTCTGCCTGGTATCTGGAAGAAAAGACCCTCACCGACATCGACTAGGCAGCAAGCTGCCAAGTCTCCGTAGCCTCTCCCGTGAAGACGGGAGAGGGCAAGGTGGACGTCTGTCGCTTGCATCCTCCCATGGCAGGAGAGGTGGATGGCCGCAGGCCAGACGGAGGGGTGTCGCCCTCTCGATAGGGCGACACCCCTCCCCCGGCTTCGCCGGTCCCCCTCCCCTTACCGGGGAGGAACTTGGTCTCGCTCAGCGTTCCGCAACCAGCAGCTTGTCGATCTTGCGGCCGTCCATGTCTACGATCTCGAACCGCCAGCCCTGATCGTCGATATAGTCGCCGACTTCGGGCAGGCGTTTCATCAGCCACAGGACATGGCCGGCGACCGTCGCATAGTCGCGGTCTTCGGACAGGTCGATGCAGATGCGTTCGGCAAGTTGGTCCATTGGCATCTGGCCGGACACGAGCAGGCTGCCATCCTCACGTTCGACCAGATCGGGTTCGTCGAACGCATCGCGGTCCGACGCGAAATGGCCCGCGATCGCCGACAGCAGATCGGCCGGGGTTACGATGCCTTCGAAATGGCCATATTCGTCATGGACCATGACCATCGGCACGTCGGAGCGGCGCAGCACTTCGAGTGCGTCCATGGCATCGACCTGATCGGGCACGACCTCCGCCTTGCGCATCAGCGCGCCGACGTTGAGTGCTTCGCCCCGGAACAGCGCGCTCATAATGTCGCGGGCCTGGACGATGCCGATAATGTCTTCCACCGATCCGCGGCCGACGGGCAGCCTGGTATGCGGCGTTTCTAGCAGGCGGGCACGAATCGTGTCTTCGTCGGCGGCGATGTCGATCCAGTCGACGTCCATCCGCTGGGTCATGACTTCGCGCACCGGGCGGTCGGCCAGGCGCACGACGCCCGAAATGATCGCCCGCTCGCTTTCCTCGATCACGCCCGACTTGCTCGCTTCGGCGACGATCAGATGCAGTTCCTCGGCCGTGACATGGCTTTCCGATTCGCGGTCCATCCGCAACAGCTTGAAGATCAGGCTGCTCGACCCGTCCAATATCCAGACGACCGGCGCAGTGATCTTCGAGAGCCACAGCATCGGCGTTGCGACCAGCACCGCGATCGGTTCGGGCGCGCGCAGGGCGAATTGCTTGGGCACCAGTTCGCCGATGATGAGCGAGGCATAGGTGGTCAGGCCGATCACGACGGCAAAGCCCAGCGTCTGCGAGGCATCGGCCGACAGGCCGAGCCACTGCAACCGCTCGCCCACCGGCCCGCCCAGGCTCGCGCCGGAATAGGCACCGGCGATGATGCCGATGAGGGTGATGCCGATCTGGACCGTGGAGAGAAATTTGCCGGGGTCGCTGGCCAGCGCGATCGCCGTCGTCGCGCCCTTGCGCCCGGCCTTCTCCAAGCCCTGCAGCCGGGGCTTGCGTGCGGAGACGATGGCGAGTTCGGACATCGCAAAGACGCCGTTCAACGCCACCAGCGCGAGGATGATGACAAGATCGGCCCAGGGAAAGGGCGTCGGATTGGGGAGGGGTATCGTGGCCATGGTGGTCGGGGAAAGGCTATACCCTCTATTCTTTCATTTGCACAACCATCCCATCATCAAGAGTTCAGTTCGCTTGTGGAACAAAGACGTCCGCTCAGCGATTTGGGGACATCCGCTCCACAGGGCGATAAGATAAGGGAATAGTTTCATGAGGATTTCACATCGCATCATCGGTGCGGCCGGTTTGGCCGCCATGCTGGCCACCACCGCCTGCACCACCGACCCGACCACGGGTCAGCGCACGATTTCGAAGGCTGCGATCGGCGGCATCGGCGGCGCGCTGGGCGGCTATCTGCTGGGCGATCTGGTCGGCGGCCGTAGCGATCGGACCGAGAAGATTCTGGGCGCAGGCATCGGCGCGGTCGCGGGTGCGGGCATCGGTGCCTATATGGACGCGCAGGAACGCAAGCTGCGCGAAGAAACAGCCGGCACCGGCGTCGATGTGATTCGCGATGGCGACGACCTGCTGCTGCGCATGCCATCGGGCATCACCTTCGCCTATGACCGGGCCGATGTGCAGCCCCAGTTCCAGCCGACGCTGAACGATGTCGCGTCGGTTCTGGCGCAATATCCCAAAACCTATATCGATGTGTTCGGTCATACCGACAGCGATGGGGCCGACGCCTACAACCAGACCCTGTCCGAACGCCGCGCCCAGGCGGTGTCGAGCTATCTGGTGAGCCGAGGAGTCCAGTCGGCCCGCATGGGCACGCGCGGTTTCGGCGAAACCCAGCCGATCGCGTCGAACGCGACCGAAGAAGGCAAGGCCGCCAACCGCCGGGTAGAGATCAAGATCTCGCCGGTGACCGAGGCTGACGTTCGGAGCTAAAGCATCATCGTCATCCCAGCGGAAGCTGGGATCTCTCTTTTCTCGACTTATGTGCGACAGAAGAAGGGAGATCCCAGCGTTCGCTGGGATGACCTATTTCTATCGGTGGTTAGAAACTTGCTTTCAGGCCGTCGATTACGAATTGGGCGGCAAGCGCCGCCAGCAGGACGCCGAGCAGGCGCGTGATGACGGCTTCGATCTTGCGGCCGAGCAGTGCCATCAGCGGGCCTGCTGCCAGCAGCGCGCCGAGCATCAGCGCCAGCGTCAACAGCACCGCGCCCAGCACCACCATCCGCTCGGTCAGATCGTGGGCGCGCGACATCAGCAGCATCACCGTGGCGATCGATCCTGGTCCGGCGATCATCGGCATGGCCATCGGAAAGACCGACACATCCTCGACATGGGGTTCTTCGTCGGTGAGCTTCTGCGCCCGGTCCTCGCGCCGCTGGGTGCGTTTTTCGAAGACCATGTCCATCGCGATCATGAACAGCATGATGCCGCCCGCGATGCGGAAACTGTCGAGTTCGATGCCCAGCACGCCGAGCAGTTGCTTGCCCCACAAAGCGAAGACCAGCAGGATGGCGGCGGCGATGCCGACTGCGCGGATCGCCATGGCGCGCCGTTCGGCGGCGCTCGCCTCGCCGGTCAGGCTGGCATAGATGGGCGCGCAGCCCGGCGGGTCGATCACCACGAACAGGGTGACGAAGGCCGACAGGAATAATTCGATCATGATCCGGCCCCTACCCTGTCCGCTATGACGGCATCATACCCGCTGCCATTCCATATTTGCACATTGACGGTGCGGCTGCCATCGGCGGCGACGTCAGCGCTCCAGAGCAGGCTGTCGTCGGGCGGCGGGGGCAGGTCGTTTTTACCCGGCGGCGGTCCATCGGGACGCGGCGGCCGCTTGCAGGTCGCGACCTTGCCGGTCATAAATTCAGGAGCCTCGCGCGGGCTGGCCAACGGGGCGCGGTGATCGAAGATCCATTCCCACCGCCCCTTCTTGTCGCGCCGCCAGATGGTCGTGAAATAGCCGACGGTGCCGTCCGTGGCGGTCCAGTTGCCGGTGCTGGCGGCGAGGCCACCATCGCATCCGACATAGACGATCGAGGGGGACCAGGTCATCGGCGCAGGCGGGTCGGCGCGGCCCTTCAGCCAGTCCTTCGCCAGCACCCGCTGCGGCGCGACCATCACGGCGTCATCGGCGGCGGTGTCGCGAAAGGCGGTCCATTGCCCCTTCTGCTTCGCCAGCCGGTTGAAGGCGATTTCGGCGGCGATGACCGAGCTGGGGTCCGGCTGAAAGCGCAGCGGCGGGCGGGCGGAGACCGGTACCGCGAGCAGCGCCAGCGCGCTAAGCGTCAGGAGGGCGGCGCGTGCCCTCACAAGCCCGCCGGCTTGGGCAGCCCCGCGCGGGCATGGGCGGCGACCAGCGTGTTGCGCAGCAGCACCGCGATCGTCATCGGGCCGACGCCGCCGGGGACGGGCGTGATGGCGCGGACATGGGCGAGCGCTTCGGCGGTGGCGACGTCGCCGACGATCCGGCTCTTGCCATCCTCGGTATCGGTCACGCGGTTGATGCCGACGTCGATTACCGTCGCGCCGGGCTTGATCCATTCGCCCTTGACCATTTCGGCCCGGCCAACGGCGGCGACGACGATGTCGGCGCGATGGACGATGCTGGCGAGGTCGCGGGTGCGGCTATGCGCGATGGTGACGGTGCAGCTTTCGGCGAGCAGCAACTGCGCCATCGGCTTGCCGACGATATTGGAGCGGCCGACCACGACCGCCTCCAGCCCCGACAGGTCGCCCAGTTCGTCCTTCAGGAGCATGATGCAGCCCATCGGCGTGCAGGGGACCAGCGCCTCCTGCCCCGTCGCCAGACGGCCGGCATTGACGACATGGAAGCCGTCGACATCCTTGGCCGGATCGATCGCGGCGATGACGCTGGCTTCGTCGATATGGTCGGGCAAGGGCAACTGAACGAGGATGCCGTCGATGCGGTCGTCCTGATTGAGTTCCGCGATCAGGTCGAGCAGGTCGTCCTGGCCGATGCTGACCGGGCGTTTGAATTCATAGCTTTCCATGCCGACCGCAACGGTCATCTTGCCCTTCGACCGGACATAGACGCTGCTGGCCGGGTCTTCGCCCACCAGCACGACGGCGAGGCCCGGCTTGCGCCCGGTCTGCGCGGAGAAAGCGGCGACGCCCTCGGCCACCGTGTCGCGCAGCCCCGCCGCATAAGCCTTGCCGTCGATGATCTTGCCGATGGTCATGTCGCTTGCACCCATATGTCGATGATGGCGGTGAGGCGCGCCGCAGCATTTGCCCCATCCCGTATTCGCAGCCGCTTTAGCCGGTTGGTGTCGCCCGATTCCAGTAAAATCGCGCTTTTGGGCCAATCGAGCGCCTTGGCCAGCAGGGCGATCAGCGCGCCATTGGCGCGGCCCTTTTCGGGTATGGCGCGCACGCGGGCTGATAGCCACGCCGCACCCTTCTCGTCCGTCCAGCCGCCGCCGATCGCATCCTTCTTAGCGCCCGGCGTCAGCCGGACGGCGAGCAGCAGATCGTCGCCCGCCAGCGACCAGACCGCGGTCAGATCGTCGCGCGCATCAGCGCCCCGAACAGATTTTCGCGCACCGGCCCCTGCAGTATGATGACCGCGAGCAGCACGACCATCGGCGACAGGTCGAGCGCGCCCAGATCCGGCAACACCTTACGCACCGGGCGATAAAGCGGCTCGGTCATGCGATCGAGCGCGTAGAGGCCGTTGCGCACATATTCGTTGGAGGTGTTGATGACGTTGAAGGCGATCAGCCAGCTCAGCACCGCTTGGACGATGATGATCCACCACACCGCTTCCAGCACGATATAGACGATGCCGTTGAGGGCGTTCAGAAGTTCGTACAATCTATCGTTCTCCGCTGGTCACCCGCCACGGGGGCGGGGTCTTCGATCCATGCTTTAGCGCAGGCGGCAGGCCGTCCACAAGCGGCAGCACGCGCCCTTAGCGCCGGATCAGCGTGCCTGCGCCGCGGCGGGTGAAGATTTCCAGCAGCATCGCATGGGGCACCCGGCCGTCGAGGATGACGGCGGCGTCCACCCCGCCTTCGACCGCGCGGACGCAGGTTTCGAGCTTGGGGATCATGCCGCCGCTGATCGTGCCGTCCTGCTGCAATATCTCGATCGCCTGCGGGTCGAGATCGGAAAGGAGGTTCTTATCCTTGTCCAGCACGCCCGCGACGTCGGTCAGCAGGAAGAAGCGCGAGGCGCCGAGTTCCGCGGCGATCGCGCCCGCCATCGTGTCGGCATTGACGTTATAGGTATGGCCGTCCGCGCCGATGCCGACGGGGGCGACCACGGGGATGATGCCGTCCTGCGTCAGCGTGTCGAGAATGCGGCGGTCGACCTTTACAGGGTCACCGACGAAGCCCAGATCGACGTTGCGCTCGATCCCCGAATTGGGGTCCGCCTCGCGCTTGCCCAGCACTTTTTCGCAGATGATGAGATTGCCGTCCTTGCCCGAAATGCCGACGGCGCGGCCACCGGCGCCGGCGATCCAGCCGACGATTTCCTTGTTGATGGAACCGGCCAGCACCATTTCGGCGATCTTGGCGGTTTCCGCATCAGTGACGCGCAGGCCGCCCACAAACTCCGATTCGACGCCCAATTTCTTGAGCATCGCACCGATCTGCGGCCCGCCGCCATGGACGACGACGACATTGATGCCGACCGCCTTCATCAGCACCACATCCTCGGCGAAGTCGCGCGCCGCTTCGGGATCGCCCATGGCGTGGCCGCCATATTTGACGACGAAGGTCTTGCCCGCATAGCGCTGCATGTAGGGCAGCGCTTCGACCAGGGTTTCGGCCTTGGCGAGGAGCGCGGGATCGGGGGCGTGATTGCTGTTCATGCGCGGCGCATAAGCCCTAAGCGGGGGTATCGCAAGGCCGGGACCGTACAGCGACCCGGACAAGGGTCGCGTGTTTTTCGATTTTGATTAGTTAGCTAACTAATCGAATATCTGGCCTCAAGCGCGATCGAGCCGCCGACCGAGGCCGACCAGCAGATAGATGACCGGCGGGACGAGCAGCGCGGACAGCACGACCTTGGCCAGCATCTGCCCCAGCAGCAGTTCGCCGATCGGGAAAATGCCGTAAAAGGCGATCGAGACGAACAGCAGCGTATCGACGATCTGCGACAGGATGCTGGCGACGGCGGCGCGGAGCCAGAGCATCCGGCTGCCCGCCTGTCCTTTGAGAGCGGCGAAGAGCGTGACGTTGAGCGTCTGCGAAATGCCATAGGCGATGATGCCGCCGAGCCAGATACGCGGCGTGCCGCCCATCATCATGGCAAAAGCGTCGGCGCGGGCCGGGTCCATGTCGCTAGCGGCCGGTACGGACAGGACGATGATCGACAGCAGGATCGAGGCGATCAGCGGGAGAAAGCCGATCTGCACCAGCCGGTTGGCAATGGCGCGGCCATGGAGTTCGGCCACCGCGCTGGAAATCGTCACCAGTAGCAGGAAGGCGAAGATACCCGCTTCCACCGCTAGCGGACCCAAGCCGACCATAGGCCCAAGCGCCGAAATCGGCCCCAACGTCACCTGCTTGTTACCCAGCACGCCCGCGATGCAGACCATGCCGCCATAAAAGATCGCGAAGGAAAAGAGCGAGCGGCTGATCAGCGCGGGGGAGGTGTTCATCGTCGGCACTTAGCCACATTTGTGCCGTGAGGGAAGATGGGCGTTTCACGACCCCGAACAGCGCCGAAACGGCGGCGGCAAAAATTCGCGCCTATGCCCCTTGGAACAGGCGATGGAGCAATTGCACGAGGATTGCCGCCATGCTAATTGTATCGGCAGGACACAATTAAGACGATGTCCGTTTTCAGGGAAGGACGCCATGATAGCATCCAGTAATCACGCGCGATTTGTGCCTTATTCGTATCGGTTTCGAGCATCGGCCTGGCCCCGATGGCGCAGGCGCAGACCGACGGCATGGACATCATCGTCACCGCGCAGAAGCGCAGCCAGTCGTTGCAGGATGTGAGCGTTGCGGTGTCGGCGGTCAGCGGCGACGCGCTGACCAATGCCGGGGTCAGCAATTTGCAGGACATTCAGCAGCTCGTCCCGTCGGTCACGTTCGGCAATGATTTCAACCAGGCCAAGGTGTTCATCCGCGGCGTGGGCGCCAATACCTCCACCACCGGGTCCAGCACCGGCGTCGCGCTGCATGTCGATGGCGCCTATGTCGCGCGCGCCGAAGCGCAGCTGACGTCGCTGTTCGACCTAGAGCGAGTCGAAGTGCTGCGCGGGCCGCAGGGCAGCCTCTATGGCCGCAACGCGGTCGGCGGGTCGATCAACCTGATCACCGCCAAGCCGACCGCCGAGTTCACCGGCTATGGCCGGCTTGGCTATGGCAATTACAACGCGATGACCGGCGAAGCGGCGATCGGCGGGCCGATCATCGATGCGATCCGCTTTCGTTTGGCGGGCAAGGTCGAGGCGCGCGACGGCTATGGCGGCAACCCGTTCAAGGGCGGCAGCGATGTCGATGACCTTAATCGCTACATGGTGCGCGGCCAGATTCACCTGATCGCGTCGGAGAAGATCGACTATCTGATTTCGGGCGAATATTTCCGCCAGAACGACAATAGCGGCGCGGTCCATTATCGTGGCCCCGCCTTCCCCGGCGTGCCGCGCCTCGCGCCCACCGGCACCGGCGGTTTCGCGACCAACCCACGCGATTTGGGCAGCGACGAGCCGCCCTCGGTCGATACCAAAAGCTATTCGGTCACCGGGACGCTCAACATCGAGCTGAGCGATGCGTTCAGCATCGGCAACATCACCAATTATCGCGATTTCAAGACGCAGCTGATCCAGGATCTGGACGGGTCGGCGCTGGTCGCCACCCTGCCCAATTCGACATCGATCCAGACGCGCACGATCGACGCCCATCAGTTCAGCAACGAATTGCAGTTCAAATATGACAGCGACATCGTGAAGGGTGTCGTCGGCCTCTATTATTTCCATGAGCGCCAGCGGCCACGCGATCAGGTGGGGTTGAGTTCCACCAACGACCTGGCGTCCAACATCACCGTGCTGGCGACGCGGCCGACCTTCGTCGACAATGTCGCAGCGCCCGTCGGTTCGGTATCGCTCGCCGAAGCGCAGGCGATGTGCAATTTCCCGGCGGGCACCTCGCCCAACCGCGTCTGCCTCAAATCGAGCCTCGGCACTCGCGCCTATGCGGCTTTCGGGCAGTTGAATTTCGACCTGGGTGCAGCGTTCGGCCTCAATGGCGTGTCGCTGAAACTGGGTGGTCGCTACAGCCATGAAAAGGTGGACAGTGCCAACCCGTCGATCATCCTGACCGCCAACGGCAACCCGGCGGTGGCGCAGGTGCGCAAGACGACCATCGAGGGCACCTATCGCGAACGCACGTTCAAGGATTTCACCCCGGAAATCGGCCTGCAATGGCAGCCCAACAGCGATCTTTTGCTCTATTATACCTATTCCGAAGGCTTCAAGGCCGGGTCGGGTGAGAATGCGGCGGGCAGCACGACGATCGTGCGGCCGGAAAAGATGAAGAACCACGAACTGGGCGTGAAGGCGGAACTGCTCGACCGTCGCCTGCAGGTCAATCTGGCCGCCTATCATTACAAGCTGGACGATCTGCAGATCAACAAGACGATCGGCGGTGGCCCGGCGGGCTTTACCACCATCTTCGAAAATGCGGCGAAGACATCGGCCACCGGCGTCGAAGCCGACCTGCTGGCGCGGCCGGTCGATGGCGTGCGCTTGCGCGGGTCGGTTTCCTATACCGACAGCAAATATGATGATTTCATCACGGTCGATCCGCTCGATCCGGTGAACGTAGCGCAGGCGGGGCAGCCCGCTTACAATCCGGTCACCAATCCCGATCCCACCGCCTTTGGTGCGCCATGCGGGGCCGATGCGCTCAATGCCAATGCGCCGTGCAACATCCAGTTGGCGGGCAACCCGACGCGCAATTCGCCGACCTGGTCCTATAGCGCCGGGATCGAAGTCGACCTGCCGATCATGCAGGAGGCGGGCACCTTCACCATTAGCGGCGACATGACCGGGCGCAGCAACATCTATTTCACCGAGTTCAAGCGGCTGGTGGAAGGCACGCGCGCTTACACGATGTTCGATGCGTCGCTGCGCTGGGTGGACAAGACCGATACGGTAACGGCATCGCTCTGGGTCAAGAATATCGGCGATACGCTGCGCGAAAGCAGCACCTTTGCCATATCGACCGGGCGCATCATCGGTGTGACCTACCTGCCGCCGCGCACCTATGGCGCGACGGTCGGCTATCGCTTCTAGGCTGGAGGCCTGCGCCGGGGCGGGATGCTCCGGCGCAGGTTGTGCTTTTAAGGGATCATGCGCCCGCGGGCTGGAACAGATCCTTGTAGAATCCGGTCGTCTTGACCGTGACGGTGACGGGCGTGTCGCCCTTGTTGCGCCAATACCAGCCATGAGTGCCGGCATAGGGCGCGGTGAAGCTGCCCCTGGCACTCGTTTGTTCGCGCTCTTCCCAATAGCTGGTGAACGCGCCGTCGGTGGCATCGGGGGCTTCGCCATGCATGTCGACCTTGACCGGGCCGCCGGTCGATTGCCATTCGAAGACGAAACTGTCGCCCTGCTGCATATGCGCCTTCACTTCCTGGCCGCTGTGCGGCGCGAGGGTGATGGTCATGCTGTCCTGCCGCCAGGGGGCGGTGCGGGCGATATTGTCCTTGGTCGGCAGGGTCGGTGCCGTGCTGGCTACGGGCTGGGTCGCTGCTGGCGCAGGGGCGCTTGGCTCGGCCACCATGGCGGTGAGGCCGAGCGCGCCGCCGACCCCGGTCGGGTCGATGCCATATTCGGCGGGCAGGACGAACAGGGTCAGGATGGCGACTGCGCCGATCGCGGCGGCACCGGTGGCTTTTGCCAGCGTGGCGGGCGGGGTCGTGATGCGCGTGGGTGGCACGGGTTGGTGGCTGCTGGTCATGTCAGGCCCTTTTCGATCAGATAGCCGGTCAACTGATAGCCGACGAGGACGAAGCCCGCGGTCATCAGCGCCGCATTGGCGAGGACCGCGCTGCGGCGAAAAGTATCGGTCCTGCGCCAGAAGGTCATGGCGAGCAGGATGAAGGTGAGCGCGATGAACTGGCCCATTTCAACGCCGATGTTGAAGGCGAGGAGATTGGGGATCATCCCGTCTTTCGACAGGGTCAGATCCTGCAGCTTGGTCGCCAGGCCAAAGCCGTGGAAGAAGCCGAAGATGAGCACCGCCGCCTTGGGATTGGGCGATATGCCGAACCAGGTGCGGAAGCCGTCGAGATTGTCGATCGCCTTATAGACCACCGACAGGCCGATGATCGCATCGATCAGGAAGGGATTGGCGCGCAGGTCGAGGATGACGCCGAGCAACAAGGTGGTGCTGTGGCCGATCGCAAACAGGGTGACGTAGGTGCCGACCTGCTTCAACCGATAGAGGAAGAAGATGACCCCGGCGAGGAAGAGCAGATGATCATAGCCGGTCACCATATGTTTGGCGCCCAGATACATATAGGGGATGATGTTGATCCCCGATGCGCCTTCGATGAAGGCGCGGTCATTCTCGTTGACGCCATGGGCCAGGAGCGCCTGGCCGATGCAGGCCAGCATGAGCCCCAGCAGCAGCAGCGCGACCCGCCGCATACCGAGGGGGATGGGCAAGGGGCGGATCGCGCTGCGCATGATCGCCGCTTACTTGGTCTGGAAGGTGGTGAAGACCTTGGCACCGCTCTTGTCGACCAGCGCGACGACGATCTTGGCACCCTTGGCGGCCTTGAAGCCGGGGGCGGACAATTTATTGCTACCGGCGGGCTTGAGCGCGGCCTGGCTTTTCTGGCCCGATGCGGTCTGCGTCAGCGTGGCGGTGTAGGCCGATGCGGGCAGCGGTTCATCCTCTTCGCTGATATAGACATCGACGCCCTTGGGGCTGGCGACCAGTTCCACCATGGTTTCGCCCGACATCTGAACGAGGCCGCCATGCTGGGGCTTCATGCTGCCATGGGCGAAGGCGGCGGTGGGGGTCAGGGCGAGGGCGGCGGCCACAGCGATGGCGGCTGGGCCGAGCTTCATCAGGTCGAGTTTCATGGGTGTCTCCTTACAGGGTAGCGACAAAAGGTGGCGGTGCGGCCTTATTCGGGCAGATGCGGCAGCACGAAGGACAGCGACGAGCGATATTCGACATGGTCGACCTTCGCCTTGTCATCGGCCGGACCGACATAGATGCCCATCAGCACGTTCAGCCCCTGGTTGCGCAGCGTGATGGTGGCAGTGCCGTCCGCGCCGGTCTTGACCGCGACTTCGTCGGGATCGTTGACATAGTCGGACATGATGGTCGCGCCCGCGATCGGCTTGCCTTCATAATAAGCGCGCACTTTCATCGGTTCGCCCATCTTCTGCGGGATGGCGGGATCGACGGGGACGATCTGGAGCTTATGTCCTTCGAACAGGGGCACGGGGCTGGTCGGCACCTTGGTCAGATGGACGGCATATTTCCAATTATGTTCGGCAAGGCTGGCGGTGGGCACTTCGTCGCGGCCCTTATTATGCCATTTGCCGTCGGGGGTCTTGCTCCACAGGCCATAGTCCATGATCGCCGCGACCGCCGCGATCGGCTCTTCGCTGTCCACGACGGGGATCGGCCCGGCGGTGCGCAGGCTGGTGGTGACGGGTGCCCAGTCGGCATCATAGCCGGTGACGGTCTTGATGAGCGGCAGGCGCTTGACCGCGTCGAGATCGTCAGCGCCGACGCCATAGATGAGCGCGATCTGCGTCGCGCGCTGGGCGAACCAGATGCCATGCGCGCTCAAGGGGGTGGCCAGGGCCAGAAGCGCCGATCCGGCGACGGTGACAGCAAGGATGCGTGGCAGTTTCATCGATCATCTCCCGTGGCCCTGATGGCCCTGGCACACAGGCTATGTCAGCGACGGCCCGCCGGATGCCGTTTTTCAGGCGTGCGCAGGCAGCATGTGCCGGAAAATGACGGGCGCACAGTGGATGATCGCCCGATGGCGGAAAGGGGGATGTGGATCGTTGGAGGCTTGAATGGCCCGAAGAGGCCTAATCGAGCGGCGGATCGCCTTGCGCGAGATCCATGAAATTGCGGGCGGCGTCGCGATCGGCCGCGTCCTTGAAGGCGATGTCGAGGTCGGGGGCGTCGCCCATCAGGAAGAGCAGACACCACAACGCAAAACGTCGACCCCGGTCCTTTTCCAGACCAAGGTCGACGCGCATGCGCTCGACGCCCGCTGCGATCGCTTCGGCGGGCACGGCGTCAATGTCCGTGCGGCCGAAATAGCGACGCAGTTGGTCGTCAAATTGCATTTGGATCAGCCGTTCAGCTTGTCCTTGACCGCCTTGGCAGCGGTGAAGCCCAGCTTCTTGGACGCGGCGATCTGGATCGTCTCGCCGGTGGCGGGGTTGCGGCCCTCGCGCGCGGCGCTTTCCTTGACCTTGAACTTGCCGAAACCGTTGAGCGAGATTTCTTCGCCCTTGGCCGCCGCGTCGACGATCGCCGAGATCACGCCGTCGATGATCTTCTTGGCGTCCGCCTTCGAAAGGTCGTGGGCGGTGGCGACGGTGTCGATCAGGTCACTGTTATTCATAGGACGTCCTCTTCAAGTGTGATGGCACCCGCCCTAGCCCGTTCGCATCCGCCGGTCCATCGCCTAAGGGCGAATTTCGGCGCATTTCCGGTGACATATTGCCGAAAACACGCGGTTTCGGCGCGGTCGATCGGTTTGGTGGCTTGGGGCAGGTGGTTGGAGTGAAGTTTCAGGCCACGAAATTGCCGGCAAAGGCGAAGCTGTCGATCGGATTGCGGCCGCTTGGCGCTTCGCGCGCTTGCAGGGCTTCAGGCAATGTCGCCTTGTCGCCCATGCGCCCGATGGCGACGGCAGCTTCGATGCGGAAACGGTCCGGCACCGCGAGTTCGCGGCGGGCGGCGTCGAAATCGACGCCCGTCATGGCGTGGGTGTGATAGCCCATCCGCGTTGCCTGCAGCGCGAGCAGCGCCCAAGCGGCGCCTGCATCGAAACTGTGGCTGTGTGAGGGCTTGGTTTCCTGCGAGCCGGGGGCCGACGACAGGCTGTCGGACAGAATGAAGGTCAGGACCGAGGCATGTTGCACCCAGCTTTGGTTGAACGGCAGCAGCAGGCCAAGGAAGCGCGCCCAGTCGGCGCTGTCGCGATGAGCGTAGAGGAAGCGCCAGGGCTGATAGTTAAAGGCCGACGGTGCCCAGCGGGCCGCGTCGAGCAAGGTGTCGAGATCCGCCTGCGGCAGGGACGACGCTTCGAAGGCGCGGGGCGACCAGCGGTCGAGGAACAGGGGGTCGACGGGCCGGGTAACGGCGCGAGGGTCAGTGTCCATAAAATCTCCCTAAAAGGCTCGGCCCCATATAGGATGTTTTTTGCGGCTGCGAAGGGCCAGGGTTTTTCGGGCAAGTCGCTGGCGCAGGCTGCGCCGCGCCGCTAATCCTGCCCGCCGATAAGGGGAGCGGGGCATGACGATCACAGAGACTTTTCTGCTCGCGCTGGCGCTCGTCATGGGGTTGCCCTGGCTGGTGTGGCGATTGCTGCGCACCGACAATTGGGCGCCACTGGTGGTGGTGCAGATCATTGCGGGGGTGCTGCTTGGCCCCGGCGTGCTGGGCGTCGCGCTGCCGCAAGTGCATGATTTCCTGTTTCCGCCCGGCGTCATCGCCGCGCTCAACGGCATCGCCTGGTGGGCGGTGATGATCTTCGTCTGGCTGGCGGGCATCGAACTGGACCTGCACCAGGCCTGGGTCGCGCGGCGCGAGACATGGACGACGGCGGGGCTGGCGCTGCTCACGCCGCTGGTGCTGGGGGCGCTGGCGGCCACGTTGATCCTGACGCAGCCGGGCTGGATCGGCGCGAAGGGGCAGCATTGGCAGGCGTTGCTGGGGATGGGGATGGCCTGCGCCGTGACTGCTTTGCCCATATTGGTGCTGTTGATGGACCGGCTCGCCATTCTGCGTCAGCCGCTGGGGCAAAGGGTTCTGCGCTATGCCAGCCTGGACGATATCGCCATCTGGGGGGTGCTGGCGCTGATCCTGCTCGATTGGGAGCGGGTCGAGCGGCAGGCGGGATTCCTGCTGCTGTTCCCGTTCGTCGCCTGGGGGCTGCGCGCGGTGATGCGGCGAATCGGCGGGCGCGACCGGCTGTATCTGGGGATGCTGTCGCTCGCACTGCTGGGCTTTGCCGCCGATTGGGCCGGGCTGCATTTCATGGTCGGCGCCTTCCTGGCGGGCGCCATTCTGGACAAGCAATGGTTCGACGAGGCGCAGATGGATATGCTGCGCGACCATATGCTGCTGACGGTGATGCCGGTCTTTTTCCTGAGCACAGGCCTGCGCACCCAATGGGATATGGGCGGGTTCGAGGTGATCGGGGGCGCATTGCTGCTGTTGGCCGCTGCCGTGGTCGGCAAGCTGGCCGGGGTGGCGCTGGCCGGACGACTCCTGGGCTGGCCCAAGGGCGAGGCCGGGGTGATCGGCTGGCTGCTGCAAACCAAGGCACTGATCATGATCATCTTCGCCAATATCCTGCTCGATCGGCAGATCATCACCGGGACCAGCTTTACCGCGCTGTTGCTGATGGCGATCGGCAGCACGATGCTGACCATGCCCATGGCGCGCCGGGGCCTGGCGAAATTGGCGCAGCGATAAGGGAAAAATCGTCCCGGACGACCCATGGCGCGTGCAGTTCGCCGTAGCGGGCCGTCCGGGATTGCAGCGCTGCCTCACTTTGGAGAGGTATGACAACGCTGTCTCGCGCCATAAAACAGATTCCGCGCCGGGCCGCAAGCCCCTTTGCGCGCGCTCTTTAGGCGTCAGCCTGCAAATTGATGGGTCGGCAGGCCGCGCACGCCGCAATCGACTTCGAAGAAGCCGCCGTCGTGCGGCGTGGCATCGTCCAGCCCGACCGTTGCCGAACTGACGAACATGCGATCGAGGTTGGCCCCGCCGAAACAGATGTTGGTCACCTGCCGCGCGGGCAGCGCGATCGCGCGGTCCAGCACACCGTCGGGGGTAAAGCGGCTGACCCGCCCGCCGCCCCAATGGGCGACCCAGATATGGCCGTCGGCGTCCACGGTCATGCCGTCGGGATAGCCATCCGCCTCGGCAAAGCGGATGAAAGGCTGACGATCGGTCGCGCCATCCGCCGTTCGCGCGAAGCGATACATTTGCCGCTTGGCGGTATCGCTATGATAAAGCCAGCGGCCGCAGGGCGAGAAGGCCGGGCCATTGGGCACACGATAGTCGGCGTCGATCACACTCCAACTGCGGTCGGGCGCGAGCCGGTAGAGCGCCCCGCGATCATGCTCCTCGGCCATGTCCATCGTGCCGCACCAGATATGCCCCTGCGCATCCGCCTTGCCATCGTTCATGCGATTGCCGGGGAAATGCGGTTCGGGGTCGCCGAAGGGCGTGATCGTCAGCGGATCGAGGCGGATGTCGGCAAAGCCGCTCTGGAAGCCACCGACAAAGCCGCCCCCTTCGCGTTCCACCACCCAGCCAAGCGGTTCGGGCATGGCCCAGCGCTCGACCGTGCCGTCCACAAGGGACAGCCGGTTGAGCGCCGGGGCCAATATGTCGACCCAATAGACCGCATTATCGCGCGCCGACCAGAGCGTGCCTTCGCCCAGCGTGTCGGCAACGCCCCGTTCGATCAGACGCCAGGCCGTCATCAGCGCTTGACCGACAGCCGATAGACCATCGCATGACGATAGGGCTTGCCGGGATCGACCTGCGCCGACAGGAAAGCGGGCTTGTTGGGCGCATCGGGGAATTTCTGCGGCTCCAGCGCGATGCCGTCACCCATGCGATAGAGATGGCCGCCCTTGCCGACCAGCGTGCCGTCAAGGAAGTTACCAGCGTAGAATTGCACGCCGGGTTCCGTGGTCAGCACTTCGAGCACCCGGCCCGACACCGGATCTTCCAGCCGCGCGGCCAGTTCGGGTGCCTTGGTCGCGCCCTTGTCGAGCGCCCAATTATGATCATAGCCGCGGCCATAGACGATCTGCTGGTCGCGGCCGTCGCGAATGCCATCGGCCACGCGGCGGGGCGCGCGGAAATCGAACACGCCACCGTCCACCGGCTTCAATTCGCCGGTCGGGATCAGCTTTTCATCCACCGGCGTATAGGCCTTGGCCGGAATCGTCAGCATATGGCCGAGCGCGCCATCGGGCGATCCTTCACCGGCGAGGTTGAAGATCGCATGGTTGGTCATGTTGACGATGGTGGGCTTGTCGGTCTTGGCGGCGAAGACGATGCCGAGATTGCCCGCTTCGTCGAGCGTATAGGTGACGGTCGTGTCGAGCTTGCCGGGATAGCCCGAATCGCCATCAGCGCTGACGAGGGAGAGGACCACGGTGGCGGTCGGGCCGCTCTTTACCGACACGACCTTCCAGGGCAGCTTGTCGAAGCCCTTGTCGCCGCCGTGCAGCGAATTGGTCTTGTCGTTGAGCGGGAGTTGATAGCTGGTGTCGCCCAGCTTGAAGGTGCCGCCCGCGATGCGATTGGCATAGCGGCCCACGGTCACACCGAAATAATTGGGATGGTCGACATAGCCCTTGAGATCATCATAGCCGAGCAGCACGTCGGCGATCTTGCCATCCTTGTCCGGCCCCGACAGCGACTGGAGCGTCGCGCCATAGGTCAGGATCTTGGCCGATACGCCCGCACCGTTGGTCAGCGTGATCGTTTCCACCGCCGTACCGTCCGCCAGCGTGCCTGCGGGCGCGCGGCTGGCGTCGGCGGCCAGCGCCGCCGTGCTTGTCAGCGCCATGGCCAATGCGTATGACAGCGCTGTTTTGATGATGACCTTTTGCATGGACTTCCTCCCGATACCGACCGCCCATTGACGCGCGGTTTCGGGGAATATACTCCGACAAAATAAGCGGGCGCAACCCCTATCCGGGTCGCCCGTCCCCGGAAATGCAGTGGAGAAGGATGGATGGCAGGACCCGTAACATCAGGCGCGGGCGTCACCGCGACGCATAATCCCGCAACGCGCTATGGCCCGGCGCTGGGCCTGCTCGCCAGCCTCTTCTTCATGTGGGGCTTCATCACCGTCATCAACAACACGCTGCTGCCGCATCTGCGCAGCGTGTTCGACTTGAGCTACACCCAGACGACTTTGATCGAATCGGTGTGGTTCATCGCCTATTTCGTCGCGTCGATCCCGTCGGCCAAGCTGATCGAGCGGGTCGGTTATCAGAAATCGCTGGTGGTGGGACTGCTCGTCATGGCGGCGGGCGCATTGGGCATGACGCTGGCGGCGTCGATCCCCTCCTATGGCGTCACGCTGCTGATGCTGTTCGTGATCGCGAGTGGCATCACGCTGTTGCAGGTCGCGGCCAACCCCTATGTCGCGGTCGTCGGCAAGCCCGAAACCGCCTCTTCGCGCCTGAATCTCGTACAGGCGATGAACTCGGCGGGCACGATGCTCGCGCCGCTGTTCGGTGCCTATCTGATCCTGGGCCGGTCCAAGGGTGGCACGGCCGAAACTGGCACGGTGCTGACGCAGGCCGAACGGCTGGCCGATGCGCAGTCGGTGATCCTGCCCTATATCATCGTCGCCGTCATATTGGTGGTACTGGCGGTGATCATCGCCCGCTTCCCCCTGCCCGCCATGGGCAACGCCACCTCGCGCCACAGCAAGGAAGAGCGCAAGAAACATTCGCTCTGGAACCATCGCAATCTGGTGTGGGGCGTGCCCGCGATCTTCATCTATCTGATCGCGGAAATCGGCGTCGCCAACCTGTTCATCAATTTCGTCAGCCAGCCCGATATCGCCAACCTGACCTATGAACAGGCCGGGCGCTATCTGACCTTCCTGTGGGCGGGCATGATGATCGGCCGCTTCCTGGGCGCCGCGATCATGCAGAAATTCGATGCGGGCCATGTGCTGGCGGCCTTCTCGATCGGCGCGTTCATCGTCATGCTGGTCACCGTGTTCACCACGGGGCCGATCGCAATGTGGGCGCTGATCCTCGTCGGCCTGTTTCATTCGATCATGTTCCCGACCATCTTCACGCTCGGTATCAAGGGTCTGGGGCCGTTGACCGAAGAAGGTTCGGGCCTGCTGATCATGGCGATCGCCGGTGGCGCGCTGGTGGTGGTGCAGGGCTGGCTGGCGGACGAATATGGTCTGCAATGGTCGTTCCTGCTGACCGCTGCGTGCGAGTTGTACATTCTGTTCTACGCGCTGTGGGGGTCGAAGGTGACGAACGCCCTGCCCGATCAACAGGCCGTGGCGGAATAAGGCCAGGGTTGCATATGAGGCGCTGAAAAGGCCGGAGCGGGCTGTCCGCTCCGGCCTTTTTCATTCCTCCCCGCTTGCGGGGAGGTGGCAGCACGAAGTGCTGACGGAGGGGGCTATCGTCAGAAGCGCTGCGCGTGCGGCACGCCCCCTCCACCACGCGCTTCGGGCGTTTGATGGAGTCACGTGCCTCCATCAAACCCCCTCCCCGTGCCGGGGAGGATTAGCCGCCCATCGCGCTGGCCGTGTCTTCCAGTGCCAGGTCGACCAGCGCGCCCATTGCTTCCGACGCGGCGGCCGTGTCGCCGGCGGCGATCGCGTCATAGACGCGGACATGGTCGGGGATGGGGTTGCGCGGCAGGGCGCGGGCGCGTTGCTTATATTGGGTGGTCCAGTTGACCGCCGCGCCGATGCTGGCGGACAGCACCTGCAGCGCGTCGTTGCGGGTCGCGTTCAGGATGGCATTGTGGAAATCGCGATCCGCCGCGCGGCCCAGTTCGGTGGCCAGCGTGTGACGGCGCATCGCGGCGAGCGCTTCCTTCATGAGCCGCAGATCTTCCTTGTCGCGCCGCTGTGCCGCGAGCCTGGCCGCCGCCGGTTCGACGATGGCGCGCAGTTCGAACAGGTCGCGCACGAACTGGATATCCGGTTCCCCGGCAAAGGCCCAGGCGAGGACTTCGGGATCGAGCAGGTTCCAGCGGGTGCGCGGCAGGACGCGCGTGCCGGCCTTGGGGCGGCTTTCCACCAGCCCCTTGGCGGTCAGCACCTGGATCGCTTCGCGATAGGCGCTGCGCGAGACTTCCAGTTCCTCGGCGAAGGCGACTTCGCCGGACAGGACGTCGCCGGGGGCATATTGGCCGGACAAGATGGCCGTGCCGAGTTTGTGCGCGATCGCGCCGTGCAGCCGCCTGCCGGGGCCACGCGCAATCTTCGCCGATGCGCCCGTCTCCGCCTCATCCCCGTGCAAAGACGGATCTTCCTTCGCCATTCCTGCTCCTCTCGCCCCCCAACTATCAGGCACAACTCCGTCTATAATACAAGCATTGCCATTACCATCTTCCTGTAATATGTCGGAGTAATTCGGAGATTCACTGCCGCCCCGGCTTTGGTCGAGGTGGACGATGGCGTGTCTTCGGCAAGCGTTCAGCGCCGTCAGTGGCGCGCGGGAGGAGAGATTTTCATGACATTGCGCCTGTTGCAGCACCGTGCCCAAAGCGGCGAACGGGGCGTTATCGCCGCGCAGGGCGACAGCGCGGCCTTCGTGGTCGGCTTCACCTCGATCCGCGCTTTGGCGCTGCATGCCATCGCGCAGGGCATCAGCCTGACCGCCGCCGTGGCAGCCGCGCCCAAGGGCGACGCGGTGGACATCGCCGCCGAATTCGAAGCGGGCCGCCTGCTCGCGCCGATCGACCATGATGATGACGCGCATATCCTGCTGACCGGCACCGGCCTCACCCATCTTGGCTCGGCCGAGGGGCGCGACAAGATGCACCGCGAGGCGGCGGCGGTCGAAAAGCAGACCGATTCGATGCGCATGTTTCTGGAAGGCCTGGAGGGCGGCAAGCCTGCCCCCGGCGAGACGGGACAGCAGCCCGAATGGTTCTACAAGGGCGACGGGTCGCAGCTGGTCGGTCCGACCGATCCGCTGACCATGCCCGCCTTTGCCAAGGATGGCGGCGAGGAACCGGAGCTGGCAGGCATCTACATCATCGGCGAGGATGGCACGCCCTATCGCCTCGGCCTCGCGCTCGCCAACGAGTTTTCCGACCATGTGACCGAGCGGCATAATTATCTGTGGCTGGCCCACTCCAAGCTGCGCCAGGCCGCGCTTGGCCCCGAACTGCTGGTCGGCGAACCGCCGGAGCATATCGAGGGTTCGAGCCGCATCCTGCGCGATGGCGCGACGATCTGGGAAAAGCCGTTCCTGTCGGGCGAAGGCAATATGTCGCACAGCTTCGCGAACCTGGAACATCATCATTTCAAATATGACCTGTTCCGTCGCGCGGGCGACGTTCATGTCCATTTCTTCGGCACCGCGACCCTGTCGTTCAGCGACGGTATCGCGGCGCAAGAAGGCGATTTGTTCGAAATCCTCGCCGCGCCCTTCACCCTGCCGGTGCGCAATGTGCTGACGCGCGCCGCGCCGCAGGAAGTGGCCGTCAAGGCGCTCTGAAGCGATGGACCCGATCCGTATCGCGATCATCGGCATCGGCAAGATCGCGCGCGACAAGCATGTCCCGGCAATCCGGGGCAATAGCGCGTTCAGCCTGGCCGCAACCGTCAGTCCGCATGATGCCGGGCTGACGGGGGTGCCGCATCTGGCCAGCCTCGATGCACTGCTCGCCGAAGGTCCAGCGGTCGACGCGGTGGCGCTCTGCACCCCGCCGCAGGTCCGTTATGATCTGGCGACGCAGGCCCTGGCCAAGGGCATCCACGTCTTTCTGGAAAAGCCGCCCGGCGCGACGCTGGCGGAGGTCGAAGCGCTCAAGGTTCAGGCCGACAAGGTCGATGCGACCCTGTTCGCTGCCTGGCATAGTCGGTTCGCGGCGGGGGTCGCCCCGGCCCGCGCCTGGCTGTCCGAGCGGAAAATCGAGAAAGTGTCGATCGTCTGGCGGGAGGATGTGCGCGTATGGCATCCGGGTCAGGCGTGGATCTGGCAGCCGGGCGGGCTTGGCGTGTTCGATCCGGGGATCAACGCGCTCTCGATCGTCACCCATATCCTGCCGCGCCCCTTTTTCCTGAAGGAAGCGACATTGGTGCTGCCGGAAAACCGCGCTGCGCCGATCGCGGCCGACCTGCATTTTCGCGACACCGGCGGCGCCCCCATTCATATGGATCTCGACTGGCGGCAGACCGGCCCGCAGAGCTGGGACATCATCATCGAAACGGACGCGGGCACGCTGAAACTGGCGCATGGCGGCGCGGTGCTGACGCTGCCCAGCGGCACGGAACATGGCGAGGATGTCGAATATCCAGGGCTCTACAGCCGGTTCGCCACGCTGATCCGGGGCGGGCGCAGCGATGTCGATACCAGCCCATTGCGGCTGGTCGCCGACGCCTTCCTGCGCGGCCGCCGCGAACCGACCGACGCTTTTCACGACTGATTTCCACATGGGAGAGGACGACATGATAAAAACCCTGCGCCGTACCACCGCCGCACTGCTGCTTTGCGCCAGTGCCCTGACGACCAGTGCGCTGGCCGACACCAACGGCAAGCCGACCACCGCGACGATCAATGCCGCAACGCCCGGCCCGGTCTATGACAAGCGTATCTTCACCCAATTTGCCGAACATCTGGGCAATGGCATTTATGGCGGGCTGTGGGTCGGCAACGACAAGTCGATCCCCAACACCAACGGCTTTCGCAACGATGTGATCTCGGCGCTCAAGAACCTGTCGGTGCCCGTCGTGCGCTGGCCGGGCGGTTGCTTTGCCGATGAATATCATTGGCGGGAAGGCATTGGCGGGAAGGCCAAGCGCCCGGTCAAGATCAACACCCATTGGGGCGGCGTGACCGAACCCAATACGGTCGGCACCCATGAATTTTTCGAACTGATCCGCCAGATCGGCGCGGAGGCCTATGTCGCGGGCAATGTCGGCAATGGCAGCCCGCAGGAAATGGGCGAATGGGTCGAATATATGACCTCGCCCGCCGGCACCTTGGCCGACGAGCGCGCCAAGAACGGGCATAAGGAACCCTGGGCGGTTCCCTATTTCGGCATCGGCAACGAGCTGTGGGGCTGTGGCGGCAATATGCGCGCCGAATATGCCGCCGACGTGACGCGCCGCTATGCCACCTTCATCAAGGCGCCTGCCGGCACCAAGATCCTCAAGATCGCGGCGGGTGCCAATGTCGATGATTATAACTGGACCGAGGTGATGATGCGGGAGGCGGGCGATCAGCTCGACGCCGTTTCGCTCCATTATTACACCCTGCCCCAGGGTGGCTGGCCGCCCAAGGCGGACCCGGTGAATTTCGACGAGACTTTGTGGGCCGACACGCTGGCCAAGGCCGTCCATATGGATGAGCTGATCACCAAGCATACCGCCATCATGGACAAATATGATCCCAAGAAGCGCGTCTTCCTGGCGGTGGACGAATGGGGCACCTGGTATGCGCAAGACCCCGGCACGCATCCCGGCTTCCTGCGTCAGCAGAATACGCTGCGCGATGCGCTGGTCGCATCCATCCATCTCGACATCTTCGCCAAACATGCCGACCGGGTGAAGATGAGCGCCATCGCCCAGATGGTGAACGTGCTGCAGGCGATGATCCTGACCGACGGCAAGAAGATGGTGCTGACCCCCACCTATCATGTGTTCGAAATGTACAAGCCCTGGCAGGATGCGACGGTCCTGCCGATCAGCATCGACACGCCCTGGTATAATAAGGACCAGTTCGTGATGCCCGCGGTCAGCGGTTCGGCCGTGCGGGGCAAGGATGGCAAGGTCCATGTCGGCCTGTCCAACCTCGACCCGACCCAGCCCAACACGGTGACCGTCAAGCTCGATGGCCTGACCGCCGGAACGGTATCGGGCCGCGTCCTGACCGCTGGCGTGATGAACGCGCACAACACGTTCGATGCGCCCGAAACCGTCAAGCCCGCCGCCTTCACCGGCGCGCAGGTGAATGGGGGCACGCTGACCGTCACTTTGCCGCCGATGTCGGTGGTGGTGCTGGACCTGCAATAAGGCGATCTGGAGGGGAGGTTGGACCTCCCCTCCCCGTTCGCCCTGAGCCTGTCGAAGGGCCGCACTTCCCTTCGGGTAAAAGTGCAGGGCTTCGACAGGCTCAGCCCGAACGGGTTGGTGGGACGGAATTTTTCGCCACCCCTATCTGTGAAGAGGACAGACATTGTTCAAAATTGCTCAATTCGCCTGTCTTGCGGCGATCAGCCTTGCTGGCCCGGCCCTCGCCCAGCCCGCCGCTGCCCCGCCGAGCGCGCCGACGCTCAACAGCCGCCTGACCGGCGACCTCGCCCCTACCCATGATCCGGTGATCATCCGGCAGGGTGATGTCTATCATGTGTTCGGCACTGGCCATGGCCAGCGGCTGATCGAAACGCGCACCTCGCCCGACCTTGTGCGCTGGACGGCCGGGCCGCCGGTATTCACCGCGCTGCCCGATTGGGCGAAGCAGGCGATCCCCGGCAGCGATGGCATGTGGGCGCCCGACATCAGCTTCGTGGATGGCCGCTACCGGCTTTATTACTCCGTCTCGACCTTTGGTTCGAACCGCTCGGCGATCGGCCTGGCCACCAGTCCGACGCTCGACCCGAAGTCGCCGGACTTCAAATGGCGCGATGAAGGCATGGTCGTCATGTCCACCAAGGACGATGACTATAATGCCATCGACCCCAATTTCATCATCGACCGCGAAGGCCGCCACTGGCTCTCGCTCGGCAGCTTCTGGACCGGCCTCAAATTGTTCGAGCTGGACCCCAAGAGCGGCAAGCCCAAGGATGCGACGGCCAAGCCTGTGTCGATCGCGCGCCGCGCGGCTCCGGCTGGTGGTCCTGCTCCTGTCGAAGCGCCCTTTATCGTCGATCATGGCGGCTATTATTGGCTGATGGCGTCCTATGATTATTGCTGCAAGGGCGTGAACAGCACCTATTATACCGTGATCGGCCGGTCCAAGGACATCACCGGGCCGTATCTCGGCAAGGATGGCAGTGCGATGATGGAGGGTGGCGGCACCATCTTCCTGCGCGCGGATTTGCAGGAGCAGCAGCGTTTCCGTGGCCCCGGCCATGCCGGGTGGCTGCACGATAAGGACGGCAAAGATTATGTCGTCTACCACGCTTATGACAAGCAAGCCGACGGTGCCCCCACCCTGCGCATCGCGCCGGTGCGCTGGGGCGCGGACGGCTGGCCTGTCGCAGATTATTGAGGAAACGACTCTATGAACCACATCAACCGCCGCCTCTTCCTGGCCGGTGCCGCGATATTGCCGGCCGCCTGCGGCAAGCTGGGCGCGATACCCGTCGCGCCGACCGTTGACGGCCCCGTGCCGGTCAACCCGCTGATCAAGCAGCGCGCCGACGCGCAGATCTTCCGCCATGACGATGGCTATTATTATATGACCGGATCGGTCCCGGAATATGACCGGCTGGTGTTGCGCCGGTCCAAGACGATCGCGGGCCTGGCCACCGCGACCGAAGCGGTGCTGTGGCGGCATGAAAAGACGGGGCCGATGTCGGGTTTCCTGTGGGCGCCCGAACTGCATATGGTGGACGGCAAGTGGATCGTCTATTTCGCGGCTGGTCCGAGCGGCGGCGGCGAGGATGTGTTCCGCATCCGCACCTATGCGGTGGTGTGCGACGGCCCCGACCCGATGACGGGCAAATGGAGCGTGCTGGGCGAATTGCAGACGCCCTGGGACAGTTTCAACCTCGATTCGACGATCTTCACGCACAAGGGCACGCGCTACATGGTGTGGGCGCAGCGCGAGCCGGGCATCGAAACGAACAGCAACCTGTACATCGCCAAGCTGGAATCGGCGCTCAAGCTGGGCAAGGCGACGCGGATCGCCGTGCCGACGCTGGATTGGGAAATACGCGGCTACAAGGTCGCCGAAGCGCCTGCCATCCTGCATCGCAATGGTCGCCTGTTCATGCACTATTCGGCGAGCGCGACCGATGCGCGCTATTGCCTGGGGCTGTTGACGGCGGACGAGAGTGCCGACCTGCTGGATGTCAAGAGCTGGGTCAAATCGCCGCAGCCGGTGTTCGTCACCAATGCCGCCACCAGCGTCTATGGGCCGGGCCACAACAGCTTCACCGTGGACGAGCAGGGCCGTGACATATTGGTCTATCATGGGCGCGACTATGAGACGATCCAGGGCGATCCGCTGCTCAACCCCGACCGCCATACCCGCGTCCAGCGGCTCTATTATACCGCCGATGGCACGCCCGATTTCGGCGTGCCGGTGGGCAATGGCCCGCTGCCCGAACGGTTCATCGCCGTGGCCGACCCCAAGCGGTTGATGGCGCATGACGGCACCCGCCTGGTCGCTGGCAACCCGGCCCTGCCCCAGACGCAGTTCCGCCAGTCGCCGGGCCGTGCCGGGGCCAAGAGCATTATGCTATCCCCCATATTGATGCCCGATCATTATCTGGTCGCGGCCAAGGATGGGTCGATCAGCCTGGAAAAGGACAGCAAGAGCGCCGATTTCGCGCTGCGCAGCCAGTTCGTCCGCTTCGAGGAGAAGGCCAGCGACGCGCTGCGCTTCGTCGCCATCTCCGCGCCGGGCAAGGCGATCGGCACCGTCGGCGATCAGTTGCGGCTGGTGCCGAGCCGGGACGCTACGGCTTACTGGCGTACCGACTGACATTTCATAATATGTCTGACAAATAGACGGTGCCAGGGGCCGGTTTCCAGCAGGAGACTGGCCCCTTCGCTTATTCGGGTATCCGATCGGCCCCCGATAGCTCGCGGCCTGTGGCAATAATGTAACTAGCGCCGGACATTCGTGTCGCGACGCCCTCATTTTCCGCTTGCGATTCATTTGTCGGAGCAATAATTAGTCCGAGTAATTCACGCATGGCCAAGGGCCAGCTCCAGGGAGGATATCTGACATGGCCCTCAAGCCGATCGTAATGGGTTCCGCATCGCTCTTCGCGCTGATGCTGGCGGGCGCTGCCCAGGCCCAAACCGCCCCCGCAACGCCGCAGGCGGCGCCGGAAGACGATGTCGCCGACATCGTCGTGACCGGCGTCCGCGCCTCGATCGTCGGCGCGCTCAACGTGCGCCGGGAATCGACCCAGATCGTCGATTCGATCGTTTCGGAAGATGTCGGCAAATTGCCCGACAATAATGTCGTCGAAGCCCTGCAGCGCGTGACCGGCATCCAGGTCACCGACCGCGCCGGCGGCGAAGCGGCGACCATCACCATTCGCGGCCTGACCGATCCGCTGACCACGCTCAATGGCCGCAACATCTTCACCGCTGCTGGCACGTCCTTCGCGTTGCAGGACATCTCCGCCAACCTCGTCAAGCAGGTCGATGTCTACAAGACCCGTTCGGCCGACCAACTGGAAACCGGCCTGGCGGGCCAGATCGACGTGCAGACCCGTCGCCCGCTCGACTTTGACGGCTTCACCATTTCGGGCCTGGCGCGCGGCGTTTATTCGGAACTTGCCGACAAGGTGAACCCCAATGTCGCGCTGCTGGTCAGCGACCGCTGGGAAACCGGCATCGGCGACATCGGCTTCCTGGTGAATGGCAGCTACACCCGCGCCGAATTTCGCAACCAGAATTTGCAGGCCGGTGCCATGGTGCCGTTCGCCACCGAAACGCCGCCGGAAGGGTCGGGCCTGACCCCGCTGCAACGCATCTTCCCCGGTGCTACCAATGAAAACTGGACGCCTGGTCTCGACGCGGGCCTGCCGACCGCGCCCGGATCGACGCTCAACATCAATGGCGTTGAAACCCCCTATTATCTCGCCCGCGACGCCGTCATCGCATCCGATGTCTATGGCAAGCGCGATCGGAAGGCGATCAACGCCGCGCTGCAATGGGCGCCGAACGACAGCTCGGTCTACACCGCTGAGGTCTTCTACACGGGGTTCAAGGGCGAGACGTTCAACAGCCTGAACTTCAGCTTCGTCGATTGGTGGGGCAACCTGCCTACTGACGTGGCCAACAGCTTCGAACTGTTCGAAGGCACCAACATCATCAAGTCGCGCCGGGCCGGCGCGGTCGCGGGCTTCAACAGCGGCGACCGGGCGACCAGCCGCACCGACAGCTATGTCTATGCCTTCAACGCCAAGTGGGATGTGGGTGAGCGCGGCAAGATTTCGGCCGACATCGCCTATCAGGACAGCAAGAACGAGACGAGCTTCTTTGCCATCCGTACCGATCGCGGCCCGCTCGACATCGATGTCGATTTCAACGCCGGCGGCGGCCTGCCCGCCTATAGCTTTGGCAATCAGGACGTCCTGACCGACGCGAGCAAGTGGACCGTCGGCAACCTGTTCGACAGCGGCACCAAGAATACCGGTAGCGCGCTGACGATGATGCTGGACGGCGAATATGAGTGGGACACGGGCTTCCTGCGCCGCATCAAGGCGGGCTGGCGCTATGACAAGCGTTCGGCGGACAGCTATGTCCGCGATCAGGGTGCAGGTGCATACACGTTGCCCAACCCTGCCTATGATCCAACGCGCCCAGTCAGCCCGACGAACCCGGACCGCATCCCCGTTCCCCTGTCTGAATTTGGCGAAGGCAGCCCCTTCACCAACGACGGCTTCTTCGACGGTCGGGCGAACATTCCGACCAGCTGGGTGCTGGCCGATCCGCGCAGCATGGACAGGGATGGCGTGCGCAATCTGTATCGCGCCGTCGCGCCCGGTCTGCTGCTGTCTGACCAGCTGAGCTTTGGCCGCGTGTTCGGCATCGAGGAAAGCAACCTGGCCGCCTATATCGTGGCCGATGCCGAGGTCGAGATTTTCGGGCGTCCGCTGCAATTGCAGGGCGGCGTGCGCTATGTCGCGATCGACACCGACTATGAATATTTTGACCGAGGTGCCAATTTCGCCCGGACCGGCGTGTCGACCGGTTCCGACGATTTCCTGCCGTCCTTCACCGCGCGCTACGCCATCACCGACAATCTGCGCATCCGGTTCAACTATGGCAAAACGCTGCGTCGTCCGGCGTTCGGCGACCTGAACCCCAATCTGGCGCTCGGCGGCGATCTGTCGCGCATCGGCTTTGGCACCGGGACTTCGGGCAACCCCAATTTGCGGGCGACCAAGTCGGAGAATATGGATCTGGCGATCGAATGGTATTTCGACCGCAACAGCGCCATCTATGCGACCGCCTTCCGCCGCAAGATCGAAGGTCTGGTCGTTCCGTTGACCGTTCGCGAGTTCATCCCGAACAACTATCTGCCGCGCAACGAAACCTATACCGAATTTTTCAACATCACCCGTCCTGCCAATGCATCCAACGGGACGCTCAAGGGTCTGGAACTGGGGCTGACATACTTCCCCTCCTACCTGCCCTCCGTGCTTGACGGCCTGGGCTTCACCGGCAGCGCGACGATCCTGGATTCCGAACAGACGATTCCCGTCGTCAACAATGAAGGCGAAATCACCGGCACGGCCAAGTCCGCCTTCTTCGGCGTGTCGAAACTGTCCTACAACGCCACGCTGGCCTATGATAGAGGCCCGGTCGGTGCCCGTCTGTCCTATATCTGGCGCAAGGGCTTCCTGCAAAGGAACGAAGCGCGGGCTTTTGCCAACCCGATCGGCTTCTGGCGTGCGCCTGAAAAGAGCCTGGACTTCCAGCTCACTTTGAACGTGAACGAAGATATCGGCATCACCTTCGACGCGGTGAACATCACCAAGGCGAAGCAGCAGGATTATTACAAGTTCGGCGATGTCGGCAATCCGACGGAGTTCAACTCCAGCACGCTGCTGATCGACCGCACCTTTGCTCTGGGTGTCCGCTTCAAGTTTGACTGAGTGCCCATGGGGCGTGGCGTCTCCTCGCTGCGCTTCATGATATGGCGGTCGTTCCGGGTTCCTCTCCAACCCCGGAACGGCCGCCATTTTTGTTTGGAGCGAGGGTGAATGGCGACGTCGCCTCACCTCGCAGCGCGGCAGTCGCGCCATTTTCCCCTTGCCCCGGCGGCGATCCCATGCACAAAGGATGCCAACTGGCGCGGGCGGTTCGCCGTCCGGCCGCAAGGATGGACTTATGCACGACGTCACCACCCAGGAACGGCCCGCCGCCCCTCGCCCCCCCGTCCCGCACGAGCTGGGCGATGGCCTGTCGGTCATCTCGATCGCCAAAAGCTACGACAATCGCGTGGTGTTGTCGGACGTGTCGCTGACCGTCGGCAAGGGCGAAGTCGTCGGACTGCTTGGCCCCAATGGCGCGGGCAAGACGACCTGTTTCTATTCGGTCATGGGCCTCGTCCGGCCCGATCGCGGCCGCGTGCTGCTAGACGGGCAGGATATCACCAGCCTGCCCATGTATCGCCGCGCGATTTTGGGCCTTGGCTATCTGCCGCAGGAAACCTCGATCTTTCGTGGCTTGACCGTCGCGCAGAATATCAGCGCGGTGCTGGAAATGGCGGAGCCCGACAAGGCATCGCGCGCCGCGCGGCTGGAACAATTGCTCGACGAATTCGGCCTGACCCGGTTGCGCGACTCGGCAGCGATGGCCCTGTCGGGGGGCGAGCGTCGCCGGTGCGAGATTGCCCGCGCGCTGGCTGCCAATCCGTCCATCGTGCTGCTGGACGAACCGTTTGCGGGCATTGATCCGCTATCGATTGCCGACATTCGCGACCTGGTGAAGCAGTTGAAGACGCGCGGCATTGGCGTGCTGATCACTGACCATAATGTCCGCGAGACGCTGGAAATCGTCGATCGCGCCTGCATCATCTATGACGGGCAAGTGCTGTTCACCGGCAGCCCGACCGAACTGGTCGCCAATGCCGACGTCCGCCGCCTGTATCTCGGCGAGAATTTCTCGTTGTGATGTAAGATGAAGCGGGGGCATTTTCTTTCTGAGCCGCACCGGCCCGCACCCCCACCCGGCCTCCCACAGTATAGGCTGGCTGGGCGTACGGGTGGGAGCGCGAGCCGGTGGTGCGCCAGCACAAGGCGCGCTGCCTGATGGCGCTCGGTCCACGCCTCGACATTCGGCAGAGCCAGTCGCTTGTCATGACGCCGCAGTTGCAGCAGGCGATCAAGCTGCTGGCGCTGTCCAATCTGGAGATCGAGGCGTTCGTCGCGGGCGAGTTGGAGAAAAATCCGCTGCTCGAATCGGGTGGCGGCGATGACGGTCCCCCGCCCGCCGACGGCATCGACCGCGAGCTTGAGCGCCCCACGCTGGCCGCCGAAACCGGGGCGAGCGACGATCTGATCGCGCAGGGACTGGGCGGCGCGGACAGCCCGCTCGATGTCGATCATGGCGCGGATACGTTCATCGACGATGGCCCCGGCGACCGGATGGCGAGCGCACTCGGCGCCGGTGGCGGCGGCATGGACGCGATGACGGGCGGTTATGGCGACGAAGCCCCGGACTTCGACAGTTTCGCCGCGCCCAGTGCCAGCCTGCAGGAACATTTGATGGATCAGGCGCGCGCCGCGCTGTCGGGCGTGGACCTGATCGTCGCGGCGCAACTGATCGGCCAGATCAGCGAGGCGGGCTATCTGGAGGCGGACCTGTTGCAGACCGCCCATGCGATGGGCCTGCCGCTGGTCGAGGTCGAACGGGTGCTGGGCGTCATCCACAGCTTCGACCCGACCGGGATCGGCGCACGGTCGCTGGTCGAATGCCTGGCGCTGCAGGCCAAGGAAGCCGACCGCTACGACCCGTGCATCGCGCGCCTGCTCGCCAATCTCGACCTGCTGGCCAAGGGCGCACTGCCGCAGTTGCGCCGCATCTGCGGGGTGGATGAGGAGGATATGGCCGACATGATCCGCGAGCTGCGCGGCTATGATCCCAAGCCGGGCCTTAAATTTTCCAGCGATCGCGCTGCGCCGGTCACGCCCGACCTGTTCGTGCGCCCGACCGCCGAGGGATGGAGCATCGAGGTCAACAGCGCCACCCTGCCCCGCGTGCTGGTGAACCGCAGCTATTATGTCGAACTGGCGACCGGCAAGCAGGACAAGAATGCCAAGGCCTGGCTTGCCGATTGCCTGGCCAGCGCCAACTGGCTGGTCAAGGCGCTCGACCAGCGGCAGAAGACCATCATCAAGGTCGCGAGCGAGATCGTCCGCTGCCAGGAGGATTTCTTTCGCAAGGGCGTGGCGCATTTGAAACCGCTGACGCTACGCACCGTCGCCGACACGATCAAAATGCATGAATCGACCGTCAGCCGGGTGACATCGAACAAATATCTGTCCTGCCCGCGCGGCCAGTATGAACTCAAATATTTCTTCACCAGCGGCGTGTCGAACGCGGAAGGCGACGGCTCCGTCTCGGCCGAAGCGGTCAAGAGCCATATCAAGACGCTGATCATGGCCGAAGAGCCGCAGGCGATCCTGTCCGACGACACGCTGGTCGAACTGCTGCGCGCCCGCGGCATGGACATAGCCCGCCGCACCGTCGCCAAATATCGCGAGGCGATGGGGATTGGATCGTCGGTGCAGCGGCGGCGGCAGAAGGCGCTGAAGGGGAAGGCGGCCTGACCCCGTTGTGGCGAGATCAGGCCGAAGGCAGTTTATCGCACCAGCAGAACCGGTGCGTGGACGGTGCGGATGAGGGTGGTGGTGGTGCTGCCTACGATCAAGGTGCGGAGCGGGGAGTGGCCGTAGGCGCCCATGACCAGCAGCGCGTGCGGCGTTGCGGCCATCAGTTCGGCGATGGCATCCTCCGGCTTGCCCGGCAGGATCGTCAGGGTGACGGACGCGCTGGCCGATAAGGCGGTGCGGGCCTTGTTGAGTAGGGCGCGATGCTTGTTGTCGTCGGGGCCGACCGTCACGACCTGGATCGGTAGCCCTGCGAACAAGGGCGAGTTGGCGGCCCGTTCCAGCGCGCGGTGGGCGGGTTTGCTGCCGTCATAGGCGAGGATCACGGATTGCGGGGCTTGCGACGCGCGCGCGGCGATCAGCACCGGTTTTGCGCTGGCGCGCACGACGCGCTCGATCTTCGAGCCGATATGGTCGGTGGCGAATTCATGGCTCGCGCCGCGCTTGCCGATGACGACGACGCGGGCATCCGCTTCCCGCTCGATGATCGTTTCGACGATGCCGCCATGGCGGTGCAGCGGCGTGATGGCGAGAGCGCCATCGGCTTGCAGCCGATCCGCCATCGTGGCCAGCAGCACGCGGCCGCGTTCGATCTGAAGCCGGGAGTCGGCCTCCTCCAGCCGCGTCAATTCCTCCAGCAGTTCGCTCTTGGCCCCCAGGCCGATCGCGCCGCTGAGGTCATGGCGCTGGGCCACGGCATCGCGGCGCTGGACGACATGGAGCAGTTCGACCGGCAAAGCGAGGCGCTTGGCCGCCCAGGCGACGAGGTCGCAGACGCTGGCCGCATAGGCCGAGGCGTCGATACAGGCGAGTATCTTGGTCATGGCGTCTCTCCTCAATGCGCGCCGAGTTGCGCGTCCGCACCCGGCTTGTCGTGCAGGGCATAGCGTTCGACCATCGCGGCGCTGGCGTCATTGAGGCCGATGACCTCGACCGCCGTGCCTTCGCGACGGAATTTGAGGATCGCCTTGTCGAGCGTGCCGATCGCGGAGATATCCCAGAAATGCGCGTCGCTCACGTCGATCACGACGCGGTCGAGAACCTCCTTATAGTCGAAGGCAGAGGTGAAGCTGTCCGACGAGGCGAAGAAGACCTGGCCTGCGACGCGATAGGTGCGCGCATTGCCATCGGCTGATATTTCGGAGGTGACCGTGAAGAGCCGCTTGACCTTGCTCGCGAAGAACAGTCCCGACAGGATGACGCCCGCCAGCACGCCCTGCGCCAGGTCATGCGTCCACACGACGATGACGACGGTGGCGATCATGACGACCGAGGATTGCCACGGATTGGTCCGCAGATCCTTGATCGAGCGCCAGCTGAACGTGCCGATCGACACCATGATCATTACCGCGACCAGCGCGGGCATCGGGATCTGGGCCACGAACGGGCCGAGCACGACGATCAGGAATAGCAGGAAGGTGCCTGCGACGAGGGTCGACAGGCGGGTCGAACCGCCCGACTTCACGTTGATGACCGACTGGCCGATCATCGCGCAACCGCCCATGCCGCCGAGGAAGCCGGTGGCGAAATTGGCGATGCCCTGGCCCTTCATCTCGCGGCGCTTGTCCGACCCGGTGTCGGTCAGGTCATCGACGATCTGCGCCGTCATCATCGATTCCAGCAGGCCGACGGCCGCCATGGTCAGCGAATAGGGCAGGATGATCTGGAGCATTTCCAGCGTCAGCGGGACGTTGGGGATGAGGAAGGCCGGGAGGGTCGAGGGCAGTTCGCCCATGTCGCCCACCGTGTTGACATTCAGCCCGCCATAGATGGACAGGATCGTCAGGATGACGATCGCGACCAGCGGCGAGGGCACCGCCTTGGTGATACGCGGGAAGAGGTAGATGATGGCAAGGCCACCCGCGACCATCGCATAGGTCATCCAGGTCACGCCCATAAGCTGCGGTAATTGGGCGATGAAGATCAGGATCGCGAGCGCATTGACGAAGCCGGTGATGACCGACCGCGACACATATTGCATCAGCATGTCGAGCCGCAGGAAGCCAGCGATGACCTGAATGATGCCCATTAGGATGGTGGCGGCGAAGAGATACTCGATGCCATGGTCGCGCACGAGCGGCACCACCAGCACCGCGACGGCGGCGGTGGCGGCGGAGATCATGCCGGGGCGGCCGCCGACGAAGGCGATGATGAAGGCGATGGAGAAGGAGGCGTAGAGGCCGACGCGCGGATCGACGCCGGCGATGATGGAAAAGCCGATGGCTTCGGGGATCAGCGCCAGGGCGACGACGATCCCGGCGAGGATGTCGGCGCGCGGATTGGCGAGCCATTCGCGTTGCAGCGAGGCGATGGACAGCATTTGAAAAACCTAGATTGGCTAGCGGGGCATCGCGTGTGTGCGCGGAAACGCTCAAAACTCGGAAAAGCGAAGCCCAAATTCGCTAATGGTTATCCCGGGGATAGGCGCCGGGCCGAGCCACCCGACGATGCCGGGTCCAATGGATGCGGTCGCCTTATCCAAGATGCCTGATCGGCGCAAGAGTGACGGGCGCGGACGACGAGTCAGTCGGATGTCGCCAGCCCGGCCTTCTCGACATGGGTCGCCACCGGCTCGTTGCGATCCTTGCGCTCCGAATAGCGGTCCACCAACTGCTCGGCATGGGGTCGCAGCAGGACGGTGAAGCGGACCAGTTCCTCCACCACATCGACGATGCGGTCATAATAAGGGGATGGCTTCATCCGACCGGCCTCGTCAAATTCTTCATAGGCTTTGGCGACGGAGGACTGGTTGGGAATGGTGAACATCCGCATCCAGCGGCCAAGGACGCGGAGCGTGTTGATACTGTTGAAGGATTGCGATCCGGCTGACACCTGCATCACCGCCAGGGTGCGCCCCTGTGTCGGGCGCAGTCCTTTATAGGCCAGCGGCAGATGGTCGACCTGCGCCTTCATGATGCCGGTGATCTGGCCATGGCGTTCGGGGCTGCACCAGATCTGCCCTTCCGACCAGAGCGAATGGGCACGCAGTTCATGGACGGCGGGATGATCGTCGCCCGCCACCTGATCGGGCAGCGGCAGGTCGTGCGGATCGAAGATGCGCGTTTCGCAGCCGAAAAACTGGAGCAGGCGCGCGGCTTCCTCGACCACCAAGCGCGAATAGGAGCGTTCGCGCAACGATCCGTAGAGCAGCAGGATGCGCGGCGGTGGATCGAGAGCGCCGAGGCCCAGCGCGGGCCGACGATGGGCGTAATCCGGGTGCAGCGCGGGCAGATGGTCGGGATCGGCCAGCGGGCGGAGATAGGCGAACGGCATAGTGTCGCTCATGCCTCAGCCTCCTCCGCAAAGCGCGACCGGGTGCGGTTGGCGAAGGCGACCAGGGAGAGCATCACCGGCACTTCGACCAGCACGCCGACGACGGTCGCCAGTGCTGCGCCGCTCGACAGGCCGAACAGCCCGATCGCGACCGCGACCGCCAGTTCAAAGAAGTTGGACGTGCCAATGAGCGCGCAGGGTGCGGCGATCCGGTGCGGCACTTTCCAGGCGAAGGCCCAGGCATAGGCGAGCGCGAAAATGCCATAGGATTGGAGGATGATCGGCACCGCGATCAGCGCGATCAGCAGTGGTTGCCCGACGATGGTTTCGGCCTGGAAGGCGAAGAGCAACACCACCGTCGCCAACAGGCCAATGATCGACCAGGGCTTGAGCCTGGCCGTAAAAGCATCGACCGCCGCCCCATCGCCGCCATGCGCAGCGATCACCCGATGCCGGGTCAAAGCGCCCGCCGCGAGCGGGATCACGACATAGAGCAAAGTCGAGAGCAGCAGCGTTTCCCAGGGCACCACGATATCGGTGACGCCGAGCAGCAGCGCTACGATCGGCGCGAAGGCGACGATCATCACCAGATCGTTCACCGACACCTGCACCAGCGTATAGGCCGGATCGCCGCGCGTCATCTGCGACCAGACGAACACCATCGCGGTGCAGGGCGCGGCGCCCAGCAGGATCAGCCCGGCAATATATTGGTCGGCATCGCCACGCGGAATAAGGCCGCTATAGAGATAGTCAAAGAACAGGACGGCGAGCGCCGCCATGGTGAAGGGTTTGACCAGCCAGTTGATGACGATGGTGATGATGAGGCCGCGCGGCTTGCGGCCGATATCGCGGATGCTGCCGAAATCGACACCGACCATCATCGGATAGATCATCGCCCAGATCAGCACCGCGACGATCAGATTGACCGAAGCTATTTCCAGCCCGGCCAGCATCGCAAAGGCGCCGGGCGCGACATTGCCCGCCACGATCCCGACCGCTATCGCCAGCGCGACCCAAAGCGAGAGCCAGCGTTCGAACAGGCCGAGCGGCGAGGCGGGTGCGGTGGCCATGATTATTCGCTCCCGACAGGCTTGGGGCTGCGCTGGCCCGTGGCATCGACCACCTGCTCGCCATCTTCCTTGGCGAACGCGCCTTGCTGCGCCGCCGGGAGAATATCCAGCACCGCTTCGGAGGGGCGGCAGAGTTTGACGCCCACCGGCGAGGCCACCAGTGGGCGGTTGATGAGGATGGGGTGGGCCATCATCGCGTCGATCAGTGCAGCGTCGGACAGGCTGTCATCGTCCAGCCCCAATTCAGCAAAGGGCGTGCCCTTTTCGCGCAGCAGGGCACGCGGCGTCATCCCGGCGCGGGCGATCAGGCTTTCGAGCAGCGCGCGCGACGGCGGCGTCTTCAGATATTCGACGACATGCGGTTCGATGCCCGCATTGCGGATCATCGCCAGCGTGTTGCGCGACGTCCCGCATTCGGGGTTGTGATAGATGATGATGTCGTGGGTCATGCTTTGGCTCCTGCCTGGGCGCTGGCACCCTCGCTTTGGCCGATTTCCTTGAGCTTGCGCTGCGTCGCCATGGCATCCAGCGCGTCGAGCGGCAGTTCGAGGAAGAGCGTGATGCGGTTGCGCAGATAACGCAGCGCGGTCAGGAAGGCGTCGCGCTGCCCCTCCCCTTCGACCGCAGCGGGGTCTTCGATGCCCCAATGGGCGGTCATGGGATGGCCGATCCACACTGGGCAGGTCTCGCCCGCCGCATTGTCGCAGACGGTGAAGATGAAATCGAACTGCGGCGCACCGGGCGCGGCGAACTCGTCCCAGCTTTTCGAGCGCATGCCCGCCGTCTCGAACCCCAGCCCCGACAGGACGGACAGGGCCATAGGATGGACCGCGCCCTTGGGCTGGCTGCCCGCGCTCCAGGCGCGAAACCGGCCTGCGCCGAGCTTGTTCATCAGCGCTTCCCCCAGGATTGAGCGGGCCGAATTGCCGGTACATAGGAACAGGACATTATAGACGTTGTCGGTCATGCTGGGGCTCCTTCGGAAACGGCGTCGCACGAAATGGAAGAAAGAAGGCCGGCACACAGGTTCGGGTCGCCCTGGCAGCAATCGGCCATCAGAAAGCCGAGCAAGCCCTGCATTCCGGCATAGTCAGCGGCATAATGGATGAGGCGGCTGGTGCGCCAGGAGGTGGCGAGCCCGGCCTGTTCCAGCTTCGCCAGATGATGCGACATGGTCGAGGGCGGGACATCCATCGCTTCCGCCAGCGCGCCTGCGATCATGCCATCGGGACCGGCCTTTACCAGCAAGCGGAAAACCGAAAGGCGCGTATCCTGCGCCAGCGCGGCCAGCGCCGCGACGGCCTTGTCCTGATCCATGGCGAGTCCTTTATTCGATATTTGTCGAAATATGGCGCTGCCAAGCGCCCGTCAACGACATTTCGAGAGATATCGAAATATTCCGATGATGTAGCATGTCTGTCATGATTGGATGGAAGGGGGTGGGCAAAAGGAGTCTCTTCATGGTCGCTGCCCGCCGTCTTGCCCGTTCGTCCGTTCTTGCTTTGCTAGTCGCCGCCAGCCCGGCGTTGGCGCAGCATGCCACCACCACCGACGCCTATCGCGCGCAGGCGATGGCCGAGCTGGAGCGCATCAAAGCGGACGCGCCGGTCGTCGGCAAGGCGCGCAACATCATCCTGTTCATCGGCGATGGCATGGGCGTTAGTACGCTGACGGCGGCGCGCATCCATCAGGGGCAACGCCAAGGCGTGGATGGCGAATCCTTCGTGCCGACCATGGATCGGCTGTCCAGCACGGCGCTGGTCAAAACCTATTCGCATGACGGGCAGGTGTCGGATTCCGCGCCGACCGCGACGGCGATCCTGACCGGGGTCAAGACCCGCAACGGCGTCATCGGCGTCGGCCCGGAAGTGCCGGAAAATGACTGCGCGGCCAGCAAGGCGCATCGCCTGCCCTCCCTGTTCGGCTTTGCGCAGGGCCAGGACATGGCGACCGGCGTGATCTCGACCGCGCGCATCACCCATGCGACGCCCGCCGCCACCTATGCCCACACCGCCCAGCGCGACTGGGAAGCCGATGGCGACCTGACGGCCGACGCCCGCGCTCAGGGCTGCATCGACATTGCACGGCAGATGGTGGAGGGCGACGTGGGTGCCCGGCTCGACCTGATCCTGGGCGGGGGGCGCGCCAATTTCCTGCCGACCACCGCGCGCGATCCTGAATATGCGACCATCATGGGCAAGCGCACCGACCGCAAGGATTTGACCAAGGCCTGGCAGCGGCGCAATCCGCGCGGGGCTTATGTGTGGAACAGCGCGGACTTCGCCAAGGTCGACCTGACCCGCACGCCCCGCCTGCTGGGCCTGTTCGAGCCCGACCATATGCAATATGAGGCCGACCGCGCCAAGGACACAGGCGGCGAACCGTCGCTGGCGGACATGACCCGTTCGGCGATCACGATGTTGGGCAGCCGCGACAAGGGCTATATACTGCTGGTGGAAGCGGGCCGGATTGACCATGCCCACCATGCCGGGAACGCCCGCCGCGCGCTGGAAGACACGATCGCGCTCGATGAGGCGGTGAAGGTCGCGATGGACATGACCAATCGCGCCGATACGCTGGTGCTGGTCACGGCCGACCATAGCCACACGTTCGCGATGAGCGGCTATCCCGGCCGGGGCAACCCTATCCTGGGCGCGGTGACCAATGGCGGTCAGGCGCTCAAGGCCAAGGATGGCAAGGGCTATACGACATTGGGCTATGCCAATGGGCCCGGCGCGACGATCGACATGCCGCGCGCCGATCCGCTCCAGACCGACACCACCGCGCTTGATTATCGCCAGCAGGCGTTGGTGCCGCTGGGGTCGGAAACCCATGGCGGCGACGATGTCCTCGCCCGTGCGTCAGGGCCGATGGCGCATCTGGTCAAGGGCACGATCGAGCAGCACAGCCTCTATTATATCATGCGCGAGGCGCTCGCCGGGCCGACCGCCGAATAAGGGACAGGGCATTCGTGCCAGCAACAGGTTGCACGATGGATCATGCACGATAGAAGGCGTGCATGACCCTTGATCATGACGACGCCGCCACGGCGCAATCACAGCCGGCACCGGCGTCTTCCGCAACATCCTACAGCCCCGGCCGGGTTGCCAATGCCGCATTGGTGGTCGTGGGCATCGTCGGCCTGGCATGGATCATGGTCGAACTGACCCGCTTCCTGATGCTGGTGTTCGCGGCGATCGTGATCGGTGCGGTGTTCGACACGATCGCCAACTGGCTGTGCCGCATCACCGGCATGAAGCGGTCGATGGCGCTCGCTTTGTCGGTCATCGGCATGATCACCCTATTCGTGGGTGCGTTCGCGCTGTTCGGGTCGCAACTGGCGCAGGAATTCGACACGATCCGCGAAACCGTCCCCCGCGCGCTGCAAAGCGTGGAGGGGCTGCTCGACCGCTATGGCCTTGGCGAACGGGCGCGGCAATTGGTCGAGGGTGGCGGCAAGGATGTGTCGCAACTGGTGTCGCAGGCGGGCGGCTATGCCCTGGCAGCGGGCAGCGGCCTTGCCGATTTCGTGCTGGTCCTGGTCGGCGCGATTTTCCTGGCGGGCGATCCCGCCACCTATCGCCGGGGCCTGCTGCTGCTGATCCCGAAGAGGGCCGAGGAGACGGTCGCGCTGGCGCTGGACGATGCGTCGGGCGGCCTGCGCGGATGGATGGTGGGTCAGGCGGTGTCCTCGCTGGTCGTCGCTGCGTTCACCTGGGCGGGGCTTGCCTTGCTGGGCGTGCCTGCTGCGGGCGGCCTTGGCGTCATCGCTGGCCTGCTCGACATCATTCCGATGATCGGACCCGTCATTTCCGGCGTGCCCGCCGTGCTGCTGGCCTTCACCGTATCGCCGATGACCGCGCTATGGACCCTGTTGCTCTTCCTGGTGATCCAGCAATTGCAGGGCAATTTCCTGCAGCCGATGATCCAGAAACATGCCGTCGACGTGCCTCCTGCGGTGCTGCTGTTCGCGGTGTTCGCCGCCGGTCTGTTGTTCGGCTTCCTCGGCGTCCTGCTCGCCGCGCCCCTGACGGTCGTCGTGTTCGTCGCGGTGCAGCGCCTCTATGTGCAATCGATGCTGGGTAAAGAGATCAAGGTCGCCGGGGCCGACTGAGCCGACGGCCCTCTTTCCTTAGTGCCCCTCGATCCCCATAGAGATCAGCCATGACCGACAGCCCGCCCCCCGCCCCGCCCCCCGCCATCGCCATTCGCAACCTCACCAAAGTCTATAAGGGCGGCAAGCGCGCGCTGGACGGGATCAACCTGTCGATCCCGCGCGGGCAGGTATACGGGCTGCTCGGCCCCAATGGCGCGGGCAAGTCAACCACGATCAACATCTTGGCGGGGATGGTGAACAAGACATCAGGGTCGGTCAGCATCTGGGGCTTCGACATCGACGCCAATCCGCGCAATGCGAAGAACAGCATCGGCATCGTGCCGCAGGAAATCGTGTTCGACCCCTTCTTTACCCCGTTCGAGACGCTGGAAAATCAGGCGGGCTTCTATGGCGTGCCCAAGGACAAGCGCCGGTCGATGGAATTGCTGCGCGCCGTCCATCTGGAGGACAAGGCCACCGCCTATGCCCGCACGCTTTCGGGCGGCATGAAACGCCGCCTGCTGGTGGCCAAGGCGATGGTGCATAGTCCGCCGATCCTGGTGCTGGACGAACCGACCGCAGGCGTTGACGTGCAATTGCGCCAGCAATTGTGGGAATATGTTCGTGAACTCAACGCCCTGGGCGTAACGATCGTGCTGACGACCCATTATCTCGAAGAAGCCGAGCAACTGTGCGACCGCATCGGCATCATCAACCATGGCCAGCTCATCACCGACAAACCCACCCGCGAATTGCTGGCGATGGCGCAGGAAAAGGTGGTGCAGGTCACGGTCGATCGCGACGTGACCCTGGTGCCGGATGCCCCCTGCTTCGAAAAGATCGAACTGACGGGCGAGCGCACGCTGACCATCACCTATCTCAAGGACCGCGCCAATGCGGGCCAGGTACTGAGCGCCGTGCAGGCGAGCGGGCTGGCGATCGTCGACGTGGTGACCCGCGACCCGGATCTGGAAGATGTGTTCTTGAATTTGACGGCGGCGGCGTGATGGGTGAGGCACCTTCTGTCCCCCCTCCCGCAGGCGGGAGGGGGCTAGGGGGTGGGCCAGCGCCGACATTCAAACGACGCGACACGGCCCGCGCAAAAGGCCTCCGCAACGCCGCCCCAACACCCGAACGCTTATTGTGGCAACAGCTACGCAACCGAAAACTTGGTTATAAATTCAGCCGCCAGATGCCGATCGGTCCTTATTTCGCCGACTTCCTATGTCGAGAAGTAAAGCTCATCATCGAACTCGACGGCGGAAGTCATGATCAAACCGTTGAGTATGATGTACGTCGAGATGATTATTGCCATTCCCAAGGCTATCAAATCTTGCGCTTTTCCAAAGCCGATGTGATGGAAAATCTCGAAGGCGTCGTAACGCATATCCATACCACCCTTGCGCAGGCCCACCCCCGGCCCCTCCCGCAAGCGGGAGGGGAGCAGAAGTAGAATGCCCATCACCACCTACGACGTCGTCATCATCGGTTCGGGCGCGGCGGGCCTGACGGCCGCCATCAACCTGGCGCAGGACCGCAAGGTGCTGGTGCTGGCCAAGGGCGCGCTGGATGGCGGGTCGACCAACTGGGCGCAGGGCGGCATTGCTGCGGTACTCGACGCCGGTGACAGTTTCGAGGCGCATGTCCATGACACGATGGTCGCGGGCGCGGGCCTCAATGATCGGGCAACGGTCGAGTTCGTCGTGTCCGAAGCGCCTGCCGCGATCGACCGGCTGGCGGCGCTGGGCGTGCCCTTCAACGGTGGCGAGGAATTTGGCGAGCGCTGGCATTTGACGCGCGAAGGCGGGCATAGCCACCGTCGCATCATCCATGTCGACGACGCCACCGGCCATGCGGTGCAGGTCGCCTTGCTCAAGGCCGCGCGGGCCAATCCCAACATCACGCTGATGGAGGATATGGTCGCGATCGACCTGATCACCTCCCGCCATGGCGAGCGTTATTCGGGGGCCGGCCATGTCTGGGGCGTCTATGCGTTCAACAAGCGGACGGGGCATGTCGATGCGCTACTCGGTCGCGCGACGATCCTATGCACGGGTGGCGCGGGGCGCACCTATCTCTTCTCCACCGCGCCGCGCGGCGCGACCGGCGACGGCATCGCCATGGCCTGGCGCGCGGGATGCCGCGTGTCGAACATGGAGATGAACCAGTTTCATCCCACCTGCCTCTACAACTTGGAGGTCAAGAATTTCCTGATCACCGAAGCTGTGCGCGGCGAAGGCGGGCATTTGAAGCTGCCCCCCGGCGTGCCGGGCGGCGGCGAGCGCTTCATGCCGCGGTTCGATCCGCGCGAGGAACTGGCCCCGCGCGACGTGGTGGCCCGCGCCATCGACCATGAGATCAAGCGGCTCGGTCTCGACTATGTCCATCTCGACATCAGCCACAAGCCGCCGGAATTTGTGAAGCATCACTTCCCGACCATCTATGCCCGGTTGCTGGACCTGGACATCGACATCACCAAGGAGCCGATCCCGGTCGTGCCCGCGCAACATTATACCTGTGGTGGCGTGGTGATCGACCTGGACGGCCGCACCGACCTGCCCGGCCTTTATGCGGCGGGCGAAGTCAGCGAGAGCGGGCTGCACGGGGCCAACCGCCTCGCCTCCAACTCGCTGCTCGAATGTTTCGTGTTCGGCGAAGCGGCGGCCAAGCATATCCGCGCGAATTGGGACGAGCTGCCCGCCCCGCCGCCGATCCGCCCATGGGACGAAAGCCGCGTCACCAATGGTGACGAGGAAGTCATCGTCCAGCACAACTGGAAGGAAATCCGCCGCTTCATGTGGGATTATGTCGGCATCGTCCGCACCACCAAGCGGCTGGAACGCGCCCAGCACCGCATCGACCTGCTGGCTCGGGAAGTGGACGATTATTACGGCAATTTCCGCGTCACCCCCGATCTGATCGAACTGCGCAACCTGCTGGAAGTCGCGCGGCTAGTGGTGCGGTCGGCGCTACATCGCAAGGAAAGCCGCGGCCTTCATTATACGCTCGACTATCCCGACATGCTGGACGCGGCGGTCGATACGGTGCTGGCGCCGTAAAAAAGCGGCGCGGTCGCCGGGGGGGCGCCGCGCCTTGAGGGGGAGGGGAACATGCTGAAAGCCTGTCCGGGGCCTTCGGTGTACGTCCAAGCACCATCATCGGCTTTGACGCTCGTCAAATGCGCTTCAAAAAATCGCCCAGCGCCGCGTGGAAGCGTGCAGGCTGGTCGGCCATCAGCATATGACCGCTGGGACCGATGGCGCGCAGCAGCGCATCCTTCTTGGGGGCATAGGCGGCGCGGAAGCGGCTGGCGATGGCGGCGGCCTGTTCGCGATCCGACCCGATCGCATAGACGACCTCCAACGGCACGGTCAGGCGCGGCAATTGCGGGCCGAGATCGGTGTTGGCCAGGTCGCGCAGCGCCTGGGCGATGACATCGGGATCGCTGCCTTTGGCCCCCGGCATCTGCGCCACCATCTGCCCCAGATAGCGCCGCCCCGCCGCCGTGCCGGTCAGATAGCCGCCGATCTGGTCGGCGAGATAGCCAAGCCCGCTGGCGGTCCCGCCGACCATGGCGGCCCCGGCAGGCAGCATGTCCACCACCATGACCCTGCTCGCCAGCCCCTTGAGGCCCAGCAGCATCGCCAGCGTGCCGCCCATCGAATGGCCGACGATCGCGGGACGTTTCAATCCCGTGGCGCCGGCATAGCGCGCAATTTCATCGGCGATCGGCCGGAGCAGAGCGTCGCCGCCTGCATTGGCCTCGCCCGCCAATCCGGCAAAGCCGCGCACATGGACCAGGTGAAAGCGATAGCCGGGAACCGCCGCCAGCACGCCGTTCCAGATGCCGGGGCCGCTGGCGAGACCGGGGATGAGCAGCACGTCACGACCCGTACCCCGCACCGTCACGGCGATCCGGCGCGAGGCAAAGGGGGCGGCCTGCGCAACCCCCGCCCGGAGCAATCCGCCGGTCGCCATCGCGCCGAGCAGCCAAGCACGTCTGTTCATAAGTCTCTGTGTCATCCGCCCGCTATTGCCCGCCACTCGCTGAACCGCAACTGAGCGATGACGCTGTCGATCAAAGGGTTGCATCCGTCCGGCTCCTATCATCGCATTTGTGGACTCATTCGTCGCATCGTCCTTGCCCGTCCGGGCGGGGGCCGCCCCTATGTTCGCTCAAAGTGCGGGGATTATATGGCATCGAATGACAACCGGGGCGGGGTCGCGCGCCTGGTCCTTCTGGTTATGGCCCTGTCGGCCTGTGTGAGCGCGCCCAATCCGCGCCCGGCGCAGGCCGCCGCGAGCGCGCCGCAGACATCGCGCCCGGCGACCAATAGCTGGCCGATCCGCCAGGCACCCAATCCGCCGCTACCCTATCGCGCGGTCAGCCAGAATGATGCGCCATCGCCGACGCTGGTCAGCGCGATCCGCAATCTGGGTCAGGGATTTCGCGGCAAGGTCGGCATCGCGGTCCGCCGGATCGATGCCGACTGGACCGTCGCGTGGAACGGCACCGCCCTTTTCCCGCAGCAGAGCGTATCGAAATTCTGGGTGGCGCTGACGTTTCTGGACGCAGTGGACCGGGGCAAGCTGCGCCTGACCGATACGACCACGATCACGAAAAACGACCTGACCCTGTTCCATCAGCCCTCCGCCGCGATGGTGAAGGCGGGCGGTTGGACCACCAGCTATTCCGACCTGATGCGCCGGGCGATGACGCAAAGCGACAATACCGCCAACGACACGCTGTTGCGCGCGGTGGGCGGCCCCGACGCGGTGCGCAGCTATCTGGCGCGGCGGATGATCAAGGATGTTCGCTTCGGCCCTGGCGAGCGGCTGTTGCAGGCGACGACGGCGGGTCTCGACTGGCGGCAGGATTATTCGATCGGGCGCAATTTCTACACCGCGCGATCACGGCTGCCGATGGCGGCGCGGGTCAAGGCGCTCGACAATTATCTCGCCAATCCGCCGGACGGTGCCGCCCCCACCGCGATCGTCGGCGCGCTCGCCAAGCTCAAGCAGGGCGACATGCTGTCGGCCGAATCCACCCGCTTGTTGCTGACCGTCATGGCCGAAGCGAAGACAGGGCCGCAGCGGATCAAGGGCGGCGTACCGCCGGGCTGGTCCTATCTGCACAAGACCGGCACGGGGCAGGATCTCGCCCCGCGCTCGACCGGCTATAACGACATCGGCATCATGACCGCGCCCGATGGCACCAGCTATGCCGTCGCCGTGCTGATCGGATCGACCACCGTGTCGATCCCCGAACGTTGGGCCTTGATGCAGGGCGTGGCGAAGGCGGTGGCGGCAAACCATCAGCGCTGATTGTGTTCGATCGGTAAGGGATGGTGTGTTTGTGCTATCGCGGGATAGGTTGGCTATGACGCGCTTGCAGGCGGAGCGATGCCGATGGTCAACGCGATCCGCAGTGTCGCTAGGAGTGGACCTTTCGCAAACGAGCACAAATTGCCGTTCGGCGGTTCTCGCTAGAGCTCCGAAAGCGGACGATATTCCATGAAACGTCGTTGCTAAAGAACGATGCACCTTATAGCGATTTATCAAATAGGATTCCGCTGGTGACCGTCGCTATTCCACAGATGCCTGAGCCTTCGCAAAGTGCGCTAATGCTTTTGGAAGATATCTTAGGCCGAAAACTACCCCCAGAATACATAGATTTTATCGGCATCCATGACGGCGCCACGCCTGAGGATAACGCAATTGCTGTCGGGAATTATAACGAGTCTGGGGTCAGGCGCTTTATTTCCGTCGCTGATGCACTGGCGGTAATTGCTGAAGTTGAGGGATTTCCGATTGCCATCCCGCTGGCCGAAGACGGTTGCGGAAACTTCTTCTTTATCGATCAAGGCAACGGTGGCGTGTTCTTCTGGGATCATGAAATCGATGATGAACACGCCCTAGTCGCGCCCAATTTGAACCTATTCCTTGAGGCTCTTATGCCCTTCGATAGTTCGGTCGTGAAACTGGCACCGGAACAGGTGAAATACGCTTGGATCGACCCCTCATTCAAACCTGAGTTCGACTGACGTCCGATATCCTCTGTCTGATCACCAAAAGCCGCCAGTCCGCTAACCACCCCTTGCCGTCATGCCGGGCTTTACCCGGCATCCATTGGCTCAACCGTTTGGCGTTACTGAGAGGGGGAGGCTCATGAGCCCCGGATCAAGCCCGTCCTGAGCCTGTCGAAGGGTCCGAGGTGACGACCTTTGAGGAGCATCTTCTTACCACCCCTTCCCACCGCCGGGGAGAAGGATATGCAGCCCTAGTGCCGAAGGCACTTAGGCGCAGTTGGATGAGGGGGGGCGACGCTGAGGCAGCGCGACTCACCGATGGTTCGACACCCTCACCCAGCTACGACTAGGCAGCAAGCTGCCAAGTCTGCGCAGCCCTCTCCCTCAAGGGAGAGGGGTAAGAAAGGCCGCCAGGTAATGGCTCGGTTACGAATAGAGCGGGCACCGCGCTACTGGAGCGGGGCAGCGTTACCGGCTATCCCCTGCCCCATGACCCAGAATCACCTCTATCTCGTCGATGGCAGCGGCTATATCTTCCGCGCCTATCATCAGTTGCCGCCGCTCACCAACCAGCATGGCCAGCCGGTCGGCGCGGTCTATGGCTATACGACGATGTTGTGGAAGCTGGCCGAGGAATTGGGCAAGGCGGAAGGGCCGACCCATATGGCGGTGATCCTCGACAAGGGATCGCATACCTTCCGCAACGACATGTATGACCAGTATAAGGCGAACCGTCCGCCTGCGCCCGAAGATCTGGTCCCGCAATTCCCCATGATCCGCGACGCAACCCGCGCCTTCTCGCTCCCCTGTATCGAGGAGGCGGGCTATGAGGCGGACGATCTGATCGCCAGCTATACCAGGGCGGCGGTCGCGGCGGGTTGGCACGTCACCATCGTCAGTTCCGACAAGGATCTTATGCAGCTGATCCAGCCCGGCGTCGACATGTACGACACGATGAAGAATGAGCGGCGCGGGGCCGACTATGTCGTCGGCAAGTTCGGCGTGCAGCCTGAACAGTTGGGTGATGTCCTCGCACTGATGGGCGACAGCGTCGACAATGTGCCGGGCGTGCCGGGCATCGGCCCCAAGACGGCGGCCAAGCTGATCATCGAACATGGCGGGCTGGAAGCGGCGCTGGACGCCGCGCCGTCGATGAAGAAATCGAAGATGCAGGAAAATCTGATCGCCCATGCCGACATGGCGCGGCTGTCGCGGCGGCTAGTGGCGTTGCACGACAGTATGGACCTGCCCGAACCGCTTGAAGATTTGGCGTTGAAGGGCATTCCCAAGGAACCGTTGCAGGACTTTCTGACGCATCATGGCTTCAAGACGCTGCTCAATCGGCTGGGTGCGCCTGCGGCTGCGGTGGCCGTTGCTGCTGCCGCTGCGGGCGTGGCCGAACCGATCGCCGCGCCGGTCGCGCCGCAAGCGCCGCCGATCGATCGCAGCCTCTACGAAACGGTGGTTAGCGAAGAGGCGCTCGACCGCTGGATCGCGCAGGCGCGGGCCGAAGGGGTCTTCGCGGTGGATACCGAAACCGACATGCTCGATTGCGTGTCCTGCCAGTTGGTCGGCATCAGCCTCGCCACCGGCCCCAACCAGGCCTGCTATATTCCGGTCGGCCATGGCGGGCGCGACATGTTCGCGGAAAAGCCGGTGCAGCTCGACAAGGCGCTGGTGCTGGCGAAGCTCAAGCCGCTGCTGGAGGATGATGCCGTCCTCAAAGTCGGCCAGAACCTCAAATATGACATGACCGTGCTGCGCCGCCACGCAATAAAGATCACCCCTTATGACGATACGATCGTCATGAGCTTCGACCTCGATGCGGGACAGAGCCTGTCAGGCCATGGCATGGACGAGGCCGCGCGAACGCATCTTGGCCATGACTGTATCAGCTTCAAGGAGGTGGTCGGCACCGGCAAGAACCAGATTACCTTCGGCGAAGTGCCGCTGGACAAGGCGACCGCCTATGCCGCCGAGGATGCGGACGTGACGCTGCGGCTGTGGCGCCTGTTCAAGACTCGCGTGGCGAATGAAGGCGCAAACCGCGTCTACGAACTGGTCGATCGGCCACTGGTATCGGTGATCGCCCGGATGGAGCATCGCGGGATCAAGGTGGATCGCGAGCATCTGGCGCGGCTGTCGGGCGAGTTTACCGCTGGCATCGCGGCGCTGGAGACCGAGATTCACGAATTGGCGGGGCAGCCTTTCGCGATCGGATCGACACAGCAGCTGGGCGCGATCCTGTTCGACAAGATGGGCTATAAGGGCGGCAAGAAGGGCAAGTCCGGTGCCTATTCGACCGACGTCACCATATTGGAGCAGTTGCAGGCCCAGGGCGCGCCGATCGCTGCCAAGATATTGGAATGGCGGCAATTATCGAAGTTGAAGTCCACTTATACCGATGCGTTGCAGGCGCAGATCAATAAGGATACGGGCCGCGTCCATACCAGCTATTCGCTGACCGGGGCGCAGACCGGGCGACTGTCCTCGACCGATCCGAACCTCCAGAATATCCCGATCCGCACCGAAGTCGGGCGGCAGATCCGCCATGCCTTTGTCGCCGAACCCGGCAATGTCATATTGGCGGCGGACTATAGCCAGATCGAATTGCGGCTGGCCGCGCATATGGCCGATGTGCCAGCGCTGCGTGACGCCTTCGCGGCGGGCGAGGATATTCACGCCGCGACCGCCAAGGAGCTGTTCGGCGAGGTCAACCGCGACACGCGCGGCCGGGCGAAGACGATCAACTTCGCCATCCTCTACGGCATTTCGCGCTGGGGTCTGGCCGGACGGCTGGAGATCAGTGCAGATGAGGCGCAGGACATGATCGCCAAATATTATGAGCGCTTCCCCGGCATCAGCATTTACATCAACGAGACGATCGAGAAGGCCCGCGCCTGCGGCTATACCGAGACGCTGTTCGGGCGAAAGACATGGTTCCCGCGCATCAAGGCATCGGTCCAGCATGAACGGCAAGGGGCCGAACGCGCCGCGATCAACGCGCCGATCCAAGGGACGAGCGCCGACATCATCAAGCGGGCGATGACGCGCATGGAACCGGCGCTGGACGCGGCGGGACTATCGGGCGTGAAGATGCTGTTGCAGGTGCATGACGAACTGGTGTTCGAGGTGCCCGAGGGAGACGTGGACGCGGTGAGCGCGGTGATCCGGCGCGTGATGGAGAGTGCGGCCGAGCCGATCGTGAAACTGAGCGTGCCGTTGGGGGTGGAGATCGGCACGGGGGCGAGTTGGGGTGCGGCGCATTGAGGGCTGTTTGAAGAAGAAGAAGAGAGATCCCAGCTTTCGCCGGGATGACGGACGCGAAATTCTAGCCGTCATGCCAGCGAACGCTGGCATCTCCCTGCCTTTTGACGCAACCATGCAACCATGGCGGGCGGTTGGCTCCATATCATGACGAACCGCGCTTACGGGGTGCTGTATATCGGCGTGACCTCCAGCCTGCCGCACCGCGCCATGCAGCATCGCGACGGCACTGGCTCGGATTTCTGTCGTCGCTATCGGCTCGACCGGCTGGTCTATGCGGAGCGACACGAGACGATCATGGACGCGATCACGCGGGAGAAAGCGGTGAAGGCGTGGAAGCGCGCTTGGAAGGTCAAGTTGATCGAGAGCATCAATCCCAAATGGGTTGATCTGTTCGATACGCTACATCTGGACTGAGGGGCAGCGAGAAGAAGGGAGATGCCAGCGTTCGCTGGCATGACGGGGAGGCAAGGTCCGCCCCAATTTCACGTCATCCCAGCGAACGCTGGGATCTCGCTTGTTTATACCGCGAGGAAACGGCCAGCCCCACCGGACCGGCCTTCCCTCAATCGAACAATTCTTCCAGAAAGCTCTTCTTCCGCTTTTGTGGATAGCCTCGCCCGTCGTCGCGAAAGTCGCGGTCGGGGCGGTAGCTTGGCCGTGCCGCGGGGGCCGCCGCGACATTGCTCGGCCCCGACCGCTCGATGATCTTGTCCAGTTCGCCCCGGTCCAGCCACACGCCCCGGCATTGCGGGCAATAGTCGATTTCGACCCCCTGCCGGTCCGTCATCGCCAGTCCGACATGACAGACCGGGCAGAGCATGGCGGAGACCGCCGCTTGATCACGCATAGATTTACTCCCGCTCGCCGGTCAGGCTGAGCAACATCTGGAACAGGTTGACGAAATTGAGGTACAGCGACAGCGCGCCCATGACCTGCATCTTGGCGGCCATTTCATGGCCCGCATAGGCGAAATAGTCCGACTTGATGCGCTGCGTATCCCAGGCGGTCAGGCCGGTGAAGATGATGACGCCCAGGATCGAGATGACCATCTGCATCGCCGACGAGCCGATGAACAGGTTAATGAGGCTGGCGACGATGATGCCGATCAGGCCCATGATCAGGAAGCTGCCCATCTTCGTCAGGTCGCGCTGCGTGGTGTAGCCCCACAGCGCCATGGCGAGGAACATGACCGCGGCCGAGAAGAAGGCCTGCGCGATGCTGCCGCCGGTGAAGACCAGGAAAATGCTGGCCAGCGATACGCCCATCACGGCGGAGAAGGCGAAGAACGCCATCCGCGCGCCCGCCGTCGTCATCTTGTCGATGCGGAAGCTGAAAAAGAACACAAAGGCCAGCGGCGCGAAGATCGCTACCCATTTGAGCGGCGTGCCAAAGATCGCGGCGGCCAGCACCGGCGTATTGCCGATGAACGCGGCGACCAGGCCGGTGATTACCAGCCCCAGGCCCATATTATGGAAAACGCCCAGCATATGCGCGCGCAGCCCGGCGTCGGTCTGCGCCGTCCGGCTCGCGCCATAGCCCGGCATACGAACGGGATTATTCACGGCTACTCTTACTCCATCAAGACGGTGGATCGAGTGGCCCGGTGCGGTCTCTTGCGACATTGAGGGGGCAACTGCCGCAAAACCTGCACCGGGCGCACCCGATGCGGTCCGACATCACGACATGGACAAGGGGGGAAATCCAGATCGTCAGAGGGGCCCGGCCCGCATCAAGCATATTGGTGGAGGAACGCGCCGGTGCAAGGGCCGGGCGCAGATGCAACATTTTATTACAAATATTCAAATCCTCCCCTGGCAGGGGAGGTGGCAGGGCGCAGCCCTGACAGAGGGGTTCGATCAGGTTCAACGGCCCCTGGCAGTTGAAGGTCATGCCGGGGGCATGACCGACCTGATCGACGCTATCGATAGGGTGACACCCCTCCACCATTTGCTGCGCAAATGGTCCCCCTCCCCCGCCGGGGGAGGATTTCTTGTTGTTGACCCCCGCGCCGCTTCGCGCCATCGCTTTGCGCCATGTCCGACGACCAGCATATCACCGCGCCGCTGCGCCTGTTCAACAGCCTGACCCGCACGATCGCGCCGTTCGCGCCGATCGAGGACAGCCATGCGCGCATCTATAGCTGCGGGCCGACCGTCTATAATTATGCGCATCTGGGAAATTTGCGCGCCTATGTCTTCACCGACACGCTGCGCCGCACCTTGTTGTGGAAGGGCCTGTCGGTCACCCACATCATCAACATCACCGATGTCGGCCATCTGACGTCGGACGCCGATGCGGGCGACGACAAGATGGAGGCGGCCGCGCGCGCCAGTGCCAAGAGCATTTGGGACATCGCGGCCCATTATACCCAGGCGTTCAAGCAGAATATCGCCGACCTCAACATCCTCGCCCCCAGCGAGTGGACGGTCGCGACCGACTATGTGCCGCAGATGATCGAATTTGCGCAAAAGATCGCGCCGACCCATTGCTATGAGCTAGACAGCGGCCTCTATTTCGACAGTTCGACGGTGCCGGATTATGGCGCGCTGGCGGGCGGCCGCGACGATGCCGCGCATGCGCGGATCGATCCGGTCGCGGGCAAGCGCAACGCATCCGACTTCGCCATCTGGCGCAAATCGCCGCCGGGCGAGCAGCGGCAGATGGAATGGGACAGCCCATGGGGCAAGGGCGCGCCGGGCTGGCATCTGGAATGTTCGGTGATGAGTCAAGCGCGCCTCGGCCATCCGTTCGACATCCACACCGGCGGCATTGACCATCGCGAAATCCATCATCCCAATGAGATCGCCCAGAACCAGGCGTTCCACGCCTGCTGCGGCGGCGATGTCGGCGCGGCGGAGGCGGGCTTCACCGGCGCGCGCTGGTGGATGCATAACAATTTCCTGGTCGATCGCAGCGGCAAGATGAGCAAGTCGAAGGGCGGCTTCACCACCCTCTTCTCGCTGATCGACGCAGGCGTGCATCCGCTGGCCTATCGCCTGCTGTGCCTGGGTGCCCATTATCGCAGCGAATTAGAGTTCAGCGCCGAGGGCGTGGCCGCTGCGTTGACGCGCCTCAAGCGGCTGGTGAAATCGATTGGGGATTTGAAAAGTCGGGCACTAGGTCAATGGGAGATGGTACCCAGCCACTTGCTCACTCAGCAGCTTCATCCAAAGCTGCAACCCCTCTTAAGCCAGTTTGATGCAGCTATCTCGGAAGACCTGCTAACTCCCAAAGCGCTTCCTTTGCTTGATGAAGTCATCGGCATCAAGAAGGTTCCAGCTGATGATAAGTTGATGCTTATTAGTAAGATGGATGAAATTCTTGGGTTAAATCTCATCAGACTAAGCCGTGAAGCACTTAGGATCACTCCAAAAAATGCGTTGATCGACATCAGATTAATTGAAGAGACGATCGACGAACGTGAAGCCGCGCGTACAGAACGCAATTTTGCTGCTTCGGATGCCATCCGCGATGCGCTGATCGCGCAGGGCGTCGATGTGATGGATGGCGATCCGCTGCGCTGGGACTGGCGTCTGACGCTGGCGCAAGGATCGTAACGGCTGCGGTTGTGACTTGACGCGGCACTGCGCCGCGCGCCTATGCTGACGCCGGGGAATCCTTGGGGGCATGGGCATGAGGCTTTCGACGCGCGCAATCAGTCTGCTCCTGGCGCTGGCCGCGCCACAGGCGTTGGCCGCGCCGGACGCGATGCGCGGTTTCCAGCGCGACGATGCCCGCTATGCCAATCTGCGCGCGATGGAGACACGCGGCACGGCCCTGTTCGAAAATGACGATTTCGACAAGGCGATGGGTCCGGCGACGCGCGACGCTTGGCACAAGCTGGTTGCGGCAGCCAGCCGAGTCAAGGTGAACGGCCTGCCCCATCCGCTGGCGGCGGTGGCGACGATCAACCTGGCGTCGATGGACCAGATCGAGGGCAAGAATCCGCAGGCGCTGGCGATGGCCGAAAAGGGGTTGGCGCTGCTCGCCCCCTTCCGCGACGCCTATCCGATCCCCTGGATGCAGGGCCTATCGATCAAAGGCTATATCCAGTCCGTGAACGGCGACGTCGCGACCGGCGCGCAGACATTGGCGGAGGGCAGCGCCTATGCCGACCGCCATTTCGCGCAGGTCGATCCGAAGACGCTGGACAAGGGCGACTATATGCTCAAATCCAACATCGCTTTCTCGCTGGCGCAAGCCTATTCGCGCCTTGGCCGCAACAGCGATGCGGTGGAGGCGCAGAAGCGCAGCATGGAGGCGCGGATCACCGGGCTTGGGCCGCATGATCCCGACACGGTCGCTTCCTATTATACCTATGCGCAAATGCTGCTTCGCGCCGACCGCAATGCCGAGGCGGAACGCTATGCGCGCCAGGCGGTGGAGGTCGCGACCGCCCATATCGATACCAAACATCCAAGCTATGCCCGGGCGCTGGAAATGCTGGGCATCCTCCTGTCGCGCACCGGGCGACGGGTGGAAAGCCTGGCCTATCTGCAGCGCGCGATTGCGATCAAGCGCGAGACGGTGGGGACTAAGAGCCTTTATTTCCACTATGGCCTCTATAATCTGGGCGGCATATTGCTGCCACTGGAACGCTATGCCGATGCCGCGCCGCTCTATGTCGAAGCGGAAAAGGGGTTTCGCGCAGTGGAGGGCGAAGCCAGCCCGCAGGCGGCGCGATCGCTCGCTTTACTGGGCCTGATCGACCAGGCCAGCGGACGGCCGGACGAGGCCGCAACGAAGCTGGAAACCGCTCTCGCCCGCGTGCGCGCGGCCACGACGCAGGACCGCGACATGGGCCAGCGCGTCTATCCGCATCTCATCCCGGTGCTGCTCGATCTGCAACAGCGGGACAAGGCGGCGGCGGCGGCGCGCGACTATGCCGCCGAAACCGCCGCACTCGACAACAGCCCTGCCTTCGCGCTGGCCAATGCCGCGATGATGCAGCGCTGGGCCGATGGCGATCTGGCCCGCACCGCCGCTGCGGCCCAGCTTGCCGCCTTGCTGCGCGACGAGCAGAATCTGCGCGACGATGGCGAATTGGCCGACGAACAGCGCGCGGCGCTCGATTCGATCCTCGCCATCGCGGCGGACAGCCAGGATGCGGCGCTGGCGCTCGACGCGATGGCGATCCTGGCCGGGTCGAAGATCGCGCAGGCCAACCGGCTCGTCACCGAAAGGCTGGTCGCCGATCCGGCGCTGGGCGAGCGGGTCCGGGCGTTGCAGGACAAGGTGCGCGCGCTGCAGACCGCCGACCGCGCGCTGCTGCGGGCGCTGGCGAGCGCAGGCGATGTCGCCGCCACCCGCAGCGCGCGCGACCGGCTGGATGCCGAAGTGAACGGCCTGCGCGCCGCGATCAGCCGCGACTATCCCCGCTGGGCAGAGGCGCGCGGCGGCGTGAAGCCCGATCTGGCGCAGGTGCAGGCGGGGCTTGGCAAGGATGAAGCGCTGCTGGCCGTGACGCCCGCCTTTGGCCATGTCTATCTGCTGGCGATCAGCCGCACCGGGGCGCGGGTCGAGCGCGCCGCGATGAGCCGCGCCGCCATGGTCGCGCTGGTAGATCGATTGCGCGCAACGATGACGCCGGGCGGCATGGACCTGCCCGCCGCCCATACGCTCTATGGCCAGATCTTCACCCCCGCCATCCGCGCGACGCTGAGCAAGGCACGGTCATTGCGGATCGTACCGACCGGCGCCTTCGCCTCGCTCCCCTTCGCGCTGTTGCCTGAGCGGCCCGTCGCCGCCGTCGAGCGCAACACGCCCTGGCTGATCCGCCGCTATGCGCTGGCGGTGCAGCCCTCCTTCGCAATGGAGGCGGACAAGCGCCCCATGCAGGTCGCCGCATCCCGCTTCTTGGGCATCGGCGCGCCGCTTCCCTTTCCAGCGGCGGCGAACGCCACACCCCGTCCCGCGCTGATGGCCGCGAACCAGTATTTCCGGGGCGGCGCGGCCGATGGCGAAGCGCTCTCGCACCTGCCGCCGCTGCCGGGATCAGCCGACGAAGTGCGCGGCGTCGCCAGCCGCTATGGCGCGCAACGCGCGACCCTGATGCTGGGCGAAGCGGCCAGCGAAAGCGCCCTGCGCGCGCTCGACCTGTCCGACTATGGCGTCATCCTGTTCGCAACGCACGGCCTGGTGAGCGGACAGATGGAGGGCGTGACCGAACCCGCCTTGGTCCTCTCGCCCCCCGCCCCCGGCGCGACCGGCGAGGATGGGCTGCTCACCGCATCCGAAGTCGCCGCGATGCGGATCGGCGCGGACTGGGTGATCCTGTCCGCCTGCAACACAGCCGCGGGTGACAGTGCGCAGGCGCCCGCTTATTCGGGGCTGGCGCAGGCGTTCCGCTATGCGGGCGCTGGTTCGCTACTCG
>Ga0156326_168_pt1 | contig 72906 bp, 69 predicted proteins | sample RifCSPlowO2_12_FD_107974 | JGI IMG/M metagenome (GOLD analysis project Ga0156326, IMG submission 107974) | Sphingomonadales bacterium RIFCSPLOWO2_12_FULL_63_15 | reverse complement strand
TCCACGCGCGCGTAAGGCCGACCAATTCGTTTGCCCGAACGGCGTCGATCCGGTCGATTGGCAAGCCCTGATTGCCAACCGCAAGTCGAAACGAGCGGCGCTGAGCGACGGCGCGCACCGGCAGATTTTGAAGAAATTGGAGGGTTGGGAGCGCGACGGCTGGCCGCCCGGCCCGATCGTGGCCTGCGCTGCTGAGCGCGGATGGACCACGGTTTTTGAGACAGACGAAATGAAGGGACGGCAAAATGGAAACGATCGGCAAAGCAGCGCTAACCGTAATCGCGGGCGGGATGGATTCCTCAACGCCTGCGACGAAGCAGCAGTTGCCCAAGCCCGCTATCCGTTTGCCGCAAACGGTTGACGAGGCGAAGGCGCTTAAGGTCTGGGCCGAAGCGCAATGCGATCGCCCAGAACCGGCTGCCCCGTTGCAGATTACGAACCACCTCAAGTTTCTCGCCGCCACCCTGCCGAGCAAGAACCTGGACGATACCACCGGCAAAATGCGGTTCGCGGTCTATTCGAGCATCCTTGGCGATTTCAGCAACGAAGCGCTTGCCTACATGGCCCGCCGGGCTTGCGCGGAATTGGACTGGTTCCCGACGCCGCGCCAGTGCCTCGATATCCTGCGCGATTACCGCGAGCCTGCCACTGACCGCGACAAGGCGCTGATGCTTTGCCATCGCTTCTGGCAAGGGCGATTTGAGGATTTCATTGCCGCGCTCAAAGCCGACACAGCGACCGATGACGATGTTGCGGCAGTGCCGGAGACGTGGCGCAAGATCGCGATGGAGCAGGGCTATCTTCGCTGGATTGCGGATGATCAGGTTTACGCGATCCGCCGCAAGGTGCTGAGTGCATGACATGCCGAAAAACTTTGGCCGCAACCCCTTCGCTGGCAACGAAAACCCGCCGCTCGTTGACGTGCGCTATCGCTGTGGCGTTGTCGCCCGCTGCGTGCGCCCAGATCAGCGACGGTGGAAGCCATGGCCGGGTGGCGTGGTCTGCGCGTGGGATATCGTTTCATGGAGAATTTCAGAGAGCAAGGATTACGAGCTTGTTTGGCCCTGAGCGCACCATGGGGCGGTTTGATCGAGGGAGAGGGTGATGAGTGCAGTTCTGAATTGTGATGCTGCCGGTTGCGGCCATGTCGAGCCGGTCGAATCGATTATCGAAGCTGACATTGGCAGGCCTTGCCCAAAGTGCGGTGCCAACCTGCTGACGCGGGCGGACTTCGATTATTGGGCTGCCAATATCGAGCCGATGTTTCGGATGCTGTCGGATGCTGGGCTTCTGCGGGAGGCTGGGGAAGGCTCGTCGGAACCATCCGCCTTGGTCAGCTTCGGATACCATGATGGCAAAACCACAATTGTTAGCCAGCCCAATGACTGACGCAATGACAGACGCAGTGACGAGGGGGATTTGAGGATGGAGCAGATAGCAGGGATCGCGGTGCTGGGCTTCGCGATGGTTTCAATCTTGGCGGGAGTGATGGGCAAATGAGCGAGATGACGGAACGGGAGCGAATCGTTTACGAAGCGCTCAACGCTGCGGCCGAGGCTTGTTTGCCTGCGCCGCGCAATGACGACCTGATGGGAATGGTTGGGTGCTCATCTGACAGCACGCCGCCGCACACGATCCGTCGCTTGGAGGAGAAGGGTTTAATCGAGGTCGCGCGGTTTCAGCGATCTCGGCAGGTTTGCATCGTTGCCACGGGCAAATGCACCGCGATGCCCCTGTCCAGCGCCCCACACTGGCGCGACAGGCCCAAGGATGTGCCGACGCCATCGATTAGCGCCGTTCGCGCGCGCCAGCCTGATATTGCGGCGCAGATTATGACATGGGCGGCAAGTCGTAGTATGCCGATCTGCGACGTGCTGGCGGATCTGGTTTATGTTGGGTGGCAGGTGGAGAAGGAACGTGGGTGACAGCAGCATTTCGAGCGAAATGGTTGATATCGTCCTGGCCGAAATTGCTGATGGCGTTCCACTTCGGCAAATCGCCCGCATCCATGGATTTGGGAAGTCATCATGGTATCGATTGATGGAGGCCGACGCCGAGATTGCGGGACGCTTCGCGCGCGCGCGCATAGACGGCTTCGATGCTCTCGCGGAAGAGGCAATCGAGATAGCGGACGATGGCCGCAACGATTGGGAAACTCGCGAGCGAGAGGATGGGACGGAATATCAGGCGCTCAACCATGAGCATGTAAGCCGGTCAAAACTGCGCGTGCAAACCCGCCTCGACCTGCTGGCACGTTGGGATCCCAAGCGATACGGGAACGCCACCACGATCAAGCACGCCGACGCTGATGGTGAAAAGCTGGCAATGGATGACGTGACGCGATCTACGCGCCTCGCTGCCTTGGCGGCTGTCCACAATCAAACGCTGGGTGATGTTGATGCTGCCGACTGATCCCGCCTATTGGGACGCATTCTGGGAGGCTGCAACACCTGAGCAGCGCGACGAACTGATGCGGTTGCTTGATGAAGATTTGGCGCAGCACATTTGGCGGGCGCAGGTTGGCAGGCAAAGCGAAGCGGCTGACAGCCGGGCTTTCATCATCGGCTATGGCGGCTCTGCGGGTGGTGGCAAGTCTGATCTGGTCGCGGGCATGGCACTGACAGAACATCAACGCGCCGCCGTGTTCCGCCGCGAGAAGGCGCAGACCGAAGGTATTATCCAGCGCCTGACCGAGATCCTTGGCGGCACGGACGGCTACAACAGCCAGAAATCAATATGGAGGGTATCGACTGGCGGAGTGGATCGCCTCATCGAGTTTGGCGGCTTGGACAATCCGACCGATCATCAGAAATGGCAGGGCCGCGCGCATGACCTGAAGGCCTATGATGAGGTGACGGAGCAGCGGGAGTTTCAGGTCCGCTTTACAATGGGCTGGACGCGCTCCAGTAACCCTGCGCAGCGCTGCCGGGTGCTGATGACCTTCAACCCGCCCACGACTGCGGAGGGGCGGTGGGTGATACCGTTCTTTGGGCCATGGCTGGATGACAAGCACCCGAACCCCGCAAAGCCGGGTGAGTTGCGCTATTTCACTACGATCAATGGGAAGGATTTTGAGTGCGCCGGTGCGGACCCGTTTGTCATGTTCAAGGGCGAACCGCTATATGACTTCGACCCTGGTGACTTTCGGCCTGAGAAAATCATCACCCCCAAGTCCCGCACTTTCATTCCAAGCCGGGTAACGGATAATTATTTCTACGTGCGGTCGGGCTATATCGAAACGCTGCAATCCCTGCCTGAGCCATTGCGGTCGCAGATGCTCAATGGCGACTTTGCGGCTGGCGTGGAGGATGACCCATGGCAGGTGATCCCGACAAGCTGGATCGACGAGGCGCAGGCCCGATGGAGGCATAGAGACGCTAAGGGTGAAATGGACAGCATCGGTGCGGACATTGCGGCTGGCGGAAATGACAACCTCGTCATCTATGCCCGTCACGGAACATGGTTCGATATGCCCACAAAGATACCGGGCCGTGAGATACCGCAGGAACGCGCTGGCCCGATCGCTGCTGGGCATATCATCATGGCGCGCAAGGACCGTGCGCCTGTCCACGCGGACGTCATTGGCTGGGGCTTGTCCGCCTGTAATTTCCTGACCGCCAATGACGTCCAGACGATCCCGATTAACTTCGCCAATGGGTCGAAAGGTAAAACGGAGGATGGCAAGCTGTCATTCTTCAACCTTCGGGCAGAAATCATCTGGCGTATGCGGGAGGCGCTGGACCCGGAAAACCCTGACCCTATAGCGCTACCACCTGATCCCATGCTGCGCGGCGATTTGGCATCCTATCGCTGGGAATTGCGGCCTGGCGGTATTTTCATTCTGGCCAAGGAGGAGCAGAAAAAGCGACTTGGCCGCAGCCCTGACGATGGGGACGCTTGCTGCATGGCGAACATCACGACGATGAAGGTAGCAGTTTTTGAAAGCCTGGTTACCAAAGCCGGGGCCGCTGACCGGTATAAAGAACTGGAATAGCCGTCGATTCAACCTGAACCCCCTAGCCCATATCCCTGCTCCCGCCATGACGCGGGAGACAGGCCATCTGCACTTCGACCCCTGATGTTCCGACCGTCCCTGAACGGCAGTCGGTAAAGCTGCCTGACGAGGGTGCGGACCCGAACAAGGATCGCGACGCGCGCCGCAAGCGGCGTGCCACGATCGCGGGCATGATGACCAGCCCGTCCGGCGCGCTCGGCACCGCCAACACTTCCGCTGCATCCAACACGCTCGGCTGATGTCCTCGATCCGTCAGGACTGTGAGACGCGCCTGCAAGGCATGAAGTCTGTTCGGCAGGATTACGAGGCTGAATGGAAAGACATCGCGCGTTTTGCCCAGCCTGCGCGGTCGAGGTTCATGAACAGCGAGACGAACAAGTCCGCTCGCCGTTCGCGCAATGCCAAGCTCTACGACGAATACGCGATCACCAGCTATCGGACGCTGGCCAATGGCATGACGTCGGGCCTGTCGTCGCCATCGCGGCCTTGGTTCAAACTGGCGGCTTATGACGAAGCGCTGATGGACGATCCTGATGTGCGCTACTGGCTGTCGGAGGTGGAGCGCCGCATGGGCGCGTTCTTCGCCACCACGAACTTCTACGGTGCGGCCAAGACCGGCTATCATGAGATGGGCCTGTTCGGGACCGAGGCCTGCGTCATGGTCGAGCATCGCTCGCTCGGCATGGTGTGCCACGCTCTGACTGCTGGCGAATACTGGATCGCGCAGTCCGACGCGATGGTGGCTGACACGCTCTATCGCCGCTGCCCCATGACGGTGCGACAGGCGGTGCAGTCGTTTGGTGATCGCGTCTCCACCACGGTTCGCAGCCTCTATGACCGCTCGTCCTATGACGAAACGGTCGATGTGTTCCACGCCATCGAGCCGAACACGGACTGGCAGCCGGGCAATCCCTTCTCCAAGCAATTCCGCTCGGTCTATTGGGACGAGAGGGACAGCCGCGACAATATCCTGCGCGTCGATGGCTACCATGATCAGCCGTTCTACGCGCCGCGCTGGGATACGACGGGATCGGACACCTATGGCTATTCCCCCGCGATGGAGGGGTTGGCATCGATCCGCGAGCTTCAGATGCAGGTCAAGCGCCGGAATGAAGCGATTGACCACATCGTCAAGCCGGAGAAGGTGGTTAAGCCGGGCCTGAAACTGACCGGACAGCCTGGCAACATCGCGTGGGCCGCTGATGTGGACAAGGATGCTGTGTTGGTGCCGTATCAGGTGCCATACCAAGCCCCGGCAATCATCGGCCAGGAGATCGATCGCCTCTATCGCCAGATTGACGCCACGTCCTACGCCGAACTGTTCATGGCGATCACGAACATGCCGGGTGTCCAACCCCGCAATATCGAAGAAATCGCCGCGCGCAACGAGGAAAAGCTGACCCAGCTTGGCCCGACGATCGAGCGCGTCAATACCGAGAAGCTGAACGTCGCCATCGATCGCGTGTTCGGGATCATGATGCGCGGCGGGATGCTGCCGCCTGTTCCTGAGGTGATGCAGGAGCAAGGCGACATCAAAGTCGAGTTCGTGTCGATCCTGACCCAGATGCAGCGCATGGTCGGCCTGGGCCAGATTGAGCGCACCGCGTCCTTCATCGGCAATCTGGCTGGCGTGTTCCCTGAGGCCATCGACAAGCTTGATACCGATGAAATGATCGATGAATATGCGGATCGGGCAGGAGCGCAGCCTAATTTGATCCGCACCGCCGAACAGGTCGCCAAGATCCGCCAGCAGCGCGCCCAGCAGCAGAACATGGCGAAGATGGCAGAGATGGCCCCAGCGTTACAGCAAGGCGCTGATGGTGCGCGCCTGCTGTCTGAGACGGACGTCAACGGCCAATCGATGTTGGACACGCTACTCGGATGACCCAGCAAGAAACCGACATGGCCGAGTTGATGAAGCTGCCCGCGTTTCGTCGCTTCCTCTGGCGGTCGATTCAAAGCGCCGGGATTTTGTCGCAAGCAACCACCGGGGCTGATGGACGCGATCTCTCATTTGCAGAGGGGCGTCGCAGCCAAGTGATCGCGATGCTTAGCGACGTGGAAGCTGGCCAACCGGCGACGCTGCGCCACCCCCTCAACATCATGACCTTGATTGCGGTGCTTCGCGAGGAAGCGAACCCAGCCCCGAAGGAGAAGAAGAGTGCGACTGCTCGGTATGACGAAATCTCGGAATAGCCTGCTGGCTGGCGTCGCGATGACCGCGATGGAGCGGCGCGTCGGTCGTTACATGCGCGCGCCGGATCATCCGACTGGCGATCCTGCGCCCGCTGCCGATCCTGCGCCTGCGCCTGATGCTGATCCGGTTATCACGCCTCCCGCTGATCCTGCGCCTCCTGCTGCTGGTGATGATGATGGCGATGATACCGCGCTGGGCGGGAAGAAGCCTGACGCTGCTGATCCTGCCGACCCCGCGCCGGTCGCGCCGGTTATTCCCGAAGCCTACGATCTGACCGCTCCCGAAGGCATGACGATCGATGCCGACCTTCTGACCGAAGCGACGCCGATCTTCAAGGAATTGGGCCTAACGAATGAGGCGGCAAGCAAGGTTCTGCCGCTGGCGCAAAGCCTGATCGCCAAGACACAGGAAGCGACGGTCCAGCAATTTATCGACCAGGGCAACCAGCAGCGCAAGGCGTGGCTGGACGAGGCCAAGGCAGACCCGGAAATCGGCGGCAACAAGTGGGACGCCACGCTGCACACCGCCGGGCGCGGGCTTGATGCCCTTGGATATGGCGAAGGGTCTGCATTGCGGACGCTTCTCAACGAAACTGGCCTCGGCAACCACCTCGAAATGATCAAGGCGATGGCTAAGATCGGCGGAATGGTTGGTGAGGATGGTGACTTCGTGCGCGCAGACGCGGGGGCGAAGATTCAATTGCCGCTCGAAAAGCGGCTGTATCCCAATGACTAAGGAGTTCTGATATGGCCGTTCTTGGCAATACCTATCTTCAGTTGATCGACTTCATGAAGCAGGCGGATAATCCGCTGGGCGATATTGTCGAGGCTCTGCACCGCATCAACCCGTTCATGAAGGACGCCAACGTCCTGACGTGCAACAAAGGGACCAAGCATCAGTCGGTCATTCGCACCGGCCTGCCGTCCGTGTCCTGGGGCGCTATCTATCAGGGCATCGCGCAGAGCAAGTCGACCACGACGCAGGTCGAAGATACCACCGGCTTTGTCGAAGGCCTGTCGAGCGTCGATGAGCGTCTGCTGGCCCTCTATGGCGAGAACGCCTCCAAGGTGCGCCTCTCCGAAGGCCAGTCGTTCATGGAATCGATCGCGCAGACGGTCGATAGCGCGATCTTTTATTCGAACGTGAACATCAACGGCAAGCAGTTCCATGGCCTGGCCCCGCGCTACAATACGCTGGCCAATCCCAATGTGGTCAACGGTGCTGGCTCTGGCTCTGACAATGCGTCGATCTGGTTCGTCACGCACGGCGACCAGCAGACCAGCGTTATCGTCCCTGAAAATATCCCGGCTGGTATCCAGCGCGAAGATATGGGGCGTCAGCGCATTCTCGATGCGGCTGGTAACCCCTACTATGTCAAGGAGGAGATGTTCACGCAGCATGTCGGCGTGACCGTCAAGGACTGGCGCTATAACGCCCGCGTTGCCAATATCGACGTATCGGATCTGATCGCGGGTTCGACGGCGCTCAACCCGCTGATGCGCAAGGCCTATTACAAGATGCAGGGCCGTCGCAACTACAGCCTGGATGTCGCTGGCCAGTTCAATCCTGGCAACACCGTCATCTACATGAACAAGACGCTGATGGAAGCGCTCGATGCGGAAAGCACAAACGCGCGCGGCGGTTCGACCGACAATTTCGTCCGCCTCGTTCCCAAGGAGCTTCAGGGCGAGGAAGTCCTGACCTGGCGCGGTATGCCCATCCGGGAAACCGACAGCCTGCTCAACACCGAAGCCGCCATCTCGTAAGGAGCAAGTGACATGATCTTTGATAACACGCTGCTTTTCAGCGACGCGCAGGCGATCACGGCCGGCGCCGGTTCGACCAACACTGTCGATCTTGGTGCGACCGGCACCCCTTACGGCGGTGTCGCTCTCGTCCGCGACATCGGCAAGGGGAGTAAAATCCCCCTGTCCATCACCGTGGTCGAGACGTTCAACAATCTGACCAGCCTGGCCGTCTCGCTTCAGGTGGACGACAACAGCAGCTTTTCGTCTGCCAAGACCGTTGTCGTTTCCGCGCCGATCCTCGCGGCGGCCCTTGTGGCTGGCGCGCAGATCGAGGTGCCGGACTATATCCCTCAGGGGGCCAACGAGCGCTACATGCGGCTCTATTACGACGTTACGGGGGTCGCGCCAACGACTGGCAAAATCACCGCTGGCGTCGTGGCTGCTCGTCAGACCAATTTCGTGGGAGGCCAGTGATGAAAACATATCGCGCGACCCAGAAGGGCTACGCGGATGAGCGGATTGTCGAAGAGGGTGAGATCTTCACCACTTCGGCACCCAAAGGCTCATGGATGGAAGAGGTTGAGCCGAAAGAGGCGAAGCCCATCCGCGCGCCCAAGCCCTCTGAATAACAATCGTGGCGGGAGGCTTCGGCTTCCCGCCTCTATTTGAAGGATCGACCATGGCTTTTGAAAGTGGCTTCTCGACTGGTGCATCCTATACGGCCATTCCTATCACGCCAAGCGACACGGTTGATATTGTGGGCGGACCTGTGCGCTGGGTCGATGTGACCGGGACCGGCGATATCGCCTTTCATGACGCGCGCGGGAACACTGTGACGTTATCTAGCGTCCCTGCCGGGTATCAAATCAAATGCATCGTCAAGCGCGTCTTGGCGATTGGCACCACGGCAACCGGCTTCATCGGCTACCCCTGACCGTCGATTCAAAGCCATGGCGCGCCACCATAGAACCGCGCCATGGCCGACCGTCTGACCCTGTGCAACAATGCCCTGGCCGAGATTGCGGCCGACCCCATTAATTCGCTGGATGAGCGGTCCATAGGCGCGCGGGAATGCCTGCGCTTCTATCCCCAAGTCCTGGCTGAGATGCTGACGTGGACCGAGTTTGACTTCGCGATCCTCCGTGTCGGCCTGGCCCTTACCACCAACGATCGCCTTGGCGAATGGCTTTACCGCTATGCCCGGCCATCGGACCTTTCTGTCGCGCTGCGCATCGTGCCGCTGGTCGCAACACAGGCCACCAACCTGCCCGAGTTTGGCCCCTACAGCTTCCCTGAATGGGATGCACTTGGCCCCCGCCCCTTCCTGCTGTCCGAAGGCGCGATCTATTCCAACGAGGAAAACGCGATCCTCGAATATCAGCGCAACACGGTCGAGGAAGCGCGGATCGACGCCCTGACGGCGCGCGCGATGGAACTGGAACTGGCCGCGCGCATCGCCATGCCGATCAAGAAAAGCCGAGAATTGAAGGGTGACCTGATTCGCCAGGCCGAGATTGCCCGACAGCGCGCGGTCGCTGCGAGTGAGAACCGCAACCCGCGCCGCCAGACCGACTATATCAGCCCGGTCGAATATGCGCGCATGGGCCTGTCTGTCTGATGGGCTACCGGCTTGCCCTAGACAACGTGGCCCCAGCGCTCGCGCCGCTTTATGCGGCTTACCTGCTGGAAAGACAGCCCGAAATCGTTAGCGATCTCAAAGTTAGTCCTAGCATCCTCACGGATACTCCTAACTGTGGCATCATCAATTTTTGCTTTCGTGCGGTGAATGGTGTCGCCCTCAACGTGCCGCCACGTTCTTCCAGCCCTTATGCCAGCAATGCTGGACCAGTGAACGCCAAATTCTGCGGCGACTTCTTTCGTGGGCCTTTTGTCATTGCGTATAGCCTTTACCTGACTGTCAGTCAGTTTAGCTTGACCGCCGCGCTCACCATTGGGCGCTCTCCATTTTTGCACCATATCTTCGGAATTCAATTTGTTGGTGCCAAGCCACAAATGCTCAGGGTTGCAACAGGCCCGGTTGTCGCATCTATGGCAGATGATCATCCCCGTTGGGATTGGGCCATTGGCCTGCTCCCACGCATATCTGTGCGCCCTGTATCGCTTCCCGCCAGCCTGAAATCGGCCGTATCCAGATTGGGTTCTATACCCCGCCCATTCTCGGCAACCCGCACTATTTGGTTCGGCAACCCTGGCCCAAAAATTGTCTCTCATAAGGCGGAGCATAATGCTTATCAAAGGGTGAGGCAATGGCCTTCCGAATAGGATTTCCCAATTTCAGCAAGGGTGAGATTGCGCCGGATCTGTATGGCCGTTTCGATGTGGACGCCTATTCGTCGTCGGCCCGCAAGGCCCGCAATGTCATGGTCCTCAAATATGGCGGACTGACCAAGCGCCCCGGCACCCGGTTCGTCGCCGAAGTGCGCGATGCCACCGAGCCGGTGCGCCTATTGCCGTTCCAGTTCTCGTTTGAACAGACCTATGCCCTGGAAATGGGGCAGGGCTATATGCGCGTTGCCAGCGGCGGCGGCATGGTGCTGAACGAGGAACTGGCGATCACCGCGATTACGAACGCGGCAAATGCGCAAATCAGCGCCGCGTTTCACGGCTACTCAGTAGGCGATGAAGTATTCCTTTCGGGGATCGCGGGCGATTTGGGCGACTATCTCAACAATCGATTTTGGACCGTCGCGTCCGTGGTCAACGGCGGTGCCTTCACGATTGCCGCTGATACGACGGGCAAGGGGGTATTCACTGCTGCGACGGGCGGCATAACGCGCGTTGCAGAGCCGGCCCCCGATCCTGTCGCGCCTGCTGTCCCCCCGCCTGTAACGCCGCCCGACCCACCTGTTACAGGCGGCGGCGGCAGGCCGCTTGGTCCTGGCGAGAATGTACCATAATGGGCGTCGCGCGTGTCGTCCGTGTCGGATCGCCGTTCAACGGCGTGGAGTTGTCTGAGGTCGATGCCGAGCAGACGGCGGACACTATGTACATGGCGCACATCGACCATGCGCTGACGAAGTTGGTGCGAACCGCGCATGATAGCTGGGCGTTCTCGACGGTAGCGTTTGGTCCCAAAGTCGCCGCGCCAACCGGGCTGACCGTCACAGTCAACACCCCGAACACCGACGCCGCCAACGGTGGCGATGCGTTTTTCCCGACGAACGCCCGCTATGCGATCACGGCGGTTGATATTGACGGGTTTGAAAGCCGCCCCACCGCTGCTGACGTGACCGCCTATAATGACCTGACCCTCAAGCGGAATTACAACTTCCTGCAATGGTCGGCATCGACAGGCGCGGATCGGTACAATGTCTACAAGGCGCAGAACAGTCAGTTTTACGGCTATATCGGCACGACGAACACGCTTGAGTTCAATGACGACAATATCGGGCCAGCCCTCGATAAAGCGCCGCCTGAAGCCTATAATCCGTTCAGTGGCGCGGGCGATTATCCTTCGACTGTCACCTTCTTTGAGCAGCGCTTGATGCTGGGCCGATCGCGCAACAATCCGAGCGCGATATGGGGCAGTCGATCGGCAGAGTTTGAGAATTTCGACCAGGCCAGCCCGTTGCGCGCCGACGACAGCATTGCGGTCGCGGCAAACGCTGGGCGCGTCAATGCGGTCAATCAGCTTGTCGCCACGTCTTCGCTGCTGGCCCTGACCTCCGATAGCCTGTTCGTGATCGAATCGGGCGGCGATGGCGGCTATCTGACCGCATCCCCGCCCCCAACCGTGCGCCGTCAAATCGGTCGCGGATCGTCGCGCCTGTCGCCGCTGGTGGTCGATAATGTGGTTTTCTATACGCCATCGACTGGTTCCGGCGTCCGCTCGATCAATTACAAGTTCGAGGTTGATGGCCTGACCTCCGACGATGTGACGATCTTTTCTCCGCATTTCTTCGAAGGCATGGACATCGTGTCGTGGTGTTACGCGCAGGAACCGCGATCGGTAATTTGGGCCGTGCGCAGCGACGGCAAACTGTTGTGCTTTACCTGGGAGCAGGCGCAGCAGGTTTGGGGTTGGACGATCTGCGACACGGATGGCGACGTCCTGTCTTGCTGCGCGATCAGCGAGGGCGGTGAGGATCGCGTTTATCTGGTCGTGCGGCGTGATATTGCCGGGGTGAGCAGGACATTTATCGAACGCATGGCGGCGGCGCGTTGGGGCGCGATCGAGGACTGTTGCTATCTCGATTGCGCCATATCCTTTGCGTTCGATGACCCGACCGACACGTTCATTGGTCTATGGCATCTCGAAGGTATGACTGTCTGGGGCCTGATCGATGGCTCGGTGGTCAAGGGATTGACCGTCACGAATGGCTGTGTGGTTTTGCCATCGAGCGCTGGAACTGCGCGCAAGGCCACGTTCGGCTTGCCTTTCGATGTTGATATTCAGACGATGCCGGTCATGTTTCAGGGCGGGCAAGGCGCGATTGCAGGCCGCAAGCAGCAGCCGGGCGAGATCGTGCTGCACCTTCGTCGAACGCGCAATGTCGAAGTCGGCGCTGGCAAGCCTGACGGATCACAACCCACCACCTATGAGATGAAGCCGCGCGCGGATGAAGATTGGGGCGCTGTCGATACGCTGCTGGAAGGCAAATATGTGATCGATAGCACCAACGTCGTTGCAGGCGAGGCCAGCGTCTATATCAAGCAGACCGACCCCCTGCCCCTGACCCTACTAGGCGTCTATCTGGACGCGATCGTTGGTGGGTAAGGTCGAGGTCGTTCCGGCGCGCGTCACCCATATTGGCCCGATCGCAAGCCGAATACGCGCCATAGACCGCGAGGAGTGCGAGGCGATGGGGCATAGTCCCAAGCAAGCGCTGCGCAACGGCTTCATGCTGTCGGATCGCTGCTACACCGCTCTGGTCGATGGTCGGCCAGAAGCTATGTTCGGCGCGGTCACGGTGTCAGCGATCGACCGGCAATGCACGGTCTGGTTTCTTGGCACCGATGAAGTCTATCGTCATGGCCGCATCCTCCTGTCCTGGGGGCCAGCCATGCTGCGGCGCTGTGTCGATTCACGCTGGCTTGCCTCTAACCTAGTGTCCAGCGCCAACCGGAAGGCTATTGCGCTGCTGCGGCGCTGGGGCTTCACGGTCGAGCCTGAGGAGCAAATGGTGCGCGGCGTTCCCTTTCGACATTTCTGGATGAAGCGCGATGTGTGATCCCGTCTCTCTGACTATTGCCGCCACGGCTGCCGCGACCGTAGGCACCGGCTTCTCGGCGCTGCAAGCTAACGCCCAGAACCGCTATCAGGCCCAGGTCGCGGACCAGAACGCCAAGCTGGCGAATGAGGCGGCAAAGCGCGAGGAAGAGAACACCCGCGATGCAGCGCTCCAGCATTATCGCAAGGTCGGCGCGCTCAAGGGGCAGCAGCGTGTCGCCATGGCAGCGGGCGGGTTGGACGTGAATTTCGGCAATGCCGCCGAACTGACCGCCGATACCGACATGCTGGCGAATGAGGATGTGCGCCGCATCTATGATCAGGGTGCCGAGAATGTGCTGGGGCGGAATATCGAGAGCAACAATTACCGATCGCAGGCCAAGGCGTCGCGGCAGGCGGCGACCGGCGCGCTGGTCAAGGGCGTGTTTGATGTGGGATCGACGGCGCTGGGGGGGGCTAAGCAGTATGATGCTTTGAAGCGGAAGGGGTATTAACGGCCGCGCTTTTTCGCAAGCACCGCTGCGATGGCGGCGGACTTGATGCTTTCCCGCTCCTCCCCCATCATAACTGCTATTTTCGGAAGCGCGTTTTCTGGTCCGCTCGCATAAGCGAGCCTCCCAATAACTTTACGAACTGCATCTTGCTCCGCAGCGCAACTACCGAATCCGCCCTCAGCGATTGTGTCTGCTGTTTCTGCTGGGACGATAAGCCTCACCGCCGACGTTACTACGCAAGATTGCCATTTGGCTCGCATTTCAGAGAATGTCGCATCTTGGCCATGCGCTGGGCTGGTGGCCAGGGCCGCAAGAGTGGCAAGGGCTACTGCCCGTCGATTCAATCCGCTGCTCATCCCCTATAGCTACTTGCCATCCGCACAAGAGGCAAGCCTATGCCACGCATCCCCCAATATGGCGCTCCACAGGTCGGCCCGGTCCAGACCACAAGCGCGCGGTTTCGTGCTGCTGACAATGATGGCGGCGTTGCTGGGGCGATCGGGCGTGGCCTGCAACAGGCTGGCGGGGCGATGTCGGATTATGCGCAGGCGCAGGTCCAGATTGAAGAGACGCTGGCGAAGACGAACGCTGATAATCTCTATCTGACGGCGCAGTCCGCCGCATCCGCCGCGCTGGCTGAGTTCAAGGCAAAGCCCGGCAAACTGGCGCTGGACGCCCGCCCGACCGTCGATAAATCGCTGGACGATGCTGTCAATGGTGTGCTGGCCCAAGCCGACCCGCGCACGAAGCGCTTCCTTGAGCCGCAACTGGCCCGCCTGCGCTCTGCTGCTGGCAATGATATTGCCTCCTATTCGATCGGCCAGGCCAAGGTCTATGAACAGGAGACGGGCAAGGCGAAGCTGGGGAATTTCATTGAGAGCGCGGTTGCGGCCGATGATCCGGCGCAGCGTTCGGAGTTCATCGCCAGCGCCAAGGCGCAGGCGCGCGCCAATGCTGAAATGGCGGGCCTGGGCGATCCTGAGATATTGGCCAGCGAGGAACGACGGGCCGTTTCCACTGCGCATGGGGCGATCGTCAATCGCTACCTTGCGGACAAGGATATCGATCTCGCCAGCGCCTATTTCGAGGCGCACAAGGATAATCTGAGCGCGGGGGATGAAGCATCGCTGTCCGCGTCTCTGGCTGGTCCGATGCAAAAGCGTTGGGCTGAGCAGCAATTCACGGCGATTGCCGCGTTGCCTGCGATCGGCGGCGAACCTGGCAAGGGTGGCAGCGGGACGCCGGTTGCGGATGGTGGCGCGGTGATCAAGGCGCTGTTTCCGCAGGCCCGTATCACATCGACCTATCGCTCCAAAGACCACCCGCTCACCAAGGCGAACCCCGGCACGTGGCACAACAAAAGTAAAGCCGCCGTGGACACGGCCCCCATTCCCGGCATGACGTTCGACCAATATGTCAAGGGTGTAGAGGGCGCGGGTTATACCGTCATTGAGGCCATCAACGAGACGGGCAAGGGGCGCTCCAAGCACGCGACCGGCGACCACTGGCATATCGTGTTGGGCGAAGGCGGTGGCGGCGCTGTCTCGCCGTCTGCGCGCCGCTGGGACATGCAGGACATCACGCAGCGCATCTATGCCCAGGCCGAAAAGCAGGGTTGGTCATTGGAGCAGCGCGACGCCGTGCTGGGAGCGGCCAAGGATCGTATCGGCTTCGATGAGCAGTTGAAGGCGCGGCAGGAACAAGATGCTGATCGCGCAGCCAGCGAGTGGGTTCTCAAGCAGGGCGCGGGCTTTACCGACCTGTCACAGATGCCCGCCAATATTCGCGGCAATCTGTCGCCGGATGCCGCCCGGTCCTACATGGGCGTGGCAAAATCAAATGCGAAGCCGGTTGAGGCTGTCGCAAATGGTGCCGCCGCTACTAGCCTTGAACTGCTGCGCATCCGTGACCCGGAGAAGTTCGCGAAGGAGCCGCTCGGCAAATATGCTGGTTCGGTTACCCGCGCGGAAATGCAGGGGTTGTTGGTCGAGCAGGCGAAGATGAATAAGGGTGACCCGGATGCAGATATCCGCGCCAAGGTTGCCGCCACAATTGGCACATATGATACGCCTGACCTAGGGTTTGGCGACAAAGACACTGGCCCTGTTAAGCGTGTTCGTGTGCAAAAACTCATGGAGCGAGAACTTATCGCGGCCACAGGCGGCAAACGCAAGCCAACGGAAACGGAGTTATATCAAGCCTTTATCTCGGCCACCAAGGAAGTGGTCATCCCTCACAAAAGCTTTCTTGGTGGCGTGTCTGACAAGAAGTTCAGGCGGTATGAGATCGAGGCTGAGAACATTCCTCCTAATGTCAGATGGCAGATTGAAGACGCCTACAGGCGAAAATTCGGCGTGACGGAAGTGCCGGAAGATGAGGTTGCGGAAGCGTATCAAGCTATGAAGGCTCGTTGACATGGCATCCAACCCATTCGATGACTATTTTGAAAAGCAGCGAGACGCTCAGACAGCGTTTCAAATCAAGGTCGCAAAGCCGGATGAGACGGCGCGCGCGAACGCTATAGCTAAAGAGCGCGGCGTCCCTGCTGCCATCGTCCAATCCGATCTACCTAATTTCGAGGCGCAGCAACGCGCGACCCGTGCAAACGAGGTGATGCGCCAGAATCCGGCAATCGGTCGCTGGTCCGCCAAGCCGGGCAACACTGCCATCGCCGCTGATGATTACGACAATCTCGGCCTGTTCGGCAAAGCCTTCTATGGCCTCAAACTGACTGGCCGCAACATCGGCAAGACAGTTGAGGCGGGCGTATATGATGTAACCAGCAGCATATGGGGCACGCTGTCTGCCATAGCGCAAAATGCCTCAGACGTTTCGCCGGTCGCCGCTGCGCAACGCACGATCTTCGGAGGGTCGATAGAGCAGGGTATCGCCTCGTTCACTGATGCCCGTGCGCGCGAAGGACGCGCCATGGCAGACGCAGCCAATCCGGAAGTCGCTGACTGGACCGCAAGGAACCTCCTGCAGGGTGTTCGTAGCCTTCCCACGACCGCAGGGTCTATCGCTGTCGGCCTGGTGGCTGGCCCTACAGCAGGCGCGTCTGTGGCTGGCATATCGGTAGGCGGCGGCGAATATCTGAAAGCCCGCGACAAAGGCCTGTCAGCGTCAAAGGCTGGCGTATATGCGGCTTCACAGGGAGCTGTTGAGATACTGACCGAACGATTGCCAGTCAGTAATCTCGTTGGCGATCTCGTTAAGAAATCGCCGCTGGCCAAAACCTTTTTCAGGCAGCTTGCCGCTGAGGTGCCGGGTGAGCAGGCCGCAACCATCCTTCAAGATTTTAATGAATGGGCGGTCCTGAATCCCGACAAGCCGTTTCAATCCTACCGTGATGCGCGAATTAGCAGGGGGGTTGAAACGTTCGTTGCCACGGTCGGGGGCGTCGGGGCGGCATCCTCTATTTCTGTCGCCAGCGAACGCACTGTGCGGGTGGCGTCGAAGGTTCTTGAACGAAGGCAGCAGTCTATCAACGCGCGCAATGAAGCCGCGTTTCTCAACCAGATCGCGGAAGCGACCGCAAAATCAAAGCTGGCGGGCCGCTCCCCTGACGCGCTGGCTGATCTCGTCCAGCAGTTGGGCGATGACACCGGATCTGATCGCGTATTTCTGCCGGGCGAGGTGATCAACGCCTATATGCAGAGCGACGGCTATTCGGGCGAGTTCGATAGCTATCGCGATGCGGTGGACGAAGCGATTGCGACGGGCGGTGATCTCGTCCTGCCGGTGGGAGACCTGACGCGGATCGTCTCGACGCCTGCGTGGGCCGCGCTCAAGGATGATATGCGCCTGTCATCGGGTGGCATGTCGATCCGCGAAAGCCAGACGTTCGATGGTGCCATGGCCGATGTCATGGATGAATTGTCGGAGAAGGCGGCGGCAGAAGCGGAGGCGTCGCGCGCCGCTATGGCCCCCCGCGAGGCATTGCGCCAGTCCATTGCCGACAAGCTGATGACGGCGGGCTTCACGCCATCAACCGCGCAGCAGCAGGCCGAATTGCTGACGCAGCGGGAAGCGACGCGGGCGACGCGCATGGGCCGCGAATTGACGGGCCAGGAGTTCGATCCGGTCGAGGTGCGGCAAGTGCTGCCCCCTGCCCTCGCCCAGATACAGGCGGCGGATAATACCGACATTCTGATCGAGACGATGAAGGGCGGCAAGGACGCAAAGACGGCTGCCGGGCCATCGCTGATGGAGTTCATCGCTAGGGGCGGCGGTATTGTTGATGCTGGCGGCGACCTCAAGGCCATGGGCGCTGATGCGTGGCATCGTGGCAAGCCGGGTAAGCGGAAGTTGGTGCGCGACAATAGCGGCGCTGGCCAGACATCCATGCTCGCCGACGAAGGCGGGTTGGGCGCAAACGAGTATAGCGCTGACCAATGGGCGATGCGCGCATGGGAGGCGGGGTATTTCCCTGAGTTCTCGGAACGCCCGACTGCGAACGAACTGCTTGACGCCATCGCCGAAGGCGTGGCCGGACGTGACCGCTATCTGACCGCCAAGGAAAAGACGCTGCGGGATGCGGCGCAGGAGTTGCGCGCGGTGCTGGATAGCCGTGGGCTCGATGCCGATACCGCGACGCGCAAGGAGATAAAGGACGCCATTGCCGCGTATCAGGCTGAGGCGGAAGGCCAGGGCTATGACCAGCCCGATGAAGGCGCTCCGCGTGGCCGCATCAAATTTCCTGAATCCGGCTTCGGCACCGGAAACACCATCATCGAGCTATTCCAGAGCCGCGACCAAAGCACCTTCCTGCACGAAACCGGCCATCTGTGGCTGGAGCAGTTGCGCGCCGATGCCTCTAATCCTGCCGCGCCCGATGCCCTGAAAACCGATTGGCAGGCGGTGCAAGACTGGTTCGCCGGGCAAGGTCATGCTGTCACCGATGGCGTGATCCCGGTTGACGCCCATGAAATGTGGGCGCGCGGGGTCGAGCGCTATCTGATGGAGGGCAAGGCTCCCACGCCGATCCTGCGTAAGGCTTTTGAAGCGTTCAAGTCCTGGTTGGTGTCGGTCTATCGCAGCGTGGACCGGCTCAAGTCGCCCATCACGCCGGAAATCCGCGCCGTCATGGATCGCCTGATCGCAACCGATGAAGAGATTGCCAGTGCGAACGAAGCACAGGGCATTGCCGCGCTGTTCGACACCAAGCCCGACACGATGACCGATGACGAGTTCACGGCCTATCAGGACAGCACCGTTGCCGCGCGCGATGCCGCACATGACGCGCTGCTGGGCAAGGCCATGAGCGCGGTCAAGCGCCGGGTGACGAAGGAATATAAGGACAGGCGCGCGTCGATCGCCGCCGATGTGGCTGCGGACGTTGATGCCCGGCCAGAATTTCGCGCGTTGGCAGATGCCCGCAAAGCACCGCTCGACGCGACGTGGATTAGGGAGACGCTGGGCGAAGATGCGCCCGCTATGCTCCCAAAAGGTGTGCCCCCGATCTACAAGGATGGTGGGGTCAATCCAGATGAGGCAGCCGAGTTGTCCGGCTTCACATCCGGCGAAGAGATGGTCCGCGCCCTCATGGGTGTGGAAACCGCGCGTCGGCAATTGAGGGAAGGAGGTGATCAAAGGTCCGCGCGGCAAGCGCTGATAGATGAGCAGACCGACACGCTGATGATGGAGCGCTACGGCGATCCGTTTACCGATGGCTCGATCGAGGAGGAAGCGCTTGCAATCATCCACAATGATCAACAGGGCGAAGTCATCGCCTCCGAACTGCGTGTTCTGGCGCGCTCTACAGGCCAGCGCGTTACGCCTTATCGCATTGCGAAGGATTGGGCGGCGCGGACAGTAAGGGATGGCCGGGTCGCTGATGTCGCATCGCGCTCGGCAATCCAGCGCTACCAGCGCGCCGCGTCCAAGGCTGGCAAGGCGGCGATGGACGCCGTGATCGCGGGCGATAATGTCGAGGCGTTCCGGCAAAAGCAGGCGCAGATGCTCAACAATGCGCTGATCTCGGAAGCTAAGCGCGCGGCCGATGAAATTGAGGCAGCCGTCGCGCGCATGTCCAAGGTGGCGTCCAAGCGGACCATGGCCAGCGTCGATCAGGATTATCTCGAGCGCGCGCAAGGCCTACTGGAGCAAGTGGACCTAAAGCAGCGTTCGCAGCGCTTCCTTGACCGGCAGGAAAGTTATGAGGCGTGGGCGCGCGAACAGGAGGAGGCGGGCCGCGATCTCGCCCGTCCGCCATCCTTCTCGGCAACGCTTGGCACTACGAATTGGAGCCGTCTGACCGTTGACCAGCTTATTGGGTTGGACGAGACGGTGAAGCAAATCATGCACCTGGGCAGGCTCAAGCAAAAGCTGATCGATGCCAAGGAAGAGCGTGATTATGAGGCTGTGGTCGGGGAAGCGGAGGCGCAGATTGAGGCGCTGGTTGATGCGGGGAAATTGAAGGCGCTGCCGGAAAGCCGGACCTTCCTGCAACCGGGGTTCTTTGCCGACATCAAGGCGCGGATTCTGTCTGTCGATGCCTCGCTACTCAAGATGGAAACCGTGTTCGATTGGCTCGATGGCGGCGGGTTCGGCATGTTCAAGCGCGTCGTGTTCCAGCGGATCGTGGACGCGCAGTAGCGCCGCCGCAAGATGACGCGCCAGATTGTGGACGCGCTCGCCAAGGCGCAGGCAGAAGTCCCTAAAGACGTGCGCAAGCGGTGGAGCCAAAAGGTCACACTCTCCTTCATCGACCCGCGCAATGGCCGTCCTGCGGTGATGACGCGCGATCAGCTTATCTCCATGGCCCTGAATCTGGGCAATGAGGGCAACGCCAAAAAGCTGGCCGGGGGCTATGGATGGAGCGAGCAATCCATGCTGGACATGCTCAACCGCGAACTGACGGCAGAGGAATGGGGCTATGTGCAGAAGGTCTGGGACGCGATCGATGTCCTGTGGCCTGAGATTGCAGCGGTTGAGCGCCGGGTAAACGGGGTCGAGCCGGAAAAGGTCGAGGCGCGCGAAGTCCAGACCAACGCGGGCGTCCTGCGGGGCGGCTATTATCCCGTGGTCTATGATACGTCGCGGGATCTTCGGGTCGAAAAGAACACGGCGATCAGCGCCGATCAGCTATTCAGCAGCGCCTACAAGCGCGCGAACACGCGGGCGGGATCGACCAACGAGCGGACGGAAGTCCGTGATATGCCGATCTTGCTGTCGCCCGCTGTCCTGTCTCGGCACATCAATGAAGTGGTGCATGACATCACGCACCGCGAGACGCTGATGGATGCGCACCGCTTCCTGAATGACGCGCGGATCGTTAAGGCGGTTCGAGGTGTGCTGGGGGAGGAAGTGCAGAAGCAATTCAACCCCTGGCTGCACCATATCGCCAACGAGTTCGCCTATGACGCGCAGGGCATGGGCGCTCTGGAAAAGGGGCTTAAGGCGATTCGCACCAATGCGACGTTCGTCGGCCTGGCTTACCGCGCATCGACCATCATGCTGCAAATCAGCGGCTTCGTGCAGACGGCGGAAGTCATCGGCGCGCGCTGGATGGCGCAGGGTGTTTATAGCTTCGCGCGCGATCCGGTCGGCAGCTATCGGTTTGTGCTGGAAAACAGCCAGGAAGTCTCGGCCCGCATGGAGACGATGGACCGCGACATGCGCGACATGCTTACGTCGGATAGCAGGCTGGGCAAGGGCGCGGCGGCTATCAAGGCCAACGGCTTTGTGCTGATCGGTGTTGTGGACCGGTTCGTCTCGGTCGTTTCGTGGATGGCTGCCTATAACAAGGCGCAGTCACGCGGTGATCCAGAAGCGCAATCCATCGCCTATGCTGATGAGGCCGTTCGCAAGTCGCAGGGTTCTGGTTCTTCCAAGGATCTGGCGGCGATTATGCGCGGCAAGGGTGTCGCGGGCGAAGCGTTCAAGATGATCACGCCCTTCTACTCCTTCATGAGCGCCTACTATCAGCGCCAGCGGACGCTCGCACGGGATTACGGCACGGCTTTCCGCACCAAGTCCATATCCGATTTCCCTGACCTGATGGGGCGGACGCTGATGCTCTACGTCCTGCCTGTGCTGGCGGCGGAATGGCTGACTGGCCGGATGCCCGACGATGACGATGAGGAAAGCTGGACGCAATGGCTGCTTGGCGCGATGGCGGTCAATGCGCTCGGCCCGCTTCCTGTTGTCCGCGACCTGGCGAATTTCGCGGTGAAGGGCTTTGGCGGCGACGTGTCCTCGGTCGATCGGTTTGTCGGCTCAACGTCGCGGGTCATCACCGACATCAAGAACCTATCGGAGGGCGACGAAACCAAGCGCGCGACCCGCAACGCCATGGAAGCGGCGGGCTATGTCGGCGCGCCAACGTCCGGCCAAATGGCAGCAACGACGCAATTCATTGTCGATGTGTTCGGCGGCGACCAGCATCCCGAAGATTGGGGTGACTGGTGGGAAGGCCTGACCAAGGGCAAGATCAAGGAAGACTAGGCCCGTCGATTCAAGCCATACCCCGCAACCTCTAATCCCTTGCCATCCATATCGGAGGCAAGTGCATGGCCGTTTCCACGACCGATACCTATTCGGGGCCTTACGCGGCCAATGGGGTGACGGTCGCGTTCCCCTTCACGTTCAAAGCCGTTTCTGCCGCTGACGTTGCTGTCATTTTTCGGGCGTCGTCTGGTGCCGAGACGCCGGTGGATGATGGCGGTTTCACCGTTGCGCTGTCGGATGATGGAGGCACCGTGACCTTCGCGACTGCACCAGCTTCGACGGTTGGCGACGTGTTTGTTGTGTCTGAACCGGCGTTTATCCAATCCGTCGAGTTTGCCAGTGGTCAGCCGTTCCTGCCGTCCGTTGTCAATGAAGTGAACGACCGCGACGTGGTGCGCGCGCTGTATCTTAAGGGCAAGATCGACAGGTCTCCACAAACGCCATTGGGCGGCGGCGCGGAAAGCCAATTTCCCGTAGTCAACCCTGATGGCTCCTGGGGCTTTTCGCCTGGCACCGGCAATGATCCAGCCTTTCGCGCCGACGCCGCCTCCACCGCCCCCAACAAAGGCGCAGCGCTGGTGGGCGTGCGCGGATTCGGCGACGCACCCAGCGACACGCAAAGCGAAATCACCAACCTCATCGCCAAGACGGTTTCGGTGCGCGACCATGGCGCGACGCAGGACGATGGAACGACGCTGCAACAGGCCTTTTTCTCGGCCGCCGCGCAGTCTGTAATAGGCCACATCAACACACCGCCCATCTATGCAGCGATCCCGCAGCCTCTTAGTGCTGAAGTGTTTGTTCCTGACGGCCTTTACCACCTGACTGAAGACGTAGATTGCGGTGGCAAGAATATAACCTGGCGGTGCAGTGATGGCGCACGGTTCACGGCGAACAGCGCCCAATATCTGATCGGCAAGATCGCCCGCCGCTCCCGCGTCTCCAATGCGCATCCATCCGGGATGCTGGATGGGCTATCGGGCACCAGCGCTGTCACAGGTGGCGGCCGCGCCGACGAACCTGCGCAGGTTTTCGGCATCACTTCGCCTGAGCAATTAGCGACGATTCCCACGGTTGACGGGGTTGGATCCTATTCAGAATTTCGGAGCGTGGCGCTAACGCACCGGTCGGCGGCGACCTTTACCGCCAACACAGCGATCCTGGCGACAGCCGCACCGGTGAAGCGCTTGCGCGTCGGCATGGTGGTTCAGACAACGCATTCTCCGTGGTGTCGCGGCCTCCTAACCGGGTGGAGTGAGGACGGCTTGACGCTGGATGTCCTCGATTGGCGAAGCGAAGGCACGACCGATGTCGTGACGCCATCGAACGGCGGGTCGCCAGAGGTGCTGGTCAACGTCATCCATAAAGGGTGGGGCTTCAATACGAACGTCATTTTGACAGGCGACGGCTATGCAGATCAGGGATCAGGGATAGAGGTCGGCATCATCAATACGGTTGCCACCCCGGCCAGTGCCGAAGCCACCGTTGGTCGGACTTGGGGCAATGATGTCGTTAATCTGTCCGGCGAAAAATTCTGCATGGGCTTCATTGCGCGCGGCGCGGGCTTTGAGGGTTTCCGCGCCGCCGGACAGGATATCGGTTTCAACGCGGCGGCCTTTGCGAGCCTGGGCTATGCCGCCCCAACGGTCGGGTACAACTATGACGGCGCGGCCATCGCGTTCCGCCAGCGCTCTGCCGACGGCGCGGTGCAGTTTTCGGTTGCGAGCGGCAACATCGAGTTGGGCGACCAGAGCGTTGCATCGACGCCTTTCATCGACTTCCATAGCAGCGGCAGCGTCAATGACTATGACGCGCGGATCATCAGCCTGGGGGGCGACGCTACCAGCGGCAATGCGGCTGTGCAGATCGTCGCTGCGGAAACGGTCACCAATCAGCTACGCCCCGCCGACGACAATCTGTCGTCGTTGGGCACAGGTAGCTATCGGTGGTCCGTTGTATGGGCCGCGACCGGGACAATCAGCACATCTGATCCGCGCCTGAAGCGCTTCATTGACGACCAGATGATGATGGCCGCCGCTTATCGCGCGGTCCTCTCTCTAAACATCCTGCCATTCCAATGGCTCGACGCGATCAGCGAGAAGGGTGACGACGCACGTATCCATATCGGCGTCAATGCACAGGACGTGCTTGATGCCTTCGCGGCCGAGGGCCTGGACGCGCACCGCTTTGCCCTGTTCTGCGAAGATCCTGAGGTCGAAATCATCGAGATCGTGACGCCGGTCGAAATTCCTGAAGTCGAAGCGATCGAAAAGATGCGCGTGGTGCCGGTGGTCGAAGGCGATCGCGTGTTCATGCGCGAGCAGCCGGTGATTGTCGAAACGCCCAAGACGCGATCCCTGCCGATCCTGAACGAGGACGGTTCGCCGTTCATGCGCAAGGTTGTGTCCGAGAGCATTGAAGACGGTCAGTTGGTTATGACAGTTGGTTTTGAACCTGCGACCTATGACGAGCCAGTCATGACAACTAAGGACGTCGTGACTTATCTTGAACAGCCGACAGGGCGCACGCGGCTTGGCATCCGTTACGAGCAACTGGCGATGCTGATGATCGCGGCGATGCGCGATGTGGGGTCGGCGTGATGACCGAAACAACCGAATCTCACGGGCAGATGCTTCTTATGCTGGGTGAACTGCGCGGGCAAATGAAAGAACTCATCCACTCGGTGAACAACAGCGCGCACCTGATCAACGGCCTGACCGACAAGGTGAACAAGTCGGAAGGGTTGCCCGATGCGATCAAGGCTTTGGACCTCAAGATCGCGGCGCATGACGTTCGCCTGACCTCGCTGGAAGTCTCCGAAAACCGCCGCGCCGGGGCGATCACGGTAACCGGATGGATCATCAAGACCGTGCCCTTTGCCTCGATCGGCGCTGGCATGTTCGCTGCTTGGAAGGTGATGGGGTTATGACCACCATGGAAGATGACGCATTTGTCCGCCTGTTTCAGGAGCGCACGGGCCTAACGCCAGTCGATGGCTGGGCAGGCCGCGACACGCTCGCTATGCTCGACAAACTGGCCCCGCCGAAAGCCATGCCAGGCGACGGGATGCCGGATGATTATTGGCCGATGCTGGCCAAGATCGAGAGCGGCAACCGGCCCTATGTGCAGGCGGCATCGTCCAGCGCGTCTGGCCTGTATCAGTTCATCCGGTCCACATGGCAGGGTGAAGGCGGCAAATGGGGGCCAACCCTGCGCCCCGCGTTCGGCGGGTTGCGGCCATCGGAAGCCGAGCAGCTTGCCCGCGCGAAGTCTTTCACCGCGAAGAACGCCGCCTATCTGCGCGCCAAGGGTATTCCGATCAACAAGGCGACGCTCTATGCCGCCCACTTCCTTGGGCCAGTGACCGCCGGGGCGATCCTTGCCGCTCCCATGAATGCCCGCGCCGACACGCTGGCCGGTGCAGCGGCGACCAAGGCAAACCCCTCGATCCTTTCCGGCAAGACCGTGGGCGACTTCGTTGATTGGCTGGAACGCAAGACGGGAGACAGGGCGAAATGAGCGACGGCATCCCATACCTTCGTGTTGTGGTCGGGGCGACGATCGCGGCTATTGTCGGCTATGCGTTTTTCAGCGGGTGGGCGGTCCTGTGGTCCGATGACCCGGCCTTGCGTGGTGACGTGATCGGAACCTGGAAGTCCTTTGCCGTGCTGGCGTTCGGGTTTTGGCTGGGCAGCAGCAGCGCCGGAAAGGCCAAGCCATGATCGCCATCGCCACCGCAATAGGCTCCGGCTTCATCCTGGGCGCGGCAACCGTGGTGGGCCTTATCGTCATCGCCGCCTGCGCGATATGGAAGGATATCCGGTGATCCGCCTCCTCCCCCTGCTACTGCTCACCGGATGCGAAACCCTGCAAGAACGCGCGACCTGCGCCAATGCGTGGGCGGCGCTGCGGATTGCCGAGCAGGCGGCGGCTAAGATTTGCCCGGCTCCGTTGTTGGCGCGGTAGGCTAAGGCTCCTCTTTCCACCGCCGAACATAATACGCCTCCCACGCTGTTATAAGCGCGTCGAATTGCAACCCATGCGCCGGGAAGCAACCGCGCGGTGATGTGCCGTAGTCGCACCAATCCGCAGAGCAAAAGATATACTGCCACAGCTCAACATGACTTTCGCTCATGCCGATTCGCTTTGAAATATCGGTGACATAGTTTTTGTAATCGTCGCCACTTTTGCCGCTTGCAACTCCATCCCTGATCGCCCGCAAAACATAGATAGCGTCGAGATCGACGGACGAGTTATAGCCGCCTGCCGGTATCGCAATTACCTCCCAAGGATCCCAATACGGCCCGTCTCCATCCTCGCTGTTCGGCTCAAATAGATTGTCCAAATCAACCACCCTCATTCTCCTTTGCTCGCCTGCTTGATAACCATTTCGCCCAACTTTGTGATGCAAGCGCGGCTCCCGATATGTGATGTGATAAGGCCTTTCGATGCTAGGAGCCGCCTGACGCTAAGTTTGCCGGGCCAATTATATCCGTTTAGCAAATCTCGCTCTGACCGCCTCAGCGTTGCGACCAAACGCGGGATCCGGTCAGGCATAGGCGATTTGGCGGTAAGCGCTTTGGGCCGAACCCTATCCCTTCGCACCCTCATTCCCCTTTGCGATGGCTGCGTGGTCGTCCTCTGATCGCATAGTCAAAAGCAGCGGCAATCAGGGCTGCATATTCAACCGATCTATGCTTAACAGGGTGCCATTGCCAGTAGACGTATCTGCGATGCACTGCCCAAATCCCCGCCTCCACCCGCGCCACCAAGTCGTTCAAAATATCAGCGTTCATGATTGGGGTTCCTGTGCGAGACGCGCGCGCTTGGTCATTTCGTTGACTGCGCCGCGATGCCAATTCACGTCTGACGGGCCATCGGTGCGGCCAGAAAGTGTGTCAAGCCCGTATTGCTGGATTGCCGAAAGAGCTTCCCGCAGCCTGCTCACTTCCCGGTTTAGCCTGTAAACTTCCGGCAGGTTCGCGAGGCCATCGTTTATCTGGACGCCATGATTTGCCGACTGCTTTGTCGCGCATGGCCCGCATCGCACGATGTCGCTATATTCAAAGCACATGTCAGGCGATGGACAAACGCTTTCAACGTCGCTGCGCCACAATAGCCGCTGTGCATCAGTCAACGTTCGCCGCTCTCCATCCGTCAGTTCGGAAGCACGAACAGCATCCCGCGCGCCGCGACGAATACGGTCAAGCGTCGCGATCTGGCTTGCCTTCGTCCCTTCGATATTGCGTTCGTGGAAGAACACGCACGGGCCGGGGAAGCAGGTTGTCTTGCCGGTCACCTGTTCGCACTTCATGCAGGCAGGCGGTAGTGGTCCATCATCAACCATGCGTCTTCTCCAGGTAGGCTCTGAGGGTGAGGCCGAGAGGGGTGAGGCGGTCGGATTTGAGCGTCAGGAACTGCGCAATACCGGCTGGCCATGGATCGCTTGTCACAGCCACGGTCATGAACGGATAGCCGTCATGGTTTGACATCATGTCGGACGCCTCCAGCACCGCCCGCTTCTGCGCCTCAGTCAGCCCGCGCGCCAGTTCTTCGATCGTCGGGGTCATGGTGTGGGTTCCTTGGTCTGGTGTTCGCCGCACCAATCGGTCCAGCGCTTTTCGATTGCGATCGGATACCTTCGGCAAAGCATCGGGCCGCTCCACACCCTCCCCCTGAGCGTCGCGTGGTAGAAGCGACATGTCCCGCATTCATCACTCATAGCGATCGCCTCTCGCCGGGGCTGGGGTGAGGCGCGGCCTATCCTCAAAAGCGGCGTCGATGCTCTGGACGATCTCATAGCCAGACAACACCCGGCCATCGAGAAACTCATAGTATGGACGATCCTTGCCCAAGCTGAGGTGGCTGATATGCAGGTATCGGCTTTCACCACGGGGATTTATCGGGCCGATCTCGACCACCTGCTTATACATGTAGTGGGCTTTGCGGCGGCGTCCGGTGAAGTGAAAGACCTTTAGGACATCGCCTAGCATGATCTCGCGTCCGGTGCGGTCGTATAGGGCGTCACTCATAGCGAAGTCATCCCTTCGTGTGGCAGGGCCGGGCGCGCGAAATACGTCTGGCCGTCCAGTTCATGGCCACCCTTGCTGGCCCCGCGCCCGCCGACTTGCTTGAAGTTGAACACCCGGCCTAAGCGCTGGCTATCCGCCTTCAAAACGCGCGCCCAATCCAGATCCATGGCACGCGCAGATTGCCCACTTTCGCCGCCGACGATGATCCAATCTGGCGCTACGTCATTCAGGCGAACGGGAGAAAGTAGCGGCTCGAAACTGCCGAAGGTGAACAGCGCGCCAAGACGTTTGGCATCCTGCAGCTTGTAGCAGTCGCGGTCATATTCCTCCTGCGTCACCATCGTCGCGCCGATAGCGACATTGGCAGGCAATGGGATGCAGCCGCGCGTTGGGTCAGTCATCTTGCCGACATTGCCGATACGCTTGGTCAGCAGCAGCCATATGAGATTTGGGGTGGCCTCGATCAGCGCGAACAGGTCGCGCCGCCATTCTGGTTCAACCTCATTGTCGAAAACATCGGCCAGCGATGCGCAGAACACGAAAGGCCGCGTTCCAGCTTTTGCCGCCTGCCGATCCCACTTGCGAGGCTGCGACCAATTGCTTGCCGCTGTCCGAACACGAGCCTCCCCCGCGCCCCATTTGGCCCGGCCGTATCGCGTATCCATAAGGTTCTCGGCATAGCAGTTGTCGCACGCCGGGCTAACCTTCGTGCATCCTATCCACGGGTTGAACGTGTGGTCGCACCATTCTATTGCTGTATTCTCAGCCATGATCGCCTCCTATGCGACTGTGGTCAGGGCCGCGCAGTGTTTCCAGCACTGTTGCGGCCCGTTTTTCAGGTAGCCAAGAAGGGTGGGTTTTCTGAGGTATTGCGTCGCGATTTTGACGGCGTTAGACAAACCAACCCCTTTGGTTGGCCCGATATTACACTCCAGTTGGGTGCACCACTACCGCCGACGGCGGCTGGCTTATTGCTTCACCACATCATGATGCATCGGCGCGAGTTTCGACAGGAAGCGGTTTTGCGCCTGGAAATCGATCTTTTCCGCGCGCATCGCTTCCTGAAGCAATTCGACCAGGCGGTTCATGTCCTTGCGCTGCACCCCTAAATCCTTATGCGCGCTCAACATGTCGCGACCGGTGTAGGAACAGCCAGCGTTCAGCAGGTAGCAAAATTGCTCGAACAGTGTCCGGCTCAGGCGCACCTTGTCATGTCCCACGAAAATCTCGCCAATGACGGGATCTGCATAGGCGCGGACAACCATGCCATTGACCACGCGCCTGATGCCGTCCTGGCCGTGAAACGCCCGTGTCATAGCATCGCCGGTGAAGGGCGCGCCGCCGGCATGGGCCGCATTGGGCACATAGGGATCGACCGCGTCTTCGCCGGGCATGGCATGGGGTGCGGCTTGCAGCAGGAGCAGCGAGAGAAGCAGAGACATGATGACGTCCTTAGAAAGCGGCCTGGAGTGACAGGAGCAGGCCGCGCTGGCCCTTGACGGTGGCGATGGAGCCAAGGTCGGCATAGGCGACCGTGGCAGTCAGGTTGCGATGCACCGCGACCGCCGCGAACAGGTCGAACCAGTCATCTTCTCGCGCGATCCCCAGATTGTCGGGCTTGCTGCGAAATTCGCCGCCGATCGCGACGCGCCGCGACAATTGCCAGGCGGCCGACCCTTCGAACTGCAGGCCATAGCTATCCTGCTTGTCGCCACCGAAACCGAGTAGGCCCATCTGATTCGCCTTGGTCAGCCGAGCGGTGCCCGACAGCAGGATCGAGCGCGACAGGAATAATTTGCTGACCGAAGCGTAATAGTCCACGCCCTCGTCATCCTGCGCGCCGATCGCGCGGACGACAGCGCCCTGCCCGTTCTTCTTATATTGCGCGCCGATCGCGATGGCGGGCAGTTGGTCATAGACGAGATCGCCCGCGACCCGGACCTTGGCGCCTATGATGTCCTGCGAAAAAGCATAGTCCTTGCCCAGGCCCAGCACGGTGCCGATGTCGTTGGTGTTGAAATTTTGATGGGCGTAGCTGAGTTCGAGGCGATCGCGAAAGCTGACGGCTACGCCTGCCCTCCAATAATCATAATCCTTCACCTCGACCATCGTGCCATGGCCGGACAGGCCGATACCTTCGTCCGTTTCGTTACCCGCAATCACCGCCCAGGGCGTAAGGCCGCCGCCGCTCGCGCCCTCAAGCGACGCGATGCCATTGGTAAGCAGGAGTTTGCCGCCATGGCGGAGCGGTCTGGCGCTCGCCGTAGGAGACAGGGATAGGGTGGCGAAGAGCGCCATAGTGGCGGCGAGGAGAAGTCGAGTCATGTTCAGCGACATAGACGGACCTGGTTAAAAAAATATTCAGCGTGATGCCGGGGAAGAGAGCGGGTTATGGCGATACACGCGGATCATAAGTAATTGTTCAATATTTACCGCTAAACACAGCGGCATGCCTACCTTACGCTTTGCGCTCATTCTGTTGTCCTGCACGGCCAGCCCAGTCGTTGCCGGGGATCTCAATCTCAAACTGGTCGATGCGGCGGGGCGCCCGGTGAGCGATGCCGTCGTTTCCGTCCGGCCCGCTGGCGGCATCCCCGCAGGCCCCATCCGCTTTCCCTGGCCCACCACCATGATCCAGCAGAATGTCGCCTTCGTGCCTCATGTCCTGATCGTGCCGGTAGGGGCTACGGTGCGCTTTCCCAACAAGGATAAGGTGCGCCACCACGTCTATTCCTTTTCGCGTCCGGCCAAGTTCGAGATCAAGTTATTCGGCCAGGATGAAACCCGCAGCTATACTTTCAAGACGCCGGGTGCCGTCGCGGTGGGATGCAATATCCACGATCAGATGACGGGCTTCATCAAAGTCGTCGAGACGCCCTTTGCCGCCAAGAGCGACGCGGCAGGCACGGCGCGGATCACCGGCATGGCGACCGGCACGGCACAGGTGACGATTTGGCATCCGCTGCTGCGTGCCAAGGATAACGAACTGGTGGTGAACGTCCCCATTCCCGGTAGCGGTGCCGCCAGCAAGACGGTGCCGCTGACGCTGCGCGCCGCGCGGTGAAGGGCGCAACTGCCTTGACGGGGCTATGGCAGCGGTGGGTCTGGCGGCTGCAATCGACGCTGACCCTGCGGATGACCCTCTTCTACGGCGCGCGGTTCGTAGGTGTGTCGATGCTGGCGCTCTATGGCACACGCATGGCGATCGAAACCTATGCCGAAAAGTCGATCCGGCGCGAAATGGCCGTCGGCAGCGCGCTGTTCGATCGCATTGCCGCAATGCAGGTCAGCCAGATGGCGCAGGCCGGCAATGTGCTGGCGAGCGATTTCGGGTTCCGCGAGGCCGTCGGCACGAGCGATGCGCCGACCATCATATCCGCGCTCGAAAGCCTCCAGGGCCGCTTCGACCTGCAGCACGCCTTGTTCGTGGGCGTCGATGGCACTGTCGTCGGCCATGTGCCGGGCATGTCGGTCGGTGAGAAGAATCAGTTATTCGACACGCTGGACATGGGCCGGGAGCGCGGCGTCGCCCATTGGGGCGGGGAAAATTACATGGTCGCCGCCTCTCCGGTGCGCGCGCCGATCCTCACGGGATGGGTAATCTTTGCGCGGACGATGGGTCCGGCCGACCTCAGGCAGATTGCGCGCCTGTCCTCGATCGACCTGCATCCCCGCATCCTGCCGCAGACCGGATCGGACATCGGCGCAGGCACCGTCAAGGAAGTCGCACGCAATGGCGAACGCATCCTGATGCAAGCCCGCAGCGTGCCGACCCTGGTCGAATCGGCGCCGCAGATACTCGTCCTGGAATATAGCCTCACGCGCGCGTTGCGGGACTATGCGCCCATCCTGTGGGCGTTGCTCGGATTTGGTGCGTTGGGCGCGGTGTTGGCGATCGCCGGTACCTTCGTCGCGTCGCGCCGATTGGCCCGCCCGATCGTCGCGCTGGAAGCCGCCGCCCGCAAGGTCAGTGCAGGCCAGCATGCCGAGGTGGCGGTGGAAACACGCGACGAAATCGGCCAGCTGGCACGTAGCTTCAATCGCATGGTCAATGCGGTCGAGGAACGCGAGCGGCAGATCGCCCATATGGCCTTTCACGATTCGCTGACGGGCTTGCCCAACCGTACCCTGTTGCGCGAACAGATTGCGCTCGCGCTCAGCCGTCATGGCGGCGCGAACTTTGCGCTGTTCTGCCTCGACCTCGACAATTTCAAGTCGGTGAACGATACGCTGGGCCACCCGACCGGCGACGCCCCGCTATGCGAAGTGGCAACGCGGCTGGGCGAAACCTGTCCGCAGGGCTTTGTGGCGCGGCTGGGCGGCGACGAGTTTGCGGTGATCCTGCCCGATGGCAGCGGCAGCGCCGACCAGACCGGTCGCGCGCTCGTCAAGGCGCTGGCGCAACCGTTCGACGTCAACGGCCATCGGATCGTGACCGGCACCAGCATCGGTATCGTCTTCGCGCCACAGGATGGCCGGGACGCGACCGAATTGCTCAAAAATGCCGACCTGGCGCTGCACCGCGCCAAGGATGACGACAAGGGCAGCCATCGCTTTTTCGAAAGCGCGATGGATGCTGAAGCACAGGCCCGGCGCGCGATGGAGATCGATCTGCATGATGCGCTGCGCAAAGGCGAGTTGGAACTCTATTTCCAACCCTTGTTCGGCCTGTCGCAGAACCGCGTAACCGCGTTCGAGGCGCTGCTGCGCTGGAACCATCCGGAACATGGCATGGTGTCGCCCGTGCAGTTCATTCCGCTGGCGGAGGAAACCGGCCTGATCGTCCCGATCGGCGAATGGGCGCTGCACGAAGCCTGCCGCATTGCCGCGACATGGACCGACGACATCCGCATCGCGGTCAATATCTCGCCCGTGCAGTTCCGCAGTGCGACGCTCAACAGCATCGTGTTGCAGGCGTTGGCGCGGTCGGGCCTGGCACCGAACCGGCTGGAACTGGAGATCACCGAAAGCCTGTTCATCGACAATGTCGAAGCGACGCTCGGCTCGCTCCATTCGCTGCGCGCCTTGGGCGTGCGGATCGCGCTTGATGATTTCGGCACGGGCTATTCTTCGCTCAGCTATTTGCGCAGTTTCCCCTTTGACAAGTTGAAGATCGATCGCAGTTTCATCATCGATCTGCTGGAACATGATGGCGCAACTGCCATCATCCGCGCCATCACCACGCTCGCGGATGCGCTGGGCATCGAAACCACCGCCGAAGGGGTGGAAAGCAGCGAGCAGCTGGAAATATTGCGCGCCGAAGGGTGCAATCAGATCCAAGGCTATTTCTTCAGTCGCCCAATCCCGGCGGGTCAAGTGGCTGCGTTGCTTGAGAAACTGTCTGGCGACCGACTGGCTGCCTGACGTCGGTCTGCCAATTGCATCGGCGGGTGGCACGACCTACGACCGATTTCCATGACCACCACCCCCGACCTTGCCATCCGCCTGCGCCGCGCCAGCTTCAACCGGGCGCTGGCGCAAGCCGACCTGCGCATGATCGAAACGCTGCTGGCGCGAGACGCCATTCTCGTCGCGGGGACGGACAGTGCGGTGCTGGCCGGGCGCAAGGCGCAGATGTTGGCGTGGCGGCGCGAGTTCGCCGCAGCTGAGCGGCTGATCTACACCCGGACGCCGGACACGATTATCGCGTCGGCCGTCGAGCCGATCGCGATGGAGCATGGCCAATGGCAGGGCGTCCTTGCCTCGACGGGTGAGCCGCAAGCGTCGGGCATCTATACCGCCAAATGGCGGCAAAACGGCGAAGACTGGCTGATTGAGGCGGAAATTTACCTCACCCTCGCCTGATCGAACCGCTCAGTAGGAGCGTCCGACCACCACCCGTTCCACCGCCGCGTCGCCGGTGAAGATGCACTTGCCATCAGCCGCCGCCGCATCGTTCGGTACATTGCGCAGTGTCAGCTTCTCGCCCTTGAGCCACTGCACCACCTTGTCGAGCGCGTCGCCGGTTGGCTTGCTCCACTGCACCAGCGCCCAGCCGGGCTTGGCGCTGGCATCGAAATAGGCCTTGAGCGCGTCCAACGAACTGATCGAGCTATCGATATTGCCGTCGAGCCGTCCCTTGGCATCGGCGAACAGCGCCTGCTGGATATCGGTCAGGATCGACGTGGCCCCCGCAACGAAGTCCCCCTTCGCCACGATCTGGCTGTCGAGCTTGCCATCCTCGCGATAGAGCCGGTCGCGGCGGATGACCGAGACATTGCCGCCCGCAACATCGCGGCCGCCGACCTCGATCACGATCGGCGCGCCCTTCTTGACCCAGCCCCAGCGCTTGGTCGCGGCCTTGGCCGGGCGCTTGTCGAGCAGCGCGCGAACGGGCTCGCGGAACAGGTCGAGCGCATTCAACTGGCCGACCAGATCATTGCAATAGTCAACGATCGCGGCGTCCTCGTCATTGTCGCGCAGCATCGGCACGACGACGATCTGATAGGGCGCGACGCGCGGCGGCACGCGCAGGCCGTCATCGTCGCCATGGACCATGATAAGGCCACCGATCATCCGCGTCGACATGCCCCAGCTGGTCGTCTGGGCCAATTCCTGCTGCCCTTCGGCATTTTGGAACTTGATATTCTGCGCTGTGGAAAAAGTCGTACCCAGGAAATGCGACGTGCCCGCCTGCAGCGCCTTACCATCCTGCATCATCGCTTCGATCGAATAGGTGGCAACGGCACCGGGGAAACGCTCATTTTCCGGCTTTTCGCCGGCGATCACCGGCATCGCGACGCAATCCTCCGCGAAGCTGCGATAGACTTCGAGCATCTTCATCGTTTCTTCCAGCGCTTCGTCGACGCTGGCATGGGCGGTATGCCCCTCCTGCCATAGAAACTCGGTGGTGCGCAGGAACATGCGGGTGCGCATTTCCCAGCGCACGACATTGGCCCACTGGTTAATGAGGACAGGCAGGTCGCGCCACGACTGAACCCAGCGGCTGAACGCCGCGCCGATGACCGTTTCCGATGTCGGGCGCACGACCAGCGGCTCTTCCAGCTTCGCGTCAGGATCGGGCACCAGCTTGCCGTCCTTCTGGATCAGCCGGTGATGCGTGACGACCGCCATTTCCTTGGCGAAGCCGTCGACATGCTCGGCTTCCTTCTCGAAATAGGAAAGCGGGATGAACAGCGGGAAATAGCAATTTTCATGGCCGGTCGCCTTGATCCGTTCGTCCAGCAGTTTCTGGATACGTTCCCAGATGCCATAGCCCCAGGGACGGATGACCATGCAGCCGCGCACGCCGCTTTCCTCGGCCAGGTCGGCCTCGGTAATGACGGCCTGATACCAGGCGGAAAAATCCTGTTCGCGGGTGACGGAAAGGGCGTGCTTCACGGGGTCGGGCCTTAGGCTAGAAACGGAAAGGAATGGCGCGCCATAGGGCAAGCGCGCTACGCCTGTCGACCCCTGAGCATGGCAATGAAGTCAGGCCGGGACGCCCAGTCGATCGAGCCAGGCGCGCGCCTGTTTGGGTTCGCCGACGGCGTCAGACGATACCGGCCCGCGCGCGGCCATGAAATCCCGATGCAGGGCGAACGGCTCCAGGCCCAACGTGGCGCGCAGATCGTCAATCTCTTCGGCGGTGTCGCACAAGTCGGCGACGATCGGCGCAGCCTTGGCCCGTGCCGTCTTGTCCTTCTGATGGTCGAACAGACCCCATTTGCCACTGGCGGTCGTCTGGAGCGCAGCGATCAGCGCCTCGCGATAGGCGAGTTCCAGTTCCTCGCGGCGAACGTCGAGCCGCTCTAACCGATCCGCCTTCGCCATGGTTCCGTCCGATCCTGTTATTCAGCTCAGCTTGTCGATCTTCGCGTTCAACGCCGCCAGTTGCGCCTTGAGCGCCGCAATCTCGTCATCCTTGCTGCCGTCCGTTGCAGCGGGTGCAGGTGCTGCACCCGGAACGCCTGGCATCCCCGGCACGCCATTGCCAAAGGCGCTGGCCGCCGCTTCGAACATCTGCAGGTTGCGCTTGGCGATCTCGGCCAGCGGGCCGCCGCCAAAAGCGCCCTTCATGGCTTCCTGAAATTGCTGCTGGTTCTTGCGGAACGCATCCATCGACGATTCCAGATATTGCGGCACCATCGACTGCATCGAATCGCCATACATGGAAATCAGCTGACGCAGGAAGTTGACGGGCAGCATGTTAGTGCCGCGCTGCTCTTCTTCCATGATGATCTGGGTCAGGACATTGTGCGTGATGTCCTCGCCGGACTTGGCATCGACCACGGTGAACTCGCGCCCTTCGCGGGTCATCTGCGACAGCAGGTCGAGCGTGATGTAGCTGGAAGTTTCGGTATTATAGAGACGCCGGTTGGCGTACTTCTTGATAACGACCGGATCGGATTCGTTGACCACTTTAGATTTGGACATGAAAGCCTCTCCCTCAGAACCTCATTCTGCACTAGCACAAGGCCATGTCGCACCGCAACATGGACCGCGCCCATTACCCCTTTTTCTCAATATTTTATGGCGCGAGACGCAGGGTGATCCTGAACTGCGCCGCCGCGCGTTCACAGGCTTGCGTCGCTATCAGGAGGCGCAGCGCGCGCCTGCTCCTCCCGCCCCCGATTGCGTGGCCGTGGCGGGCAGCGCTCGACTGCTGCGCTATGGCGTTGAAAATGGGCGGGCACCGGTGGTCTTCATCCCATCGCTGATCAATCCGCCGCAAGTATTGGACCTGTCGGAAAGCCGATCGATGCTGCGCCACATGTGCGCAGCGGGGCATGACGCCTATCTGGTCGATTGGGGCGCGCCGACGCACCGCGATGCAGCGATGGGCCTGGACGCGCATATAACGGAGCGATTACTGCCATTGCTCGCCGATCTACCGCGCCCGCCCATTCTGGCGGGCTATTGCCTTGGCGGCACGTTGGCGATTGCTGCAGCCATGCTGCACGAGGTAACGGCCGTCGTCGCGATCGCGTCGCCCTGGACGTTCGACGGTTTCGCCGGTGCCGACCGACAGGAAATCAGCGTGCTGTGGCGCAACGCCAAGGCAATCTGCGAACGGCTGGGTTATGTGCCGATGGAAGTGCTGCAATCGGGCTTCTGGGCGATGGACCCCAAGCGCACGATTCAGAAATATGCGGCCTTCGCCGATATGGAGGAAGGATCGGACGCGGCCCGCGCTTTCCTCGCGGTCGAGGATTGGGCCAATGAAGGCGCGCCACTCACCTACGCTGCTGCCCGCGACTTGTTCGATGATCTCTATGCGGGCAATGCGACCGGCGAAGGGCGGTGGTCGGTAGGCGGCGAGGTGATCGATCCCAAAGCCCTGCCCTGCCCCAGCCTTTCGATCCGATCGACAACCGACCGCATCGTGCCCGCCGAGGCCGCTCCTGATCTTGCCGAGCAAAGCAGCCTGGCACTGGGCCATGTCGGCATGGTCGTGGGCAGCCGGGCGCGCACACTACTATGGGATCCGCTGTCCGACTGGCTTTCCAGCCATGGCTGATGATGCTATGGGCGCGGGCGAAAACAACCCCTGTCATTAGAGGATCAGGCCTTTGTCAGACATCGTGATTACCGCCGCCAAGCGCACCGCAGTCGGCAGCTTCATGGGCGCTTTCGGATCGACCCCGGCGCATGAACTGGGTCGTCAGGCGATCCTCGCCGCCCTGGCGCAGGCCGGTGTCGCGCCAGAGGAAGTGGACGAAGTGATCCTGGGCCAGGTGCTGAGCGCAGGCCAGGGCCAGAACCCGGCGCGGCAGGCCGCCGTCAATGCGGGCATCCCGGTCGAGCGGACCGCCATCGGCATCAACCAGCTGTGCGGCTCCGGCCTGCGCGCTGTCGCCTTGGCGGCTCAGGCGATCCGTGCGGGCGACGCCAACATCATGGTTGCGGGTGGGCAGGAAAGCATGTCGCTCGCCCCCCATGCGCAATATCTGCGTGGCGGTAGCAAGATGGGCAATGTCAGCCTGATCGACACGATGATCCACGACGGCCTGACCGACGCTTTCAACAATTATCATATGGGCATCACCGCCGAAAATCTGGCGGAAAAATATCAGATCAGCCGGGAAGCGCAGGACGCCTTCGCGGTCGCCAGCCAGAACAAGGCGGAAGTAGCGCGCGCTTCGGGTCGCTTTGCCGACGAAATCGTGCCGATCACGATCAAGGGTCGCAAGGGCGACACGATCGTCTATGCCGACGAATATATCCGCGCTGGTGCCACGATCGAAGGCATGCAGGCGCTGCGCCCGGCCTTCAAAAAGGATGGCAGCGTGACCGCCGGCAATGCGAGCGGCCTGAACGATGGTGCCGCCGCGCTCGTCCTGATGACCGCCGATGCCGCCGCCAAGCGCGGTGCGACGATCCTGGGGCGGATCGCCGGTTTCGCGACCTGCGGCGTCGATCCCTCGATCATGGGCATCGGCCCGGCCCCGGCAAGCCGCAAGGCGCTGGCCAAGGCAGGCTGGTCCGTCGCTGACCTCGACCTGATCGAAGCCAATGAAGCCTTCGCGGCGCAGGCGCTGTCGGTCGGCCAGGAACTGGGCTGGGATGCGGACAAGGTCAACGTCAATGGCGGCGCGATCGCCATCGGCCATCCGATCGGCGCTTCGGGCGCGCGCGTGCTGACGACGTTGCTGTACGAAATGGCCAAGCGCGATGCGAAAAAGGGTCTGGCGACCCTGTGCATCGGCGGCGGCATGGGCGTGGCGATGTGCATCGAGCGCTGATGTCTGCGATAGACTGAAAAAAGGGCCGCCGCTCCTCGTGGAGCGGCGGCCCTTTTTATTATGGTTCAGGTCGGCCGGACCAGCGACTGCGCTATCAGGCGCGTCACTCCATCTCCAATATGACCGCGTCGACGGCCAGGCTGTCGCCCTGGGCGGCCGATACGCTCTTCACCACGCCAGCCTTTTGCGCGCGCAAGATATTTTCCATCTTCATCGCCTCGATCACGGCGAGCGGCTGTCCGGCCTCGACCTTGTCGCCCGCCGCCACATGCAGCGCAACGAGCAGGCCGGGCATCGGGCAGATCAGGTAGCGCGACAAGTCTGGGGGGATTTTTTCGATCATGTGCGCAGCATAGGGGGCAGCATGGGCGGGCAGGATACGCAGCTTATGGCTGGCGCCATGGGCGGTCAGGACGAAGCCGGCGCGGGTCGGGGCGATCTTCACCGCCAATTCCTCCTCGCCGAACTCCGCTTCGATCAGCCGATCGCCGGGCGTATATTCCAGCGCCATGTCTAAGCTCACACCATCGACGGTGACATCATCGCCGTCGATTTCCACATCATGGACGCTGTCGCCGATCTTGACCTGCCAGCCTGTGGGTGGCGGCAAGCGTTTGCCCAACTGGCCGTCGATGCGGCGGGCGCGGTCGGCCTGGGCCATGGCGGCAAAGGCACCGATCGCGGCGAGCCGCTGGAGCAGTTCGGGCGAAGCGGGCGCGCCCTGGAAACCATCGGGATATTCCTCCGCGATGAAGCCGGTCGTAATGTTGCCGGAGCGGAAGCGCTCATGCTGCATCAGGGCAGACACGAAATCGATATTATGGCCCGGTCCCTCGATCTCGAACTTGTCGAGTGCCTCGATCTGCTTGTCGATCGCTTCCAGCCGCGTGGGGGCCCAGGTGATCAGCTTGGCAATCATCGGGTCGTAGAACATGGAGACTTCACCGCCTTCGACCACGCCGTCATCGACGCGGATGAGCGCGCCGCTTTCGTCGGTGCCGGTTTCGGGCGGATTGTAGCGGACGAGCCGACCGGTCGACGGCAGGAAACCACGATAAGGGTCTTCGGCATAGACGCGGTTCTCGATCGCCCAGCCGTTGATTTTGACGTCATCCTGTGTGAACGCCAGCGCCTCGCCATTGGCGACGCGGATCATCTGCTCGACCAGATCGACGCCGGTGATTTCTTCGGTCACAGGATGTTCGACCTGCAACCGGGTGTTCATTTCGAGGAAATAGAAACCCTCCCCGGTCGTGTCCGCGCCGCTGACGATCAGTTCGACGGTCCCGGCGCTGAAATAGCCGACCGCGCGGGCGAGCGCGACACATTGCTCGCCCATCGCCTTGCGCATCTTGGGCGTGACGAAGGGCGACGGCGCTTCCTCGACCACCTTCTGGTGCCGGCGCTGGATCGAACATTCGCGCTCGTTCAAATAGACGATATTGCCATGCTGATCGCCCAATATCTGGATTTCGATATGGCGCGGGCTTTCGATGAACTTCTCGATGAAGACGCGATCGTCGCCGAAGCTGGCCAGGCCTTCGCGCTTGGTCGCTTCAAAGCCTTCGCGGACATCCTGCTCATTATAAGCGAGGCGCATCCCCTTGCCACCGCCACCGGCCGACGCCTTCATCATGACCGGGTAGCCGATCTCGTTCGAGATTTTGACGGCATGTTCGGTGTCGTCGATGACGCCGACGAAGCCTGGCACGACATTGACGCCCGCTTCCAGCGCGAGCTTCTTGGACTCGATCTTGTCACCCATCGCCGCGATGGCATTAGCGGGGGGACCGACGAAGATGATGCCTTCCGCGTCCAGCGCCGTACGGAAGCTCTCGCGTTCGGAGAGGAAGCCGTAGCCGGGATGGACCGCGTCCGCGCCGGTCTGCTTGCAGGCCTCGATGATCTTGTCTGCGATCAGATAGGATTGGGCGGCGGGCGATGGGCCGATATGCACGGCTTCATCCGCCATCAGCACATGCGGCGCGCGCGCATCGGCATCGGAATAGACCGCGACGGTCGCGATGCCCATCTTCTTGGCCGTGCGCATGACACGACACGCAATTTCGCCACGGTTCGCGATCAGGATTTTTTTGATCATTTCTTGTCGGGCCTCTCCTGTGCCTGCCTCAAGACTCGCCGAGCGAGCCAGTGACAAAAAGTTAGTGTGATGACGGCAAAAATAGCTGCTGGGACAAAGTTGACGAGAAGCACCATCCAATATGGAGCGACATCCAAACCGGCCAACGGATTGATGAGGCCGACTAACGCTGCAACCACCTGCCAATAAATTGTGGAGCCAAGCGCAAAAAGAATTGAAGGCCTACGAATACGGATCAATTCATTGACCTCAAAACATACCTCGTCATGCCGGACTTGATCCGGCATCCCGCTTTCTTCTTGCGCAACCGCAGCGAAGAAGCGGGACCCCGGATCAAGTCCGGGGTGACGAAGGTAGGCGCATGGCTCATTCCGCCGCCACCGCCTCCATCGCAACCTTCGGTTCGACAGGCTCGGGGGCCTGCATCGGCACCACGCCCAGCTTCGCGAACAGCGCTGCGTCTGCATTGTCGCCCGCATTGGCCGTCGTCAGCAGCTTGTCGCCAGTGAAGATGCTGTTCGCACCCGCCATGAAGCACAAAGCCTGACACGCATCCGACATGCTTTCGCGCCCGGCACTCAGCCGCACCATGCTCTCCGGCATTACCATCCGCGCCACCGCCACTGTCCGCACAAACTCGATCTCGTCGATCTTAGCGAGCGGGGTGTCGGCCAGCATATTGCCCAGTACGGTGCCCTTGACCGGCACCAGCGCGTTGATCGGCACGCTCTGCGGATGGGTCGGCAGCACGGCCAGCGCATGCAAAAACCCAACCCGATCCTCGCGCGTCTCACCCATGCCGACGATCCCGCCGGAGCAGACATTGATCCCCGAATTGCGGACATTCTCCAGCGTTTCAAGCCGGTCATCAAAAGTACGGGTGGTAATCACCTTCTCATAATGTTCGGGCGAGGTGTCGATATTATGGTTGTAATAATCGAGACCTGCGTCGGCCAGAACCTTGGCCTGGCTTTCGCTCAGCATCCCCAGCGTCATGCAGGTTTCCATGCCCATCTGGCGCACGCCCTGCACCATCTGGACGATGGCGGGCATGTCGCGCTCCTTGGGATTGCGCCAGGCCGCACCCATGCAAAAGCGCGAACTGCCCGCATCCTTCGCCTGCGCCGCCGCCTGCATCACGGCCTGCACGCTCATCAGCTTTTCGGCTTTGAGGCCGCTTTCCGCCGAGGCCGACTGGTTGCAATAGCCGCAATCCTCCGGGCAGCCGCCGGTCTTGATCGACAGCAGGGTGGAGAGTTGCACTTCGTTGCGCGGGAAATTGGCGCGATGGATGGTCTGCGCCTCGAACATCAGGTCGGCGAACGGCAGGTCGAACAGCGCGGCGATTTCAGCGCGGGTCCAGTCATTACGGGCGGTGGCATTGGTCATGGTCACTTACCACCTCCGTTCGCTTCGAGCGAAGTCGAGAAGCGGGAAACGGCGTGCCAATGTTTCTCGACTACGCTCGAAACGAACGGCTGTTGGGTGCAGATCAGGATGAAGAGGGTATTCAAGCGGCGTCCTCCAGCCCCGCAGGGGGCATGTTGTGGCCGAGGAGGCGCAGCACGTCGGCGGCGCATTCCACGACATTGGAACCCGGTCCATAAATGCCCTGGACGCCTGCGTCACGGAGGAAGTCATAATCCTGGGGCGGGATGACGCCGCCCGCGATCACCTTGATGTCGTTGCGGCCCGCTTCGCGCAGCTTGGTGATGAGGTCGGGAATCAGCGTCTTGTGGCCCGCCGCCAGCGACGACGCGCCCACGACATCGACGTCGCTTTCTAGCGCCAGCACCACAGTTTCTTCGGGCGTCTGGAACAGCGGCCCCGACACCACGTCAAAGCCCATGTCGCCAAATGCCGACGCGATCACGTTGGCGCCCCGGTCGTGCCCATCCTGCCCCATCTTGGCGACGAGGAGTTTGGGCTTGCGACCGAGGCGCCGCTCGACGGCCTGCACGCCGTCAAGAACCTGTTGCCAGCGGCTGTCGCCTTCATAGGGCGCGCTATAGACGCCCTTTACCGGCGTCGGCTGCGTGCCGTAGCGATCGAAGCTTTCCTCCATGGCCGAGGAAATTTCGCCCAGCGTCGCGCGGGCGCGGGCGGCTTCGACGGCGAGGGCGAGAAGATTATTGTCGAGGCTGGACGGCTTAGCCGCGCCGTCGCGCAGCGCCTGCAAGGCGGCTTCGCATTTCGCGCTGTCGCGCTCCGCCTTCACCCGGTTAATGCGGGCGATCTGGCCTTCGCGGACCTTGGCATTGTCGATGTCGAGCGTTTCGAGGAAATCCTCGGTCGCCAGACGATATTTATTCACGCCGACGATGACGTCATCGCCCCGATCGACGCGCGCCTGACGGGCGGCAGCGGCGGTTTCGATCATCGCCTTGGGCCAACCTGCCGCCACGGCCTTAGCCATGCCGCCATCGGCCTGCACCTTTTCGATGATCGCCCAGGCTTCATCGACCAGTTGCTGCGTCAGCGCCTCGACATAGTAAGAGCCGCCCAACGGATCGACCACCTTGGTCATCCCCGTCTCTTCCTGGATCACGATCTGCGTATTGCGCGCGATCCGGGCGGAAAAGTCGGTGGGCAACGCAATGGCCTCGTCCAGCGCATTGGTGTGGAGCGATTGCGTGCCGCCCAACATCGCGGCCATCGCCTCGATCGTGGTGCGCATGACGTTGTTGTAAGGGTCTTGCTCAGTCAGCGACACGCCCGACGTCTGGCAATGCGTCCGCAGCATCTTGGAGCGCTCGTCCTTGGCACCCAGTTCCGTCATCGCCCGGTGCCACAACACCCGCGCCGCGCGCAGCTTGGCGATCTCCATGAAGAAGTTCATGCCGATGGCGAAAAAGAAGCTCAGCCGTCCCGCGAACTTGTCGATGTCGAGGCCCGACGCGACGCCATATTTCACATATTCCATGCCGTCGGCGATGGTGAAGGCCAGTTCCTGCACCTGCGTCGCGCCCGCTTCCTGCATATGATAGCCGGAAATGGAGATGCTGTTGAACTTGGGCATTTCGCGGCTGGTGTAGCCGAAAATGTCGCTGATGATCCGCATGGATGGTTCGGGCGGGTAGATATAGGTGTTGCGGACCATGAACTCCTTGAGGATGTCGTTCTGGATGGTCCCGTCGAGCAATTTGCGGTCGACGCCCTGCTCCTCGCCCGCGACGATGAAGAAGGCCAGGATCGGGATCACCGCGCCGTTCATGGTCATGGAAACCGACATCTGGTCGAGCGGAATGCCGTCGAACAGGATCTTCATATCCTCGATCGTGTCGATCGCCACGCCTGCCTTGCCGACATCGCCGGTTACGCGCGGATGGTCGCTGTCATAACCGCGATGGGTCGCCAGATCGAAGGCGACGCTTAGCCCCTTCTGCCCAGCGGCGAGGTTGCGGCGGTAGAAGGCGTTGGATTCCTCCGCCGTCGAAAAGCCCGCATATTGCCGGATGGTCCAGGGCCGCCCGGCATACATGGACGCCCGTACCCCCCGCGTGAACGGCGCAAAGCCCGGCAGGCCCGGATCGACGGTCACGTCCTCAGCCGTGTAGAGCGGCTTGACGGCGATCCCTTCCGGGGTCGCCCAGGTCAAATCCTTGCCCTTCACTTCCTTGGCGGCAGCGGCGGCCCAGTCGTCCAGTGTCGGCTTGTCGGTCATTTTTCACCTTACCTTCTACCCCTCTCCCGCAAGCGGGAGAGGCAACGAGACTTAGGTCCGCACAGCGGGCCATAGTCGCAGTGGTGAGGGTATCGCGCGTTGCTTGCCCTCACCAACTTCGCCTAGGCGGACAAGCCGCCGAGGCTCCGTATCCTCTCCCGCTTGCGGGAGAGGATTTGACATCAATGCGCCTCTTTCGGCGTCTCCATAATCTCGGTTAGCACCCCGTTCATATCCTTAGGATGCACGAAGAAGATCGGTGTGCCATGCGCCCCGATGCGCGGCTCACCCAGCACCCGCGCGCCCTTCGCCTCAAACCACGCTTTAGCTTCGAGAATGTCAGGCACTTCATAACACATATGATGCTGCCCCCCGGCCGGGTTCTTGGCGATGAAGGCGGTGATCGGCGAGCTTTCGTCGAACGGCTCGATCAACTCGATCTGCGTCCCCGCCGTGCCGCCTTCACCCGGTGTATCGACAAAACACACCTTCACCCCCTGCGCGGGCAGGTCGAACGGATCGTGGATTGTCGTCGCCCCCATCACATCGCGATAATAAGCGATGCTCTTTTCCAGGCTGGGTGTAGCGACGCCGATATGATTGAGACGACCGAGTTTCATCATGCGTTCCTAAACTTCGTCATTCCCGCGCAGGCGGGAACCCATCTCCCGCCCCATCCACAGGCGCGATGCCCGGAGATGGATCCCCGCCTGCGCGGGGATGACCGACCTTAGTTAAAGCGGAATATTGTCATGCTTCTTCCACGGATTCTCCAGCGCCTTGTTGCGCAGTTTCCGCAGGCCCAGCGCGATCCGCTTGCGCGTCGAATGCGGCTGGATGACCTCGTCGATGAAGCCCTTTGACGCGGCCACGAACGGGTTGGCGAAGCGCGCTTCATATTCCGCCGTGCGTTCGGCAATCTCGTCCGCCGTCTTGCCGCGGAAGATGATTTCGACCGCGCCCTTCGCGCCCATCACCGCGATTTCGGCAGTCGGCCAGGCATAGTTCAAATCACCGCGCAGATGCTTGGACGCCATCACGTCATAGGCGCCGCCATAGGCCTTGCGGGTGATGATGGTGATCTTGGGCACGGTCGCTTCGGCATAGGCGAACAGCAGCTTCGCGCCATGTTTGATGATGCCATTATGCTCCTGCGCGGTGCCCGGCAGGAAGCCCGGTACGTCAACCAGCGTCACGATCGGAATTTCGAACGCATCGCAGAAACGCACGAACCGCCCCGCCTTCTTGGATGAGTTGATATCCAGCACGCCCGCCAGCACGAAAGGCTGGTTGGCGACGATGCCAACAGTCCGCCCTTCGACCCGGCCAAATCCGCAGATGATGTGGCCTGCGTGGGACGGTTGCACCTCGAAGAAATCGCTTTCGTCCACGATCTTGCGGATGAGTTCGTGCATATCATAGGGCTGGTTAGCATTGGCGGGGATCAGCGTGTCGAGGCTCGGCTCGATCCGGTCCCACGGGTCCGCGCTCGGACGCTCCGGCACCGGCTCCTTGTTCGACGCCGGCAGGAAATCGACGAAATCGCGCACCGCCAGCAGCGCCTCGATATCATTCTCGAACGCCACGTCTGCCACACCCGACTTGGTCGTGTGCGTCACCGCGCCACCCAGTTCCTCCTGCGTCACGACTTCGTTCGTCACCGTCTTGACCACGTCCGGGCCAGTCACAAACATGAAGCTGCTATCCTTCACCATAAAGATGAAATCGGTCATCGCAGGCGAATAGACCGCGCCGCCCGCGCATGGCCCCATGATGACGCTGATCTGCGGCACCACGCCAGATGCCAGGACATTGCGCTGGAAAATCTCGGCATAGCCCGCGAGAGAAGCTACGCCTTCCTGGATGCGCGCACCGCCGCTGTCGTTCAGGCCGATGACCGGCGCGCCGACCTTCAGCGCCATGTCCATGATCTTGCAGATTTTCATCGCGTGCCGTTCGGAGACCGCGCCGCCGTAGACAGTGAAGTCCTGGCTGAAGACGAACACCAGCCGCCCGTTGATCGTGCCCGATCCGGTGACCACACCGTCGCCGGGGATATGCGCTTCGTCCATGCCGAAATCGACGCAATTATGCTCGACATACATGTCCAGCTCTTCAAAGCTGTCCTCGTCCAGCAGCACTTCGATCCGCTCGCGCGCGGTCAGCTTGCCCTTACCATGCTGGGCATCAATGCGGCGTTGGCCGCCGCCCATACGCGCACCTTCGCGCTTGGCTTCAAGATGTTCGATAATGGCGAGCTTCGACATAGGCATATCTCTCCGGTCAGTGCGCGGACGTCTTATAGCGGCTCTGTCCCAAGCTTTGCGACTTTTCGCAAATGTAAATTTGCTAATTTGCAAATCACGACTTCGCAAATTAAGAACTGGTGAATCAAAACCTCCGTTCGTCCTGAGTAGCCGCTGAGCCAGTCGAAGCGGCGTATCGAAGGACAGCTAGCGCAGTGCGATCCCTTCGATACGGGCCTTCGACTTCGCTCAGTCCCTACTCAGGGCGAACGGTGCAGGGTGGGCATAGGGAACCCCAATATGGCACGCGGCAATCGTATCTTTGCAGGACCACGGCTACGCCAGCTGCGCCTCGACCATCGCATGGACCAGGCGACGATGGCACAGGCGTTGGGCATCTCCGTGTCCTACCTCTCGCAGATGGAAAATGACGACCGGCCGTTGACGGCGAAGGTCAAGGCGGCGCTTGCCAATGCCTTTCCGACCGACTGGGCCAGTTTCGATGCGCGCGAGGACGAGCAGATGCTTGGGGCCTTCACCTTCGCACTCAGCCATCCCGAATTGCCCGGTGTCGCGCTGGAGCCGGAACGGATCGAGAAATTGCATCTGCAATTCCCGGAGTTCGCGGCGCGCTATCTCGACCTGTATAATGCCCATCTGCGGGCGAACGAGCGCATCAACATGATCGAGGAAGCGATCGCCAATGACAGCACCGTGCAGGCGCGCCTTCCATGGGAAGCGGCGCGCGACTGGTTTCATGAAGCGGGCAATTATGTCCACAGCATCGATTGCCTGGCCGAAGATATGGCCGCCAGCTTTACCGCCGGACAGATGCTGGACGAAGGCATGCTGGTCGAAGCGCTGGCACGGCGGCATGGCATCGAAACGCTGATCGCCGACACGCCCGACAGCGCTCTGCGATCCTATACCAGCAGCACCAAGCGGCTGTTCGTCAATGCGGCGCTGCCGACCGAGAGCCGCAAATTCATGCTGGCGCCCCAACTCATGATGCTGGAGGGCCAGGCCGTGATCGCCGATGTGGTCAGCAAGGCGGGGCTGCCGGTAGCCGGCGCGGATCGGCTGCTGGCCATCGGTTTGGGCAATTATGCGGCCGGTGCCCTGCTGATGCCCTATGCCGCCTTCCGCGAGGCGGCGCGCACGATGCGCCACGACATCGACAGGCTCGCCCGCACCTTCGGCGTCAGTTTTGAGCAGGCCTGCCATCGCCTCTCCACGCTCCAACGACCGGGGCTGCGCGGCATCCCCTTCTTCTTCTGCCGGGTCGACATGGCGGGCAACATCACCAAGCGGCACAGCGCCACCCGGTTGCAGTTCGCGCGGTTCGGCGGGGCTTGCCCTTTATGGAACGTGCATGAGGCGGTGGCGATCCCCGACCGGATCAACGTGCAACTGGGCGAGACGCCCGATGGCGTGCGCTATGTCTCCATGGCCAAGGGCCTGGTAAAACCATCGGGCAGCTACAGCCGCACGCCGCGACGATTTGCCGTGGTACTGGGGTGCGAGACAGCGCATGCGGCGAATTTCGTCTATGCCGATGGCCTGCAGCTGGACGTCGAAGGCGCGGCGACGCCGATCGGCATCACTTGTCGCCTGTGTTCGCGCCAAAGCTGCGACCAGCGGGCCTTTCCGCCCGCCGATCGGCCGATCCATGTCGACCCGGATAATCGGCAGATCGTGCCTTACTGGATTGGGTAAGCGATAGGGTTAAGGCTTGGTCCCTTGGCCGTCATGTAGTTTCGCCCACAGGCCCGCCGTGCCCGCTTCCTGCGCCTTCATCGTAAACTGCGCGGCAACCAGCCAGCCCTTGATCGGCCGCATAGGCAATATGGTGGTCAGGATCAGCACCGGCACGCCAACGGCCAGATGGACCCACACGCCCGGCCGCGCCATGATTTCGAGCATGATGATGAAAATGACGCCGGGCACGCAGGCGAATAATTGTACGAACACGGCCGGGCCATCGGCAGGGTCGGCGAAGCTGTAATTAAGGCCACAGACTTCGCAATGATCGCGCATGGTCAGGAAACCGTTGAAGATATGCCCTTCGCCACAGCGGGGACAACGGCCACGAACACCCGTCTCATGCGCCGGGCGCTTGGGCCACTGGCGGCCGGTCTCGTCAACCCAATGGGCCTGGCTTTGCATGTCTGTCATGACGCTCCATGTGGCGCGTGCGAAGCGCATTGCAATTGGCCCTTTTGTCCTACCCCTTTGCGCGCCACTGGCCAAGGGGCGCACAAGGCGCTATCGCGCGCGCCAATCCTTCCGATCTTCAAAGGCAGTCAAATGGGTTTTCGTTGTGGTATCGTCGGTCTTCCCAATGTGGGCAAGTCCACCCTGTTCAACGCGTTGACCGAGACGCAGGCGGCGCAGGCGGCGAACTATCCCTTCTGCACGATCGAGCCGAATGAGGGGCGCGTGGCCGTGCCCGATCCTCGACTGGAGACGATTGCGAAGATCGGCGGGTCGGCCAAGATCATCGAGACGCAACTGGCGTTCGTGGACATTGCAGGGCTGGTACGCGGCGCGTCCAAGGGTGAAGGGTTGGGCAACCAGTTCCTGGCCAATATCCGCGAGACCGACGCGATCGTCCATGTGCTGCGCTGCTTCGAGGATGACGACATCACCCATGTCGAAAACAAAGTCGATCCGATCGCCGACGCGGAGACAGTCGAGACGGAATTGATGCTGGCTGACCTCGAAAGCCTGGAAAAGCGCGTTCCCAACCTGTTGAAAAAAGGCGCGCAGGGCGACAAGGAGGCCAAGGCGGCCGCCGCTGTTCTGGGCCAGGCGCTAGACCTGCTGCGCGATGGCAAGCCTGCGCGATTGACGGTGCCGCGCGACGAGGAAGAAGCGCGGCTGTTCGCGCAGGCACAACTGCTCACCGCCAAGCCCGTCCTCTATGTCTGCAATGTCGAAGAGGACAGCGCGTCGAGCGGCAACGCCCATTCGGCACGCGTGTTCGAGAAGGTGGCGGCGGAAAATGCTAAGGCCGTGATCGTCTCCGCCGCGATCGAAGCGGAACTCGTCACCATGCCGGTCGAGGAACGGGCGGAATATCTTGAAGCGCTGGGCCTTGCCGAAGCGGGTCTCGCGCGGATCATCCGGGCTGGCTATGAATTGCTCGGCCTCATCACCTTCTTCACCGTCGGCCCCAAGGAAGCACGCGCCTGGACCGTGGCGCGCGGATCGAAGGCACCGCAAGCGGCTGGCGCGATCCATACCGATTTCGAAAAAGGCTTCATCCGCGCCGAAACCATGGCCTTTGACGATTATGTCCAGTTCAACGGCGAAGCCGGAGCCAAGGAAGCGGGCAAGTGGCGGTCGGAAGGCAAGGAATATGTGACGCAGGATGGCGACATCATGCTGTTCCGCTTCAACGTCTGACCCCGTGACGCTGCGCCCCGGCCCATCGCCTGCGCAGCGCAAGGCCGCCTTCCCGCCCAGCGTCGATGCGGACACAAGGCTGCTGATCCTGGGCAGCCTGCCGGGCGATGCGTCGATCCGGCAGGGGGAATATTATGCCCATCGCGGCAATGCCTTCTGGATGCTGATGGGCGATGTGCTGGGCGAGGATTTACGCGGCCACCCCTATGCCATGCGGCTCAAGCGGTTACGAGCACGGGGCGTCGGCCTATGGGATGTGATCGAAAGCGCGCAGCGTGAGGGGAGCCTCGACGGGGCCATTCGCGCGGCGGAACTGCGCGATCTGGGGGCGTTCGTCGCCCGGCTGCCGAAATTGGTGGCGATCGGCTTCAATGGCAAGACCTCCGCGATGCAGGGGCGGCGGCAGTTGGGTGAGATGCAGGGGCGGCGGCAGTTGGGTGACCGGCCGGGCCTGACGCTGATCGACCTCCCCTCCTCCAGCGGCGCCTATGCCAGCCTGTCGCGCGCGCAAAAGGCGGAGCGCTGGGCCGCCCTGCGGCCGTGGATTGCCCCACCTGCCGCTTAGTGTCACTTTACCGTCATGGCATCCCTGCTAAGCGGCTTTCTTCCCAGGCCCATAATCACAGAGTCGCCATGATCCCTCGTTCGATAGCCATTGCCCTTTGCCTGTCCTTATCTGGTGCGCTGGGGGCCTGCGCTTCGGTCGAGCAGCGTCCGGCCATCGTGACGCAGGCAGAAGCGCGCGCGCCGATCACTATCCTCGTGTCGATCGACGGGTTCCACCCTGATTATCTGAAACAGGGGGGCACTCCTACCCTGACCGCCCTGGCCGCAGCCGGTGTCGAAGGACCGATGCGCCCCTCTTTCCCGACCAAGACCTTCCCCAATCATTGGACGATCGTGACCGGCAAGCGGCCCGATCATAATGGCATCGTCGCCAACAGCATGGAGGATGTCACCCGCCCCAATGAACGCTTCACCATGGCGAGCGACGATCCTTATTGGTGGAATGAGGCGGAACCGATCTGGGTAACGGCGGAAAAGGCGGGAATACGCACGGCCACCATGTTCTGGCCTGGCTCCAACGTAGCCTGGGGTGGCACGCGCCTGCAGCAATGGCCCTATACATTGGACGGCGGCACCCGGCCGAGCGACTGGGCGCAGTTCAATCAGCAGGTCAGTGGCACCCAGCGCGTCAACATGGTGCTGGACGTCCTTCGCCGCCCGGCCGCCATCCGCCCGCGCTTCGTCACCCTCTATTTCGACATCGTTGATACGGCCGGTCATATTTATGGACCGGATGCACCGGAAACCGCGCGCGCGGCGACAGAGGTGGACGGCCATATTCGTGACCTGATCGACGGTCTGAAGACTATGGGGCAGCCCGCCAATCTCGTCATCCTGTCCGATCACGGCATGGCCGCCAGCGCCAGCGACCGGGTGGTGATATTGGACAAGATCGCTGATCCGGCCGATTATCGCGTTGTCGAATCCGGTCCTTATGCCACGCTGGCGGCACAGCCGGGACGCGAAAAGGCGCTGGAAGCCGCTCTGCTCAAGCCCCACCCCCATATGCAATGCTGGCGCAAGGAAGCGATGCCCGCCCGTTTCCATTATGGCACGCATCGGCGCATCCCGCCCTATTTCTGCCTGGGCGAAACCGGGTGGGAGATTCAGCCGACCACGCCGACCTACGCCATAACCGGCGGCAGCCATGGCTGGGACGATCAGGCACCGGAAATGCGCGCATTGTTCATCGCGCACGGCCCGGCCTTCGCGGCAGGCAACAAGCCGAAGCGCGATTTCGCCAATGTCGATGTCTACCCCCTGCTCACGCGTCTAATCGGTGTCGCGCCAGTGCCCGGTGACGGTGATCCGGCCGCGCTCGCCCCCATTCTCGCACACTGACCTTCCTTCAGGACATTTGCCATGCTGACCCGCCGCCAGATATTGACCGCCGCCGCCACTGCACCCGCCATCGGCGCGCCCGCTTTGCTAAAGGCGCAAAGCTGGTATGCGGGCTATCCCTTTTCGCTGGGGGTGACGTCGGGCGATCCGGCGGCCGATGGTTTCGTGATCTGGACCAAACTGGCACCCAAGCCGTTCGAGCCGCATGGCGGTATGCCGACGGTGCCGCTGCCGGTGAAGTGGGAAGTCGCCAGCGATGATCGTTTCAAGACGATCGTGGCGTCAGGCGAAGCGACCGCGCGGCCTGAATTGGCGCACAGCGTCCATGTCGAGGTCGCGGGGTTGCAGCCTGATCGTCCTTATTGGTATCGCTTCGCGCTGGCAGGCGACCAGTCGCCGCGCGGCCGGGCACGGACGTTGCCGCTAGCCTCGACCAGCCCCAAGGCGCTGAAATTCGGTGTCGCCGGGTGTCAAAATTATGAGGACGGCCTGTTCACCGCCTTCCGCCATCTGGCGCGTGAGGATGACCTTGCCTTCGTCTATCATTATGGCGACTTCATCTACGAATATAAGAAGCGCGGACCGAACTATGACAAGGACGGCCTGCCGGAGGCGCAGGTCCGCCAGCATATCGGTCAGGATTGCATCGACGTTGTCGACTATCGGCTCCGCTACGCCCAATATCTGAGCGATTACGACCTGCAAGCCGCACGCGCCAAGCACACATGGTTCCCGACGTTCGACGATCATGAGATCGACAATAATTGGGTCCAGGATATCGCCGGCAAGGGGAACAGCCCCGCTGAAATCTTCCGCTTGCGCCGCCAGGCCGGACTGCAGGCCTGGTATGAATTTATGCCGGTGCGTGCGGCGATGATGCCGCGCAACGGCCTCATCACCAACGCCTATCGCGAAGCGCGGTTCGGCGATCTGCTGTCGATCGACTTTCTCGACACCCGCTCCTTCCGCACGGATCAGCCGTGCGACGATGGCTTCAAACCCTATTGCCCCGGTATCGACGACAGCAAGGCGATGGTGATCTCTGCCGAGGAGGAAAGCTGGCTGGTGCGCAACTTGACGCGGGGCCAGACGAAGTGGAATTGCGTGGCCCAGCAGATCATGATGATGTCGCTCGACCGCCGCCGCTATGCCGACGAGACCCAGAAAATCTATAATATCGACACTTGGGCCGCCTATACGGCGCAGCGCAACCGATTGCTTGCCAAGATGCGTGGTCTCAACAATGTCGTGGTACTGACCGGCGACGAGCATCAGAATTTCGCGGGGCTGCTCGATAATGGCGACAAGACCGTGGCCGTCGAATTCGTGTCCACCTCCATCTCGTCGGGCGGCGATGGGTCGAACCTGCGCACCGGCAGCGATGTCATGTTGAAGAATAATGCGGAGCTGAAATTCATCAACGATCAGCGCGGCTATCTGGTCTGTGAAGTCACGCCCGACGCTTGGACGACGCAGGCGCGGGTCATGGATCAGGTGTCGAGGCCGGGCGGCGCGATCAGCACGCGCGCGACCATGACTGTGCCGCGCGGCCAGCCTTCGCTGCAAATCAGCTGACATTGACGTAAACGTAAGGGGTGATAGAACGGCATCCATTGCAAAAGGATAGGCATGGCGATGGATGACATTCTCTATTTCGAAGACATAGAGGTCGGCGACAGCTTCGCCTTCGGGCCGCTGACGGTCACGCGCGAGGAAACGATCGCCTTCGCCGCCGAGTTCGACGCCCAGCCCTTCCACCTGTCCGATGAGGCCGCGGCGACCACCCATTTCGGCACCTTGTCAGCCAGCGGGTGGCACACCACCGCGCTGTTCATGAAGATGTTCGTGACCGAGATGCAGAGGAATCCGGGGCGACAGGCGGCGAGCTTGGGCGCGATCGGCGTCGATGAGCTACGCTGGCTCCGCCCACTGCGCCCCGGCGACACACTGCGCGGGACAAGCAAAGTGATCGACAAAAAGGCATCGAAAAGTCGCCCGGAAATGGGGATCGTGCGCAACAAAGTGACGATCCTAAACCAGGACGATCAGCCCGTTCTGACGATGATCCCGATCGCGATGTGGCGCACTCGGCCGACTTGATTGCGGACTGACTTCTTCGGATCACTTCCGCCCAAATAGCTTCTCAATGTCGCCATGGCCCAACTTCACCCATGTCGGTCTTCCATGGTTGCACTGGCCCGATCGCGGCGTCACTTCCATCTCTCTGAGTAGCGCGTTCATCTCCGCGACGCTCAGCACGCGGCCTGCGCGGACTGATCCGTGACAGGCCATGGTCGCGGCGACGAGGTCGAGCCGTTCTTTCAATGACAAGGCGCTGTCATAGGCGGCAAGGTCATCAGCAAGGTCAGTGACCAGTCCTTGAACGTCCGACTGGCCGAGCATCGCAGGAACCGCGCGGACCAGCATCGCGGATGGGCCGAAGCGCTCCAGTTCCAGCCCGAAATCGCGCAGTTCCGCCGCGCGAGCCTCCAGACGGTCGCAGGCGGGCTCTTCCAGTTCGACGACTTCGGGCAGCAACAGCGCCTGGCTGGCAACTCCCTGCCCTTCCATCGCCCGACGCATCCGTTCCAGCGTCAGCCGTTCATGCGCGGCATGCTGATCGACGATGACGAGGCCATCCTCCGCCTCGGCAACGATATAGGTGCGGGCGACCTGCCCGCGCGCGACGCCGAGCGGGAAGCTCTGGCCCTCCGGTGCCGGAGCAGCGGCGGGTTCGGCGCGAGCCTGGGGCGGCGGAGTCAGGAAATTCGACCGGCGGTCGCCGAAAGACGACGAGGCCAAAGGATTATAGCTGACCGATACGGCGTCGAAAATCGGCATCGCGCCGATCGGCGTCGGCGACACCGGCTCGGAGCGCCAGGCGGACAGGGCGGCCGGATCGGCATTCTGGACCGCGCGAAAACCCTCCGCATCGAGCGCGCGGCGCAGGCCGGATACGATCATGCCCCGGATCATCGTCGGATCGCGGAAGCGCACCTCGGTCTTGGCGGGATGAACATTGACGTCCACGTCGAGCGGCGGCACGTCGAGGAATAGCGCGACCACGGGATGCCGGTCCCGCGCCAGCATGTCGGCATAGGCCCCGCGCAGCGCGCCGATCAACAGTCGATCCTTCACCGGACGCCCGTTGACGAACAGATATTGATGATCACCCACCCCCCGATTGTAGGTGGGGATTGAGGCAACGCCGGACAGGCGCACGCCTTCGCGTTCCAAACTGACGATCACATGATTGTCAGCCAAGGCTCGATCGGTGAGCGCAGCGACCCGCTCCTCCCGCGCTTCGCCCGCCTGCACGCCCAGCGTGCGGCGACCATCATGTTCGAGTGCGAACGCAACCGCGGGATGTGCCATTGCGAGACGGCGAACGATGTCGAGACAGGCGGCATATTCCGCCTTGGCCGAGCGCAGGAATTTACGCCGGGCGGGCACTTTGGCGAAAAGCTGCTCAACGGTAACGCGGGTGCCGGGGGGCAGTGCCGCCGGACCTTCGGCGACTAGCTGGCCATTGTCCACGGTGCGGCTCCACCCGTCCGCACCCGCAACCCGGCTGTAGATGGTCAGCCGCGCGACGCTCGCAATGGAAGGCAGCGCCTCCCCCCGGAAACCGAGAGTGGCCACATTTTCAATGGCATCGTCGTCGGGCATCTTCGACGTGGCATGGCGTTCCAGCGCCAGCGCCATATCCGCCGAATCCATGCCGCAGCCATCGTCGCTCACCTCGATCCGGTCCAGCCCCCCGCCCGACAGGCGGATGGAGAGCCGAGTCGCGCCCGCGTCCAAAGCGTTTTCGACGATCTCCTTGAGCGCGCTGGCGGGTCTTTCGACCACTTCACCGGCAGCGATACGATTGACCAGATGTTCGGGCAGGCGGCGTATTGACATTGATTAGGGACTAGCCCAATCGGTCGCTTTCCGCGACCCGCGATGCCAAATATTTTGCACTGCACAGGATGACTGAACAGGGCAAAAGCCATGCGGCGCAGCGGACGAGCGGAACAGCTTTCCGACCGGTCCCCTGTCGCGTCGCGGGGACGGCGGGCGATACAGGATAAGGCATGTCGATCTTCTCGCGTCTCTTCAAATTCACCTCGCAGGATATGGCCATCGACCTCGGCACCGCCAATACGGTGGTGTATGTTCGCGGTCGCGGCATCGTGCTGAACGAACCGTCCGTGGTGGCGGTCGAGACGCTGAACGGCGTCAAGCGGGTGAAGGCCGTGGGCGTCGATGCCAAGCTGATGATGGGCAAGACCCCGGATTCGATCGAGGCCATCCGACCACTGCGCGACGGCGTGATCGCCGACATCGATGTCGCCGAACAGATGATCAAGCATTTCATCACCAAGGTCCATGGCGGCAAGCATAGCCCTTGGCGCGCGCCGGAGATCGTGATTTGCGTGCCGTCGGGCTCCACCAGCGTCGAACGCCGCGCCATTCGCGACGCGGCCAGCAATGCCGGCGCGCGCCAGGTGTTCCTGATCGAGGAGCCTATGGCCGCCGCAATCGGGGCCGACATGCCGGTAACTGAGCCGATCGGCTCGATGGTGGTCGATATCGGTGGTGGCACGACCGAAGTCGCGGTGCTGTCGCTGCGCGGCCTTGCTTACACGACCAGCGTCCGCGTCGGTGGTGACAAGATGGACGAAGCGATCGTCTCCTTCGTGCGCCGTCATCATAATCTGCTGATCGGTGAAGCCACTGCCGAGCGGATCAAGAAGCAATATGGCATTGCCCAGTCGCCCGCCGATGGCGTGGGTGAAACGATCCATATCAAGGGTCGCGATCTGGTGAATGGCGTGCCTAAGGAAATCAGCATCAACCAGGGTCAGATCGCCGATGCGCTGGCCGAGCCGATCAGCACGATCGTTGAAGGCGTGCGGATCGCGCTCGAAAATACTGCCCCCGAACTGGCGGCTGATATTGTCGATCAGGGTATCGTCCTGACTGGCGGCGGCGCGCTGCTCAAGGGGCTGGACGATGAATTGCGCGACGAAACCGGCCTGCCGGTGACGATCGCGGAGGATCCGCTGACCTGCGTCGCGATCGGCACTGGCCGCGCGATGGAAGATCCGATGTTCCGAGGCGTCTTGCAAACCGCCTGATTCGACGGGCTTTACCGAAAGGGACGCGTAGATGGCGCGGCCACCCAGCCTACGCCCCGGCATCAACCGAAGGGCGCAATATAGCCTGTTCTTCGGCTATGTCGTGGCCGTCGGCGGCGCTGCGGCCGCCTTGCTGCTGGTCGTGGTCGCCATATTCGATCCTACTGGCTTTGCTGGCCTGCGCACCGCGACGGCGGAACTGACCCGACCGCTCTCCTCGGGCCTGCGCAATATGGTCAGCGGCGTCAGCTCGGTGGACGAGGTGCTGGCTTCCTATTGGCGGGCGGGATCGCAGAATGTCGCGCTGCGGCGGCAGGTGGAGGCCGATCGCAATCGCATCATCGAAGCAAAGGCGATCGCCCAGGAAAATGCCCGGCTCAAGAAGTTGCTACGCCTGGTCGATGCCGACCAGAGCAGCCTGCTGACCGCACGGCTCATCAGTTCGTCCTCAAGCAGTGCGCGTCGTTTCGCGCGGCTCAATGCCGGGCGTTGGCAAAGCGTGCGGCCTGGCATGCCAGTGCGCGCAGCGGAAGGTTTGATCGGCCGTGTCCACAGCACCACGCCCAACACCGCCGAAGTCTTGTTGCTGACCGACACCGGCAACATCGTACCAGTCCGCCGCGCAAATGACAGCGTGCCCGCCATTTCCACTGGTGCAGGTGACGGATCGGTCGAGATCCGCGCACTGTCCGCGGGACGCAATCCGTTCAAGCCCGGCGACCTCCTGGTCACATCCGGCATCGGTGGCATCTATCAGCCCAACATCCCGGTCGCCGTGGTCGTGCGGGTCCAGGGTGAGATTGCCTGGGGCTTCCCGCTCGCCAATCCCTCGCGCGTCGATGCCGTGGTGGTCGAACGCCCGTTCGAGGATGTCGTGACCCGGCCCGATCCCGCCGCCGAAGCTCTACCGCCGGAGGACGCCGCAGCGAGCAGCACGGCCGCACCATGATCGACCGCCATCTTCGCCATGTGTCGCGCCTGGGCAAACATCCCTCGCGTTTCCGATTGGCCGGGACGCCGGTGATAACGGTGATGATCGGGTCGCTGGCGGCCGCGCTGCCGCTGATCGCGCAGTCCCCGGTCATGCCGCCCTTTGGCCTGCTGCTGCTCCTGTCCTGGCGCTTGCTGCGCCCTGAACTGTGGCGCGCCTGGATCGGCCTGCCGCTTGGCCTGTTCGACGACATGGTCAGCGGCCAGCCGATCGGGTCTGCCATGTTCCTGTGGACGGTGACGCTGATGATGATCGATGCGGTCGAACACCGCATGGTGTGGCGCAGTTATCGGCAGGACTGGTTAATTGCGGCCATCGCCATTATCTTCTGCATCGCCACCGGTCTGTTTTTCGCGCGGATTACAGGTGGCGGCGAAGTGAGGTTGCTGTTGGTCGCGCCGCAGATGCTCTGGACGATATTATTATTCCCCTTCGTCGTCCGGCAATGCGCCCGGATCGACCGCTGGCGCGTGATGGCATGAAATTTCCCTTGCTCAAGCCCAAGAGCGTTACCGAAGCCAGCCAGACCTTCACCTTTTCGCGACGGACGATGGTGCTGGGGGCGATACAGGGTGGCATCGGCGCGATGCTGGCGGCGCGCATGGCCTGGATCAGCGTCGCAGAAAATGAAAAATATGCGATGCTGTCGGAAAGCAATCGGGTCAATCTGACGCTCATTCCGCCGCGCCGGGGCTGGATCATAGACCGCAACGGTCGCCCGCTTGCCAACAACCGCACCGATTTTCGCGTCGATCTGATCCCGCAACGGGTGGTGGATGCCGAAGGCACGATCCGCCATTTGGCCCAATTGCTCAGCCTGGAATCGGACGAGGTCGAGCGTATTCGCGAGGAACTGGACAAGTCGGCGCGTTTCCGCCCCGTCCAGGTATCCGACAAGCTGACCTATGAACAATATGCCGCGGTCAGCGTCCGCCTGCCCGACTTGCCCGGCGTCGCGCCCAGTCAGGGCTTTTCGCGCTATTATCCAGCTGGCTCCACGGTCGGTCATCTGCTGGGCTATGTTGGCCCCGCGACGGCGGAGGATTATAAGGAACGGCGCGATCCGCTGCTGATCACACCGGGATTCAAGGTCGGCAAGGACGGGCTGGAAAAGGCGTTTGACCAGCATCTGACCGGCAAGCCCGGTGCCAAGCGGGTGGAAGTGACCGCGCGTGGCAAGATCGTGCGCGAACTCACCACCCGCCCCGACATGCCGGGCAATCCGATCAAACTGACGATCGATGCAGGCTTGCAGGAATATGCGGGCCGTCGTCTCGCGACCCAAAGCGGATCGGTGGTCGTGATCGACTGCGCCAATGGCGACGTCCTGGCGATGGCATCGATGCCCAGTTTCGATCCCAACAGCTTTTCTGACGGCATCTCCCAACTGGAATGGGCGATGCTGTCGCAGGACGACCATGTGCCGCTGCGTAATAAGACGCTGCAGGGGCTCTATCCGCCCGGATCGACCGTCAAGCCGATGGTGGCGCTCGCCCTGCTGGAGGCCGGCGTCGGCCCGCAGGAGACGGTGGGCTGTTCCGGTGCCATCCGCGTCGGCAACACGCTGTTCCACTGCCACAAACGGCGCGGCCATGGCGCCGTCAACATGCGGACGGCCATCGCGCAAAGCTGCGACATCTATTTTTACCAGATGGCCCAGCGCATCGGCATGAACCGCATTGCGGAAATGGCGCGGCGGTGCGGCATGGGCCAGCGCTTCGACCTGCCCTTCCCCAGCCAGAGCTATGGCACCGTGCCGGACCCGGAGTGGAAGGAAAAGAAATATGATCAGAAATGGCAGGTCTATGACACGGTGAATGCCACCATCGGTCAGGGCTATATGCTTATCAACCCGCTCCAGATGGCGGTGATGGCAGCACGACTGGCGACGGGCAAGCAATTGTTGCCCAACTTCCTCCATGGCGCGAAACGCCCTGCCCCCGCCTCCGTGGGCGCATCCGAAGAACATCTGGCCGTCATCCGCGACGCGATGAGCGCAGTGGTCAATGGCGGCGGTACGGGCGGCGCGGCGCGTATGTCGATTCCCGACGTGCTGATCGCGGGCAAGACCGGCACCGCGCAGGTTCGCCGCATCACCATGGCCGAGCGCGCGGGCGGTGTGCGGCGCGACGCGTCGCTTGCCTTCAAGCTGCGCGACCATGCCCTGTTCCAGGGCTTCGCGCCGTTCGACAATCCACGCTATGCCGTCGCCTGCATCATCGAACATGGCGGCCATATGATCCGCAACGAGGATGCGCCGATGATCGCCAGCGACACCCTCTCCTATTTATTCGATCCCAAGAAGGCGACGGAGAAGCTGGAAACGCTGGAAAAAGGCTGGGGCGGGACGCCGACCGAACGGCAGGCGCGGCAGATGGCGGCGTTCCGCCTGGCGCGCGCGATCGAACGCGGCGAAGTGCCCCCGCCGGTCGCCGACAATGGCAGCAATGCGGCTGAAGCGGATAATGGTGTTGCAGCCGCGCCCTCGCCCGCCAGTAATGAGAGCGACGCACCATGAGCCTCGTCCCGCAGCCACTGACCCAGTTCCCCTGGCGCGTCATGGCCTTGCTGCTGGCGATCGCGACCTTCGGTACCCTGGTGCTCTACAGCGCCGCGGACGGCAATATCTTCCCTTGGGCCGTCAACCAGTCGGTGCGCTTCTGCATCTTCTCGGCCATGGCACTGGTCCTTAGTCGCATTCCGATCGAGCTATTCTCGCGCTTCGCCTTTCCCGCCTATGGCAGCGTGCTCGTCGCCTTGATCCTGGTCGAGTTGATCGGCGGGGTCAGGGGCGGCAGCCAGCGCTGGATCAACCTTGGCTTCATGCTGCTCCAGCCGTCGGAATTCATGAAGCCGATCATCGTGCTGGCCGTCGCGCAATTCTACGCCAGGCTGCCTGTGGGAGAGATTCGCCGCTGGAACGCGATCTGGCCTGCTCTGCTGCTGATCGGCCTGCCCTGGTCGCTGGTACTGATCCAGCCGGATCTCGGCACCGCTACGATGATCCTGGCGGGCGGCGTGACGGTCATGTTCCTCGCGGGACTGCCGCTGCGCCTGTTCGTCGGCTCTGGGCTGGTGCTGGCCGCCATCGTCCCGATCGCCTTCAGCTTCCTGCACGACTATCAGCAAAAGCGCGTCCTGATCTTCCTGGACCCTGAAAGCGATCCTTTGGGTGCTGGCTATCATATCAGCCAGTCGAAGATCGCGATCGGTTCCGGCGGCATCTGGGGCAAGGGCTTTCTCCAGGGCTCACAAAGCCATCTCGACTATCTGCCCGAAGGCCATACCGATTTCGTTTTCGCCACCATGGCGGAAGAATGGGGCCTGGTTGGCGGCATCGTCATGATCGGTGCCTTCATGCTGCTGTTCCGCTGGGGCCTGCGCGTGGCGATGCGGACCCCCGACAAGTTCGCGCGCCTGGTCGCGGCGGGGCTGACCACCACCATTTTCTTCTATGTCGCGATCAACCTGATGATGGTGATGGGCCTGGCACCGGTCGTCGGTATCCCCCTGCCCTTCATGTCCTATGGCGGGTCGTCGATGCTGACGGTCATGCTGTGCGTGGGCATCATCATGGCCATCGACCGCAGCAACCGCCGCAGCAGCGGGCATAGAAACTGGGCGTGAGGCCGGTGCGATGTCACGGCGCTGAAACTTTTTGCGCCGCAACGCAATTTAGGGTTTGCGAATCCGACCGACGCTGCTAATTGCCCGCCCACGCCAACGGACACTGGCTCTTCCAGACAGTCCGATGCCGGTGTGGACGCATAGCTCAGTTGGTAGAGCAGCTGACTCTTAATCAGCGGGTCCTAGGTTCGAGCCCTAGTGCGTCCACCAAAACTTTCCAGTAAACTCAAGAAGATAGCGGAGCAACGACGGCGAGGCCCGTGCTCCTTGGAGCCTAATTTTGACCATAGGCTCCATATAGGCTCCACCCCCTCTGCTGGCGTGATTCGCATCAAGCTAACCACAGATGTTGGTCGATAACCGCCAGGAACGACCGTGGAGGCATTAATGGAGCGCGCTCAAGCTACCATGTCCCCTACCCCACGTTGTCCTCGCGGCCCCAAATTGCTACGTGTGGTCAATGGGAAAGCCGCGTTCCAGCAAATCCGCTGAGACTGACTTTGATGAGTATGTGACCCGGCGCATCAGCGAATTGGGGCTGCAGACCAACCTCAAGGACATTCGGACGGCGGCGACCCAGTTCGAGAGCCTGATCTCGTTTCTTCACCACCAAGCCAATGTGCTTATCGTGTTGAGCGCCATATGCTTGGGCTTCATCCTCTACTTGGTCGTAGGCACGCCCGACCCTTCAGTTTTCGACGTAGTAGTGATCACCTTGTCCGGAGCAGTCGGTTTCATCTGTGCCTTTGCCGGGATGCAGCGGAAGAAATGGAAGTACTGCCTTGATTGGTGGGTTTTGCCCCGCCGAGTCAGATGCGGCGAGCAACGCAACATTGATGCCGTGCTCCACGATGTGAATACCGGCAATCATTCGATCATGCGCCTAGCGACCTCTGGAGTGGGTGCGTTCGCCAGCCCTGTGAGCAACAAGCCGGTCGACCTCATCCTGAGCCAGAATGTGCTTTCTGATCCGTGGATCGCGGCCACATTGTTTGGCACCAAGAACGTGGATCGGCGCTTCATCGTCGTCACGCCAGAACCCACCGGCGATTGGTTCAATTTCTATCTTTGGCATCCTCCCGTGGCACAGGAGCTACTGCACCTGTTCGACAAGACGCCCGACATCTACCCCGATGAACGGATCAAGCGGCTGAAGGTGAGGATCGCGTTGCAGGTCATCATCGACGTGGTGACCGGTAATGTGGAGGCCCCGTCCAAGGAAAACCTCGTGGAGGGGAAAGTGGTCAAGAAGTTCGAGAACACCCTGAAGATTGAAGCCTCCCGGCTACTGCAAGCTGGTGAGATCAACGACCTTGAGGAACGGCTGCTATGCAGGGTCAACATAACGGGCGAAGGCCCATCTTTCGACCCAGCTGCCGAAGGTAAGAGGCACACCAAGAAACCGCATAGCTGGTTTCTTGAGCTGAAGGGTGGCCGGTACGCGGCGGTGATCGGCCCCTTGTCCAACACCGTTCAGGCTGAGCTGAATTTGTCGCCACGCTTCATCGCATAGATTTTCTCGCCAATTGGTGACCAACGCAGCGACCGGCAGCTCGCGATATGCATGATGAGGGACCTCTTCAACGGAGGTTCCCATGCGTGAAACGACTATTGTTCTCCTCAATATGCGGCAGCTCCAGGCTGCGCTCAACATCCGCTCGCGTTCGACAATCTACAAAATGGTGGCACGCAATGCCCTGCCCCCGCCCTGCATAATAAACCGGCGCGGTTTGCGCTGGCGCGAGAGTGATATCAGCAGCTGGATCGCTGGCCTTCCTTCCGCTTCGGCTGCGCCGTCGTTGGAGCGCGCCAGCGAAGGTGCCGAGCACTATCAAGGCAAGCCGTCATGAGCAGCGAGCCTTTACATCGGCCCCGCGCCATCGCCGAGCTTGCGCCCAGCCTTGAACGTATCGCGGGCCACGCGGTCGCCATCGAATTGCTGAACTGGCCGGTCGGCGGTCCGCAGGGGACCTGCTGCGGCGGTTATCTCACGGTCGGCACCACCCGCCTGTGGCTCAATGCCGAGCATGCCAGCAACCTCGCGGACCGGGTCCGCTCAGCCATCGACGAGGCCGTGATCAGCGCCTCGCCTCATTCCCATTCCATTCGGAGATTGTCATGACCTATCGCCGCGACCTGTTTCACGAGATCGTCGCCTCCGCTGATTTTCAGGCCGCAATGGTCGGCCCGATGATCGATGATTTTGTCCAGAAGATGAAGCGGCCTGGGGCCGATGGCGCGACCTATCGCGCCTTCATCGAGGACTGGCTCTATCTCCAGCGCCCGCTCTTCGACCGGTTCAAGGGGGTGCGCTACAACGTCCAGTTCGAAGGCCCTCCGCTGATCATCGATCAGCGCGAATATCCCCTTGGCGGATACATCGAGCGCCAGCTCGAATGGGCCAAGCTCGATCCCATCGAAGCCCGTGAACTGCGCCAGCGCCTACGCGGGGCGGTCGATGGGATCGTGGACGATTGGATCGGCGGACGACCGATGCAGTACCTGCCTTCGATTGCCCAGAAGCCTTTCAAGGATCGTGCTGCGGTGGACGCTGCGGATCACGCAGCGATCCGCGACTTCGTCGCCTCCCGGAATTCCAGAACGGGAGACGATCAATGAGCAAAGCAGGGTTCAAGCAGGAACCCGAAAATGGCTGCGATGCTACGCATCGAGCCGCCTCAGGGGGGATACACCCCACGCACGGGTGCATCCAGCTTTCCTGCGGGTTTGACGAGATGCTGATAGCATCTCGCTCTGCGTTTCGGCAGGCGAATGGCGCGTTTGTGCCGTTGTGCGCGATGGCGAATAGCATCTCGCCGGGTGCGCCGCGATGAGCGCCCGCGCCCAGACCGTGCGGCTTACGCCAGCGCAACAAAAGACCCTCGCAGGCTTCGCCAGGACCTATGGCCTGAGCGAATATGCGATGCTCGCGCGGATCGTCGACGATGGCCTCTCCGCGCTTGTCGAGCGGACAGGCGATGCCGTCGATGCCCGCGAAATGATCGGCGAGCTGGCAGCGATAAGCACGCGCCTTGTCGATGTCGAGCGGATGATCGACCGGGCCCTGTTCACCGCTTGCGCGGCCTATTGCTACGCGCGCAGCGGCGCGATGGGCGCGCGCAAATCCGAAGAGGTCATCGCCGCCGAAATCAATGCGGCCTATGACCGGCAGCGGCGGCTTTCGCAGGACGGCCGGACATGACCTGGTCACCAGATCGCGTTACCCATGCCGACGCCTTGCGTCGCCGTAACCGCAGCACCCAGAGCGCGCGCTTCATGCGTCAGGCCGGTATCGTGGCCGCATCGATTGCGACCGGGGCATTTGCAACGCCCTATGTCCTGCTGGATCAGCCAACCAATGAGGCAGCGACGCTCTATGCCGTTGCACAGTCGAAGCTGTGGTTTTCTAAAGGGACCGTGGTGGAACCTGTCATGACGGTTCGCGACGGCTCACGCGCCTTCAATGTCCCGGCCCGCGCGCTGGTTGCCCATCCCTATTATGCAGGGGCGGCAAGGCGTACTTCCAACCGCGCCAAGGGCGGCGGCCTTCTCGGCCTGGCCGGATGGCTTATCGTCACGATGATGATGCGCGAGACCGTGGCGCGGCGGCGCAAGGATGCCTTGCGCGACCGGGTGATTGCCGGAACGCGGGTGACCAGCGAGGCGCAGCTTGCCAGAATTGTCGCACCTGAAGCAGGCCCCCTCCCCCTGACGGTCGCGACCGTGCCGATTCCCGCAAGGCTTGAAACCCGGCATATGGCGATGATCGGCACCACCGGCAGCGGCAAGACCACCGCCTTGCGCCAGTTGCTCGATACCATCGAGGCGCGCGGTGACGCCGCGCTCGTCTATGACACCAGCGGGGAGTTCATCGAGCAATACTACCGGCCCGAGCGCGGCGACGTTATCCTCAATCCGTTCGATGCGCGCTGTGCCTACTGGTCGCCCTTTGCCGAGATTGCGCATCCCGCCGATGCCGACCGCATCGCCCATCACTTCATCCACGAGACCGGCAATCAGGATGATGATGTCTGGCTTGAGACCAGCAGAATCCTTCTGGCCAACATGATCCGGGCGCTCTGGCGCGATGGCCAGCGTACCCTGCCTGCCTTGCTGAGTGCGGTGAAAGACCGCACCAAGGACGACCTCAAGGTCTGGCTGGCCGACAGCTCTTCATCCCGGACCTTTGCCGAGGACGCCGACCGGGCTTCTGGCAGCGTCCTGTTCATGCTGGCGCTGGCCGCAGACCTGATCCAGTTTCTGCGGATCGACGGCACGGGCGGCACCCCCTTTGCCTTCCGGGACTTCATTCACGGGCTCGATGCCCGCACCGGGCCGAAGCCATGGATCTTCGTGCCGCGCAAGGAGGACTATTTCGACGCCTCCAAGCCCCTGCTTGCCTGTTGGCTCGAATGTGCAGCCAGTGCCGTTCTCGGGCTGCCACCCTCATCCCAGCGCCGCATCTGGTTTGTGCTCGACGAGCTGGCGGACTTGCCCCGCGTCGATAATCTTGCGCGGCTGCTGCCGGAAGGGCGCAAATTCGGCGCATCGGTGATCCTCACCTTCCAGGCGCTGGGGCAGATGCGCCACCGCTACGGCATGCAGATTGCCGAGGCGATGCTGGGTTGCTGCAACACCAAGCTGTTCCTGCAAAGCATCGACAGCGAAACCCGCGTCTGGGCCAGCCAGACTATCGGGGAGTGCGAAGTCGAGATTCACACCATGACCGACGCGCTGGCAGAGGGGGACGACAAGCCCCGCACCACCCTTGGCCTGATCCGCAAGACCCGCCCGGCGATCATGGAAAGCGAGCTGCGCTTGCCCAAGTTCGAGGGCTACCTCCTGTTTCCCGATGGCTTGCCTGTCGCGCGTATCAGGCTGACCGCCGATCATATTACCAGGCGCGGCCCGCCCCGCCATCCCGGCTTTGTTCCCGGCGATCCTGAGCATACTCTCTGGGGGCAATCCGGCGGGGCTGCCCTGCCCCCGCCGCCCCCGGCAAAGCCAGAACCGGACGGCGAAGAGGGGCCGGTCTGATGGTCGCCTCAGTCGCCGCGCTCACCAGTTCAGGGCAAGCCGCCAGCTATTATGAGGCCGATGACTATTATGCCGGGGACCGCCTCTCGCCGTCCGAATGGCAGGGCAAGGGCGCGGCAGCACTCGGATTGTCCGGCGAGGTCAACCGGGACACTTTCCGCGATGTGCTCGACGGCAAGATTGACGGGCAACAGCTTGGCACCATGCGCGATGGCAAGCTGGAGCACCGCCCCGGATGGGATGTCACGCTGAGCGCGCCCAAGTCGGTTTCGATCATGGCCGAGGTTGCCGGTGACAAGCGGCTGTTCGCTGCCCATGGGCAGGCGGTCAAAGCTGCCCTCGACCATGTCGAGAAGCATATGGCGGCAACCCGCGTGCGGGACGGCGGCACAGTAAACCGCGAGACGACCGGTAATCTGGTGATTGCCAGCTTCCAGCATGGCACGAGCCGCGCGCAGGACCCCCAGCTCCACACCCATAATGTCATTCTCAATGCCACGCAGGGCGAGGACGGCACCTGGCGCAGTCTTGAGCCGCGCGCGCTCTATCAGCTCCAGAAGCAGATTGGCGCGATCTACCGGCAGGAACTCGCCCTCAAGGTGCGCGAGCTTGGCTATCGGATCGAGACCGGAAAGGATTCGATGTTCGAGATCAAAGGCGTCTCGCCCGAGGTCCTTGATGCTTTCAGCAAGCGCAGCGCCGATATCGAAGCTGCGCTTGGCGAGCGCGGCACAAGCCGCGAAGCCGCCAGCGCCGCGGAAAAGCAGGTCGCTGCGCTCGCCACGCGGCAGGCCAAGGTTGCCGCCGATCCTGTCGCGCTGGTGGCCGACTGGCGTGAGACCGCCGACAAGGCCGGATTTGACGCGAAGGCACGGATGGCTCTGGTAAGGGAGGCCGAGGCACAGGCCGCCAGCGCCGACCATCACGCCACGATGGACTTGCAGGGCGAAGGAGCGGCGAGCCGCGCCGTGGCCTATGCAGCAGAGAAGCTTGGCGAGCGTCAGTCCGTCTTTTCTGCCGCAGCCCTGCAGGAGGAAGCGGGCCGCGCCGGGCTTGGCAAAGTCAGCTATGCGCAGATCACCGCTGCCATTGCATCGGCCAGCAAGCAGGGCGCGCTGATCGATCGCGCCCATATTGACCGGCGCGGCGCGGAATTTGCCGGGTTCACGACCCCTGCCAATGTCGAATCCGAGGCCCGGCTGCTGCGCATCGAAGCCGAGGGGCGCGGGATCATGCCGGCGATTGCGTCTCCCCTCGCCGCCGCCAAGGCAGTTGCCAGCGCAGCGGCGCAGGCGGTGCGCAGCGGCTATGGCTGGAATGCAGAACAGCGCGAGGCCACGCAGCAGCTCCTGACGAGCCGTAACCGGATTACGGCAGTTCAGGGCTACGCGGGGACAGCCAAGACCACCACGGTCCTTGCAACCTTTGCCCGCGAGGCCGAAGCGCGCGGCCTTGCCGTCGTCGCGCTTGCGCCGACCGCGTCGGCAGCGATGGTTCTGGGTGAGGCTGTCGGGGCGCGCGGCGACACGGTCGCGCGGCATTTGCTGTCACCGGAGCGATCCGGCGACGGCAAGCCAGCGGCATGGATCGTGGACGAGGCTTCGATGTTGTCGGCGCGCGATACCGCGCGCCTGTTCGAGCAGGCCGAAAAGCAGAATGCCCGTGTTGTCCTTGTGGGGGATGTGAAGCAGCTTGGTTCGGTTGAAGCTGGCGCGGCCTTTGCGCAATTGCAGGGCGCGGGTATGGAGACCGCCAGGCTCAGCGAAATCCTGCGTCAGACAAATGCCACCGCCAAAGAGGCCGTCTTAGCATCTATCGAAGGAGACGCCCGCAAAGCTCTGTCTGCACTGGACAACGGGGGCGGCAAGATCGTCGAAAGTGCTGATCGCGGCGAGCGCTTTGCTGCCATCGCCGAGGAATATGCGAAGCTGGACAAGGCAAGCCGCGCCCGGACCCTTGTGATCGAGCCATCACGCGAAGGGCGCGATGCGCTGACCGCTGATATCCGCACGGCGCTTGCCAAGACCGGTGCCCTCACCGGCCCCGCTGTCACCATGCAGAGCCTCACAAGTAAGGGCCTGACCCGCGCCGAGGCGCGCAATCCGCAGAGCTACGAAAAGGGCGATGTCGTCCGTTTCACCCGCGACTTTGCCGACAAAGGCGTATCACGCGGCGAGGCTTACCGGGTCGAGCGCATCGATCCGGCCAAGGCGGCGATCACCCTCAAATCCGAAAGCGGGCGCGATGTGGACTGGCGCTTGCGGCAATGGGGTGCGGGCCACAGCCAGACCTTTGCTCCGCAGTCGCTGGAGCTTAAGGCCGGAGACAGCATCCGTTTCACCCGGAATGATCGTGATGCAAACCGTATCAATGGGTTGCAAGGTGAAGTTCTTGCCATTGATCAAGCGGCGCGCACCGCGATGGTTCAGGTCGCACGCGGCCAGACCCAGACCCTGAACCTTGATAGGGCGCGCGACCAGCACATTGCCCATGCCTATGTTGAAACCGCTTTCGCCGCTCAGGGGCGCACCGCCGACCATGTCATGATCCACGCCGACAGCCGGGCCACCTACCTGATCGACCAAAAGTCCTTCTATGTCGGGGTATCCCGCGCGCGGGAGAGCGTGGCAATCTTCACCAATGACCGGGCGAAGCTTGTTTCGGCCATCAGTGAGCGGGCCGGATTGGCGCAGACAGCCATGACCAGCTCGGCACTAACGGGGCCATCCGCATCCAAATCGCTTGGAGCCGGGATCGGGTAAGCAATCCATTGAGAACAATTGTAGTTCGGTCTATGTCCAAGGCAGGGAGCGATGCGGACACAATGTTCAATCCAAAGTGTTATTGATGAAGCTCATTCGATCCAAGATACGCGTTGCTGATCATGGTGAGGTGTTCACTCCCCCTTGGTTGGTCGAGAAAATGCTCGACCTAGTTAAGGGTGAAAGTGAGCGTATCGACGCGCGTTTTCTTGAGCCCGCATGTGGCAGCGGCAATTTCCTTGTGCCGATCCTGCAACGCAAATTGGCGGCTGTGGAATTGAAATTCGGCAAGTCTGACTTCGATAAGCGGCACTATGCGCTTTATGGCTTGATGTGCGCCTATGGGGTGGAGTTGCTTGAGGATAATGTCGCAGAATGCCGCGCCAAAATGCTGGACATTTTTGCGGGTTATCTGGGCTTGGATGAAGCAAGCGACCTTTATCGCGCCGCCAGCCACGTGCTCTCGCTCAACCTTGTGCATGGGGATGCGATGACAATGCGCGGGATTGACGGCAATCCGATCACCGTTGTGGAATGGGGCTATCTTGGGAAAGGCAAGTTTCAGCGCCGCGATTTCCGGCTTGATGTGCTGACCGGCATGGCCAGTTTCAGCGCCGAAGGTTCGCTGTTCGCCGGACTGGGAAAGCATGAGATTTTCACCCCGGCCAAAAGCTATCCGCCGATGACTGTGCCCGATCTTGCAGCGGCTTTTGATGGCTTGGGGGCCGCAGCATGATCGAACCGGCCAGCTTTGCCCTGCGCGGACGCAATCCCGATGTGCTGACTTGCATAGCCAATCTGTCGAACGACGAGGTTTTTACTCCGCCCGAATTTGCCAACCGGATGCTGGACACGCTGGGGCGGGCGTGGGCGGAGAGCCATGGCGGTGCGGATATTTGGGCGAACAGTTCGGTCAGGTTTTTAGACCCGTTCACAAAATCGGGCGTGTTCCTGCGCGAGATTGCAAAGCGCCTGATCGCGGGGCTTGAAGCGGAGATTCCCGACCTTCAAACACGCGTCGATCACATCCTTACGCAGCAAATTTTCGGCATCGGCATTACGCGGCTGACCAGCCTGTTGGCCCGCCGCAGCCTCTATTGTTCCAAGCACGCCACGGGCGAGTATTCCATCACCAGTTCGTTTGAGAATGATGATGGGAACATCTGGTTTCAGCACATCGATCATTCGTGGGTCGGCAGCAGCAAATGGACCAATGTTACCGACAAGCGTGGCAACACGGTCAAGAAGTTTGCCGAAGGAAAGGACGGCAAGTGTGAATTTTGCGGGGCACCGCGAGCTATCTTTGATCGCGGCCCAGAGCTGGAAAACCACGCTTACGCTTTCATCCATACCAATGACATTAAGGCTCGCATCGGCGAGCTGTTCGGAGCCGAAATGCAGTTTGACGTGATTATCGGGAACCCACCGTATCAGATGAAAGGTGGTGCGGGCGGAACCAGCGACTCTTCAATCTACCACCTGTTCGTTGAGCAGGCGCTGAAATTGGAGCCCCGCTACGTCAGCATGGTTATTCCTTCCCGCTGGATGGCTGGGGGACGTGGTATGGACGAATTCCGCAACGCGTTTCTTGGAGGTGGTCATCTGCGCGAGTTGGTAGACTTCCCATCATCAGGCGAAGTATTTCCGGGCGTCGAGATTAAAGCGGGCGTTTGCTACTTCCTCTGGGACAAGGGCCATGAAGGCGACTGCAATGTTACATCAGTACGAGGAGGAGAACCCCTTGGCCCAATTCCACGAAAGCTTGATGAATACGACATTTTTGTCCGTGATGGCCGCGCCATATCGATCCTGCACAAGGTTTTAGATCGAGGGGAAACGCCGATCAACTCCATCTTGTCCCGAGACACCGCTTTTGGCTTAGCGTCGAATTTCGATGGGTTTAGCCCAACGCGGCGCGCAGGCCATGTGCCGCTTTACTACATTCGAAAAATGAAGAGGGGCGTCGGGCATATTAAGCGCGATCTAGTGTCCAAAAGTGCTCATTTAATCGACAGTTGGAAGCTTCTCGTGCCGGAGGCTTACAACGGTGGTGATGGGCTGCCGCATCAGATTTTGGGGAAGCCCGTGATTGCGCCGCCACCGTCAGTCTGCACGCAGTCGTACCTTGTGTTCTCTGTCGAATCTGAGGAAGCAGCGAAGAGCATACAATCCTACTACATGACTCGTTTTTTTCGATTTATTGTCTCTCAGCGAAAGATAACCCAGCACGCGCTGAACTCGACGTATGCATGGGTTCCGATGCAGAGTTGGGACAAGAAATGGACCGACAAATTGCTGTATCAGAAATACGGCATTACGGCGGAAGAGCAGGCCTTCATCGAGACACAGGTTCGCCCGATGGACGGTGACCTCTTCGATGAATAGGTCAATTGATGAGATCCTTGCCCCCAAGCCCGAGACGCGGTTACGGATTTACGCTTGGACACCCAACGATGCGCCTGCTGCCTATGCGGGGTTGATAAAAGTTGGTCAGACGACGCGGGCTGACGTCAACGACCGGATTCGTCAGTCTCAGGGGCAGATGCAGCAGGCTTACACGCTGCACGTTGATGCTCTGGCCGAACGCGACGACGGCACCTTGTTTCGCGACAACGATGTGCGCCAGCGGCTGATCGACAAGAAGTTCGAGAATGTCGTTATCGGCGCATCGCGGGAATGGATGCGGTGTTCGCCCGACGATGTAAAAACCGCGATTGCCGAGCTGCAAAAGGGCCTGCGGCTATCCGGCACACATCACGAAGACTTTCCGCTACGCGACGAGCAGGCCGATGCCGTGGAAAAAACCATGGCCTATTTTAACTCAATCTGGACCGAGAACGCCAAGGCCGCGCCGCGCTTCCTTTGGAACGCCAAGATGCGCTTTGGCAAAACCTTCACCAGCTATCAGCTCGCCAAGCAGATGGGCGCAATGCGGGTGCTGGTCGTCACCTTCAAGCCAGCTGTCGAGGATGCTTGGCAATCTGACCTGGAGAGCCATATCGATTTTGATGGATGGCAGTATCGTTCGCAGAATGCCGGAAACGGATCGGTCGAATATGATGTCGACCGGCCGCTGGTGTATTTCGGGTCATTCCAAGACCTTCTAGGCCGCGATGCCTTGTGCAACATCAAGCTCAAGAACGAGTGGATTCACTCGGTAAACTGGGACTTGGTGATTTTCGACGAATATCATTTCGGGGCGTGGCGCGACAGCGCCAAAGAG
>Ga0156326_147_pt1 | contig 73175 bp, 65 predicted proteins | sample RifCSPlowO2_12_FD_107974 | JGI IMG/M metagenome (GOLD analysis project Ga0156326, IMG submission 107974) | Sphingomonadales bacterium RIFCSPLOWO2_12_FULL_63_15 | reverse complement strand
CTCGCCCGGACGGATGCCATAGATATGCGCCATGCTCCAGGCGATCGCCACCGCATGACCGCCATTTTGCCGCACCACGCCCTTGGGCGTGCCGGTCGTGCCCGACGTATAGAGAATATAGAGCGGATGGGTCGCCTCCACGGGCACGCAATCGACCGGCTCCGCCTCCGCCACCGTGTCCGCCCAGTCGAGGTCGCGCCCCTCCTGCATCGGCGCGATCGCCTGCGGCCGTTGCAGCAGGATGACGCGCTCGATCCGGTGGGTCGCCATCTGCAGCGCCTTGTCCACCAGGGGCTTGTACGGGATGACCTTGCTGCCCTCGATCCCGCAGGATGCCGTCATCAGCAGGGCGGGCGTCGCATCGTCGATCCGCTTGGCGAGTTCGGGCGCGGCGAACCCGCCGAACACCACCGAATGGATCGCGCCGATCCGCGCGCAGGCCAGCATCGCGATCACCGCCTGCGGCACCATCGGCATATAGAGGATGACCCGGTCGTCCTTGCCGACGCCTTGGCCGGCGATCATGCCCGCCGTGCGCGCCACTTCGTCCTGCAACTCAGCAAAGGTGAAGGTCAGGCGCGTATCCGTCACCGGGCTTTCGTAGATCAGCGCCAGATCGTCGCCGCGCCCGGCCGCGACATGGCGGTCGACGGCATTATGGCATGTGTTCATCAGGCCGCCAACAAACCAGCCTTCGCCCTCGGTCCAGGCGCGCACCGGCGGCACCTGCCACTCGATCGCCTGCGCCGCGTCCAGCCAATAGGCTTCGCGATCGTCCTGACTGCGCATCTGAGCGTCCAGATAGGCCTGCGCCATGATTTCCTCTCCCATGTTGGAAATAATCCTGCCGCAAATCCGTAGGAAAGGCCATTCGACGTTAGTCGGGCGTGGCCTGCGCGACATAAAATAAGGGCGGCCTCCTATTGGTGGCCGCCCCTGATTCCATTGTACGGGTCGCTGTACTAGTCGTCGATATTGCGCTTGAACGTCTCCGGCAGGAACAGCAGGCCGATGACCACGGTGGCGGCTGCAACGACCACCGGATACCATAGGCCGTAATAGATGTTCCCGGTCGCCGCGACCATCGCGAAGGCCGTCGTCGGCAGGAAGCCGCCGAACCAACCATTGCCGATATGATAGGGCAGCGACATCGACGTGTAGCGGATGCGGCTGGGGAAAAGCTCCACCAGCATCGCGGCGATCGGCCCATAGACCATCGTCACCAGCATCGCGAGCGCCCACAGGATCGCCACAACCGCGACCTTGTTGATCTTCGCGGTGTCCGCCTTGGCCGGATAGCCCGCATCGACCAGCCCCGCCTGCAACTGCGCCTGATAGGCCGCGATCGCCGCTTTCTTGTCCGGTCCCGCCAGTGTGGCGGCATCGGGCGCGGTCAGGCTGACGCTGCCGATCCTGACCACCGCAGGCGTGCCTGCTGCGGCTTCGACATTGTCATAGCTGACCCCGGTCTTGGCCATATAGGTCTTGGCGACGTCGCAGCTCGACGTGTCGAACTTGTTCTTGCCGACCGGATCGAACTGGAACGAACATTCGGGCTTATAGGCGACGATCGTCACCGGAGCCGACGCCTGCGCCGCCGCCAGCGCCGGGTTGGCCGCATTGGTCAACGCCCCGAACAGCGGGAAGTAGGTCATTGCTGCCAGCGCACAACCGCCAAGAATGATCGGCTTGCGGCCGATCTTGTCGGACAGCCAGCCGAAGAAGACGAAGAAGGGCGTAGCCAGCGCCAGCGCGATGGCGATCAGGATATTGGCCGTCGCGCCATCCACCCGCAGCGTCTTTTCCAGGAAGAACAGCGCATAGAATTGCCCGGCATACCAGACCACCGCCTGACCCATGACCGCACCCAACAGCGCGATGATGACCCAGCGCAGATTGCCCCATTTGCCGAACGCTTCGGTCAGCGGTGCCTTCGACGTGGTGCCTTCGTCCTTCATCTTCTGGAAGACGGGGCTTTCGTTCAACTGCAGGCGGATCCACATCGACACGCCGAGCAGGAAGATCGAGATCAGGAAGGGCAGGCGCCAGCCCCAGGCGGCGAAGGCTTCCTCGCCCAGCGCGAAGCGGAAGCCAATGACCACCAGCAGCGCCGCGAACAGCCCGAAGGTCGCTGTGGTCTGGATCCAGCTGGTATAGAGGCCGCGTTTGCCCTCCGGCGCATGTTCGGCGACATAGGTTGCCGCCCCGCCATATTCGCCACCCAGCGCCAGGCCTTGCGCCAGACGCAGGACCAGCAGGATGACCGGCGCCGCGACGCCGATGCTGGCATAATTGGGCAGGATGCCGACCGCGAAGGTCGACAGGCCCATAATGCCCATGGTGACCAGAAACGTATTCTTGCGCCCGACCATGTCGCCGATCCGCCCGAACACGATCGCGCCGAACGGTCGCACCGCAAAACCGGCGGCAAAGGCGGCAAGGGCAAAGATGAACCCCGTCGTCTCGTTCACGCCGGAGAAGAATTGCGCCGAAATATAGGTCGCCAGCAGGCCGTAAAGATAGAAATCATACCATTCGAACACCGTGCCCAACGAGGATGCGGCGATGACGAGTTTTTCATTCTGCGTCGCCCCATGATGTTTCGGCAGGCCGTCGTCATAAGTCGTTGCCATATGCCCTCTCCCTTAAAAAGTATATTTCGCGGCCATCTCGACACGGTCCATCTGGCCCTTCAGGCCACTGACGACTTCCCGCTGAGCATGGCGATATTCGATCCCGAAATCCAGATTCTTGACTGGCGACCAGAACAGGTTGCCAGCGAAGCTGTAGGCCGCTTTGTTGGCCAGATCCGGCAGCAGGATGCCGCCGGGATAGTTGGCATGCTGATATCCGACCATGAAGGTCGACCGGATCGTCGGCGTCCAGCCGAGCTTGAGCGCCGCAAAGCCAGCGACATTGTCGACCACATGCAATTGGTTGCCGATGGCGCTGTCATAGATGGCGTCGGGCGCATAGCCGACGGTGAAGTAGCGACCCATGCCATGGCCATAGGTGGCCAGAAAGCGCAGGTCGTGCCGCCCTTCCGGCCCGAACGGAATCTTGCCGCCCGTCGTGATGCCCCAGCCCATCGCCGTGTCGCCGACACCATTGTTGCGCACCGACAATTGCCGCACCAGCCCCGCGACATGCAGCTCACCGATCGCACCCTTATAGGCGAGCTTGGCGACGAGATCGGGGATGCGATCCTGATCATTGTCGACGAGGGCAGGGGCGGTCGTCGTCTCCGTTTCGGTCTGCGGATTTTCCGCCGCCAGATAGAGGTCGAAGCCGCCGCCCAGCGGTTGCTTATACTGCACCATCATCTGCCGCACGAAGATCGCACCGTCCATCGGCCCCACGAAATCGGTGGTTTCGGGCAGATGGCCGGGGTTTTGGAAGGTCGTCCATTCCTGCCCGATCAGCCAGTTGCCGTAGCTGATGAAGCCGCGGCGGAAGGTCGGCGTATAGGGGTTGGTCGCCCGCTGCGCGCCCAGCGGCGCGGCCGCCAGCGCGAAGTCGAACTCGACCACGCTCTTAATCTCCTTGCCACCCAGCGGCGTGGAGGTGCTGAACGACAGCCGCGTCTGGCGCGCATGGCCGATGATGTCGCGGCTGCTTTGTCCGCCCACAGGAATCTGCTGCGGCAGGTAGAATTCCTTGCCCAGCGATCCGCCCGGCACCGCGCCATCGTCATAGCGCGTCGCGCTGCCCACAACCTTGACGAAACCGCCCAGCTTGAAGGTGGTGGCCCCGACCTTGAAGCCGTCGGACGCTGGCTTGGCTTCCAGCGCGGCCACCCGGCTATCGGCCTTCTGTGCGATCTGCGTCGATGTCTGTTGCTCGGCGCGCGCCTGCGTCAACTCGCTGCGCAATGCCGACACGGCGGCTTCCAGCTGGTTGAGCCGCGCTTCCAGCTCCGCCTCGCGCGCCGTCTGCGCCATGGCACCAGGGGCGTTGACGATAGCCACCGCCATCGCGCCCATCGCAATCCCACGCCTTAGATTTATGAATGCTCTATTCGTCATCATTCATCCTCTCCCCGCCGGTCGCCCCTTTCTGCGAAGGGGTGTGGCGATCCGGCCATGCTTGCATCATGCGGGTCGGGGCAGGGGGAGGATAAGGCGGACCATGGTCGCAAGTCCCTCCAACTTTGGTCGAGGATGCCGCATGGGCCTGGCTTCGTTACGCTAGTGCGAAAGAGTTTGGAGAGGCCAAAACCATGAGCGAATCCCTCTATCCCGTTCCCGCGTCCCTCGCCGCCGATGCGCGGGTCACTGCCGCTCACGCCGCCCGTATGCATGCGCAGGCGCTGGCCGATCCCGACGCCTTCTGGCGCGATCAGGCGCAGCGGCTCGACTGGATCACCCCCTTTACCAAGGTCGATGAAAGCAGCTTCAATGAGGCTGATTTCGGCATAAGCTGGTTCGCCGACGGCCAGCTCAACGTTGCCGCCAACTGCATCGACCGGCATCTAGCCGAACGCGGCGATCAACCCGCGATCATCTGGGAAGGCGATAATCCGAGCGAAAGCCGGGTCATCACCTATGCCCAACTGCAAGAGGAAGTCTGCCGCTTTGCCAATGTGCTCAAGGGACATGGGGTCCGTCGCGGCGACCGGGTGACGCTCTATCTGCCGATGATCCCCGAAGCCGCCTTCGCCATGCTGGCCTGCACCCGCATCGGTGCGGTCCACTCGATCGTCTTCGGCGGCTTCTCGCCCGACAGCCTCGCCAGCCGCATCCGCGACTGCGACTCCCGCCTGGTCATCACCGCCGACGAAGGGCTGCGCGGCGGCAAGGCCGTGCCGCTGAAGGCCAATGTCGATGCGGCGCTCGCCCATTGCACCTCGGTTGAAACCGTCATCGTCGTCCAGCGCACCGGCGCGGATGTGCCGATGGCAGAAGGGCGCGACCTCTTCTATGGTCCCGCCCGCGATGCCGCTTCGCCGGATTGCCCGGCCGAAGCGATGGGCGCGGAAGACCCGCTGTTCATCCTCTACACCTCCGGTTCGACCGGCACCCCCAAGGGCGTCCTCCACAGCACCGGCGGCTATCTGCTCTGGGCGGCGATGACCCATGCGCAGGTGTTCGATTACCGCCCCGGCGAAGTCTATTGGTGTACCGCCGACATCGGCTGGGTCACTGGCCACAGCTATGTCGTCTATGGCCCGCTCGCCAACGGCGCGACCACGCTGATGTTCGAAGGCGTGCCCAACTATCCCGACCATAGCCGCTTCTGGCAGGTCTGCGACAAATGGAACGTCGCGATCTTCTACACCGCGCCGACCGCGCTGCGCGCCCTGATGCGCGAAGGCGACGCCTTCGTGCAGGCGACCAGCCGCGCCTCGCTGCGTATCCTTGGCAGCGTGGGCGAACCGATCAACCCGGAAGCCTGGCAATGGTATCACCGCGTCGTCGGCGAAGGCCGCTGCCCTATCGTCGATACCTGGTGGCAGACCGAAACGGGCGGCATCCTCATCGCCCCGCTACCCGGCGCGACCGACCTCAAACCCGGCTCTGCGACCAAGCCGCTGTTCGGCGTCCATCCCTTGCTGGTCGATGCCGATGGCAAGGAACTGGACGGCGCGACCGAGGGCAATCTGTGCATCGCCAAAAGCTGGCCCGGCCAGATGCGCACCGTCTATGGCGACCATGAGCGCTTCTTCCAGACCTATTTCACCACCTATCCGGGCCGCTATTTCACCGGCGACGGTGCCCGCCGCGACGCCGATGGCTATTATTGGATCACCGGCCGGGTCGATGACGTCATCAACGTGTCCGGCCACCGCATGGGCACCGCCGAAGTCGAAAGCGCACTGGTCGCCCATGCCAAGGTCGCCGAAGCCGCGGTCGTGGGCATGCCGCACCCGATCAAGGGGCAGGGCATCTACGCCTATGTGACGCTCAACGCGCATGAGGAGCCGTCCGAAGAGTTGCGCAAGCAGCTCGTCGCCTGGGTCCGCGCCGAAATCGGCCCGATCGCCACGCCCGACATCATCCAGTTCGCGCCCGGCCTGCCCAAGACCCGATCAGGCAAGATCATGCGCCGCATCCTGCGCAAGATCGCCGAGGGCGAGACCGATGCGCTGGGTGACATTTCCACACTCGCCGACCCGTCGGTGGTCGAAACACTGATAGCCGACAGCCAGATGGCAGCGGCCTGAGACGCTTGTTGGGCTAGGGGATAGCCCCTATTTGCATCGCTGCCCAACAAGGGGCAGGATGGCGTCGGAGAGGGAAGGACGAGCCAACGGCGACAGGCACTATCTTGGTAGCGGACGATCATCCGCTTTTCCGTCAGGCCTTGGTCATGGCGGCCTCCAACGTCGCGCCCGACGCGCGCATTGTGGAGGCGGCGACGCTGGACCGCGCGGTGGAAACCGCCACCGCCGCCAGCGACTTGCTGCTCATCCTGCTCGACCTCAAAATGCCGGGATCGGTCGGCTTTTCCGGCGTAGCCCTGCTGCATGCTGAACGCCCCTCCGTCCCCATCCTCGTTATATCCAGCGCCGACGCGCAGATCGCCGCGGCCGAGGCGCGCCGCTATGGCGCGGTCGGCTTCATCGGCAAGGATCAGGATCTTAGCGTCATCGAAGACGCCATCGCCGCAGCCTTGGCAGGCGAAGCGCCCGCCGTCACGCCGTTGATGCCGGACGAGGTGGATGAGATGGCGGGCAAAGTGGCCTCGCTGACGCCCACGCAATTGCGCGTCCTGCTCGGCGTACTCGACGGCCAGCTCAACAAGCAAATCGCCTGGGACTTGGGGGTCGCTGAATCGACCATCAAGTCGCACATGACCACGGTCCTCGCCAAACTCGGCGTCCAGAACCGCACTCAGGCCGCACTGGCCGCCCGCGCGCTGGGATTAGGAAACCACTGACCCGCCAGCGCGGCGTCGCGCGACCTCTACAATCCACTGTTCCAGCACCGCCGCCGCCAGAGGCTTGGCGAGCAGGGGAATATCCCGCTCGACCAGGCGCGCCAGCATCGCTTCGCTCCGTTCGGCAGTCACCAGCGCCACCGCCAGCCCCGGCGACCGATCGCGCAGCGCATCGATCAGGTCGATGCCGTCGCGCGCCGTGCCGAGCGCAAAATCAACCAAGGCGCCATCAAATGGCCCGCTGGCCGTCAATGCCTCGCTTTCCGTCGCCGCCACCACGCACTCATGCCCCATGCTCTCCAAAGCGGCCTGCATCGCCGCGCGATTGGCCGGATCATCGTCCACGACCAGCAGGCGCAGGCCTGTCGTCGGCGCAAGCACCGCCGCCGCTACGGGTGCCGCCGCTACCGGCGACGCTTCCGCCAGCGGCAGGCTGATCGCAAAGCAACTCCCCTTGCCGGGCCAGGATCGTACCGCCACCGTCCCGCCGATCAAAGCGGCCGATCGCTCCACGATCGCCAGCCCCAGCCCGATGCCGCTCTCGCTCCCCTGGCCCAGCCGCTCGAACTCGCGAAAGATCAGCGCCAGCTTGTCGGGCGCAATGCCGATCCCGCTATCCCATATCTCGATGCGCACCGCCGCACCGCGCTGTCGCACCGCGACGAGGATGCGGCCCTGGTCGGTATAGCGGATGGCGTTGGACAGGAAATTCTGGACGATCGACCGCAACAGGCTCTGATCCGTCTCGACCCAGCCATCCCCCGGACCAACCCTTAGCACCAAGCTCTTTTCCGCCGCCAGCGGCTGAAAACTCTCGGCGAGATCAACCAGCATCGGCCGCACGGCAAAGCGGGTCGGTTGCGGTTTCACCCCGCCCGCGTCCAGTTTGGATATGTCGAGCAAGGCGCGCAACAGGTCGTTCGCCCCCTCGATTGAGCGATCAAGCCGCGCCAAGATCGCTTGCTCCGGTTCCCCCAGCCGCCGCCGCAAGGCTGACGAAAACAGCATCGCGGCATGCAGCGGCTGCAACAGGTCATGGCTCGCTGCCGCGAGGAAGCGGGTCTTGTCAGCCATCGCCGCCGCCAGCTTCACATTGACGTCGCTCAACTCTGCCGTCCGCGCCGCCACCGCATGCTCCAGGTCGCGCCGCGCCGTCTCGGTCGCCGCCCGCGCCTTCGCTTCGACCGTGATGTCGGTGAAGGACATGACATAGCCGCCATCGGGCATAGGGCCGCCCACCGTCTTGATCCAGCGACCATCGGCGCGATGCCGCTCGAACGCATGCTGGCGACGGCTGCGCATATGCGCCAGCCGCCGGGCGACATGGTCCTCCACTTCGCCGGGACCGCAATCACCGCGCTCGGCATTGAAACGAATGAGGTCGGCCACCGGAACGCCGCCCCGGATCAGGCCGGGAGGATAGTCGAACAGGTCGAGATAGCGGCTGTTCCACGCCACCAGCCGCAGGTCGCGATCGACCACGCTGACGCCCACGTCGATATTTTCCAGCGTCGCCGCCAGCAGACCTTGCGAAAAATGCAGCGATTGCCCCGATGCGTCGAGCACTTGCGCAATCTGCGCAAAACCCATGCCCTGGCCGGAAATGGCCGATGCCATAATCGCCCGTGCCGACGACGCCCCGACCACACTGCCGATCAACCGCTCGGCCGCCCGCGCGCTGGCCCGGTCGATCGGCGCGTCACTGCCTTCGGTCGCGCCGAACGCTTCGATCATCGCTTCCGCGCCGACGAAGCGAGTCACAAGATCGCCCAGCGCTTCCATCGTCGATACCGGCGCGATGCCGCGTTGTCGGACCAACCGTACCGTCCCGACGCTCCGCACCGACACCAGCAAGAACGCCAGCAAATTGCCCCCGAGGCTGATGAGCGTCCCTGCCGTCACCGCGCTGATGCCGCGCCAGGCGGGCGGAGTGATCGTCTCGCTGCCGATCGCGGGCAGGAATAGAATGACGAACCACAGCGCAAAGCCGGTCAGCAGCCCCGCCTTGCCCGCCAGCGGATCATTATGCGGCCGATAGACGGCGCAGATCAGCGCGGGCGCACATTGGGCGATCGCGACGAAGGCGACCAGGCCGACCGAGGCCAATTGCGTGGTGGACGGCAGCGCCAGCGCATACAGCACCGCCGCGCCGATCAATGCGATGATCGCACCGCGCCGTATCCACAACAACCGCTCGCCCAAATGGGAATCTTCGGTCGATCGCCGCAACAGCACCGGCGCGAACAGATCGTTGGAGATCATGCTCGAAATTGCGACAATTTCGGTGACGACCATCGCCAGCGCTGCTGACACGCCACCCAGAAAGACGAGCAAGGCAAGGCCGCGATAACCGAAATCCTGCGGCAGGCTCAGCACGAACAGGTCAGGCGTCGCCCCTTGGCCGAGCAGCGCCACGCCCGCGGCCGCAATGGGCAGCACCGCCAGTACCGTCACCAGCAGATAGGCGACGAAGCCCCACCGCGCCGTCAATATGTCGTCGGGCGTGCGTGACTCGGTGACGCTGATGAAGAAATGCCGCGGCAGGCAGATGATCGTCAGCACCGACAACAAAGTGGTGACGGCGAAATTCACGTCCAGCCGGGCGGGCGCAAATCCGCTGCGAAAGGTTGCCATGCCATCGGCGATCCGATCGACAGGGGCGGTCCACAACAGCCAGACCGCCAGCCCCGCAACCAACAGCAACGCGACCAGCTTGAACAGCGATTCGAACGCGACGGCGAACAATATCGCCTCATTCTGCCCCGCCACCTGATAGCGCCGCGCACCAAAGGCGATGGCGAACAGCGCCAGGGCCGCCGCCGCCACGGCCAGCGGCGCGGTCGGTTGGGTGATCCCCGATACCAGCGCGAAACTCAGCGACACCGACCGCAATTGCAGCGCGATATAGGGAATGGTCCCGAACAGCAGGATCAGCGTCACCAGCGCCGCCACCGTGCGGCTCTTGCCAAAGCGCGATCCGATGAAGTCGGAAATGGACGTAGCGCCATCCTCCTGCACCTCGGCGTTCAGTCGGCGCAGGAACGGCCCGCCCGCGATCATCAGCAGGATCGGTCCCAGATAGATGGGCAGATAGCTCCAGCCCCCGGTCGCCGCCGTGCCCACAGCACCGAAATAGGTCCAGCTGGTGCAATAGACCCCCAGCGCCAGCGTGTAGGCATGGATGCGCCATCGCGATTGGCGCAGCCGATGGCGATGCACATGCGCGAACGCCGTCCCCCCGAACAGCAGGGCGACATAGGCGAGGGCGATGAGCAATTGAGCAGATATGGCGATGCTCCCCCGGTCCACGACATTCAGGTCACCGGCATAGGCGTCTGCGCGCAAACGCGCCAGTTGGCTGCGATCTTGCGGTTAACGAAAAAATAAAGGGAAACTGCGATGAGGGGGCAGGAACCGGAGACCGGCCATTTGGGCGCTTTGAGGACATTGCTGGAAAAGCGCAAAGCGCTCTCTTCGGAACAGGATGCCGATGTGCGGCGGAGCCTGGTCGAAACCCTCTATGCGTCGCCCGCATCGCTGACCATCGGCGCAGCGACCGGCACGGCCGTCGGCCTCGTCATCAGCAGCATATCCGATGGCCTCGCCATCCATGCCGTCGTCGCCACCCTATGCATCGTCGCGGCGCTGCGTGTTTTTTCCGCCATCTTCTTTCATCGCCAGTTGGTGCGCGGCACCGCCGTCGCATCGCGCAACTGGGAACTCGCCTATGAATTGGGCGCCTGGGCCTATTCCGGGCTGCTTGGCCTCATGGGATTCGTCACCTTGATCGGATCGGCCAATCCGATCACCCATATGCTCAGCGTGTCGATGGCGACCGGCTATGCCGGCGGCATTTCGGGTCGCAACGCCGGGCGGGTGCAGATCGCCATCGGTCAGGTCTGCCTCGCATTGCTGCCAACCGCGCTCGGCCTGTGGCTGGAGGGTTCGACCGGCTACCGCGTTCTGTCCATCGCGATGGTCGCGATGATATTGGGCCTCGCTGAAATCAGTTCGACAACGCACCGAATCGTCGTCCAGGCACTGATCGGCAAGCGCGACAAGTCGCTACTGGCCGAGAAATTCGAGCGACTGGCGCGCTACGACAATCTGACCGGCCTTGAAAACCGCATGGCGATGCAGATGCGCCTGCGCGAAATTTTCGAAACCACCGAAAAGCACGCCGATGCCGTCGCCATCCTGTGGATGGATGTCGACCGGTTCAAGGAGATCAACGATTCGCTCGGCCATATGGTCGGCGACCGGCTGTTGCGCGCCGTCGCGGAGCGTTTGGCCGACGTGGTGCAGGGGCGGGGGCGGATCGCCCGTTTCGGCGGCGACGAATTCGTCATCATCTGTCCCGATATCGACCGCGTGACCGCAGCGGCGATCGCGCAAGAAATCATCGCCTATTTCGCCCATGGCTTCGACCTGTCCGACCATCATCTCCAGGTCACGGCCTCGATCGGCTATGCCGTCGCGCCCCAGGATGGCCGCGACATGGACGAACTGATGCAACATGCCGACCTCGCGCTCTACGAAGCCAAAGGAGCGGGGCGGAACCGCGCATCCAGCTTCAACTGGTCGCTCAAGGAACGGTTCAACCGAATCCATGAGATCGAGACCGGCTTGCGCCGCGCGCTGGATGGCGACGAACTCAAGCTGATGTTCCAGCCGATCGTGGCGCTGAATGGCGGCGATATCGACGCTTGCGAAGCGCTCATCCGCTGGAACCATCCCGTGCTGGGGGCCATCCCCCCGTCCGAATTCATCCCGATCGCCGAAAGCATGGGCCTGATCGAAGCCTTGACCGGCTGGGTGCTGCGTCAGGCCTGCATCGCCGCGGCGGCCTGGCCCGGCGACGTGCGCGTGGCCATCAACATTTCGCCGGCCTCGCTCAAATCGCACGACCTGCCCGGCAATGTCATCGCCGCCCTGCTGGAAACCGGCTTGCCCGCCCGTCGGCTCGAACTGGAAGTCACCGAATCCATCTTCCTCGACGATAGCGGCCAGACCAGCACGATCCTGCGCGAACTCCAGCGTATCGGCCTGCGCCTGGCGCTTGACGATTTCGGCACCGGCTATTCGTCGCTCTCTTATCTTCGCTCCTACCGGTTCGACACGCTCAAGATCGACCAAAGCTTCATGGCCGGGACCAGCGCCAACGCCGAAGATCGCGCCATCGTCCGCGCGATCGGCAATCTCGCGCGCGACCTGTCGATGGACACGGTCGCCGAAGGGATCGAGACGCATGACCAACTCGCCCACGCGCGCGAGGCTGGCTTCACCAATGTCCAAGGCTATTTGTTCAGCCGCCCGGTCACCCATGAACGCATCGTCGAACTGATCGAGGCGGGGCCGCTCCATGGCGAGGAACGACCCGACCCGGCCATCCGCCGCCGCCGCCTCGCCTGAACCGACGCCGCTTAGCGCAGACGGGTCTGTGCCGCCGCCAATCGCCGCATCATCCGCAGGTCACGGTCCGACAGGGCAAGGGCCGTGTCGGTCCAGGTCGTCACGATATCGGTCAGTTCGTCCAGCGTCATCGGATTGACCCGCCGCCCGGCGCGGTTGATGCCGACATAGCCGGCATGGTGCGCCCGGTGATCCTTGATCCAGGCGATGGTCGCAGCTTCGCCTTCGCCTTCTTCGACGACCTGGGTGACGATGCCCATGTCGAACATTTCCTCGGCGCTATAGACGCGCCCATCGGTAATCATCTGGCGCGCCAGCACCGGGCCGACCCGGCGCGACAGGATGGAATAGGCGCCCATGCCGGGGAACAGGCCGAACAACACTTCGGGCAGGCCAAAGCGGGCCTGCCGCTCGGCAATGATGACGTCGAAGCACATCAGCGCTTCGAGGCCACCGCCCAGCGCATCCCCCTGCGCCAGCCCGATATTGATGATATTCATGTCATTGCAGTGCCAGATGCGATCGACGATCTCGCAACAGGCGATGCCATAGCGCAGCAGCGTCTCGCGGTCGCGGCGCTGGATGCATTCGGCGAACATCTCCAGATCGCCACCCAGGTTGAACACGCCCGGAAAGCGCGACCCCAACACCATGAATTTCAGCATCCCGCCCTTGTCTTCGAACAGGCGGCGGCTCTCGCGTTGCCAGGACATCGTATCGCGAATCAGGGACAGGTTGGAATTGGGCCGTTCGAGCGGCGTCATGAACGCCCACAAAGTCCCCAGTTCCGCGTCCCACCGCACGTCGATCTGCCCCAGGTCGAACAGGGTGGAGCGCGCAATATCCTCCACAAGCGCCCGTTCCGCAGCGTCTTCGGTAACCATATTCCTCTCGGCGGCCATCGGTTTCGCCCCTGTTTCGCTCGCGGAATTAAATTGTCCTGAATCAATCATGTGCGCCCCCGATTTTTCGTTGGGTCTCAACAAAACAGGCCGGTAAGCCGGATGCAATCCGCGGGACGTCCGACCGAGCCTGTTAACCATCTTTATACGCAACTGTTGCACCCCGGTCGCCCAAAAATAAGGCTATGCACGCGGATAGTTGCGATATTGCAACAAAGTGCCCTGTCGGACGATCGTAAAGATGGGTCACAAGCATCTTGTTAATCTTTGCCGATTATCTCAGCTCTCATGCGTCGAGAGCGATCCGATCCCCAAATGGCCACCCTGGCTTTGCACGACCAGACGGGCGCGCATTGGCCCTTGCGCCTTTCGACCGACTGCCTGCGTTTCATCGGTCCCTATCGCCGGGTCGAAGGCTTCAATATCGACGCGCTTGCGCTGTTCGACGGCGTCCGCAAGGCGGGTTGAACGCCTGCACGTTCGCTCCTAGAGCGCGCAGATGACCCAGCCCCGCTTCTCCTTTTCCATCGCCGCCACCGACGGCAAGGCCCGTACCGGCGCAATCAGTATGCGCCGGGGCGAGATCCGCACGCCTGCCTTCATGCCGGTCGGCACCGCCGCCACCGTGAAGGCGATGCGCCCGGCCGAAGTGCGCGCCGCGGGTGCCGACATCATCCTGGGCAATACCTATCATCTCATGCTGCGCCCCGGTGCAGAGCGTATGGCGCGTCTTGGCGGGCTGCATGGGTTCATGGGCTGGGACCGGCCGATCCTGACCGACAGCGGCGGCTATCAGGTGATGAGCCTGTCGGCATTGACCAAGATGAGCGAGCAGGGCGTCGCTTTCTCCAGCCATATCGACGGGTCCAAGCATATGCTGACGCCGGAGCGATCGATGGAGATCCAGCGCCTGCTCGACAGCGATATCGTCATGGCCTTTGACGAATGTACCAAAAATGGCTGCACCCATGAGGAGGCGACCAAGTCCATGGAGCGTTCGATGCGCTGGGCCAAACGCTCGCGCGACGGTTTCGATGCTGGCGGCGACCATGCCGACCGCGCGGCGCTGTTCGGTATCCAGCAGGGATCGCTCGATGAAGGGCTGCGGCGGGAATCGGCGCAGCAGCTGATCGACATCGGCTTCGATGGCTATGCCGTGGGGGGGCTTGCCGTGGGGGAGGGGCAGCAGGCGATGTTCGCCACGCTCGACTTCGCGCCTGACATGCTGCCCGCCGACAAGCCCCGTTATCTGATGGGTGTGGGCAAGCCCGACGACATCGTCGGCGCGGTGGAGCGCGGCATCGACATGTTCGATTGCGTGCTACCGACCCGGTCGGGCCGCAATGGCCAGGCCTTTACCTGGGCCGGGCCGCTCAACATCCGCAATGCCCGCTTCGCCGAGGATCAGGGGCCGCTCGATCCGCGCTGCGCCTGCCCGGTCTGCACCACCTGGAGCCGCGCTTATCTCCATCATCTCGTCAAGGCTGGCGAAATGCTGGGCGCGATGCTGATGACCCAGCATAACATCCATTTCTACCAGGCGTTGATGCAGGGGATGCGCGATGCGATCGCGGCCGGGCAGTTCGCCGCCTTCGCCGCCGACTTCCGCCGCGACTATAAGCGGGTGACTTCTAAGGAATGATGGTGATCGCGATGGCGTAGCTGCCCGCCTCGCCATCATGGTCCAGCGCAGAGCGCAACTGGCGCGACAGGCCAGTGAGCACCCGGCCATAGCGTTCGGAGAGGTGAACCGTCATGTCTTCCGACGCCCGCAGGCCCGACGACACGACACTCAGCAGCGCCCGATTGGCTTGCTCCGGCAACACATGCGCGGAAATCCGCATCGTCCCTTGCGGATCGAGCATCATCGCCAGTTCCACCAATTCGGTCAGCAGGAAGGCGATCGGCACGGCCACATCCTGGCTGATATGCAGATTGTCGCTGTCGATCTGAATGGCAAAGCGTCGCGCTGCGGCAGGCGCCGTGCCGCGCAGGCTGGCCGACAATTCGCTGATCAACGGACGAATGCCGACCCCGCGATTTTCCTCCAGCTCGGCAAAATGATTGCGATGCACCACGGACAGGGCATCGACGCGCCGCTGGATCGAGGCATAGGCTTCGACCGCTTCGGGTTCATGCGCCGACCGGGCGTGAAGGTTGATGAGGCTGGCGATGATCTGAAGGTTATTCTTGACCCGATGATGGACTTCGCGCGTCAGCTTGCGCTGCGTTTCCAGCCCCTCGGCCATCTCGGCCTCATGGGTCGCCACATCCTCGCTGATTTCGCGGAACGTCTCACCCAGCGCGACGATCTCCTGTGCTGGCGTTCGCATCCGCTGCAACGGCTCCAGCACTTCGCCGGGCTGATAGGCGGCCACAGCGCGCCGCAAGATCACCAGCGGCCGGATCAGCACGCGATTGACCACGAACCAGCCGATCGCAGCCGCCGCGAACCACATGACCAATGGCAGGAACAACGACAACATGCGGGCGATCGTGGCGGGTGGCTCTCGCACCGTCATCGTCAATTCCACGTCATAGGGGTCCAGCCGCGCCGACAGGCTGCTTCTTTTGCCGCCCGGCGGATCCTTGCGGACATGGCTGATCGCCAGTCGGCGATCGCCCTGCCGCAACGTCAATTTGCGGTTCTGCAGCGCCGTAGCCGGATCGGCCACGCTTTCGAGATGTTTCCGCGAATAATAGATCAACGCGATGATGCGTTTGTCCGCGCTGGGCACGCGGCTTACAAGATAGGGGGAATCGGCTAGCAATTCGGTCGCGGGACCATCGAAACGCGCTGTCGGCGTCATCGACGCGGGCTCGCGTTCGCTGGAGTTGCACAGGCGACGGCCCGCACTGTCATAGATATAGTAGCGGCCGCCCTCGGCGTCATTGGCGGCCAGAAACAGCGAAAGCCGGTTGCAAATTGCGCGGTCTGCGCTGTTGGACGCGAGACTATCGACCGTGAGCTGCAGCGCGGTGCGATCGGATTGCAGGTCGGCGGTCAGCTTGCGCGCGCTCTGCGTTACCGCGATACGCAGCAAAGCCTCTTTTTCCAGATCAGCGGTGCGGATCGCCTGCAGCGAGGCGATCAGCGCGATCAGCCCCAATGGCAATAGGGCCAGCGTCAGGATGAGGAACATCTTGACGCCGGTTGAACGGAAAAGTCGAAAAATGGGTTCCGTCAGCGATCGGGCTGCCGGAGGAAGGCTGCCCCGGATCATCTGCTACTCAGTCCAGTTTGCTTAACAGGTCCAGCATCTCGGCGGGAATATCCTCATCGACGGCGCGCTGATATACATTGCGCAGGACTTGCGACACATGGCCATCATCCATGGGGGGCGCGGCTCGGCCCTTGCGAGGGGAAGCGGCTATCTTTGCGCTTTCCTTCCCATCCGCTGCAGTCGAACTATGTTCCGTGGTAGAAGAAACCAAAATCTGCCCCTCTGAAGCAATCTCTGTCACGCCAGCCAGTCCGTATTTGCGGGAATCTTGCGGCGCGTCAATTCGTCGTTCCGCATTAAAGCCACGATAATCGCACCCTTGCCGAAAAAACCATGTGACTGCGAAACAAATTCCCCCTTCGTTGGTTCCGGCCAAGCGAGCGTTTTTTTAGCGCTGCCGGTTTCGGGGGGCATCGAAGGGTGGGGGGTTGCCATATGGGCATCGACATTCCATCCTTTCGCATATCCTTCCCCGCGTCGGATACAACAGGCCCGCACATGGGCAGGGAGACGAATTGACGATGTCGCTTGGACAGCAACTACACCCCCATCTTCCGTTTCTGCGTCGCTATGCGCGCGCACTGACCGGCAGCCAGACGCATGGCGACGCCTATGTTCGCGCCGCGCTCGAAGCGATCGTTGCCGCGCCGGAGGAGTTTCCGTCTGACGTCGATCCGCGTCTTGGTCTCTACCGCACCTTTCATGCCATCTGGTCGTCGTCCCATCTGGAAGACGTGCCGCTGACCGTCGATGGCGATCGGGAAGCCATTGCCCAGGCGCGCCTCGCCCGCCTGACGCCCCTGCCGCGCCAGGCCTTGCTGCTAACCGCGCTGGAAGGCTTCACGGTCGATGATGTCGCCTATCTGATCGATATGGATAGCGATGATGTCGAAGGTTTGGTCGAAGAAGCGTTGAGCGAGATCGAGGCGCAGACCCGTGCCAAGGTGCTGATCATCGAAGACGAGCCGATCATCGCGATGGACATCGAAACCATCGTCCGTGACCTGGGTCATGACGTCACCGCCATCGCCGTGACCGCCGAAGACGCAGTGCGCGAAGCGCTTGCTGATCGTCCGGGGCTGGTGCTTGCCGACATTCAGTTGGCCGACGACAGCAGCGGCATCGATGCGGTCAAGGACATCCTTGCCGAGTTCGCGGTGCCCGTGATTTTCATCACCGCCTTCCCCGAACGATTGCTGACGGGGGAACGGCCAGAGCCGACCTTCCTCATCACCAAGCCGTTCCAGCGCTCGACCGTGAAGGCCGCCATTTCGCAGGCGTTGTTCTTCGATCAAGCGACCGCGCCGGTCTGATCGTTACGCTTATATCCATGTCGTTTGGAACTCCCCGCCGGTCGTTGCGTTAGTCATGCGTAACGATCGGGGAGAGAATTTATGACAGACAAAGAAGAGCATATCACGACGAACGAAGCGCGGGGCGGTTCGAAGGAACATGTTGTGCGTTATGTTCTCGGCATTTCGCTGGGGCTAGTGGTCATCGGTATGCTGGTGGTGCTTTGGCTCTGACCAATGCTTCTCAGGCCTTATGGCCTTTGGCAAAATTCTGATTAGGGTATAGGCGCATTTATGGCTTTGACGACGTCGGTTCCTGCGGCTAGGGCGACAGCCAATATGGGGGTTGTTTCCATGGATGAGGACGTAGAGCCGATCGAGGAGCGCGCTGCGCTTTCGGATTCGGATTTCAAGCGTGAACTGGCCGCGGTCATCCCGCATCTCCGTGCTTTTGGCCGTTCCTTGTCGGGCAACCGTGATGTCGCGGATGATCTCGTGCAGGAAACCCTGCTCAAGGCATGGGCGGCACGCGCCCGGTTTCAGGCCGGCACGAACATGCGCGCCTGGACCTTCATCATCCTGCGCAACCATTATCTCTCGCAGATGCGCCGTTCGCGCTTTCGCGGCGAATGGGACGACCTGACGGCCGACCGCATCCTTGCGGCACCGGCCAGCCAGGACAAGCATGTCGAACTCAGCGATATGCAACGCGCCCTGCTGCAATTGCCCCAACCGCAGCGCGAAGCGCTGATCCTGGTGGGCGCAGGTGGCTTTGCTTATGAAGAAGCCGCCGAGATTTGCGGCGTTGCCGTCGGCACGATCAAGAGCCGCGTTGCCCGTGGGCGCGCTGCGCTGGAACTGCTCATGGAAAGCGGCGATCTCCCCTCGCGCCGCAGCCAGGAAACGACCGATACCGCCGTGCTCGATGAGATCATGGAGGATGTCGATCGTCTCAGCCGGGGGCGGGGTGGTCAGTCCGTAGAGGACTGATCTGGAACGATAGCATGGTGCCACCCGTTGTCCTTTTACCAAAGGAGATGAGTGTGCGTATCGACCCCAACCAGCCTGTAAAGCCCTTCGTGGAGGACGCGGACAAGCGTCCACGCACGGGCGGGGTCATATTCGCACTGGTGGCGATTGCCCTCATGCTGGCCATTGGTTTCTTCTACCTCACCGAACATCGCCGCAACGACAGGCGGGCCGACGCCGTCACTGGCGCGGCCCAGTCCGTCGATGACGCCGCGCGGGTGATGGAGGAGGGGGCCCGCAACGCCGCCGACCGGCTCCGCTAATAATCTGATCCATTCCCCGATATTGCGCGGGATTCAGGAAATCTTTGCCATTTTCCGGCAGGGTGCCGCCACTGTCGGATTTCCTTACAGCTGATTGTAAGGCTTTTCCCGACCTTGTCAGTATCGCTTGTGGCGACTGGGGAAATGGGCGCGACGCATGATCAGGCTGTTCAAACATTATGTGCCGCACGCTGTGCTGCTGCTTGGGCTGTTCGATTTCGTCCTGCTGCTCTGCGCCGCGGAAGGCGGCTGGATCTTGCGCGCGCGGCAGATCGGCATGGATATCGACCATGTCATGACCCGCATGGGACCACTGCTCAGCTTCGCCTTCGCCGTTCAGACCGCGATGATCGCCGTCGGCGTCTATGGCACCGAAGCGCTCCAATCGATCCGCTTCGCCTTTGCGCGCTTGCTGGTGGCTGTTTCGCTGGGTGTGATCTTCCTTTCCGTTCTTTATTTCCTCATGCCGGGCATGACCTTGTGGCGCTCCAATTCGCTCTACGCCATGGGCCTCGCCATGGCGCTGCTGATCGTCGTTCGCCTGCTACTCGGCTCGATGCTGGGCGGCGAAGCGTTCAAGCGGCGGCTGGTCGTGCTGGGCGCGGGCAACCGGGCCGATCGCATCCGCGAACTGGAAAAGAAACGGGGGGCGGGCTTTCTCGTCGTCGGCTATATCGCCATGAATGACGGGCCGCAGGTGGTGCAGGAAGCCATCAACCGCAGCGCCATCTTCAACATGTCCGATTTCGTCGTCCGCTTGAACGCCAGCGAAGTGGTCCTGGCGCTGGAGGAACGGCGCAACGCCATCCCCATGTCCGACCTTTTGCGCATCAAGACCACCGGCGTCCATGTCAACGATCTCTCGACCTTTCTGGAGCGCGAGACCGGCCGCGTCGATCTCGATAGCGTCAACCCAAGCTGGCTGATCTTCTCCGACGGCTTCTCGGCCGGTCGCCGCCTCTCCAGCATCGCCAAGCGCCTGTTCGACATCATCGCCAGTTCGCTGCTGCTGCTGCTGACCGGCCCGATCATCCTGCTCGCCGCATTGCTGGTGAAGCTCGACAGCAAGGGACCGGCCTTATACCGCCAGGAACGGGTCGGCCTGTTCGGCCAGGAATTCTGGATCGTCAAACTACGCACCATGCGCCAGGACGCGGAAGTCGCGGGCAAGGCGGTTTGGGCGGAAAAGGATGATCCGCGCATCACCCGCCTGGGCTATTGGCTGCGCAAGCTGCGTATCGACGAACTGCCCCAGACCTGGACGGTCCTCAAGGGCGAGATGAGCTTCGTCGGTCCACGCCCCGAACGGCGCCAGTTCGTCGAGGATCTGGAACAGCATCTACGCTATTATGCCGAACGGCACATGGTAAAGCCCGGCATCACCGGCTGGGCGCAGATCAACTATCCCTATGGCGCGTCGATTGAGGATAGCCGCAATAAGCTGGAATATGATCTCTATTATGCCAAGAATTACACGCCCTTCCTCGACCTGTTGATCCTGATCCAGACGGTGCGGGTCATCCTCTGGCCCGACGGCGCGCGCTAAGGGCGGCGGGCGATGGGCCTATTGCTCCAATTTGTCGGCAACTGGGGCCATGCCCTGGCGGCAGTGCTGTTCGCGGCGCTGGGCATCTTCCTGTTTCGTCGCCGCAACGATGCGGCGGAAATGCGGATGCTGGCGGTGGCGATGTTGCTCACCTCCTGCTGGGCGCTTTATGTGTCGTTCGGCGGCGTTGCCAAGCCTTTGTCGGGCCTTGGCGAAAATATGCGCAACGCCGCATGGCTGATGACGATGTTCGTCATGCTGCGGCGCGGCCCGGTGGGGCGTGGAGGGAAGGCCGGGGGCATCGTTGCCGTCTATGTCGCGGTGGCGGGGCTGATCCTGCTCCAGACCTTCACGGATCTTGCCTGGTACGAACTCGCTCTCGACCCCGATCTGCATGGCGCGCTGGTCACCGTGTCGCTGATCCTGCGCATGATGACCGCGATCGGCAGTCTGTTGTTGCTCCATCAGCTCTATGCCGCATGGCCCTCGCGCGAACGGGGCGGCGTGACGTTGCTGTTTGGCGCACTGGCGGCGATGTGGGCCTACGACCTGATGCTCTATGCGATCGGCTATCTCGTGCCCGGCCGCGCCAGCGAGCTTTTCGCGTTGCGTGGCCTGCTGATGGCCCTGCTGGCACCGGTGATCGCCATCGGCCTGCGCAAGGGGATGGCGGAGCGGCTCACGCTCTCGCGCACGCTGACCTTCCAGTCGCTCTCGATCTTCGCCGTCGCGCTCTACGTCATCCTTCTGACCGCCACCGCCGTCCTGATCGAGCTGATCGCCGGACCCTATGCGCGAGTGGTGGAGATTGCCGCGGTCTTCTTCACCGCCGTCACCGCGCTGGTGCTGCTGCCATCGCCGCGCCTGCGCGCGCTGTGGAAAGTGCAGGTCGCCAAGCATTTCTTTCAGCATCGCTACGACTATCGCACCGAATGGATGCGCTTTGGCGAAACGATCGGCCGCCCCGGCGAAAACCCCGCCCCGCTGGGCGAGCGCGTGGCCAAGGCGATTGCCGACATCACGGATTCGCCCGCCGCCCTGCTGCTGCTGCGCGACGATCAGGGCGGGTTGATGCTCGAAACCGACTGGAACTGGGGCAATGACCTGCCCGAAGGCGCGTCCCTGTCGTCCGCTATCGTCGCTCGACTGGAACAAAGCGGCTGGATCATCGACTTGGGCAAGCGTCGCGCCGCCGACGCCGCCTTGCCGCTGCCTGACTGGATGACGCACGATGCCCGCCTCTGGGCGCTGGTGCCGCTCATCCATTTCAACCGTCTGACCGGCGCGATCCTGCTTGCCCGTCCGCCCATCGACCGGCGGCTCGACTGGGAGGATTTCGACATGCTGCGCGCCGCCGGGCGGCAGGTCGCAACCTATATCAGCGAGGCGCAGGGCCAGCAGGCGCTCGACGACGCCGCCCGCTTCGACGAATTCAACCGCCGTTTCGCCTTCATCATCCATGACATCAAGAATCTGGTGAGCCAGTTGTCCCTGCTGGCGCGCAATGCCGAACGTCATGCCGACAACCCGGAATTTCGCGCCGACATGATCCTGACACTGCAAGAATCCGTCGGCAAGATGAACGACCTGCTCGCCCGCTTGTCGCAGCATAATAAGGGCCGCGCCGAAGATCCGCGCCCGTTCGCGCTGCGCAGCCTGCTCGACCATGCGGCCCAGTCCCGTGCGCGCCAGCATCCGATACGGGTCAGCGGGGAAGCCCCCGACGCGCTCGCCGACCCGGCGCGGGTAGACCTAATCATCACCCATCTGCTGCAAAATGCCATCGACGCCAGCGCTCCCGACGCACCGGTCGAACTGCGTTTGTCCGCCGATGCCAACGACATACTGGTCGAGATCATCGACCAGGGACGCGGCATGAGCGCTGAATATATCCGCCGCGAACTGTTCAAGCCCTTTTCGTCCAGCAAGGCGGGTGGTTTCGGGATCGGTGCGTTCGAAGCCCGCGCCCTCGCGCAGGCGATGGGCGGCCGGATCGACGTCGACAGCCGCCCCGGCGTCGGCAGTCGCTTCACCTTGCGCCTGCCACGGGCACCCCACACACAGGAAAAGGCCGCCTGATGAGCGACACCCGCCCCAAATTGCTGATCGTCGAGGATGATCCGGGCCTTCAGCGGCAATTGCGCTGGGCCTATGAGGATTATCAGCTCTTCATCGCGGGCGACCGGGAGGAAGCGGTTGAACTGCTGCGCGCCCACGCGCCCGATGTCGTGACGCTCGATCTTGGCCTGCCGCCAGACCCGGACGGCACCAGCGAAGGTTTCGCCACGCTCGCCGACATCTTGCGGATCAAGCCGGATACGAAGGTCATCGTCGCGTCCGGTCATGGTGCCCGCGAAAGCGCGCTCGACGCGATTTCGGGCGGGGCCTACGACTTCTATCAAAAGCCGGTCGACATCGATGAACTCGGCCTCATCGTGCGCCGCGCCTTCCACGTCCATGCGCTGGAACAGGAAAATGCGCGCCTCGCCGAAACCGCGCCGGCCGATGGCCGGGTGCTGGGCCGGGTACTGACGGGTGCGCCCGAAATGATGAAGGTCGCCCGCATGATCGAGCGCGTGGCCAGCGCGCAAGTGTCAGTGCTGTTGCTGGGCGCGAGCGGCACCGGCAAGGAATTGCTGGCCCAGGGGTTGCATGATGCCAGCCCGCGCCGCCATGGGGCGTTCGTGGCGATCAACTGCGCCGCCATCCCCGAAACGCTGCTCGAATCCGAACTGTTCGGCCATGAAAAGGGCGCGTTTACAGGGGCCATCAAGACGACCCTCGGCAAGATCGAACAGGCACAGGGCGGCACGCTGTTCCTGGACGAAGTCGGCGACATTCCGCTCGCGCTCCAGGTCAAGCTGCTGCGCTTCCTGCAGGAACGGGTGATCGAACGCATCGGCGGGCGCACGCCCATTGCCGTCGACACCCGCATCGTCTGCGCCACCCATCAGGATCTCGACGCCATGATCGGCGCGGGCAGCTTCCGCGAGGATCTCTATTATCGCCTCGCCGAAATCGTCATCCGCATCCCGGCGCTCAAGGACCGGGCGGGCGATCCGGCGCTGCTTGCCCGCCATTTCCTCACCCGCTTCGCCGCCGAGATGAATCCGGCGGTCAAGGGCCTCGCCCCCGATGCGCTCGCGGCGCTTGATGCCTGGCCCTGGCCCGGCAATGTGCGCGAACTGGAAAACCGCATGAAGCGCGCCGTCATCATGGCCGATGGCAAGCTCGTGACCGCCGCCGATCTCGACCTGGACGAGGAACGTGCCGAAGGCGGCGAACTGGTAAATCTGAAAGCAGCGCGCGAAATGGCCGATCGCCGCGCGATCCGCCGCGCCATCGCCCGCACCGATGGCAATATCTCCGGCGCGGCCAAGATTTTGGGCATCAGTCGGCCGACACTGTACGATCTTCTCAAACAATATCAGATGCAGGGATAATCCATGAGCCGCACCCGCATCGCCCTGATCGTCGGAATAATATTGCTGTTCTTGGGGGTGGCGGGCCTGTGGCAATGGCGCGCGCATGAACGCGACGGCAGCGCGGCGCTGGCCCGCGGCCTTACCGCATTGGACAAGGGCGATGCCCGCACCGCGCGCGTCGAATTGATGAACGCGATCAGGGGCAATCCCCGATCGGTCGTCGCGCGGCAGGCGCAGGCGCGGGCGCTGGCTGAACTGGGGGACGGCGCAGGCGCGCAGGCCGAGGTCGAACGCGCCCGCAAACTGGGCGGACCGCCCGCCGAAACCCGCGACGTGATGGCGCAGGCGCTGTTGTTGCAGGGCGAAGTCGATGCCGCCTTGCGCGAATCCCGCGCGCCCGATGTGCCCGCCACGCATAGCCTTGCCGCCGCGCGGATCAGGGCGCGCGCCGCCATGGCAAAGGGCGACATGCGCGCGGCGCAGGCGGAACTGGCGCGCACCCTCGCGACGGCGCCCAATGACGTCGAAAGCTGGGTCGATCTTGGCCGCCTGCGCCTCGCAACCGGCGATCAGGCAGGCGCGATCGGCGCGGCGGACCGGGCAGTGAGCCTTGCCCCCTCCAATGCCAAGGCGCTGACCCTGCGCGCTGAACTGACGCGCGGCCAATATGGCCTCACCGCCTCGCGTCCCTGGTTCGAACGCGCGCTGGCAGCCAACCCCGAATCAGTGCCGACGCTCGAATCCTATGCCGCGACGCTCGCCGACGCGGGGGAAGCCGGCGCGATGCTGGGCCTCACCCGCCGCATTCTCGCGCTCGAACCCGACAATGCCCGCGCCTGGATGATGCAATCGATCATGGCCGCCCGCGCGGGGAAGGCCGATCTCGCCCGATCGCTGCTGGCGCGGACGCAGCGGCGGCTCGATGGCGAGCCCGCCACAATGTTGCTGCGCGGCGTTCTGCATATGCAGGATGGCAATGCCGTCCTCGCCGCCGACACGCTCGCCCCCCTGGTCGCGATGCAGCCCGACAATCGCACCGCCCGCACCCTGCTGGCCCGCGCCTATCAGATGGGCGGCGACATGCCATCCGCCGCCACGACGCTCGCGCCGATCGTCGCCCAGCGCGACGCCGACCCCTATGTGCTGACACTCGCGGCGCGCGTGCAGGAAGCGCTCGGCAATCGCGACATGGCCGCCGACATGCTGGCCCGCGCCGCTTGGCCAGTGCGCGCGGCCGCCGATCCGTTCGCCGGGCCACGCGACGCGCAACTGGCCGATGGCCCGCCGCCCGCCAATGCCGCCACGGCACGCGACAACATCCCCTATATCCGCGCCTTGCTCAGTACGAACCGCACCGATGCGGCGGTCGATCGCGCCCGGATGCTCAGCCGCGCCAACCCCGGTGCGCCCGATGCCTGGATCGTGCTGGGCGATACGCTGGGCGCGGCCGGACGGGCAGGGGAAGCCGCCCGCGCCTATGAAAGCGCCGCCAATATCCGCTTCGATCGCGCCGTCGCGCTGCGCCTTGTCGCGGCATGGAACCGCGCCGGCGATCCCGCCCGCGGCGCGCAGATCGTACAACTCTTCCTGACCCAGAACCCGACCGACAGCGCCATGCGCCGCATCGCCGCCGCCGTCGCGATGGAGGCGGGCGACTGGCGCGGCGCGCTGCGGATGCTGCAGGCTGTGCGCGCGCAACTGGGTGACAATGATGCGCTGCTGATGGCGGACCTTGCCCGCGCCGCGGTCGAAACGGGGGATCGGGCGGCGGCGCGCGCCTACGCCGCCCATGCCTATCGCCTGATGCCCGCCAACCCGATGATAGCCGACATCTATGGCTGGACGCTGCTGGAAACCGGCGAAAAAGGCCCGGCTGCGGTCGATCTGCTGGAAAAAGCCGTCGCCCGCGCCCCCGGTCACCCCCTGCTCAACCTCCATCTGGGCCAGGCCTATGCCGCTGCCGGGCGCAAGAATGACGCCAAGCTGGCGCTGGGACGAGCGGTCTCGGTCAGGAATTTTGCACGCCGCCAGGATGCCGTCGACGCGCTGGCAGCGCTTTAGCTAACGCCCGTTCGTTTCGAGCGGAGCTGAAACCCTCAAGCCTTCTGCAAGTCCAGATCGTCGGCCCTTATCCCCAGCCGCCTTATCTGCGCCGCCACCGGCGGCCATACCGTTTCCAGAAAATGCGCCCGCTCCGCTATGCGCAGCCGCCGGGTCGCGCCATCGGCCACGAACATCCCGACCCCGCGCCGCACGACAACCAGCCCATCATCCTGAAAGCTCTGATAGGCCTTCGCCACGGTAAGCGGATTGGCCCCCTGCGTCGCGGCAAAGGCGCGCACCGATGGCAACAGGTCGCCATCGCTATAATCCCCGTCCAATATGGAAGCGGCAATGATCTCACGCAGGCGGAGATAGACGGGTTTTGAGTCGTCGGCCATGGGTGCATCACTGCCATAATACAGCCATGCGGGTCAAGTCAGACCATTGCGCGAATCATGGTTAAAGCGGCAATTATCGGTCCCAAACCGATACGATGGCGTCATAATCTGGCCGGGGACGCTCCTCCTGCGCTTTGCCCGGCGTGCCGATGAAGACGAAGCCCGCAATCGTCTCGTCCCCCTGCGCAAAGGCCGCGCGCACATCCGCATTATAGGTCGGCCATCCCGTCAGCCAGCCACCGGCAAAGCCGAGCGCATGGGTGGCGTGCAGCAGGTTCATGATCGCCGCGCCCACCGACAATTGCTGTTCCCACACTGGAATCTTGCTGCCCGCGACCGGCGCGGACAGGGCTACCACCAAGGTCGGGGCCTGATGCGCGAACTGGTGCATCGCCTCGATCTCCAGCCGCCCCGCATCGGGCTTTTCGGCGCGATAGGCATTCTCCAACAATTCGGCCAACGCCGAGCGCCGCGCCGAAGGCACGACCACGAATCTCCACGGTGCGAGCTTGCCATGATCGGGCGTCCGCAGCGCCACCTCCAATATCTGCCGCAACTGCGCGTCATCGGGGCCGGGCGCGATCAGGTCGCGGGGTTTGCCCGACCGGCGGGTCTGGAGCAGGGCGAGGGGGGAGGAGAGGTCGTTGAACATCGCCGCTACAAATGGCCCGACAGCCGCCATGACGCAAGGGCCGCCTGTGTTTTTGACAGACGCGAATTTGGCTCTACTCTCTGGCCATCATTCGGCCTCCGTTCGGCGGGCCGGTCAAACCATATGACAAGGGTTCCCGATGGCGACCTCGATTCCTGGCGTGGAGGCAGCGGGCAAGACCTGGCTCGGCCATCCGCGCGGCCTGTTCCTGCTATTCTTCGCCGAAATGTGGGAGCGTTTTTCCTACTATGGCATGCGCGCCATCCTTATCTTCTACCTTACCAAACATTTCCTCTTCGGCGAAGATCGCGCCTATCTGCTCTACGGTGCCTACACCTCACTGGTCTACATCACCCCGGTCATCGGCGGCTATCTGGCCGACCGGTTCCTGGGACCGCGCAAGGCGGTGCTGGTGGGCGGCGTCTTCATCGCCATCGGCCATTTCCTGATCGCCATCACCGAGGGGCCGGGGGGGCAGGACGGCTTCTTCCTCAACGGTTTCTACCTCGCCCTTGCCAGCATCATCGTCGGCACCGGTTTCCTCAAGGCCAATATCTCGGTGCTGGTGGGTGAACTCTACCCCCGCGATGATGCCCGTCGCGACCCGGCTTTCTCCATCTTCTATATGGGCATCAATGTCGGCGGCATGATGGGGCCGATCATCTGCGGCCTGCTCGGCGAATTGTACGGCTGGAGCTGGGGCTTCGGCGCAGCAGGCGTCGGGATGCTGCTTGGCCTCGTCATGTTCGTCTGGCTCAAACCCTGGTTGCTGGGCAAGGGCGAACCGCCCGCGCCCACCCAGTTACGCGCGCCCGTGGCGGCAGGCCTTAGCCAGGAATGGACCATCTATCTCGGCGCAGCGCTCGGCGTCGTCGCCATCTGGCTGGTGATCCGCTATGCCGAATTGCTGGGCTATGCGCTGCTCGGCTTTGCTGCGCTGACCGTCCTCTATATCGTCTGGCGCACGATGAAGACGCTGGGCAAGATCGACCGCGACCGCATGTTCGCCGCGCTGTTTCTGATCGCGCTCAATCCGCTCTTCTGGGGATTGTTCGAACAGACCGGATCGTCGCTCAACATCTTCACCGACCGCAATGTCGATCGCGTCCTCTTCGGCTGGGAAGTCCCCGCTTCCATGTTCCAGTCGGTCAATTCGGTCTTCATCATCCTGCTCGCGCCCTTGTTCGCCGTGCTGTGGACCATCCTCGACAAGCGCAGCCTCGAACCATCCTCGCCCGCCAAATTCGGCATCGGCCTGATCCTGTGCGGCGCGGGCTTCCTGGTGCTGGTGGCGGGCGCGGCCATGGCGGGCGAAAATCTCACGCCCGTCCTGTTCGTCTTCCTCATCTACCTCTTCCACACCATGGCCGAACTCTGCTTCTCGCCGGTCGGCCTGTCGGCGATGACGCGCCTGTCGGTGCCCAGCATGGTCGGCCTCGTCATGGGCACCTGGTTCCTCGCCATGGCGGCGGGTAATTTCATCGCAGGCCTGATCGCCCGCGCCACCGGTAGCGGCGATGCGGGCGGCGTGACCCAGGTGCTGGACGTCTATAGCCGCATCGGCTGGTTCGCGATCGTGGTGGGCGGCCTTGTCCTGCTCGTCTCGCCCTATATCAAACGCCTGATGCATCTCGACCTGATCGCTTCGGAGGATAAGCCATGAGAAAAAGCGCAACACCGTTGCTGATCGCCGCCCTGCTGGCCGGGGTGGCCGGTCCCGCCGGGGCGAAGAAGGACAAGGATGCCCCCGCTGCCACCCAAGGTAGCTCGGCCGAACCCGAAAATCCCTATCCGTCCACCTACAAAGCCTATCCCGGCACAGCCACCGCCATTCGCGGCGCGACCATCTTCGACGGGGAGGGCGGCCGCATCGACAATGGCGTCATCTTCCTGTCGGACGGGAAAGTCACGGCGATCGGCGGCGCGGACACACCGATCCCCGCCGACATCGCCGTGTTCGACGGCACCGGCAAATATGTCACCCCCGGCGTCATCGACATTCACAGCCATTTGGGCAACTATCCCTCGCCCGGCGTCGATGCCCATTCCGACGGCAATGAAGCCACCGCGCCCGTCACCGCCCATGTCTGGGCCGAACATAGCATCTGGCCACAGGACGCAGGCTTCAGCCGCGCGCTCGCCAATGGCGGCGTCACAAGCCTGCAAATCCTCCCCGGCTCGGCCAACCTGTTCGGTGGCCGCAGCGTCACGCTCAAGAACGTCCCAGCCCGCACCATGCAGGGCATGAAGTTCCCCGGCGCGCCCCATGGCCTCAAAATGGCATGCGGCGAAAATCCCAAGCGCGTCTATGGCAGCAAGGGCCGCGAACCCTCGACCCGCATGGGCAATATGGCGGTCAACCGCGCCACCTGGATCAAGGCGCGCGACTATCAGAAGAAGCGCGCCGTCGGAAAGGATCAGCCCCGCGACCTCGGCATGGAAACGCTGGCCGACGTGCTGGAGGGCAAGATCCTCGTCCACAATCACTGCTATCGCGCCGATGAAATGGCCAATGTCATCGATATGGGCAAGGAATTCGGCTATCGCGTCACTGCCTTCCACCATGCCGTCGAAGCGTACAAGATCGCCGACCTGCTGCGCGACAATGGCGTCTGCTCGGCGCTGTGGGGCGACTGGTATGGCTTCAAGATGGAAGCCTATGACGGCATCAAGGAGAATATCCCGCTCGTCCATCGCGCCGGTGCCTGTACCATCGTCCATAGCGACGATGACAACGGTATCCAGCGCCTGAACCAGGAAGCCGCCAAGGCTTTGGGCGCGGGGCGCCGCATGGGCATAGACATTCCCGACGAAATCGCCTGGACCTGGCTCGCCATCAATCCCGCGCGCGCCATGGGCATCAGCGAACAGACCGGCAGCCTCAAGGTCGGCAAGATGGCCGATGTCGTGCTGTGGAACGGCAATCCGTTCAGCACCTATACCCGGCCGGACAAAGTCTGGATCGACGGCGCGCTGCTCTACGACAGCGCCAACCCCAAATTGCGCCCGGTCAGCGACTTCGAAGTCGGCCAGATCGGCGCGGGAGACGTGAAATGAGCGACCAGAACCATCCTCTCCCCCCGTTCGCCCTGAGCTTGTCGAAGGGCTTGGCTGAGCGAAGCCGAAGCCATTTCGCTGCGCGCAGCGGAAGGTTTAGACTTCCCCCAGTCCGAACGGTGCTAGCGGGTCTGCTGTTTGCCATCTCCACCCCGGCCTTCGCCCAATCCCTCGCCATCACCGGCGCGACCCTCGCCATCGGCGACGGCTCCGAACCCATCCGCAACGGCACGGTCGTCATTACCGCTGGCAAAGTCACCGCAGCAGGCGCAGGCATCGCCATCCCGCCCGGCACGAAAACCATCGACGTCGCTGGCAAATGGGTCACGCCGGGCCTCGTCTCCGGCTTCTCGCGCGTCGGCCTGGTCGAAGTCCCGGCGGTCAACGAAACCAACGACGCCAGCGCGCGCTCGCCCTTCTCCGCCGCGATCGACGTCGCCCCCGCGATCAACCCGCTGGCCAACCCGGTCGCGATCAGCCGCACGGCGGGCATCACCCGCGCCGTCGTCGTCCCCTCGACCGGAACCGGCATTTTCGCCGGCCAAGGCGCGGTCGTGGACCTCGGCGCAGACATGAATCCGATCACCAAGCCGCGCGCCTTCCAATATGTCGAAATGGGCGAGGAGGGGGCCAAGGACGCCGGTGGCAGCCGCCCCGCCGCGATCCTGATCTTCAAGACCATGCTGCGCGAAGCCCAGGAGTTTGCCAAAGCCCCCGCCAGCTATGACGGCCGTTCCAAGGACGCTTTGCTCAACCGCATAGACGCCGAAGCCTTGGTCCCGGTCGTCACGGGTGCCATGCCGCTGATGGTTCATGTCGAAAGCGGACGTGACATATTGGCCGTCTTGGCGCTCAGGCAGGATTTCCCTGCGTTGAAACTCATCCTGGCGGGCGCTGCCGAAGGCTGGATGGTCGCGCCGCAAATCGCCGCCGCCAAGGTGCCGGTGATCGCCGGTGGTCTCGACGATCTCCCCTCCAGCTTCGAAAAGCTCGCCGCCACCCAGAGCAATGTGGGCCGCATGGTCAAGGCGGGCGTTGCCGTCTCGATGGGCCTGATGGACCGCGACGAAGGGCTGCAACTGCGCCTCGCCACGCAGCAGGCGGGCAATATTGTCGCACTGAACAAGGTGCCCGGCGCGACCGGATTGAGCTGGGGCCAGGCGCTCCGCACCATCAGCTCCGCACCTGCCGAGGCCATGGGGCTTGGCGATCGTATCGGGTCGCTCAAGGCCGGACGGGCAGGGGATGTCGTGCTATGGGACGGCGACCCGCTGGAAATGACCTCCGCCCCGCTCGCCGTCTGGATCGACGGCATCGCCCAGCCACTCGACAACCGCCAGACCAAATTGCGCGACCGCTACGCAACGCCGGAGGAAGGCGCGCTGCCCAAAGCCTATGCTTGGTGAGCGCAAGCCCTGAACAGCAAATATTGCTGTCCTACAGGCCGGGTTTTCGCCATCTTGAGGCTGGCAATGTCACATTGCAGCCCGGCCACGCCATTGTTACAAAGTTACGAGATTCTATATGATAATTTCAAGATCAGCGGGAAATATGCGAAGTTAAGCGCGTCCGATCCTATTGGTCGGTCGCGCCCCACACGTCGCTGGCCTTCACATAGCCGCGTTGGCCACGCACGTCGAAACTGCACCAGCCGCCCGAACAGTCGGACAGCCGCCCGACCACGCCGCGCTCCGCCCGGAACAATGTCCGCGCGCCATCGCTCGCCGACTGCCGCAGCGGCGCGACCTCTGCCTTGACGATGCCGGTTGCCGTGTCGCTGAGTAGGCGCACATGCATCCACCCTTGCGCGCCGTCCGGGTCTTGCACCTTGCGCCATAGTCCCAGCACCTGCACGACCTTCACCGGCAGGTCGCGGCGGCGATAGACCCATTTGGAGGGGTAATCCAGGCTCGGCCCCACGCGCATCCGCGCCTCGTCCTGCGCAATGGACGCCCAATAGGGCACTGGCTTGCCCGGCGCGGCGACACTCGCCGCCGTCATGGCCAGCGCCATCGCCACACCAGCGCCCCGCATCAACAGCTTCATTCCTGACCCATTTCCCATGTCACCCATGATCATCCCTTAGCCCGCCGCGCGGCATCGCGACAGTCATTCCCGCATAACCGCTTGACCGACGCCGCAGGCGGGCATAGCGGCAGGGCCATGGCCAAAAAACTGCGCCCTGCCAAGCCGCGCGTCATCGTCACGCGCCGCCTGCCGCCCAATGTGGAGGCGCGCATGGCCGAACTGTTCGACGCCAGCTTCAATGTCGGCGACGCCCCGATGAGCCGCACCGAACTGGCCCGCGCCATGGCGCAGTGCGATGTGCTGGTGCCGACCATCAACGACACAATCGACGCCGCCCTGCTGAACGGCGCGCCGGAGCGATTGCAATTGATCGCCAGCTTCGGGGCAGGGGTCGATCATATCGATCTGGCCGCGGCGCAGGCGAAGCGGATCATCGTCACCAACACGCCAGGCGTCCTGACCGAAGACACCGCCGACATGACCATGGCGCTGATCCTCTCGGTTCCCCGCCGCTTGGCGGAAGGGGAAAAGCTGGTCCGGTCCGGCCAGTGGCGCGGCTGGAGCCCGTCGGGGATGCTCGGTCACCGCATCGGCGGCAAGAAGCTCGGCATTATCGGCATGGGCCGGATCGGTCGTGCCGTTGCCCGCCGCGCCCGCGCCTTTGGCCTGTCGATCGCTTATCATAACCGCCACCGTCTGCCGTTCGAGGTGGAGCAGGAATTGGAAGCGGAATGGGTGGGCGATGTCGATGCCCTGCTCGCCGCTTGCGACATCATCTCGATCCACTGCCCGCTGAACGCCGATAGTCGCGGGCTGATCGATGCACGGCGGATCGCGCTGATGCGTCCCGACGCTTATCTCATCAACACCTCCCGCGCCGAAATCACCGACGAGGCGGCGTTGATCGTCGCGCTGGACGAAGGACGGATCGCTGGCGCAGGCCTTGACGTCTATACCCACGAGCCAGCGGTCGATGCGCGCCTGTTCGATCTCGCCAATGTCGTGCTGCTGCCCCACATGGGATCTGCCACCTTCGAAGGCCGCGATGCGACCGGCGCGCGGGTCATCGCCAATATCCGCAGCTGGGTCGATGGCCACCGCCCGCCCAACCAAGTGCTGGAAGGCTGGGTCTGACGGGAACCCTGCGCGCCGTCGTCCGTTCGGAAATCATAGCATTTCCATCGAAAGGGACGGATCATCATGTTGAAACTCGCAGTCATCTCACTCGTCATCGCCGCTGTGCTGGCGGTTCTCGGCTTCGGCGGCGCCGCTGGCACCTTCGTCGGCATCGCCAAGATCCTCTTCTTCATCGCGCTCGCCGTCTTCGTCCTGTTCCTCGTCCTCGGCATCCTGGCTGGCAAGGGCATCAAGGATGCGATAGACTGACCGGATGATAGAAAGTGGCGCAGGCATAGATGAAACCGGGCGGCTCGTTCGCGACGCCGCCGGTTTTCTGCTTCGGCGCGATCAAGGCGGCACCTACCGCCTCGTCCTGCTCCGCGTGCCCGTCGATCTTGTCGAAAAACGGGTGCGCGTTCAGGGCTTTTATATGGGCGACGATATTGTCGAGGCCGATGGCGTAGCGCCCGCCTGAAACTCCTTGCCAAAGCAGCGGGGACACGCGATCCCCTTGCGTCATGCGCAAGATCCTTCCACTTCTCCTCTCCGTCGCCACGCCGGTTCTGGCCCAGGCGCAAACGCCCCGCGACACCCTGACACAGGTCATGGACGACCATTGGAAGTGGTGGCTCTCCACCCATCCGGTCGAGGCCACCGCGCGTAGCGTCCGCACCTATGATGACCACATCTACGACCTGTCGCTCACCGCCCGCGCTGCGCAGATCAAGGCCGAACAGGCTTTCGTGGCCCGGCTGGAAGCGATCGGCGAAACGACGCTCGATCCCGCCGATCGGGTCAACAGCGCCGTGCTGTTGTGGATACTGCGCGACGACATAGCGGGGGAGGCGCATCAGGCCGAACGGCTGATGCTGTTCACCACCTATTATGGCTGGCACCAGGGTTTTGCAGGAATGGGCGATGGCCTGCCTTTCTACGACCGCGCCGACTATGACAGCTATCTCACTCGCCTGTCGCTCTACCCGAAACAAAATGGCGACGCCCTCGCCATCACCCGTCAGGCGATCGAGGGCGGCTATGTTCTGCCATGCTCGGTCCTCGCCAATTATGCGGCCACCATCAGCGGCATCGTGGCGGGCAAGCCTGAATCGACCCGCTTCTACGAGCCGTTCACCCGCCCCAAGCCCCGCACGATCAGCGACGCCGATTGGTCCACGATGCAGGCGCGCGCCATCGCTCTGATCCGCGACGTGATCACGCCCGAATTTGGCAAATGGCATGGCCTGTTCGTAAAGGACTATCTGCCGGCCTGCCGCAAGAGTGACAGCGCCTCGACCCTGCCGGGCGGCGCGGCCTGGTATGCCAGCCGGGTTCGGACGCATACTACGACCGACCTGACCCCCGACCAGATTCACGCCATCGGCCTGTCCGAAGTCGCCCGCATCCGCGCCCGCATGGATGATGTGGCGGCAAAGGCAGGCTATCCCAACCGCGCCGCCTTCATTACGCACCTGCGCACCGACCCACGCTACTATGCCAAGACGCCGGAAGAACTGCTCCAGGTCGCCGCGCGTCAGGCGAAGGCGATCGATGGCCTGCTGCCACGCTATTTCAACACCTTGCCGCGTCTGCCCTATGGCCTCAAACCCATTCCAGAGGCCGAAGCGGAAGGCACGACCACTGCTTATTATATGCCCGGTGCGCCGGAGAGCGGCATAGCGGGAACGTACTTCGTCAACACGTCCAGGCTCGACCAGCGCCCCTTCTGGGAACTGCCAGCGCTCACGGCCCATGAAGCCGTGCCGGGCCATCATAACCAGATCGCCCTGCAGCAGGAATTGCCGCTGCCGCCCTTCCGCAAATATCTGGCGGGCTTCACCGCCTATGTCGAAGGATGGGCGCTCTACACCGAATATCTGGGTGAGGAGATGGGTCTCTACGACACACCCGAAAAGATGATGGGGCGCTTGTCCTACGAAATGTGGCGCGCCTGCCGTCTGGTGGTCGATACTGGCCTCCACGCCAAGGGCTGGGACAAAGCGCGCGCCGTCGCCTTCATGGCCGAAAACAGCGCGCTGTCCGCGGCCAATATCGATGCAGAGGTCAATCGCTATATCAGTTGGCCGGGTCAGGCGCTGGGCTACAAGCTCGGCGAAATCAGGATCAGGGCGTTGCGGACGAAGGCCGAAACGGCCCCGGGCGCAAGGTTCGACCTGCGCCGCTTCCATGACGCGGTTCTCGCACAAGGCGCGGTGCCGCTCACGGTGCTGGAAAGCCAGATCGACGGGTGGATTGCGGCCGAAAAAGCGCGTTGATCAGAGGCGAAGGGATCGGGGCGGGGCGTTGGTGATGTCGAGCCACGCCCGATAGCCAAGGTCCAGCGGCAGGGCCGCCTCGCAACAGGCGCATTCCGCCATCACCCGACCGATCAGCCACTGGCTTTGCCCGCAATCAGGACAGCGCATCGCGCCGCCTGAGCGATAGACGGCGATCATGTCGCGGGTCGGCAGGACTTGGGAAGGGTGCATGTGGAAAATCCCCCATTGTCTCGCACTAACGTCATTATAGGCAGTTGTTTCCCGCTTTGGTCAGACAAGATCAAAAAATGCGCCTCCTCCAAAGGTGGAACGGTTGCTTTGTCCATTTGACTTGGGCGCGGCAGTCTGTATGGCGCTGCAACATCGGGACATACCCGCTTCGGCCGACGGTTGGGGCGCATCCCTCCACCTTGCTGCCCGGACCATCGGGCCGGTCGGCGAGAGACGGGTGGAAAGCGTCATCTTGCCTCCGCATGGCCGCGGCATTTGCGAGGAGACGCACAACTTATGACCGCCATCGGACAGGACACGCTCGGCACCCGCGACATTTTGAATGTCGACGGCAAGGACATCGCTTTTTATTCGCTCGAAAAGGCCGCCGCGAAATTGGGAGACGTTTCGCGACTACCCTTCTCGATGAAGGTGCTGCTCGAAAACCTGCTCCGTTTCGAAGATGGCGTCACCGTGACGGTCGAAGACATTCAGGCGATCGTCGATTGGCAGAATGACAAGGGCAAGGCGCAGCGCGAGATCCAGTATCGCCCCGCGCGCGTGCTGCTTCAGGATTTTACCGGCGTACCTTGCGTTGTCGATCTGGCCGCCATGCGCGACGCGATGAACGCGCTCGGCGCCGACGCCAGCAAGATCAACCCGCAGGTGCCCGTCCATCTCGTCATCGACCATTCGGTCATGGTCGATGAATTCGGTACGCCCAAGGCGTTCGAACAGAATGTCGAAATCGAATATCAGCGCAATATGGAGCGCTACGACTTCCTGAAATGGGGTAGCAAGTCGCTCAACAATTTCTACGCCGTGCCCCCCGGCACCGGCATCTGCCATCAGGTGAACCTGGAAAATATCGCCCAGGCCGTCTGGTCGAGCGAAGATACCGATGGCAATATGGTCGCCTATCCCGACACCTGCGTCGGCACCGACAGCCACACCACGATGGTCAACGGCCTGGGCGTGCTCGGCTGGGGCGTCGGCGGGATCGAGGCGGAAGCAGCGATGCTGGGCCAGCCCGTCTCCATGCTCATCCCCGAAGTTGTCGGCTTCAAGCTGGTCGGCACGATGAACGAAGGCGTCACCGCCACCGACCTGGTGCTGACCTGCACCGAAATGCTGCGCAAGAAGGGCGTGGTCGGCCGTTTCGTGGAATATTTCGGCCCAGGCCTGGCCTCGCTCAGCCTCGCCGACCGCGCGACGCTCGCAAACATGGCCCCGGAATATGGCGCCACCTGCGGCTTCTTCGGCATCGACGACAAGACGATCGATTACATGCGCCTGACTGGCCGCAGCGACGAAAATCTCGCGCTGGTCGAAGCCTATGCCAAGCAGCAGGGCTTCTGGATCGACCCCGCCGCCGATCTGGTCTTCACCGACACGCTGGAACTGGACCTCGCCACCGTCGTCCCCAGCCTCGCCGGTCCGAAGCGCCCGCAGGATCGCGTCTCGCTGCCGCAAGTCGATGACGTGTTCAACGCTGACCTCGCCAATGTCTACAAGAAGGCGCAGCAGCGCGTTCCGGTCGAAGGCGAGGATTTCGACATTGGCGACGGCGACGTCACCATTGCTGCGATCACCAGCTGCACCAACACGTCGAACCCCGGCGTCATGGTCGCCGCGGGCCTCGTCGCCAAGAAGGCGAACGAATTGGGCCTCAAGCCCAAGCCCTGGGTCAAGACTTCGCTGGCCCCCGGCAGCCAAGTCGTCACCGACTATTTCAACAAGGCAGGCCTTCAGGAGCATCTGGACGCGATCGGCTTCAACCTCGTCGGCTATGGCTGCACGACTTGCATCGGCAACTCCGGGCCGCTCGCCCCGGCGATCAGCGCGGCGATCAACGAAAACGGCCTGGTCGCGGCCGCCGTCATTTCGGGCAACCGCAACTTCGAAGGCCGCGTGTCGCCCGACGTGCGCGCCAACTTCCTCGCCAGCCCGCCGCTGGTCGTAGCCTATGCGCTCAAGGGCACAGTGATCGAAGATTTCATCACCACGCCGATCGGCGTCAGCACGGCGGGTAACGACGTCTATCTCAAGGACATCTGGCCCACCAATGCCGAGGTCGCCTCGACCATGGCAGGCTGCATGGACCGTGCGATGTTCCAGGCGCGCTACGAAAATGTCTATAAGGGCGATGCCCATTGGCAGGCGATCGACGTGACCGGCTCGGACACTTATAGCTGGCGCGCAGGCTCCACCTATGTCGCCAACCCGCCCTATTTCGAAGGGCTGAGCATGACGCCGGCGCCGGTCAACGACATCATTGAAGCGAAGCCCTTGGCGATCTTCGGCGACTCGATCACCACCGACCACATCTCGCCCGCCGGTTCGATCAAGGCGAGCAGCCCTGCCGGCCAGTGGCTCAGCGAGCATCAGGTCGCCCAGGCCGACTTCAACAGCTATGGCGCGCGCCGTGGCCATCATGAAGTCATGATGCGCGGCACCTTCGCCAATATCCGCATCAAGAACCAGATGCTGGACGGCGTCGAAGGCGGCATGACCCGTTATGAGGGCGAAGTCATGCCCATCTATGACGCGGCGATGAAGCATAAGGCCGACGGCACCCCGCTGGTCGTCATCGGCGGCAAGGAATATGGCACCGGCTCGTCGCGCGACTGGGCGGCCAAGGGCACCAACCTGCTGGGCGTCCGCTCGGTCATCGTCGAGAGCTTCGAGCGTATCCACCGCTCGAACCTGGTCGGCATGGGCGTGCTGCCGCTCCAGTTCAAGGATGGCGAGAGCAAAGACACGCTGGGCCTGACCGGCGACGAAACCTTCACCATCCAGAATGTCGCGGGCCTCAAGCCGCGCCAGGATGTGGATGTCATCGTCAAGCGCGCCGACGGTTCGACCTTCACCTTCACCGCGCTGTGCCGGATCGATACGATCAACGAGCTGGAATATTTCCTGAACGGCGGCATCCTTCAATATGTGCTGCGCAAGCTGGCCGCTTGAGCGGCTGACAGGCTAAGCTAACAAAAAAGGGCTTCTCCCAAGCGGGAGAAGCCCTTTTTTATTGCCGCGCTTCGGCGACCGGATCGTGCGGAAAGTCCGCCTTCAGGCGTCAGCGACGCGCGGCTGCGCTCTTGTCCCGCACCGCCTTGAATTCCGAACCCGGCTTCCATTGCGGCCAACGGGTGGAGCTGGCGAGGTCGCGGCCGATATTCAGCAGCAGGTCGACATCCTGCGCTGCGCCATCCAGCTTCCAGTCCGGGCCGATCGCGTCGCACGCCTGATGGTAGCATTGGCCGGTATAGGCATCGACCCAGGCCTGCCCCGCCGCGCGACCGCCTTCGACCAGGTCGGACGCCCCGGCAATGCCCATCAGCAGCAAAACGGGAACGCCTTGCTTGGCCATGGAGAAATGGTCGGCGCGATAGAAGAGGCCGCGTTCGGGCAGACTTTCCTGCGTGACGACACGGCCCTGCGCGGCAGCGACTTTCGCCAGATCGTCCTCCAATGTGCTTTGCCCCTTGCCGACCAGGATGACATCTTTCGCCTTGCCCGCGGTCTGGAGGATGTCGAGGGTCAGGTTGGCGACGGTGCTGTCCAGGGGCCAGACCGGGTTCTGGGCATAATGTTCGGAACCGAGCAACCCGCGCTCCTCCGCCGTCCACGCCGCAAAGACGACCGAACGATCGGGGGCAGGGCCAGCCTTGAACGCGCGCGCAATCTCGAACAGACCTGCGATACCAAGCGCATCGTCATTGGCCCCGGCGCGATAGATGCGTCCCTGGGCGTCGGGCGCGCCATTGCCATAGGCGTCCCAATGCGCGCCATACATCACCGTTTCATCCGGCCGTTTCGTGCCGGGAATGCGCGCCAGGACATTGGCGCTTTGCACCACTTCCTGCGTCACCGGAAAGGTGGCGGAGAAGCGCGCGCCGGTCAGTTCCACCGGACGGAACGCCTTGCTGCGCGCCTGCTTGCGCAGCGCAGCCAGATCGAGGCTCGCGCCATCGAACAAGGCATTGGCGGCGTCGCCCTTGACCCAGCCCTGTACCGCCAGGCTGGTCAACTTGTCTGCCGGACGAACCAGATCGTAATTTTCGCCGCCGGGGCTGACCACCACGTTCCAGCCATAGCCCGCGCCGGGCGTGTCATGGACGATCAGCGCGCCGATCGCGCCGCGCCGCGCGGCTTCCTCGAACTTGTAGGTCCAGCGGCCATAATAGGTCATGGCGCGTCCGCCGAATGCGCCAAACGCATCCTCGCCTTTGGTCGCTTCGAAATCCGGATCGTTGATCAGGAAGACCGCGACCTTTCCCTTGAGGTCCACGCCCTTATAATCATCCCAGCCGCGTTCCGGCGCGGAAACCCCATAGCCGACGAACACCAATGGCGCGGCGTCCACTGCAACCCTGTCCTTGGGCTGGAGGGTGGACAGATAGACGTGGTTGCCAACGGTCCAGTCCGTCACGACGCCGCCCTGCGCGACGCCCAGCCTCTCCGCCTTGCCAAGACGGGTGTGGAGCAGGGGCACGCTTTGCACCCATTGGCCATCGGGGCCACCCGGCTCCAGCCCCAAAGCCTGAAACCGGCCGACCAGATAGCCGATCGTTCGCTCCTCCCCAATCGTGCCAGGCGCGCGCCCTTCGAACAGGTCCGATGCCAGCGTGCTGACGGAGCGGGCCAATTGCTGCGGATCGGTCGTCTGCGCAGCGAGAGAGGCGGGAAGGGCGGCAGTGAGGGCCAGAGCCAGGCCAAGCGTGCGTATCGTCATGACCCGCTTCTATCCCCATGCCACCGCAGGGGGAAGGGCGTGTCAGAATTCGATATCCAGTTCCTCGACCTCGTCCGGCTCGATCCTCGCTTCGTCGATCCATTCGCGCATCAGCGGCCAGCCATTGATCGTCTGACAATAGGCAGCGGCGGTATCCGACACCGGCACGGCATAGGTCAGGAAGCGTTCGGCGACGGGGGCGAACATCGCATCGGCCACGGTGGGCTTGTCCCCGAACAACCAAGGACCGCCATAGCTGTCCAGGCATTCCGCCCAGATCGCTTCGATCCGCTCGATATCGGGCTTCGCGCCGGAGAAAATGGGAAAGCGCGCATGCCGGACCTTCAGGTTCATCGGCAGGGCGGAGCGCAGGTTTGCAAAGCCCGAATGGATTTCCCCCGAAACCGATCGGCAATGGGCGCGGGCGATGCGGTCGGCGGGATACATGCCCGCATCGGGATAGAGTTCATGCAGATATTCGGCGATCGCCAGCGTATCCCACACGCTCGCCCCCTCATGGGTCAGGCGCGGGACCAGCACCGACGGAGACAGCAACAGCAGTTCCGCGCGATTCTCCGGATCATTCAGCGCGATCATTTTTTCTTGGACATGCAGTCCGGCAATCCGGCACAACAGCCAGCCGCGCAGCGACCAGGAGGAATAATTTTTGCTGGATAAAGTGAGTTCCGCGATAGCCATGGCAATCCCTCCCGCTGACAAGAACCTCCCATTTATGATGATGCGGCGCAACATAAAAAGATTGTATAGCGTTACATGATAAGACCGATTCGTTGGCGGTGATGTAACAAGGCAAGATTGCGATTATGCGAATGCTCTACAGCGGTTATCAGGCCTGGAACGACATGTTGGCGCCAGCGCGCTTTGGCGCGCAAATTGCGCTTGGCATGCGAGACAGAATGGGACCGATGGCGCAATGGGCGATGCCCCGCCGCCTGTTCGCGCTGATGGATGTGTTCCAGGGCGCCAAGCTCACGCACAAACGCCCCGCCTATGATATCGGCACGGTGACCAGCGGCAACGCACAGGTGAGCGTTCGTGAAGAAGTAGCTCTAGACCTGCCGTTCGGCGACCTGCTGCACTTCGTCAAGGACGAAGTCGATGCGGCCCAGCCCAAGGTGCTGGTAGTCGCGCCCATGTCCGGCCATTTCTCCACCCTGTTGCGCAGTACGGTCGAAACCCTGCTGCGCGATCATGACGTCTATATCACCGACTGGAAGAACGCCCGTGACGTGCCGCTGTCCGCAGGCCGCTTCGGGTTCGAGGATTATGTCGACTATGTGATCCAGTTCTTCCAGCATATGGGGCCCGGCGCGCATATGGTGTCGGTATGCCAGCCCTGCGTTCCGGCGCTCGCCGCCGTGGCGTTGATGGCGGAAGACAAGGATGCGGCGACGCCCCGGTCGATGACGCTGATGGGTGGGCCGATCGATCCCAATGCCGCGCCGACGGCGGTCAATGATCTGGCCAATGAAAAGCCGATCGAATGGTTCGAGAAGAACCTGATTTCGGTCGTGCCGTTCCGTTATGCGGGGCACGGGCGCGAAGTCTATCCCGGCTTCATCCAGTTGGCTGCCTTCATGGCGATGAATATGGAGCGCCATGGCGCGCAGCACCGCGAACTCTATCAGCTATTGGCCGACGGCAAGACGGTCGAAGCCGACAAGATCAAGAATTTCTACGAAGAATATTTCGCGGTCCTCGACATGACCCGCGAATTTTACATCGAAACCGTCGATCTGGTGTTCCAGAAAGCCTCGCTCGCCAAGGGCGAGTTGATGCACCGGGGTCGCCTGGTCAAACCAGGAGCCATTCGTCACACCGCCTTGCTCACCGTCGAAGGCGAAAAGGACGATGTCTGCGCCGTAGGACAGACGTCAGCGGCGCATGGCCTATGCACCGGCCTGCGACCCCATTTGAAACGCCACCATCTCCAGCCCGGCGTCGGCCATTATGGCGTCTTTTCCGGCAGTAAATGGGAAAGTCAGGTCTATCCCCAGGTGCGCAACATGATCCTGGCGATGAACTGATCGCGATCAGGCTGCCGACCGATCCGCACGGGATCGGTCGGCGGCCTATCGATCACAGGACGTAGCGGCTAAGGTCGGTGTCGCGCGCGATCGCATCCAACTGCTTTTCGACATAGGCGGCATCCACCACCAGCGTTTCACCGCGCCGATCCTCGGCCTCGAAGCTCACATCCTCCAGCAGCTTTTCCATCACCGTCTGCAGGCGGCGGGCACCGATATTCTCGACCTCGCCATTCACTTCGGCCGCGATCCGCGCCACCGCCCTAATGCCTTCGGGCGTCAGGTCAATCGTGACGCCCTCGGTCGCCAGCAGCGCGCGATATTGCGCCACCAGGCTTGCCTTGGTGTCCGACAGGATCGCGACGAAATCCTCCTCGGTCAGCGCTTGCAACTCCACCCGGATCGGTAAGCGACCCTGCAATTCGGGCAACAGGTCGCTGGGCTTGGCAACATGAAACGCGCCAGACGCGATGAACAGGATATGGTCGGTCTTGAGCGGACCATATTTGGTCGCGACCGTCGTGCCCTCGATCAGCGGCAACAGGTCGCGCTGCACGCCTTCCCGGCTGACCGATCCGCCACGCACATCGCTGACCGCAATCTTATCGATCTCGTCAAGAAACACGATGCCATTCTGCTCGGCGCTGGTGATGGCGACGCGTGCGACATCATCCTGGTCCAGCCGCTTGTCCTGCTCCTCTTCGACCAACTTGTCCCAGGCATCGGCGACGCGCAGCTTGCGGCGCTTCTTCTGGTTCTGGCCTAGAGCCTTGGACATCATGTCGGACAGGTTGATCATGCCGATCTGGCCGCCCATGCCGGGAATATCCATCGGCATCGACGGACTGTCGGCGATTTCCACCTCGACCTCGACATCGTTCATCTGATGCTGCTCGATCCGCTGGCGGAAGGACAGGCGGGTCGCCTCGCTCGCTTCCTTGCCGGTCAGCGCGTCGAGCAGGCGGTTCATCGCCGCCTCCGACGCCGCTTCGCGCACCGCTTCGCGGCGGCGGTCCTTCTCCAGCCGCACCGCCTCCTCGACCAGGTCGCGCACGATCTGTTCGACGTCCCGGCCGACATAGCCGACCTCGGTGAACTTGGTCGCTTCCACCTTAACGAATGGCGCATCAGCCAGCTTCGCCAGGCGACGGCTGATCTCGGTCTTGCCGCAGCCCGTCGGCCCGATCATCAGGATATTTTTGGGCGTCACTTCGTCACGCAGATCGTCTGGCAAATGCTGCCGCCGCCAACGGTTGCGCAGCGCTACCGCGACAGCGCGCTTGGCATCCTTCTGGCCGATAATATGCGCATCAAGCGCCGCGACGATAGCTTTGGGGGTCAGATTGTCGTTCATCTCTATGTCGATCTCTTCTTTTCCTCTCCCGCTTTCGCGGGAGAGGCTACGGAGACTTGATCGCGAAGCGATCTAGGCGAAGTCGGTGAGGGTCTTATCCTTGCGATCAATAAAGACCCTCACCCAACCCTCTCCCGCGAAGGCGGGAGAGGGCTAGGAAATATCAGGCAACCGAATCCAGCGTCTCGATGGTCAGTTGATCATTGGTATAGACGCAAATGTCCGCCGCCACGGCCATAGCCTTGCGCGCCAGCGCCTCGGCATCCGCCTCATAGTCCACCAGCGCCCGCGCCGCCGCCAGCGCGAAATTGCCGCCCGATCCAATCGCCGCAACCCCGTTCAGCGGCTCCAGCACGTCGCCATTGCCGGTCAGGATCAGCGTCACATCCTTGTCCGCGACGATCATCATCGCTTCCAGATTGCGCAGATATTTGTCGGTGCGCCAGTCCTTGGCGAGTTCGACGGCCGAGCGCATCAGCTGCCCATTGTGCCGCTCCAGCTTGGCCTCCAGCCGCTCGAACAAGGTGAAGGCATCCGCCGTCGCGCCGGCAAAGCCGCCAATGACGGAGCCGTCATGCAGGCGGCGCACCTTGCGCGCGTTGGGCTTCATCACGGTCTGGCCCATCGACACCTGGCCATCGCCAGCGACGACGACTTTGCCATTTTTGCGGACGGACATGATGGTGGTGCCATGCCAGACCGGCATGGCGCTGCGATGTTGGTCGTTCATGGGCGGCATATGGGAGGGGAGTGCGTCCGGTGCAAGCGGGGGCTGCGCTACGTCGAGCCGTGGCATTCGCAAGACAATATTATGACAAATAGTGTCGGAACCAATGTCGGTTAATTGACATTGTGCAGCGCAGCATCAACTATCGACGCCTAACAAGAAGGTAGGACTCGCATGTCTCTCAAGGCCATGGCCCAGGAAAAAGTCGAGCGCGCGGGCATTTCCAACTATAGTTTTGACCGCGATACGCTGGTCATGTGCGGCGTCCGCTATACGCTTGAAACCTGCACCTGCGGCGAGCCGGATTGCGACGGCGTGCGCCTGCGCAAGGCCAGGCCCATGACCGCGCGTATCCTGCAATAAACTATAGCAAACGCAGTCGTCGTCCGTTTTTATCGGATGGCGTCCTTACCCGCGGTGCCGACCGACTCGATGTCGCGCCCGACGCCTTGCACCGTGTTGCAGGCCGACAGGGCCAGCAGCAGTCCGCTGATCATCAGGCAAAATGCGGGGCGCATCATTTCATCACTCCAATTGCGTTGTTGCGATCCTCTATAGCCGATTGGCGACGGCGGGAAGAGCGATTCCGCGCGCTCCATTTCGGCACCCGCTTGACAGGGCCAGTCGGCAATGCCAATGGCCGCTTCCTCCTTATAGGGGGCGCGTAGCTCAGTGGTAGAGCACACCCTTCACACGGGTGGGGTCGCAGGTTCAATCCCTGCCGCGCCCACCATGTTTTCAATGGGTTACATTGAGGCATGGTGCGATCCATGAAAAAAACATGGAAAACTTGGGGCGAATTCCTTAGCATTGCGCTCGCAAACTGGCCCTCAGATTGAGCTGCCGCTGGTCGCGCTTCTTTCCTCTTTGATTGCAGTCTTGAGCTTTTTCAGATCAATCAGGCGTGCCGCCGCCTTCTCGCGCTGCTCATCACTCAATCGTGGATCATTCACTGCTTTGCGGACAAGAGCTTCGATCTTCGGATTTGGCATAAACTGTTTTCGCTGCTCGTTTGTCATTGATAGACACGCTCCTTTGGCAAGCTTGGGTGGGTAGGGCAGAATTTACCCCGTTGCAGTAAGCTGCGAGCTTGAGGGGGAATGAGCGGCGTGCCAAAGAGTAACGGACATCGCAATTAGGCTAATGCTCATCACAAAGCGATGATGCAGAAAAAGCGGAAACGGGACTGGAAGCCAAAGGGCGATCCAATCGTCCTCATGCTGTCGTCGGCGTTCGTCGTTGCCGTGGCTGCGTTGGTTTTCGTCTGGCCGTCCGCGTTCAGTTCTAGCGATGCGCAATCGACCGGCTCATCCTTCTCCTGCCAGGTTATGTCGATCACTGACGGCGATACACTCCGTTGTTGGGATGGCACACGGGTTCGCCTCCACGCGGTTGCCGCGAGGGAGAAGGACGAAACCTGTTCACTGGGCCATCCTTGCCCAACAGCCTCGGGTGTCGCCGCAACAGCTCAGCTATCCAAACTGGCGAGCGGACAGACGCTGCAGTGTCGAGCAATCGGGAAGAGCTATGGTCGGGTGACGGCAATCTGCGTCAATGAAGCTAGCGTTGAGATCAATTGCGCGATGGTAAAAAGCGGGACGGCGACGGTTTGGCCGAAGTTCAATGATCAACTGGCGATCTGTGATGGTACAAGGTAGGCGGATAGAGCACCTCTCCCGCTTCGGGTCCGTTTCGAGCGGGAAAGCTGCAAGTTGCAAATCGACCAGAAATTGCTGTTAATGAAAACTGCGCAGCACTCCTCAAAGCAAATACTCGTTGAGGTCCCGAACCAGTTAAACCACTTTTCCAACAACAGCGGTGACACCGTCTACAGCCAATTTTGCGAAGACCTCATTCGCTTCTTCAGTCAGATATGGTTTGCATCTATCCTCAATCGTCCCGATGAACTTGGCGACCTTCAGGGAAATCTCATCATCGGCAGCCCGCTTCCGCTGATACAGTGCAGCCTTGATGGCTTGTGTGAAATCGTCAGCCGGATCGGTCGCGTCTGGGTATTCTTCGATAAAAACCTGCAAGACTCCGAATTGTCGGTACAGATGTTCCATCGCTTTGTTAAGTTCAGGGTCTACCAAAGCGAGGATTGACGTGCCGCATTCATCCAGAGCCTCTTGAGCTTTGGCCGTCGACCGCAGCCGGTTGATGTATACCTGAGCGACGACCATCCGACGTTTTCTCTCGTCGTTGGAGTTTGCGTAGCTGGGCGCGTCCTTAATTTCGTGATGAGCTGCATGTTCCTCGCGGCCATCCATCCAAGCGTTGCGGACCTGTTCGAGAGCGCGACGAGCCTGATAGGATGCCGCCATTATTCGTTCGGCGCTCTCCATGTTACGCTCTGCGAGCTTCTGCCGCCGCCATAACTTGAAGCCCTGCGTAGCACCGTAGGTCACTGCCATAGCACCAAGCAGCGTTCCAACGCCGGATAGATACGTTCCCGTTGCTGCCCAATCCACAGGCGTACTGCAGACGTTCAGGAGGTGCGTTGCGTCGCTGCAAATACTCGTCATCATGTCCCCTAACTTGCCGGGGATCATGCCTCGCGCAGTGGATACCATCAATAGCCGCTGCTACCCTAACGGCTAAGCTTTGAGGCCTGTTTGGGGCGACGAATGTTAGGCACGTAGTGAAATCCTGTTGTCGTCGATAGTCCTAGAACGTGCTGCATTTCCATGGTCAGGTAGCTCATGTTCTGCATAACCTGATTGAAGAAGCGCGCTTGATCGATCACGGTATCTATGTCTAGATGGTAAAGTGGCATGTTATGCATCTTAATAGGTTCGTGACTTGCAGCCATTTCTTCAATCCCAACATAGCAAAGCTTGTCTGATCCTGCGTGTACCCAGTTCGTGTGCGCATATTGATTGCGGATCGATTTGCAAACCTTCATGTGTGCGAAAGTCTGTTCGTATATCTGCTTAAGCTTATTGTCCTCGATACGCTGCCGAATAAGCGCGTCCGCCACCTCCATTCGTTGGAGTTCACCTCGCGAACGGTACAATGCTTTGATCGCGGTGTCCAAATCTGTAAGAACGTGGCCAGCGATCAAGCAGAGCATCCATTCGAGTTCGCCATATTCAAGGATCATGCGTCCGATCAGTTCGCCTTCCTCTTTGAAACGGTCGAATGGCAGCGGCATATAAATCTTCACGGCCATCCCGCCTCAATTCCTTCATTTCAGCAAGCGAACTAGCGCAGTCTCTACTATCCTCAGCCATAAGCCAACGTTCCGCAATCCACCCTATCGCCGCCCTTTCGTTAGCGGGAGATATGTCCATGCGGCCTAATGTTCGGGACGGTGTCGTTGATGTCTAGAGCGCAGACTCTTCGCCATGGCAATCCTGTGTGCTAAACCCTCACCTGACCCCCACAGGACAAAGCATGGCTGATCTATCTGAGGACGCAAAACTCCATATTGTGCAGGCTCTGGCGCGATTTTTCTCACCGGCTGAGGTGGTGGTGATGATCCGCGAGGATTTTGGCGTTGAGACGACCGTTCAGCAGGTGCGCACCTACAACCCATCGCATCCCAAATTTGAGGCCGGGGCCAAGTGGCTGCCAATTTTCGAAGCCGTACGGAAGACATATTTGGACGACGTGTCTTCCGTACCCATCGCTTCGCAGGCCTATCGTCTCAATGCTCTGCAGAAGAATTATGATTGCGCAATTAAGCGCGGCAACTTGGTCTTGGCGAATGCCACCCTGGAGCAGGCCGCAAAGGAGGTTGGCGGTGTGCTTACAAACGCTCGGAACGTCAGCGTTCAGCAGCCAGCGGGGAGCTTCCGTGATCTCTCAAGCGAAGAGCGGCGGAGGGCGGTCGCGGAAATGATCCGTAACGAATTTTCGCAGCTTGCCGAGACGCGGCAGGAGGCTGCACGTTAGCCTGGGGGTATCGGGCAAAGATGGACGGTAGGACGGCCCTCGTTGTGCGGCGGCCGGGAAAACCGTTCATCGTCTGCGAATATCAGGAGTGGCAATCAGTTTGCTCAAACGCGGCGGGGCTCTTTGTATCGCGATGTCGCCGCGCCACGGCAGCAACGACCGTTCGGATCATTTTGACCTCGACGGCCGAATGAGTTTGAGCGATGCTATGTGACAACGGTACCGCAGGGGAAAATCATTGTCTGTCGATCTTCAGGACCTGTCGCGCCGCTTATTCAAAACGGCTGAACAGCTCTGGACCAATACGGCCCTTCGGCCCGATCAGTATTCTCAGCCGGTGCTGGCCCTGATCGCTTTGCGCCAGATGGAAGCCAAGTTCGACGCCGTGCATACGGCTGAGATCGCCGCGAAATTCACGGGTCGCTTGAAGCCCACGCCCGCCGACTACCAGGCCCGTGGCGCAATCTACCTGCCCGAGGTTGCCCGGTACTCCTACTTGCTCGGCCTGCCGGAGACCGCGAACCTGGCCGAGGCGCTCAATACGGCGATGAAGTCGATCGTGGACAACAACCCCGACCTGGCGGGCGTCTTGCCCCAGGCCTATGGCTCGCTGCCGGATAGTGTCCTTCGGGAACTGATGCGCCTCCTGGCACCGCTGGCCATCGAAGGCGACGCCTACGGCCTGATCTTCGAATACTTCATGGGAGCGTTCGCGTCGGCCTTCATGCAGAAGGGCGGCGAGTATTTCACGCCTTCGTCGATCGTGAAGCTGATCGTGGACGTCATCGAGCCCTATCATGGGACCATCTTCGATCCTGCTTGCGGGTCGGGCGGAATGTTTGTGCATTCCGCCGAGTTCGTCCGGCGACACCACAAGGCTCCTGAGCGCGAGATCAGCGTGTACGGGATCGAGAAGATGGCTGACACCCAGCGCCTGTGCCGCCTCAACCTCGCGGTCCACGGCATGTCTGGGGACATCCGCGAGGCCAATAGCTATTACGACAATCCGCACGGTATGGTCGGCAAATTCGATTTCGTGATGGCCAACCCTCCGTTCAACCAGTCCGAGGTCGATCGGGCCAAACTGATCAATGATGCGGGTATGGTGGACGCACGGTTCCCGCTGGGGCTGCCGACGACCAACAACGCGAATTACCTCTGGATTGGCATGTTCTACGCCGCGCTGAACGAGCGGGGCCGCGCAGGTTTCGTCATGGCTAACAGCGCCAGCGATGCTGGTGGCTCTGAGCGCGAGATGCGCCGCAAGTTGATCGAGACCGGCGCGGTGGACTGCATCATCACCACCTCGCCGAATATGTTCTTTACGGTGACGTTGCCGGTGACCCTGTGGTTCTTGGATCGCGGCAAAGCAAAGGGTCCTCGGAAGGACGAGGTTCTGTTCATCGACGCGCGGCATGTATTCAACCAAGTCTCGCGGTCCCAGCGAGACTTTCGGGCCGACCAGGTCGAGTTCCTAGCTAACATCGTGCGCCTGTGGCGGGGGGAGGAAGAAGAGGTTATTGCAGGGAGCGCGGCGGCCATGACCGAGACATTCGGCGACGATGGCTATAGGGACGTTGCGGGCCTGTGCCGTGTCGCCAGCAGCGCCGAAATCGCCGCACAAAGCTGGAGCCTCAACCCCGGTCGTTATGTCGGCGTGGCTCCAGATGAGCAGGAGAAGGATGAAGACTTCAAGCTCCGGCTGGAGGCCATGCAGGAGGAACTGGAGGCACTCGACATCGAGTCGGGTCGTCTGCACGCAGTGATCGCGCAGAACGTCGCCGCGTTGCTTGTCGCATGAGCGTGTGGCCTACCGTCAAGCTGAGCGCTCTTGCGACGTTCCGCAATGGACTGAACTTTGCCGCAAATGCTCGGGGGAAGGGACTGGCGATCGTTGGTGTGCGGGACTTTCAGGACCGGTCCTTCGTTCGATACGATGACCTAGAGGAGCTGAACCCAGACGCTCTTTCAAGCCGCGACAGTCTGATCGCCAAGAACGACATCATCTTCGTCCGCTCGAATGGTAACCGCGAGCTCATCGGCCGCTCCCTATTCGTCGCAGAAGCCCCGCCCAAGCCGACCAGTCATTCGGGCTTTACCATTCGCCTGAGGTTCACCGACCAGCGAGCCCTACCTCAATTCTTTGCATACCAACTTCGTGGCGAAATAGTTCGCAAGCTATTGTCCAGCAGGGGCGGCGGGACTAATATAAACAATCTGAGCCAGGGCATCCTCGGGGACCTTGATGTCACTTTACCGCCTCTATGGGAGCAGGCGCGCATCGCGGAAATCCTCGGTGCTTACGACGATCTGATCGAGGTGAGCCGTCGGCGCGTGGCGCTGCTGGAGGAAATGTCTAGCAGCCTGTTCGAAGAGTGGTTCGTTCGGTTCCGGTTCCCCGGGCACGATGGACAGGCCGTTACCGACGAAAAGGGACCGCTTCCACCAGGTTGGACCTGGGCCGCCTTCTCGACGCTCGCCGATTTCCTTAACGGCTACGCATTCAAACCGAGCGATTTTCAGTCAGACGGGCTTCCGATCGTCAAAATCCCTGAACTCAAGAACGGGGTGTCATCCAAAACGCCCTTGAACGACGGGAAAAATGTCCCTGCGCGGCTGCACTTGAATACGGGAGACCTGCTCTTTTCATGGTCGGGCACGCTTGCCGTTTCCGAATGGACAGGAGGGGCGGCGCTTCTAAACCAACACCTCTTTCGCGTTCAGCCCAAAATTCACTGGCATCGAGGTTTCATCCGCCAGGCTCTGCGCTCAGCACTCGTCAGGTTCGATAGCCAAGGGGTTGGCGCGACCATGAAGCACATTCGTCGTGCCGCGCTGGACGACACCTACGTAGCGGTGCCTCCGGTAGGCCCGCTTTCGTTAACTGCAGATCGGATGTTTTCCAAGTTCTACGATCAAATCATTGTTGTCCGTCAGCAGATGCAAATACTTGCGGCCTCCCGCGACCTCCTGCTCCCCCGTCTTATCTCCGGCAAGCTTTCCGTAGCCGAGGCTGAACGCGAATTGGCGCAAGCCGCGTAAATGGCACCATCTCTTACCGGCATCGTCGCGTCCGAGGACAGCGCGGTTGAGCGGCCTGCCTTGGAGTTGTTGCATGCGCTCGGCTGGGGCCATGTAAACCTCCAGGATGAACGACCGGGGCCGGGCAACCCGACGGGCCGCACATCGTTCCGCCAGACTTGGCTGCCCGCACACCTCCAAGCCGCGTTGGAGCGCCTGAACTTTAGCCTGCCCCCCGAGGTGATCACGAGGGCCATAGATATATTAACCGAAGACCGCAGCGCCATGCTGCCCATGGCGGCCAACCGGGCTTTGGTGGCGCTGTTGGTAGATGGTGTGCCCGTGCAGGTCCGTCGCGATGATGGTGGGTTCGACGACCTGCGGGTCCGCGTGATCGACTGGATCGAGCCGACCAACAACGACTTCCTCGCCGCCAGTCAAGTGTGGATGGAGGGCCCGCTGCACAAGCGTCGCCCTGACACGATTGGTTTCGTCAACGGCTTGCCCTTGCTGCTGTGCGAGTGGAAGGCTCCAACCAAACCGCTCGCCGAAGCCTATGACGCAAACCTGCGCGATTACCGAGACGTCGTCCCCGCGCTGTTTGATGCCAACGCCTTCGTGGTCCTCAGCAACGGCCTGTGCGCCGTCATGGGCGCGAGCCACGCACCGTTCGACATCTTTGCCTCCTGGAAGCGATTAGAGGAAGGCGGGCCTGAGAGCGTGGAACTGGAGACGATGTTGCGGGCGACCTGCGAGCCTGCCCGGTTCCTCGATCTGATCGAGAATTTCATATTGTATGAAGAAGCGCGCGGCGGCCTCCGTAAGATCGTCGCCAAATATCATCAGGTGCTTGGCGTAAACCGAGCAATCGAAGCAGTAGAGAACCTGGCCGAGAACCAAGGCCGCCTTGGCGTGTTCTGGCACACCCAGGGCTCCGGTAAGAGCTTCTCGATGACGATGTTCGCCGAGAAAGTCTTGCGGCGACTGGGCGGCAATTTCACCTTCGTCATCGTGACGGATCGCACTGAGTTGGACGACCAGATCGCGGGCACGTTTGCGGCGACGGGCGCACTCACCAAGAACCTCCAAGACGTCCAAGCCGACAGCCGGGCCCACCTGCGTGAGCTTTTGGCGGGCAACGAGCGGTATGTGTTCACGCTGATCCAGAAGTTCAGCACGGCCGACCGGGAACCAATGCCAGTGCTGTCGGAGCGATCGGACATCATCGTCATCACCGACGAAGCGCATCGCAGCCAGTACGACACGTTGGCCGCGAACATGCGTTCAGCACTGCCCAACGCGGCGTTCATCGGCTTCACAGGCACGCCCCTGATCCAGGGGGCGGAGAGCCGCACCCGTGAGGTGTTTGGCGATTATGTCTCGGTCTACGATTTCGCCCAGTCGGTGAAGGATGGCGCGACCGTCCCGCTCTACTACGAGGCTCGCAAACCCGAATTGCAGATGAATGCCGACGAGCTGCGCGATGACCTTGAACAACTGTTGGACGAGGCTTTTCTCGACGAGGCTCAGGAGCAGCGTCTGTCCCGCGAGTTCGCCCGTCAGTATCAGCTCATTACCCGCGACGATCGGCTCGACAAGATCGCCGAAGACTTGGCGCTCCACATCGCCACCCGTGGCTACCGGGGCAAGGCGATGTTTGTGGCGATCGACAAGGCGACCGCCGTCCGCATGCACGAGAAGACCAGGGCTGCCGTCACCCGGCTGATCGCGTCCGATGAGGTCAGGCTAAAGACCGCCTATGAGGCCGAAGGGGCGGCCATCGCCGATCGTCTGGAATGGATGCGCAGCCTCGACATGGCGGTCGTCGTCAGCCAGGGCCAGAACGAGGTCGGTGACCTCAAGGCCAAGGGCCTGGACATCCTCCCTCACCGCGAGCGGATGCAGAGGGAGGACCTGGAGGCCAAGTTCAAGAACGCCGACGATCCGCTGCGCTTGGTGTTCGTATGCGCTATGTGGATCACAGGGTTCGACGTGCCGAGCGTCTCGACCGTCTATATCGACAAGCCGATGAAGAACCATACGCTGATGCAGACCATCGCCCGCGCGAACCGTCGGGCTGAGGGCAAGACATCCGGTGTGATCGTTGATTATGTGGGCGTGTTTCTCAACCTCCAGAAGGCCCTTGCGGTTTACGCTGGCGCGGGCGGCGAAGAAGGCGCGACACCGATCAACGATAAGCAGGCGCTGGTTCAAGTGCTCTCCGAAGCCCTGCGATCCGCCACTGATTTCATCGAACCCCTTGGAGTTGCCACCGACACTATCATGGCTGTCGCGGGCCTTCAGCGCACCGCAATGATCGCCAACGCTGTCGAGACCCTGGTCGCCCCCGACGAGCGGCAACGTGAGTTCCTGCGGCTCTCCGGTGCCGTCGTGCGTGCCTACAAGGCGCTCTTGCCCGACGAACGGGCAGCGCCCTTCATCCAGGCCGTGGCCGTCCTTCATACCCTCGCCGACGCGATTAGGGCTAAACTGGGTCCGGCGGACATCACTGCCATTTCGGCTAGGATCGCTGCGCTCCTGGACGAGAAGATCGAGGGCGTTGCGATCCTCACTCCGATCGTGGAAGGCGACCGCGCCGAGGGTCGAGTGGACCTGTCCGACATCGACTTTGATAAGCTCGCCACGCTGTTCGCCGCCAAGCCCAAGACAGCCGCCAGTCGGCTCCGGGATGCCGCCGAAAGGAAGGCGAAGAAGATGGCGGAAGCCAATCCGACCAGGCAGGACATGGTCGAGAAGCTGGAAGAGTTGGTCGCCGAGTACAATGCAGGTTCGATAGACGCCGAGCGGTTCTTCCAAGCTTTAAAGGAAATAGTCGCGGGTATGGACGAGGAGGATCGACGTGCTGCTCGCGAAGGCCTTACCGAGGAGGAGCTGGCGATCTTTGATCTCCTTACCAAGCCTGCCCCAGTGCTCACGACGGCCGAGGAGGTAAGGGTGAAGCAGGTGGCCCGCGAGCTGCTGGAACGGCTTAAAGACTTGGTCAGTGGCGTCGATTGGCTGAAGGGCCGTCAGTCGCGCGCCTCAGTGCTTTCTGAAATTCGGGTGAAGCTCAATGAGCTGCCCGAGGACCCGTACCCTGAGGAGCTGTGGAACGGGAAGGTCCAGCAGGTTTGGGATTTTGTGATGCACCGATACGCTGCGTGATCGAACGCTAACCTTCATAACGTTGCTTGCCGCTGGCTCTGATTAGCTGCGTCCGCACTTTGCCCCAATGTTCAGCGAAGCACCAAGCATGCGTGGGCCGTCAGCATTGCCAAGTCTGCTTTCTGAGAAGGACTGGCCCCTCGATAATGGATCAACACCGCCATAACTGTGTGCAAACAGACTGTGTTGCTTTCTGCTTCGGGTTCCAATGGTGTCTCCAAGGCCTCCAGCTTTACCGCCCCCCCGACATAGCAAATCCAAGCCAATTGGGCGGCGCGGGGAAATCGTATTGCGGAGAATGGACAACCGAGTGATCACAGCCTAGGAATTGCGCACTGCTCCGGTCTCGTAAGCCGTAGCGGTGCGCTTGTAGCGCGAGAACACGGGTTCGCTCATGTCGGGCGGCCCACGAAATACAATAGCCTCACGGTGAATACGTGGGGCGCGCTACCCCGTGTTCGCGCGTTACGAACCACCCGGCTCCGGCCGGGCAACATGGGGACTGGCAATGAAATTTGTCACTATCGCTGTCCTCGCAGCGTGCAGCATCATAGCGCTGTCAGTAACGGCGAATGCACAATCGGAAATTCCGGAGGCCGGAAACCGAACGGTTACAATAGCGCGCCAAGCCTATTTCAGTGGGCGATATGAAGAGGCACGATCCATAGCTTTTGAATTGGCGAAAAATGGCGATGCCGAGGCTCAGATGCTGATGGGGCAAATGCTTAAGGAGGGCAGGGCGCGCCCACCCAATTATGTGGAGGCGGTCAAATGGACACGCCTCGCCGCTGATCAGGGCAACTCGTGGGCGCAATTTGATATGGGGCTGAGTTACCGGGAAGGGCGTGGCGTTCCCAAGAGCGTCATCGAAACTGCTAACTGGTTCCGCCGGTCTGCCTTGAATGCCAATCCTGTCGCTCAAGATCAGCTTGGCCGCCTGTATGTCTCGGGCCGAGGCGTTCCCGAAAGTATGGTCGGGGCATATGCCTGGCTTTCCATAGCAGCCGCTCAAGGCTTGGAAGGCTCTAAGAAAACCATTGAACTGATCGAGAAGGAGATGCCGAATGATCAGCTCGCGACGGCTCAGAAACTAGCTTATGATTGCCTGCAGTCGGATTATGTATCGTGCGACTGGTAAACTCTGCCAATGCAGCGTTTTCCCGCACCGCGACCACCCTACTCCCTATAAGGGAGTAGGGGGTGGTGGGGGTGGTGGGAACAGGGTTCCGCACGGGTCATCTTCCAAACTTTTCCCACCCACCTTACAGGGGGAGGATGACCATAAGTCTCGCTGGTTGTGACGAGCCGCCCCTTAAGATAACTTAAATCGTGATCTCTTTTCGGGCCTTCATGCCGATATTCTGCGAACTACCGCAACGCTTGCCGATGATGAGCCCACATGGCTTCAGCTTCGTTAGACCAAAACGCTGTGCCGCCTCTTGGTTTGCGCCCTTCAAGACATACCTGAGTACGGTGTCCAGATTAGCAGCGTGAAGGTCAGGATTACTGTTTTCAAGCCCTAAGCGCCCGCCAATCGGCTTCCCGTGGATCACGTCCTTGCGATAAGGCCTGTGAGTTATCCGACGTAGCCAGCCCCTCTGCAGCTTCGTAAGAATTGGAACTAAATCGGCGGGCACATGAACAAGTAGGTGACAGTGCCCACCTTCGCGTTCGCCGCCTTCGTGAACCCATAGCCACCCAGTCTTCCTACCATTACGCGCCAGCGACTTGGTCATCAGATCGATGAAATGGCCGGTTGCTTTAGCCATTTCTCCTAATGGAACACCAGCCGCTTCCCAATGGATCGTGATCATACGGTTGAGTGGAATTCCTATAGCATCGGCGTGTTGCGCTGCTGCTATGAGATTGCCAACCTGTCCAACGTTCAGTTGATGGCTCGTTCGGTCGGCATGATTGCCTTTACCACTCGCCAGGCGGCAGGCACTAATATACCCAGCATCACCTAAGGTAGGGTATTTTATAGCAAGTCCTATGCCATTTGCGGAAGTGGGCGGTTTCTCGCGGAGTTGTAGCGGGGGCTGTTGGATTGAAACTTCACCGGAAATGTATTCCCGGTGAAGTTTCAAAGTGCCGCTTGTCTTAGGTTTAGTGTAGGTCATATCGGCGGATCAGCATGTGATCCAAACAATGGCCATTTTGCCAGTCTCATTTGGCCTGCGTCGCCCGCTATCGCGGATGAGGCCCTTGCGCTTCAACTCGGAGGTGCGCGGCTGGATAGTCCAACGCTGCATTGCCAAGCTTATTGCCAATTCATCAGTAGTGAGGCCAAACAGCCCAGCGGCGCGGATGGTGTTGAGCGCAAGGCGCTGAAGTCGGCCCAGCTGGTCGACTAGGTCGGAGGAGGCAGCCACAGACGTATCAACGTTGCGATGGCCAGGGGCATCAGGATAAATGCTCATGACAGCCCACCGTCGATCAAAGGCGGCAATTTGGAACGCTCCAAAAGCGATTTCAGCCATTCCGCCTGCTTTGAGGTCAAGGGTGCGGGATCGACCGCGATCTGACCGAGGAAGCGCCCAACTTTACGGTTTGGCGGCGGCGTGCCGTTGAGGATCGCAAGGGCCGCCGCGCGGTGATGACGGAATGGTTGCTCAGACATCCCCATGTCCTCGCAGCTATATGGTATCGAAGTGGGCATGGGTCAGTCCTCCCCCGCGATAAACGCGAAAAGAGCATCAGTCAGAATGATGGTCCTTCCGTCCACGCGCGTGGCCTTCAGACGGCCACTGGCGATATGCTTATAGAGGTTTGTCCTGCCCAAGCTGGTCGCTTGGCAGGCTTCTCGGATCGAATAGGCGATCTTCGGAGGATTGTGCTTGATGGACTGCATCTCTGCGCTCCCACTTTGCGGAGGCGGGATGCCTTCGCTTGGTGGGGGACCACCTAGGCCGGATTTGGCCGGCCTTGGATTGGGGGAATGCGGCTTATTGGGGGGATTGTGAACGTCCCCCTCTCCATAGATGCGCGATTATGCGTTCGATATGTCGCGTATCCCTCGGCTTGCCACTCCTAGAATTGTGGGGCAAATCAGCCACGATTGAGGCCGCTGCCGATCCTTTCGAGATACCTGGCTGAGCGGCGAGCATGGACGCAGCCTGCCCTATAATTTCGTCGTGATTGAGGCTGCGATTTGCGGGTACAGTTCCCATATCGCGATCTCGATGGGTTTTCAACAACCCGACACGCTTGACCTCGACGAGTAAATAACCACCCGCCGCGCGAGTATCGCCACCAAATGACTTAAACTCACGTTCGAAACTGTGGGGATCGTTCTGCCACATGATGTCCGGCGATCCATCCGGCTGGCGTCGCATCCCCCCCGTCGAGACGTCAAACTGGGAGAACGTCGCGAGCATACTGCCTGTCAATTCCTCCACGTCAGCAAGGCGGGCATCGGCAAGTGAGTATGTAGCCGTGAACCGGCCACGGACATTGACGTCCCCCCGAGCAACGTCATCGCGCAGTTGCTGCCAGGCCTCCGTAAGGCTGTCCAACCCCTTCTGACGGTCATGAAAGTAACCCAACCCCGGAACTTCGGGCACGTCCTCATTCTCCTCCGAGAAGAATTTTCGCAACCGCTCTTCCGGGCTCTCAGTGATGGGTGGACGATGACCCTCAACCTGCGTCCGCAGATGATCGGGCAACATTGCATCGCGAAAGGCGATCCACGTCAGTGCCTCCGCTAGCGATACGAAAGATTGCTCTCCTAGGCGGCGGCGCTCCGCCGTTGATTGTATCGTGGCAGCACCACCTTGGTGATCCATCCCGCCCTCCGCAGCGTCTCCGATGGTCACCACGGGAAGCACGCCGAAGTGTCGCACTTGTTGGCTGTCCGGCCTAGCTGACAGAACAATTGGTTTTTGGCGGTGGCTCCTGTTCTTGCCCATATTGAGCCGCCCCTCACAACGCCAGCCCTGCAAGAGCGTCGGCTGCGGCGTCGCCGACGAGATGCGAATAATGCCGCTCCAGCATGGCGACACTCGTGCCGGAAATTTGGGCCACCGTTAAAACGGGCAATCCGGCGGTGACCAGATCGGTAAGAACGCAATGTCGCAGGGTGTACGCGGATACTCCCGCTGGCAGTCCCACCGTCGTCACGGCATCCTTAATTGGCCCTTTCCACGTATCCTTGTTCCAACTCTGGCCTCCTTCCCGAATGAATATGGGAGCACCGGGCAGTTTGCCTTTGCTCTGTTCGGTCAGGAAATCGACGATGATCTGTGGAACCGCGATCTGTCTGGGTTTGCCGTTTTTGTCCTTTCCGATCGTCAGGGTTCTCGTTCGCTTGTCGAAATCCCCGGTCTTGAGGCCAGCCAGCGTTCCCGGACGGAGGGGTAAAAGGCACATGGCACGCACAAAGGGTTGTGCGGCCGCCTCCGTAGCGTTTAGGAGCAACTTCCGCTCTGTTCGGTCAAGATAGAGGTCGCGCCGCTTATCTGCCCCTTTTGTGGGCCTTAGTGCTTCCTGCCAAGCCGCATCGGTGTTCGGTGTGCCCTGCGTCAGAAGTCGTCCCAATGCTGCCCGTAGCGGCACCATATCCCTGTTGATGGTGGACTGTGAGCGTGCCTTGGTGCGCTTCTCGCCGCCTTTGTTCCGGGTCAGAAGCGCCGGGGTTTCTTCCAGCCGCTTCCGCCATTCGCGGAGATGATGACGGCGCAGCTTGTCGATCTTTACCTTGGCAATAGGGTCGTCGTAGACATGCCGTCGAAAGACCCCTTCGGCGATCAAGCCGGGTCGGTCCTTTAGGTAGGCCCGGCAGGCATCGGCAACTGTCTCCACCTTTTCGGATTGCACTCCGCCGCTCTCAACCTGTTCGGCCCACGCTTCCGCGCCCTTCTTGGCGTGGGTGAAAATGTCGTTGCCGGTGAGCGCGCCATAGTCGCCTAGCGCCTTTCGCGCGTATTTCCCCTTATCGGGATCATAGGCACGGGCAAACCACGTGCCCTTGCCAGCCTTGCGGGAGGGGCGGAAGCCAACGTAGCAACCAACTCGAAGTCTTTGCCAGTGTGGCTCGTCCCCCGCCTTCGGTTTTAATCGCTCCCGTTCGCCAATCTTGCTTAATTCCACCACGCGCAACCACCTCCATTAAATCCATGAAATATCCATGAAATACATGGGTGAACGAGGTTGGGCAACAACGAACGGTTTTCAGGTAATAACTTATCCATTGGTGACCGGATAAGTCCGCTTTCCCACCCTTCACACGGGTGGGGTCGCAGGTTCAATCCCTGCCGCGCCCACCATGGCTTACCCGCCATGACAGGACAGATTATTTCCCGGCATTGATCTTTTGATACGCGGCTTTAATCCTGCGGTCCTGATCCGGCGCGTGCGCGCGTCGAGCCCGAAAGGATGTCGATGCCCTCTTATCTGAAAGCCAGCGCGGCGCTTGGCGCTTTGTTGGTAAGTTCCGCTGTTGCCGTGCAGGCGCAGGAAAAGCTGACGCTGGAGCGGGTGTTTGCCAGCCCTGACCTTGCCGGGCCACAGCCGCGCGCGCTCACATTGTCGCCCGATGGGACGCTGGTCACCCTGCTCAAGCCGCGCGCGGATGAGAAGGAGCGGCTCGATCTGTGGGCGATCGACACCGCCACGGGCGCGGAGCGGATGCTGGTCGATTCGAAAAAGACCGGAAGCGGCGCGGCGCTCAGCGAAGCGGAAAAGATGCAGCGCGAGCGGGATCGCAGTGTCGCGGGCAGCACCGGGATCACCAGCTATGACTGGTCGTCCGATGGCAAGACCATCCTCGTGCCGGTCGATGGCGACCTCTATCTCGCCGCGCTGGATGGGCGGGTGACGCGGCTGACCGACACGCCCGATGGCGAATTGAACGGCGTGGTCAGTCCCAAGGGTCGCTTCGTGTCCTTCGTGCGGAGTGGCAATTTGTTCGTACAGCCGATCGGCGGCACGGAACGGCAGATCACGCAGGGCGCAAGCGATACGGTGAGCTGGGGCGTGGCCGAGTTTGTCGCGCAGGAGGAAATGGACCGGCGCACGGGCTATTGGTGGTCGCCCGATGAGGCGATGATCGCGGTGGCGCGGGTCGATGAAGCCCCGGTCGGCATCGTCACCCGCACCGCAATCGGCGGGGAGGGGACCAAAGTCTACCAACAACGCTACCCGGCGGCAGGCACGCCCAATGCGCTCGTCGATCTCTATGTGATGAAGCCAGATGGTTCGGGTCAGGTGAAGGTCGATCTTGGCCCGGATTCGGACATTTATCTGGCACGGGTCAACTGGTCGAAGGATGGTCAGACCCTCTATGTCCAGCGCGAAAGCCGCGATCAGAAGCGGCTCGATCTGCTGGCAGTCAATCCCGTGACGGGCAAAGGCCGGGTGATCCTTACGGAAACGGCGAAAAGCTGGGTGAACCTCTCCAACAATTTCCGGCCGCTGGCGGACGGGAGTTTCCTGTGGTGGTCGGAAAAGACCGGGCATGGGCATCTCTACCATGTGCGCGGGAGCAAATGGACGGCGCTGACCAGCGGCAATTGGGACGTGCGCGACGTGGTGGGCGTGGATGAGGGCAAGGGCCTCGTCTATTTCACCGGCAATCGTGAAACGCCGCTGGAACAGCAGTTGTATGTCGCGCCGATGACGAAGGCCGGGGCGGCGCGGGCGTTGACGCGCAGCAGCTGGTGGAATGATGCGGTGATGGACGGCAAGGCCAGCCGGATCGTCGTCAGCCGTCAGAATAGCGACCAGCCAAAACAGGTCTATCTGGCCGACAATGAAGGCAAGCAGTTGCAATGGTTGTCGGAAAATGCGCTGACGGGCAGCCACCCCTATGCGCCCTATGTGGCCAGCCATGTGAAGACGACATTCGGCACGGTGAAGGCGGCGGACGGCACGACGCTCTATACCAAGATCATGACCCCGCCGATCGAGCCGGGGAAACGCTATCCGGTGTTCATGATCCATTATGGCGGTCCCGGCGGCGGGCGGCAGGTGACCAATAGTTGGAGTGGGGCGCTCAACCAATATCTGGTCGACCGAGGCTGGATCGTCTTTGCGATCGATAATCGCGGCACGCCCGATCGCGGCAAGGCGTTCGAAGATCATCTGTATCGTGCGATGGGCACGGTAGAGGTCGAGGATCAGTTGACCGGCGTCGAATGGCTCAAGGCCCAGCCCTTCGTCGATCCACAGCGGATCGCAACATATGGCTGGTCCTATGGCGGCTATATGTCGCTGAAACTGCTGGAGAAGGCGCCGGGCGTGTTCGCTGCGGCGATCGCTGGCGCGCCGGTGACAAAATGGGAACTATACGACACCCATTATACCGAACGTTATCTGGGCCAGCCGCAGGATACACCCAGCGCCTATCCCGCGTCGGGGGCAGTTGATGAGTCGGTCAAGATTGTCGATCCGCTGCTGCTGGTCCACGGCATGTCCGACGACAATGTCGTGTTCGACAATGCCACGGCGCTGATGGCCAAGATGCAGGGCGCGGCGGTGCCGTTCGAGATGATGGCCTATCCCGGCCAAACCCATCGCGTCGGTGGGCCGGGCGTCAGCGTGCATCTGTGGCGCACGATCGAGGATTTCCTGGCCCGTCGCGGGATTGCACCCGCAGAGTAAGCGAGGCCGTTATCGCCAGGCGTGGAAGATCGCCCGGCGGTAACGTTCCTTGCGGCGCAGCGGCATGGCCCATTTGCGCCAGCCCTGATTGTCGAGCGCTTCGGGCAGCACCTGAAAACGGCTATAGCCGAAGCGGCGACACATTTCCTGTAATGCCAAGATGTTGGGCGCCCAGAAATTGGTGGGGTCGCCATCTAGCTCCAGTTCGGTGAACAGGCGCATCGCGGGCACCGGCTCGTGGCGCAGCGCCGTCACCGTTTCAATCACCAGATGATCGCGGCTCATCGCGGCCGCGGCTTCGAGCGTGCGATAGGGGTCGGGCACATGGTAGAGGACGCCGAGCAGCAGCACCATATCGAACTGGCCGAGTTCGTCGGTCTTGTGGTCGGCTACGTCCAAGTCCAGCGAGCGGACTTTTGACTCGAAGCGGGCATGGGCATGGTCGAAGCCGCGCTTGTCGCCCCATCCCTTGCCTGACCAGCAAAAATGGTCGGTCGCCAACACGTCGGCCGCGCCGCGCTGCTCGGCCTGAAACGAGAAGAAGCCATCCCACGCACCAATATCGAGCACGCGCTTGCCCGCCAGCGGCGCGATGAAGATCTGGTCGGCTTCTTCCTGCAGTGAGGCCAGCGGCTTGATGCCATCGGCGCGGGTGCCGTCGGGAAAGGCGAAGCTGTGAAACCAGCGTTCGGGCAGGGGGGGCAGCAGCGCTGACTGCATCGATTACAATCCGTTTTTCAAGGAGGATGAAGGGCGGCACAGAGGTACGACGCACTGGATATTGCGCCCGCTATCGAGTGGACAAGCCCTTCTTTCTGGACAAAAGGCCCAGTATCGCTATGGCGCGCACTCCGCAAGATTTGCTTTGGAGTGGAGAGTTTAGTCATGGGTTACAGGGTCGTCGTCGTAGGAGCCACCGGGAATGTGGGCCGCGAAATGCTGACCATTCTCGCCGAGCGCGAGTTCCCGATTGACGAGATCGCGGCCGTCGCTTCCTCGCGCTCGCAGGGGCTGACCGTTGATTTCGGCGATAGTGGCAAAACCATCAAATGCCAGAGCATCGAGCATTTCGACTTCACCGGATGGGACATAGCCTTGTTCGCGGTGGGCAGCGGCCCAACGGCGCAATATGCGCCTAAGGCAGCGGCGGCCGGTTGCGTCGTGATCGACAATAGCTCGCTCTATCGCATGGACCCGGACGTTCCCTTGATCGTGCCGGAAGTGAATCCCGATGCGATCGATGGCTATAAGAAGAAGAACATCATCGCCAACCCCAACTGCTCGACCGCACAGATGGTCGTGGCGTTGAAGCCGCTGCACGACGCCGCCAAGATCAAGCGCGTCGTCGTCGCGACCTACCAGTCGGTGTCGGGCGCGGGCAAGGCGGGCATGGACGAACTGTTCGAGCAGAGCCGCAACATCTTCGTCGGCGATCCGGCCGAGCCCAAGAAGTTCACCAAGCAGATCGCCTTCAACGTGATCCCGCATATCGACGTCTTCCTGGACGATGGTTCGACCAAGGAAGAATGGAAGATGGTCGCGGAAACGAAGAAGATCCTCGATCCCAAGATCAAGCTGACCGCAACCTGCGTGCGCGTTCCCGTGTTCGTCGGCCATAGCGAAGCAATCAACATCGAGTTCGAGAATGAAATCTCGGCCAAGGAAGCGCAGGACATATTGCGTGAAGCGCCCGGCATCATGCTGGTCGATAAGCGCGAAGACGGCGGCTATATCACGCCGGTCGAATGCGTCGGCGATTTCGCGACCTTCATCAGCCGCGTGCGCGAGGATTCGACCGTCGAAAATGGTATCAACTTGTGGTGCGTCAGCGACAATCTGCGCAAGGGCGCGGCGCTGAACGCAGTGCAGATTGCTGAATTGCTGGGCCGTCGTCACCTTAAGAAGGGCTGATAGCCCGATGATTGCCGGCGCTGCTGCTGCTTGGAAAGCTCTTCCAGTCGCGCAGCGCCGGATGATCATTGCACTGGCCCTGGCGGTTTGCCTGGCCAATATTGCGCAACCCTATCCCGACCTTGCACCGCTACAGCATGGCCCGTCGGTTGCGCTGCTTTTCGCCGCGCCTTGGCTGTTACGGCGCTGGCCGCTGTCTACCGCGGCGATTGGCTGCATCGCCACCTTCCTCTTGCTCCATACGCTGGGTGCGCGCTGGATTTATTCCTATGTGCCTTATGACGATTGGGCACGGGTGGTTGTCGGACATGACATCTCCTCCCTCTTCGGAACGACCCGCAACGGATATGACCGGCTGGTTCATTTCGCCTTCGGGGCGTTGCTGACCCCGCCGATGGTGGAGGTCGCCGGTAAATTCGGTGGCTTGCGCAGCGGATGGAGTCTTGCTTTCGCCTTTGCCGCCATCGGACTGGGCAGCGCGCTCTACGAGATTTTCGAGTGGCTGCTGACGCTCCTCGCGGCGGGCGAGACGGCGGACTATTATAATGGCCAGCAAGGCGATGTATGGGATGCTCAGAAGGACATGGCGGCCGCTCAAGTCGGTTGCGTCTTTGCCCTGATCGCACTCTTGCGCCGCGCCGACTGACGCCATATCGGCAACCCGCCCCAGCCAAAGGACCATGCCATGACCGACCTCCCCATCGAACGCCATGATGTAAAGGGTTTCGACGGCCTGCCGATCGCGGTTCATGTCGTGGGCGAAGGACGAGATCTGGTGTTGATCCACGGCTATTTCTCCAATGCCTACACCAATTGGATTCGCTATGGCCATGCCGCCAAGCTGGTGGCGGCTGGTTTCCGCCTCATCATGCCGGACCTGCGCGGGCATGGCGAAAGCGGCAAGCCACATGATCCCGCCGCCTATCCGGCCGATGCGCTGACCGATGATGGTCTGGCGCTGATCGAACAGATGGGCCTGACCGACTATGATCTTGGCGGCTATTCGCTGGGTGCGCGGACGACGGTGCGGATGCTGGCACGCGGCGCGACGCCGCGCCGGGTGATCCTGGCGGGGATGGGACTGCGCGGACTGGTGCAATCGCTCGACAATGGCGGCTATTATCAGAATGTGCTGACCAATCTCGGCACGTTCGAACGCGGCACGTCGCAATGGATGACCGAAGCCTTCCTCAAGACGACCAAGGGCGATCCGGTCGCGCTGCTCCATATCCTCAACACATTCGTAGATACGCCCGAAGCCGTCATTGCCGGGATTATGCAACCGACCAAGGTCATCTGCGGCGCGGACGATCAGGATAACGGCGTTGCACAGGAACTAGCCGACATTCTGCCCCATGGCACCTATGCCGAGATTCCCGGCAACCATATGAATGCTGTGACCCGCAAGGAGATGGGGCAAGTGATGGTGGATTTCCTGACCGCTTGACGGCGTATCACGGTCAGGTCACTCTCCCCCTCATAAGCCTAATGAGGGGACTCCCATGAAAATCGCCGTCTCGATCGCCGCGCTTGCGGCCGCTCTTATTATATCGCCCGCCATGGCGCAGCAGGCTCCCGCACCTACGGCAGCCGAGGCCGACGCCTTCCTCGCCAAGGTGGAAAAGTCGATGTTCGATCATTCGCTTATTTCCAGCCGGGCCGCCTGGATCAATTCCACCTATATCAGCGACGACAGTGACGCTGTCGCTGCCTATTTCGGCGCGATCGGCACCACCATGACCGTCGATTACGCGCTGGAAGCGGCCAAATATGCGACCGCGCCCGGCCTGTCGGTCGAAACCAAGCGGCGGCTCGACCTGCTGCGCACCGCGCTCACTTTGCCTGCCCCGACGACGCCGGGCGCGGCCCAGCAGTTGAACGACCTCTCGACCCGGCTTCAATCCACCTATGGCAAAGGCAAGGGCACGCTCAACGGTCAGCCGATCAACGGCAGCGACATCGAAGAAAAAATGGGTTCCAGCCGCAATCCGCAGGAACTCAAGGAAATGTGGCTGAGCTGGCATGATAATGTCGGCGCGCCGATGCGCGGCGATTATGCCAAGCTGGTCGATATCGCTAATGCAGGCGCGAAGGAATTGGGTTTTGCCGATACCGGCGCGATGTGGCGGTCGAAATATGACATGCCTGCGGACGATTTCGCCAAGCTGACCGACAAAATCTGGGCGGAGGTGAAGCCGCTCTACGACGAATTGCATTGCTACACCCGTACCAAGCTAAACGAGACATATGGTGCGGAGGTGCAGCCCGCGACTGGGCCGATCCGCGCCGACCTGCTCGGCAATATGTGGGCGCAGGAATGGGGCAATATCTATGATGTGGTGGCGCCTGCAGGCGCTGGCGACCTGGGCTTCGATGTCGGTGACCTGCTCAAGGCGAAGGGCTTTGTCGAAACCAGGCCCGATCAGGTGGACGGCCCCGACACCCCGGAAAAGCAGCGGCGCGGCTATTGGGAAAAGCAGATGTTCAAGATCGGCGAGGGCTTCTATTCCTCGCTTGGGCTGGAGCCGCTGCCCATGACTTTCTGGGACCGCACCCAGTTCATCAAGCCGCTCGACCGCGAAGTCGTGTGCCATGCGTCCGCCTGGGATCTGGATAATAAAGACGATCTGCGCGTCAAAATGTGTACCAAGATCAACAGCGACGATTTCGTGACCATCCATCACGAACTCGGCCATAATTATTATCAGCGCGCCTATAACAAGAATCCCTATCTCTATCTGGACGGGGCCAATGATGGCTTCCATGAAGCGATCGGCGATTTCGTCGCCTTGTCGATCACGCCCGATTATCTGGTGAAGATCGGCCTTCTTGATGCCGCCAAGGTGCCGGGCGCGGACAAGGATCTGGGGCTGCTGCTGCGGCAGGCGATGGACAAGGTCGCGTTCCTGCCCTTTGGCCTGCTGATCGACAAATGGCGCTGGGGCGTGTTCGACGGGTCGATCCCGCAGGACCAGATGCAGAAGGGATGGACCGACCTGCGCTTGCAATATCAGGGAATCATTCCGCCCGCCCCGCGCGATGAGACGAAGTTCGATGCGGGTGGCAAATATCATATCCCCGGCAACACCCCCTATACGCGCTATTTCCTCGCCCGGATCCTGCAATTTCAATTCTACGAAGCAGCCTGCAAGCAAGCGGGCTGGAAGGGGCCGCTGCATCGCTGTTCCTTCTATGGCAACAAAGATGTCGGGGCCAAGCTGAACGCCATGCTGGAAATGGGGGCGTCCAAACCCTGGCCCGACGCACTGCAGACCTTTACTGGTACACGCACCATTTCCGGCAAGTCCATGACCGCCTATTTTGCGCCATTGCAAAAATGGCTGATCCAACAGAATAAAGGCAAGTCTTGCGGCTGGTAAAAGCAGCGTAAACTTCTTAGGGGCTGGTCTTCATGGACCCGGTTATCATCATCATTGCTTTGCTGATTTTCACCAGTGTCATCATGGCACTGGCGATGGGGGTAGCGTGGTTGCACTTCGGGCGGCAACGTCATGTGCGTAGCTGGGCGCTATCCTATGTTGCGGCAACCGGACAATGGCTGGCCAATGCAGGTGGTGCCGCACTGGGCAGCGGCGGTCTGATGGCACTGACGTCCTGTCTGATCGTGGTGAGCGCATCCTTGATGCTCGTGGGCGTCCGGCAACGATCGGGGAAGCCAGTCCCATGGCTCGCGCTGATCCTCTGTGGTGCCGTCGTGGCCGCAGGTGGCAGCTATGTGGCGTTGATCGGGGACCGGTCGCTCCAGGGCATTGTCGTGCCATCTTATGTCGGCATATTGATGCTGTGTTCAGCGATCGCGCTCTGGCCCCGCAACCGGCGTTTCAGCGCGCCGGAGATGGCCTTTTTCAGCATGAGTATCATACTCGCGCTGTTCGAGGCCGGGCTGGTTGCCAGCGCTGCATCGGATTTGGGTCGGTCGCCAGGTGAGGGGATGGCCCTGTATCGCGCCTTGCTCGGGCTGGGGCTTCCGTCCATCTATGTCGGGCTGGGCGTCGCCGCCGTCATGGTGGTGGCGGGCGACCTTGCTCATCAATTGCGCAGGCAGATGCGCCATGACCCGCTGACGAATGTGTTGAACCGGCGCGGGCTGGACGAATCCGCCAGTCGCGCGATCGCCCATGCGCACCGGCACCAGCGGCCCTTGGCGCTGGTGGTCTGCGATCTGGATGGGTTCAAGGCTCTTAACGATGGGCATGGGCATATCGCCGGAGACGCAGCATTGTGCGGTTTCGCGCAGTTGCTGACCAATGCGGTGCGTCGCGGGGATATCGTGGCGCGTCTGGGCGGCGACGAATTTGGCCTGCTGCTGGTCGAAACCGACGCGGCGGCGGCGGCCGATGTCATGGAGCGTGTGCGCGCGGAAATTGGCTGCCTTGTCGTTCCAAACGCGCCCGAAGCCGCGCTTCGAGCCAGTTTCGGGGTGGCCGAGTTGCTCGCGTCCGACCAAAGCCTGGAGGATATGGTCGCGCGTGCCGATACGGCGCTGTATGATGCCAAGAAGGAAGGCAAGAACCGCGTCGCCATTTGGCGCGCGGCTGCCTGATCCTCGGTCCCCTGATCAGCGAAACGGCGGCTCGTTGAAGGCGCGCAGCTTGCGGCTGTGCAGCTTCGCCCCCTCCTTGCGCAGCAATTCGCAGGTCATCAGCCCGACGCGCAAATGGCCTGCAATCGCCTCCTCATAAAAGCGGTTGGCCTGTCCGGGCAGCTTGAGTTCGCCGTGGATCGGCTTGTCGGATACGCAGAGCAGCGTACCGTAAGGGACGCGGAAGCGATAGCCTTGCGCCGCGATCGTCGCCGATTCCATGTCGATCCCCACGGCCCGCGAGAGGCTGAAACGCAGCGCCGAGCTTGAATAGCGCAATTCCCAATTGCGATCGTCGGTGGTGACGACGGTGCCGGTGCGCAGACGACGGCGGAAATCCTCCTTGTCGCCGCCACCCAGCACAGCCTCGGCAGCGCTGGCCATGGCCACTTGCACTTCAGCGATGGCCGGAACCGGGATTTCCGGCGGCAGCATGGCGTCGAGCACCTTATCGTCGCGCAGATAGGCGTGGGCCAGCACATAGTCGCCGATCCGCTGGCTGGGGCGCAGGCCACCGCAATGGCCGATCATCAGCCAGGCTTCGGGGCGCACTACCGCGAGATGATCGCAGATCGTCTTGGCATTGGCCGGGCCGACACCGATATTGACGAGGGTGATGCCGCTGCGGTCGGGCGCGATCAGGTGATAGGCGGGCATCTGGTGCCTGCGCCAGGCGCTGTCAGCGATCATCCGCGCAGGATCGGCGGTTTCGGACGTGACATAGACGCCGCCAGCGCCCGACAGGGCGGTGAAGCGGCTGCCTTCGCGCTTTAGCTCCGCGCAGGCCCAGGCTACGAATTCATCGACATAACGATGATAGTTGGTGAACAGGATATAGCGCTGCACATCCTCTGCGGGCGTGCCGGTATAATGTTTGAGCCGCGCCAGCGAGAAATCGGTACGCAACCCGTCGAACAGCGCCAAGGGCCGGTCGCCGTCGGCATTGGGAATGAACAGCCCATCGGCGATCTCGTCGCCGATCTCGGCCAGTTCGGTCGCCGGAAAATGCCGTGCCAATTCGGTCGGCGGCGTGCCATCGAGCGCACTGATGTCCAGCCCGTCCAACACATAGGGGAAGGGGATTTGCTGGGTGCTGAGGCCCGTCTCCACTTCGACGCCATAATCGCGGACCAGCAGGTCGATCTGTTCGGCGAGATAGTCGGCGAACATCGCGGGACGGGTGATGGTGGTCACATAGCGACCGGGCTTCGACAGGCGCGCGAACGAGCGGCCGGGCGGCGGCATGTCGCTTTCACCATGATAGATGATCCGCAATTCGGGATAGCAGAAAAGCCGTTCGCTGCGCGCGGTGGCCGCGGGCACGCTGCCGTCGCGGGCGTAGGCACGCATCGCCTCACGCAGATTTTCAATGGATGTCTGATAGATATGGTCGAGTTGCGCGACCGTCGCCTTGCCGATGCTCTGTGTCATCGCCCCCTGTTACCGCCTTTGCGTGACGGAAGGAAGACGCTTGCTGCAACAAAGGCGCGCTGGTTGTTCAGCGCGCCTTCGCAACGATCAGAGTTGGCCGAGCATATGGTCGGCCGACGAAACCTTATAGTCGCCCGGTTCCTCGACATTCAGTTCGGCAACGACACCGTCCTTGACGATCATCGAGAAACGCTGGCCGCGCGTGCCGAGGCCGAACTTGCTGCCGTCCATCGTCAGGCCCACCGCCTTGGCGAAATCGCCATTGCCATCGGCCAGCATCGTTACCTTGTCATCGGCACCGGCAGACTTGCCCCACGCACCCATGACGAACACGTCGTTGACGGCGGTGCAGGCGATTTCATCCACGCCCTTGGCCTTGAGCGCATCGGCCTTTTCAACGAAACCAGGCAAATGCTTGGCCGAACAGGTCGGGGTGAAGGCACCCGGCACCGAGAAGATGGCGACGGTGCGGCCCGCAAAATACTCGTCCGAAGCCACGGCTTCGGGGCCGTTCTGGGTCATCTTGGTGAAGGTCGTGCTGGGCAGGCGTTCGCCTGTGGCAATGGTCATGGTCATATCTCCTGGCCTTGTGTCGGGCGGGAGGTCGGGCTTGGCGGTCCGACTGTCAAGGGGAGGGGCGTCATGCAAGCCGTCCTTGGCAATGCCGTGCGTCCGGCTATAGTCGGGCGATGGACCAGTCGCGCTTCTATGGTGGGCATTTCCTGCTCGCGCTTCCCGGCATGGACGACATGCGCTTCGATCATTCGGTGATCGCGCTGTGCGTGCATGACGAACATGGCGCGTTGGGGATCGCCGTGGGCGAGGAAATGGAGGAGGTGCGGCTGCGCGATCTGCTCGAAAGTTTCGATATCGACGGCAGCGGCGTGCCGGATAGGCCCGTGCTGCGCGGCGGTCCGGTCGAGCCGCGCCGGGGTTTCGTGCTGCATTCGCTCGATTGGGCGGGGCAGGATATGGTGCAGGTCGATGACCGTTGGGGCCTGTCGGGTTCGCTCGATATCTTGAAGGCGATCGGCGAGGGGCGGGGGCCGAGCCGCTATCTCGTCGCGCTCGGCTATGCCGGATGGGGCGCGGGCCAGCTGGAACAGGAGATGACGGGTGAAAGCTGGTTCCTGGCGCCAGGCGACAAGGATCTGCTGTTCGAAACGCCTGCGCGCCGCAAATGGTCGGCTATTTTCGCGGCGATGGGCATCGATTCGTCGCATCTGGTGAGCGGTGCCGGGTCCGCCTGAGCGCCATAGGCGATAGGCACATAAAGACATCTTTATATTGCATTGCCATCAGGCCCGCCGCTTGGTAAAGCCCGGTCCATCGTCGCCGCCCGGCTCATGTCAGCGGTGCCAGCCTTTATTTGACTGACGGAGATATGCTCGTGGCCACCGTACCCGCCGCCAAGGCGCAGGATTATGTGATTGCCGATATCGGCCTCGCTGCCTTTGGCCGCAAGGAAATGGATATTGCCGAAACCGAGATGCCGGGCCTGATGGCGCTGCGCGAGGAATTTGGCGCGTCGCAGCCGCTCAAGGGCGCGCGCATCACTGGTTCGCTGCACATGACGATCCAGACCGCCGTGCTGATCGAAACGTTGACCGCGCTGGGCGCGGAAGTGCGTTGGGCGACCTGCAACATCTATTCGACGCAGGACCATGCTGCCGCCGCGATCGCCGCGTCGGGCGTGCCCGTATTCGCCATCAAGGGCGAAACGCTGCAGGAATATTGGGACTATGTCGAGCGCATCTTCGACTGGCACAATCATGAGTCCGGCGTCTGCAACATGATCCTGGACGATGGCGGCGACGCCACCATGTTCGCGCTGTGGGGCGCGCGGGTCGAGGCCGGTGAAGAATTGTTCACGCCGTCGAACGAGGAAGAGGAAATCTTCTGTGCGGTGCTCAAGCGCGTTTTGGCCGAGCGTCCGGGCTGGCTGACAAAGACCGTCGCCAGCATCAAGGGCGTGTCGGAAGAGACCACCACCGGCGTCCATCGCCTCTACGAGCTGGCCAAGAAGGGCAAGCTGCCCTTCCCCGCGATCAACGTGAACGACAGCGTCACCAAGTCGAAGTTCGACAATCTCTATGGCTGCAAAGAGTCGCTGGTCGACGCGATCCGTCGCGGCACCGACGTCATGCTGGCTGGCAAGGTCGCCTGCGTCGCGGGCTTCGGCGATGTCGGCAAGGGCTCCGCCGCTTCGCTCCGCAATGGCGGCGCGCGCGTTCTGGTGACCGAAGTCGATCCGATCTGTGCCCTGCAGGCGGCGATGGAAGGCTATGAAGTCGTGACGATGGAAGAAGCAGCGCCCCGCGCCGACATCTTCGTCACCGCGACCGGCAACGAAGCCGTCCTGACCGTCGACCATATGCGCGCTATGAAGAATATGGCGATCGTGTCCAACATCGGCCATTTCGACAGCGAGATCGAGATTGCCGGCCTCGCCAACATGAAGTGGACCGAGATCAAGCCGCAGGTCGACGAAGTCGAATTCCCTGATGGCAAGAAAATCATCGTCCTGTCGAAGGGCCGCCTCGTTAACCTGGGCAACGCCACCGGCCATCCGAGCTTCGTGATGTCGGCCAGCTTCACCAACCAGACGCTGGCGCAGATCGAGCTTTGGACCAAGAGCGAGCAGTACGGCAACGACGTCTATGTCCTGCCCAAGCATCTGGACGAAAAGGTCGCCGAACTGCATCTGGAAAAGCTGGGCGTGAAGCTCACCAAGCTAAGCCAGCGCCAGGCCGACTATATCGGCGTGCCGGTCGAAGGCCCCTACAAGCCCGACCACTACCGCTACTAATATGATGAAGGGGGAGGGCGATGCCTTCCCCCTTTATGGATGGCTCGCCCCTTATCCGAACCGTTGTTATCCTGTGACATCGGTTCGTTTGAGGAAGGAGAAGGTCATGGACATATCGGT
>Ga0156326_105_pt1 | contig 74670 bp, 76 predicted proteins | sample RifCSPlowO2_12_FD_107974 | JGI IMG/M metagenome (GOLD analysis project Ga0156326, IMG submission 107974) | Sphingomonadales bacterium RIFCSPLOWO2_12_FULL_63_15 | reverse complement strand
CGCGCATCGCGGCCATGCTGGCGAATTGGCGCTGGGCGACGGGGAACATCAGCGCGCGGACCACGAAGGTCAGGCAGATGATGGCGACGCCGAAATTGCCGAGCGTTTCGAACAGCCAGTGGAGCAGCGCGAAGATCGGCTGTTCAAACCAGTAGAACCAGCCCCAGTCGATCGCGCGGTCGAACAGCTTCACGCCATCGCGCTCATAAGCCTGGAGCGTTTTGACTTCCTTGGCGCCGACGAACAGGCGCTGGGTCTGCGTGACAGCCTTGCCGGGCGCGAGCATGGTCGAGCCGAGCGCAACATCGGCCTGATATTGCGTGCCCGCCCCTTTACGGAACTGGCCCGCAAAGTCGGCATCCTTACCCGGCACGAGCGCCGAGAGCCAATATTTGTCGGTGAAACCGATCCAGCCACCCTTCGACTGAAACTCGCGGGTCGAGGGGCCTTCGTCGAGATCGCTATAGTTGACGTCGTAATTGGCCGCGTTGTTGAACACGCCCATCGGCCCGATATGGATGGTCCAGGTGTCTGGGTCCTTGGGCACGCCGGTACGGCTGATATAGCCATAGGGCTTGACGCCCACCGTGCCAGTGCCGCTGTTCGACACTTTCTGCGCGGCGGTGATCATGTAATTTTCATCGACCGACAGGCGAATTTCGAAAAGCTGGCCCGCGCCATTGTTCCACGTCAGCGTGACGGGGCTGGTCGGCGTGAGCGCGCTACCTTGCGCCGTCCAGACCGTGTCCTTGTTCGGGGTCTTGAGCCCCTCCCCCTGCCAGCCGAAGCCAGCGAAATAGGCGTCCTGCGTCCCGGCCGGGCTGTAGAGGCGAACGTTGGCCGAATCCTTGGCAATTGTTTCCTTATAGGTCGGCAGGACGATATCGTCGATACGCGCGCCCTTGAGGTTGATCGAGCCGACGAGCTTGGGCGTGCGGATGGGGACGCGCGGCCCTTCTTTCAGCACGATCGCGCGGTCGCGAATCGCGGCGGGGCTGTCGGCGGTGGGATCGGCAGCGGGATTGGCGACCGGCGTGGTCTTGCCCCCTTCGATCCGAGTGACCGGCGGATTGGCGGCCGGAAAGAAATAGCCCGATACATAGGGCCAGCCGAACAGGATCGCTGCGGTCAGCAAAACCGCGAGAATGATATTCTTCTTGTCGTCCACGCTATTCGGCTCCGCCGTCTCTTGTGTCTTTATCAGGGAACCGGGTCATAGCCCGACCCGCCCCATGGGTGGCATCGCATTAGCCGCTTGCCCGCCAACCAGCTACCCTTGATCGCGCCATATTTGCGGATCGCGAGAATCGCATATTCCGAGCAGGAAGGCGCAAAGCGGCAGGAGGGCGGCAGGACGCGCGAAGGGCCAAGCTGCCAGCCGCGCGCGATCAGGATGAGCAGGCGGCCGATCATGGGACTTTGGCCTTATCCCCGCCCTTGCCCCGGCCATGCCCTGCCCGCGCGCCATGGCGCGGCGGGTTGTCGCCTGCTTGCGGCGCGCGCGCGATCTTGCCCAGCGCCTTTTGCAATTCGGTGCGCAGCAGGGTGAAATCGCGCTCGATCCCGCCATCGCGGCCGATCAGCACATGGTCTGCACCGGCAAAACCATGGAGCGGCAGCAATTCGCGCGCGAGAACGCGAAAGCGGCGCTTCATCCGGTTACGGATGACGGCGCCGCCCACTTTTTTCGTTACCGTGATGCCAAAGCGCATCGCCGGATCGCCATCGGCACGGTCGCGCACCAGCAGGACGAAGCCCGGCATGGGTGCGCGCTTGCCGCGATTGGCCGCCAGAAAATCGGCCCGCCTGCCCATGATGGCAGGCGTAGCCGAAGGCGGCCCTTCGATCAGGCGCTCAGGCTCTTGCGACCGCGCGCACGACGAGCGCGGATGATGTTGCGGCCGCCGGGGGTCGCCATGCGGGCGCGATAACCGTGACGGCGCTTCCGAACCAGATTGCTCGGCTGAAAAGTGCGCTTCATCGTTCATTCCTCAAAAAACAACTAGAGAATCGGGCGTGACAAAAAAGGGCCGCCAAAGCAGCGGCCGCAAGTCAGGGTGCGTCCGATAGGCAAAGGAGGGGTGGAAGTCAATGGCGGAGCGTCCCCCCTCCACGTCGGATTATTTCCCGCGTGCGGCGGCGACGCCGCTCTGGAGCGCCTCATAGCCGACTGCGCCGTTCAACACCTGGCCACCGATCACGAAGGTCGGCGTGCCGCTGGCCTGCAATTTCTGGGCGAGCGCGATGTTGGACTGGATTTCGGCGTCATATTTGCTCGATGCGATGGCGGCTTCGGCATCGGCTTTGCTGATCCCGGCCTTGCCCGCCGCAGCGATGATGCTGTCGCGCGTTACCCGGCCCGCGCCATACATGGCTTTGTGATAGGCCATATATTGGCCGCGTTCGGCGGCGAGCAACGACACCTTGGCTGCGTCGCTGCTTTCTTCCGACAAGATGGGGAGTTCGCGATAGACGACCTTCACCTTGGCATCGGCAGCGACCAGCTTGGCAAGGTCGGGCAGCGAGGCGCGGCAATAGCCGCAAGCATAGTCGAAAAATTCAACCACGGTAACGTCGGCATTGGCCGCACCTTCCCACGCTCCGGCATAGGGTTTTTCAAGCGCGGCGCGATTGTCGCTGATGGTTGTCGACATCCGGTTGGCCTGCAATTTCTCGATCGCCTGCGGGATGATCTCCGGGTGATCGAGAATATAGTCATGGACGATCTTCTCGATCGCCGCCTTATCGGTGGCGGCGACGCTGGTGGGGGCCTGCACGGCGAGCGCAGTGCCAGCGGCGGCCGCGATAAAGGCGATAGCGCCAAGAGTCATCTGGATCGTCCTGTTGGAAAGGGCCGCGCGAAAGCTGGGCCGGGGCTGGTCTGTCATCTTTATCTTTTCTTCCGCTGCTGCTCGATCGCGGCGCGCGAGGTCATGGCGATATCCTGCGCCCGCAGATAGTCAACCGTGCCCTGCTGCAACCCCTGCATCGCGGCGTCGGCGCTGCGCAGCGCCATGGGATGCTGGCCCATCATCGCATAGCGTTCCGCCGTCGCGAGCGCGGCACGCGGCGTGTCACCGCGACGGGCGTAGACCACGCCCAGCTGATACCAGGCGAAGGGATTTTCCCGGTCGCGCGCTACTGCAATGCGGAGCACATCTTCGGCTTCGGCGAAATTGGCCTCATCCTCGGTCGCGATCAGGGCGTGGGCAAGCAGGACGGAAATCAACGGCTGGTTGGTGCGCTTGACCGCTTCGCGCAAGGGCGCGACCGCATCCTTGGGACGGCCGCTTTCGAGCAATATCTGGCCCTTGAGTTCCAGAAAATAGGGGTCGTTCGGCGCAGCCGCGAGCAGCGCGTCGGCCTCGTACAAGGCGCGCTGCGGATAGGCGCTTTTGTGCCAGGCATAGGCCCTGGCATAATGGGCCGGAATCGACTGGTCGCTTTCGGGATATTTGATCAATGTCTGCGTCGGTTCGGACACGAAGCCAACGAGCTTGGCCTTGATGCGCTCGAACCGGGCTTCAAGCTGCGGGTCGACCGGCTTTTCCCATGCCGGGTCGACGGTATAGACTTCGCGCAGCACATTGATGCGCTCGCCCGACAGCGGATGGGTGCGGCCGTAGCTGTTATCCTGCGGAATCGCGAGGCGATATTCCTGATTTTGCAGCTTCTTGAAGAATTCGAGGCTGCCCTTGCCGCTGACCCCGGCGGCGCTCAGATAGCGCGCACCCGCCAAGTCGGCCGAGCTTTCCTGGCCGCGGGAAAAGGCGAGGAACCGGCTCATCGCGGCCTGCTGACCCAGACCCATGATACCCAGGCCCGCTTCCGCGCCGCCCGCCGCGATCGCGGCCGCGCCGAGCACCAGGCTGAGCAGCGTCACGCCGGTGGCTTCGCGCATGCCCTCGCCAAAGCGGACGATATGCCCGCCTTCAATATGGCCGAGTTCGTGCGCGACCACGCCCTGCACCTGGTTCACATTGTCCGCCTGCGCGATCAGGCCGCTATGCACCCAGACATATTGGCCGCCCGCGACGAAGGCGTTAATTTCGGGGTCGTTGATGACCATGATCTCGACATTGCGCGGCTGCATGCCGGCCGCTTTGACCAGCGGGGCGGACATATCCGCCATGAAGGCTTCGGTTTCGGCATCGCGCAAGATGCTTTGCGCCAGCGCGGGGCGCGCGACGCTGGTAAGCGCCAAGGCCGCGAGCGCGACGAGTTTCAACCGGCCCCGCATCAGCGGTGACCGTGGCATGTAGGAGAGCAGACCATCACCGCCGCGCGGTGCCATGGTAGCCCTGAACCGCGCGTGAAGCGCGGCGAAATGAAAAGCGCCGCTGCGCTCCGGTCGGGACCGGCAGGGCAGCGGCGCTTGTTCATGGCTGTGGCGTCCCGTCCGGCTTATTGGCCGAAGGTGCGCTGCCACCAGCCGCGACGGGGCGTGCCGTCTTCATTCTGCCCGTCGTCACTCTGGGCTTCTGGCGAATCGCCATCAGCGACGACCGATTCGGCCACTGGTGCCGGTGTCGGTTCGACCGGAGCAGGTGCCTCGATCGCGGCGTCGGGCGCGGCATCCTGGGCCACGGCGTCCGCCTTCTTGCGACGGGTGCGCTTGGGCTTGGCTGGGGCTTCCTCGGCTGTCGGCGCTTCGGCGGCCGCAGCCGCTTCCGCTTCGATCTGCGCCTTGGTGCGGCGGGTGCGCTTGGGCTTGACCGGGGCTTCGACCGGCGCTTCCTCGGCAGCAACCGCTTCGGCCTGCGCTTCGACGGTCTCGGCAACCGCTTCGACCTCAGTCTTCGGCTTGCGGGCACGGGGGCGGCGGCGAGTCTTAGGGGCCTCCTCTGCAGGAGCCTCCTCGACGGGCGCTTGCTCGACCGGTGCGTCTTCCACGACTGGCTCGGCGTCGGCCGATTCGGTAGCTTCCGCGTTCACCGCCTCATCACCACCTTCGCGACGGCGGCGACCACCACGACGACCGCGACGACCGCGACGACGGGCGCCGCCTTCCTCTTCGGTGCCGTCATTGGCTTCAGCGGGCTCGGCTTCGGCTTCACCCTCTGCGTCGGCATCGGCTTCGCTATCGCCTTCGACAGCGCCCTCACCCTCGGCTGCGCCTTCGGCCTGGCCATCCTCACGCGGTCCGCCACGACGGCGACGACGGCGGCGACGGCGGCGACCGCCTTCGCGATCCTCGCCCCGTTCGGCGCGATCGGCGGCTTCGGCAGGCGTTTCGGGCTCCTCGGCCTCTTCTTCCTCGACTTCCGCTTCTTCCTCTTCCTCGATGACGTCGAAATCCTCGTCATCTTCGGGCAGCGGCGCGTAGCTTACGACGCGCTCAGGGCGCGGGCCGCTGGCCTCGACCGACATGCGGGCCCCCTCGACTTCGCCATCGGGCAGGATTTCGATCCGCACGCCATAGCGTTGTTCGATCTCGTCCAGTTCGCGACGCTTGTTGTTGAGGACGTAGAAGGCTGCTTCCTGGCTGGCGCGCAGGGTGATGCAGTTGCCGCGACCACGGGCCGCTTCCTCTTCGAGCATGCGCAGCGCCGACAGGCCCGCCGACGAGGCGGTGCGGACAAGGCCAGTGCCTTCGCAATGCGGGCATTGGCGGGTCGAGGCTTCCAATACGCCGGTACGCAGGCGCTGACGGCTCATTTCCATGAGGCCGAAGCCCGAAATGCGGCCGACCTGGATGCGGGCGCGATCGTCGCGCAGCGCTTCCTTCATCGCCTTTTCGACCTTACGGATGTTGGAGTTATTCTCCATGTCGATAAAGTCGATGACCACAAGGCCAGCCATGTCGCGCAAGCGCAACTGGCGCGCGATTTCGCGCGCGGCTTCCAGGTTGGTGGCGACAGCGGTTTGTTCGATGCCATGTTCGCGGGTCGAACGGCCGGAGTTGATGTCGATCGACACCAGGGCTTCGGTCGGGTTGATGACCAGATAGCCGCCTGATTTCAGCTGCACGACCGGGTTGTACATGGCGGCCAGCTGATCTTCGACGCTGGCCCGCTGGAACAGCGATACCGGGTCTGCATATTGCTTCACCCGGCGCACATGGCTTGGCATCAGCAGGCGCATGAAGTCCTTGGCGGCGCGATAGCCTTCCTCACCCTCGACGATGACTTCCTCGATATCCTTATTGTAGATATCGCGGATCGCCCGCTTGATGAGGTCACTGTCATTGTGGATCAGTTCAGGCGCAGCTGCGCTCAGCGTCTTTTCGCGAATCTCGTCCCACAGACGGGCGAGATAGTCGAAGTCGCGCTTGATTTCCGGCTTGGTGCGCTGGAGCCCGGCGGTACGGACGATGCAGCCCATCGACGAAGGCAGCGCCATTTCGGCGATGATCGTCTTCAACCGCTTGCGGTCGGCCGCGTTGCTGATCTTGCGCGAAATACCGCCGCCATGGCTGGTGTTCGGCATCAGCACGCAATAGCGACCGGCGAGCGACAAATAAGTGGTCAGCGCCGCGCCCTTATTGCCGCGTTCTTCCTTGACGACCTGGACCAGCAGCACCTGGCGACGCTTGATGACGTCCTGAATCTTGTAGCGGCGGCGCAGCGCCATGCGCTTGCGGCGCAGTTCCTCGGCCGCGTCGTCGCCGGGCTTGCCGCGACGGCCCCGGTTCGGGCGACCGCCTTCGGACGCCTCGCCCTCGGCCGCTTCGCCTTCGGGTGCACTATCTTCATCATCGTCATGATGATGCGTCGCTTCGACGATCTCGACGCCCTCGCCATCCTCGTCCTCATCGTCGAAGTCGGCGCGCAATGCGGCCTCTTCTTCGGCATGCTCGCGCTCTTCGCGCAGCAGGGCTTCGCGATCTTCGCGCGGGATCTGATAATAGTCGGGGTGGATTTCGCTAAAAGCGAGGAAGCCGTGGCGGTTGCCGCCATACTCAACAAAGGCCGCCTGGAGCGAGGGTTCGACCCGCGTCACCTTGGCCAGATAGATATTGCCCTTGAGCTGCTTGTGCTCCGAGGATTCGAAGTCGAATTCTTCGATCCGGTTACCTTTGACGACCGCGACACGGGTTTCTTCCCGGTGGCGCGCGTCGATCAGCATACGCATTGTCATTTATGATTCTCCGGCGATGGCGGTCGACGGCGCTGGGCCGGGCCACCATGCGATAGTGAAGGGACGGCCGCCTGCGCGCCGGTAAGGGCGCGGACGTCGGCATCGTCCGGGTTAGATGGAAAAACTGCGCGTCTGCTGCGTCGGCAGGGCCGGACATGGCGCCGGGCCGAACCAACCACGCCGCGACGCCCGTTGCCGGGGTCAGCGTGGATGGAAATTCATGCCTCATGCAGCGTCAACCTGTTCATAACATCGGCGCGGCGGCGCGGATCGCGCCAACCTGCCGTCTTCTTGGGCCTGCGCCGCGCCGTATGGAAAAGACGGACATTGCAGGAATGTGAATGGGTAGCAGCCAAAGCGGTAGGGAGCAACGGCTGCAAGAAATATTATGTCGCGGACACCCTTCGCCACGCCCCTTCTGCCGCTTCATGCTGAAAATGCTGTTAACTCTCTCATTTTACCGAATCCAAGGCGGCGATGCTTAACCCGGTCTTTAGCGTGGGGACGCTGGACGGATGTAAACAGCATGAAATTTGGCTGGACGGCTGACTGGGCTGCGTTGCACAAGCGGTACATGTTTCTGAGCCTTGCCCTGGCAAGCACGATCGCCCTGTCGGTTCCCGGCAGCGCCGGTGGTATTTCCGGTGTCTTCGTGCAGAATGACCGGGTTGTTGTCCGCTTCGACGATCGCGTGAATGGCGCGTCGGCCTTCCTGCTGGACGCGCCGCGCCGGATCGCGCTGGATATCGATGGTGCGCAGGTCGGACGCGGTCATTTCGCTCCCGCCAGCAGCGCGGTGTCAGCCGTGCGGCAGGGGCAGCTAAGCGAGGACACGGCGCGGGTGGTGCTGGACCTCGCCAGCCCCGCCACGCTCGACCAGGCGCAGATCGCCGCCGATGGCAAATCGCTGAGCTTCGCGCTGCAGGGCGTGACCGACAGCCGCTTTCGCAGCGAAATGGGCAAGGGCCGCATGCGCTTCGACGCGCCTGCCGAGATGGCGGCCCGCCCGCAAAAACGGCTCCATTCGATCACCGTGCCGATCCCGGCGGCGGCACGCGGCGTCTCGCTGCCCCCAGTCGAAGGGTCGCGCGATGGTGCGCGGCCGCTGGTGGTGATCGATGCTGGCCATGGTGGCCATGATCCGGGTGCGATCAACACCGACATGGGCAAGCGCGAAAAGGATGTGACGCTGGCGATCGCGCAGGCAATCCGCGACCAGCTCGTCAAATCGGGCCGGGTGCGCGTCGCGCTGACCCGCGACGATGACAAATATCTGATTCTGCAGGAACGCTATGGCATCGCGCGCAAACTGGGCGCTGACCTGTTCATCTCCATCCATGCCGACGCAGCGGAAAATACGCAGGCGCAGGGGGCGACCGTCTACACCCTGTCGGAAACCGCGTCCGACCGCGAGGCGGCACGGCTGGCGGCACGCGAAAACAAGGCCGACATCATCAATGGCGTCAATCTGGGCGGCCAGTCGGGCGATGTCTCCTCGATCCTCATTGACCTCACCCAGCGCGAATCGCTCAACATCTCGGCGAGCTTTGCCCGGCTGCTGCAGCGCGAAGCCGCGCCCTATGTGCCGTTCCGCAGCAGCTATCATCGCTTCGCGTCGCTGATGGTGCTCAAAGCGCCGGATACGCCCTCGATCCTGTTCGAGACCGGCTATATCAGCAATGCCGACGATGCGGCGTTTCTGTCATCGCGCGAGGGCCAGTCGAAGATCGCGCGCGGCGTGGCCCGCGCGATCGAGGTCCATTTCGCGCGGAAGCTGGCGATGCGGAGCGGCACAGCGGGCGGGTAAGACCTTCGCCCGTCGATCCATACTGGCATTGCCCGCAATTTGACCCTAGAGCCTCGTACCCATGGAAGAGGCCAGCCCCGATACCGCCCCGTCATCCTTTGCCTATCGCTTGCGTCGCGACGCCAGTGGCGCAGGCGGCCTGCTGCGTCGCCTGTGGCAACGGCGGCTGGTGCGCTGGGGCACGATTGCGCTGGGCGGCTTCCTCACCGCTTTGCTCTTGTTCTGGCTGATCTTCGCGCGCGGTCTGCCCGATGCGGCGACGCTGCTGGAATATGAGCCGCCGCTGCCGACGATCGTGCGCGACATCAACGGCCAGCCAGTCCACAGCTATGCCCGCGAACGGCGCGTCCAGTTGCAATATAGCGATTATCCGCCGCTGCTGATCCGCGCCTATCTGGCGGCGGAAGACAAGACCTTCTTCGAACATCATGGCGTCGATATTCCGGGCTTTGCGGGCGCGGTGGTCGATTATGCGAGCAAGCTCGGCTCCGGCCAGCGTGCGCGCGGCGGTTCGACGATCACCCAGCAGGTCGCGAAGAATCTGCTGATCGGCGATGAATATTCGCCCACGCGCAAGGTGAAGGAGATGATCCTCGCCTACCGCATGGAAAATGTGCTCAGCAAGCAGCAGATCCTCGAACTCTATCTCAACCAGATATTCCTCGGTCGCAACGCCTATGGCGTGCAGGCGGCTTCGCGCGCCTATTTCAACAAGGACGTTGCCGACCTCGCCTTGCATGAAATGGCCTATCTGTCGATCCTGCCCAAGGGTCCGGCCAATTATCGCCCCGAAAGCGAAAGCGGCATGGCCAGCGCGCTCGACCGGCGCAACTGGGCGCTGGGCGAGATGGTGAAGAGCGGCTGGATCACGCCTGCACAACGCGATGCGGCGGCGGCGCTGCCGCTCGGCACGGTCGCCATGCACAGTTCCAGTTTCGACGCGCGCGCAGGCGGCTATTATATGGAGGAAGTGCGTCGTCGCCTGATCGGCCTGTTCGGCGAGAAGGCGGAAGACGGCCCCAACAGCGTCTATGCCGGGGGCCTGTGGGTGCGCAGCCCCTATGATCCCGTTGTGCAGGACAGCACCGCCAACGCCCTGCGCAACGGCTTGTTGCGCTTCGACGCCGGGCGCGGCTGGTCGGGTCCGGTCGCCAAGATCAAGATCGACAATGGCTGGGAACGCGAACTGGCGGCGAGCTATATCGACGTCGATTATGCCGAATGGCGCGTCGCCGTCATCATCAGCCGCACCTCTTCGGAAGCGCAGATCGGCTTTGCCGACGGCAGCACCGGGACTCTGCCCGCAAGCGCGGCGCAAATGTCCTATCGCAAGAGCGGTGGCCCGGCCTTTTCGGCAATGCAGCCCGGCGACCTGATCGTCGTGGCCCGCAATGGCAGCAATTGGGCTTTGCGCAACATTCCCGAAGTGTCGGGCGGCATGGTAGTGGAAGAGGTGCATTCGGGCCGCATCCGCGCGATGCAGGGCGGGTTCGATGCGCGCCTCTCCTCCTATAACCGCGCGACGCAGGCTATGCGCCAGCCCGGATCGACGATCAAACCGTTCGTCTATGCCGCCGCGCTCGACAGCGGGATGACGCCCGCCTCGATCATCGTTGATGGCCCTTTGTGCGTCTATCAGGGCGCTGGCCTGGGGCAAAAATGCTTCCGCAACTTTTCCGGCGGCAGCGCCGGGCCGCAGACGATGCGCTGGGGCGTGGAGCAATCGCGCAACCTGATGACCGTGCGCGCCGCCAGCCAGACCGGCATGGAAAAGGTCGTGCGGACCATCAAGGGATTGGGCATCGGCGATTATCAGCCCTACCTCTCCTTCGCGCTGGGCGCGGGCGAAACGACGGTGGAGAAGATGGTCAACGCCTATGCGACGCTGGCCAATCAGGGGCGGCAATTTCCGTCCAAGGTGATGGATTTTGTGCAGGATCGGCGTGGCAAGGTGATCTGGCCTGAACGGTGGCGGCCGTGCGATGGGTGCAACATGGCGAACTGGGACGGCAAGCCGATGCCCCGCTTCGGCATGGAGGGCAAACAGGTGATGAACCCGATGACCGCCTATCAGGTCGTCCATATCACCGAAGGCGTGGTCCAGCGCGGCACCGCGACGGTGCTGGCGGATTTGAAGCGTCCGCTGTTCGGCAAGACCGGCACCACCAACGGCCCGACCAATGTGTGGTTCGTGGGCGGATCGCCCGACCTCGTCGCGGGCGTCTATATCGGCTATGACCAGCCACGCAGTCTTGGCGGTTGGGCGCAGGGTGGCCGCATCGCCGCGCCGATCTGGAAGGCGGCGATGGCCCCGATCCTGGAAACCATGCCAAAGACGCCCTTCGTCGCCCCGGCTGGCATCCGCATGGTGCCGATCGACCGGCGGTCAGGCAAGCGCGTCTATGGTGCCTGGCCGACCAGCGAGCCCAAGGCCGCGGTCATCTGGGAAGCGTTCAAGCCCGAATCGGAACCGCGCCGTACCATCCGCAAGGAAGAGGCCGAGGCGCAGGCGAAGGTCGCCGCCGCCAAGGCCGCGTCCGGCCAGCGCCGCCAGCGTACCGACAGCGACTTTTTGCAGGACCAGGGCGGGATCTACTAAGGGTGCGGCGGGACAGCCGCGCCCGGCAGATTGCGCGCGTCATTCTGGCGCTGGCCTATTTGGTCGCGGGCGTCGCGCATTTGCGGTCGCCGGGCGGGTTCATCGCGATCACGCCTGACTGGGTGCCCTTCCCCGCCACCGTTATCTGGCTGACGGGGATTGCGGAGATTGCGGGTGCGGTGGGGTTGATGCTGCCGCCGCTGCGCCGGGCGGCCGGTATCGGCCTGGCGCTCTATGCGCTGTGCGTATGGCCCGCCAATATCCACCATGCGCTGGGCGACATTCCGCTGGGCGGCGTGCATTTGAGCTGGTGGTATCATGGGCCGCGCCTGGCGCTGCAACCACTGATCATCTGGTGGGCGCTATGGGCAGGCGGCGTGATCGACTGGCCGCTCGCGCGGCGGCGCTGATCCGACCATCGTGTGATTGTCTTTTGAGGCGAGCGGCTTACTGTGCCCCCTCCTGACCGACGATCACAAGAGAGAGCGATGACCCGGCATCTTCCCTGGATAGCGTTGGCGATCGTCGGCGCGGTGGCGCTCAGCGTCGTGGCGGTGTCGCGGGGCGAAGCCGTCAATGCGCTGTGGATCGTGGTCGCGGCGGTCAGCAGCTTCCTGGTCGCCTATCGCTATTATGCGCTGTTCATCGCGCGCCATGTGATGCGGCTCGATCCGTCGCGGCCCACGCCTGCCGTGCGCCGCGCCGACGGGCTGGACTATGTCGCGACCGAGCGGACCGTCTTGTTCGGCCATCATTTCGCGGCGATCGCGGGCGCGGGGCCGCTAGTCGGGCCGGTGCTGGCGGCGCAGATGGGCTATCTGCCCGGTACGCTGTGGATCATCGTGGGCGTCGTGCTGGCGGGCGCGGTGCAGGATTTCATGGTGTTGTTCATATCCATGCGCCGCGACGGCAAGTCGCTGGGCGAACTGATCCGCATGGAGATGGGCCAATGGGCCGGGACGATTGCCCTGATCGGCGCGTTCATGATCATGGTCATCATCCTCGCGGTGCTGGCGCTGATCGTCGTCAAGGCCCTGGCCGAAAGTCCGTGGGGCATGTTCACGGTCGCCGCGACCGTGCCGCTGGCAATGTTCATGGGCGTCTATACCCGCTGGATCCGGCCGGGGCGAATCGGCGAAGTCTCGCTGCTAGGCCTCGTCGGGCTGCTCGCCGCGATCGTCTATGGGCAGGCGATTGCCGCCTCGCCGGTCTGGGGACCGATCTTCACCTTTACGCCGGTACAACTATGCTGGATTTTGATCGGCTATGGCGCGGTGGCGTCGGTGTTGCCGGTATGGCTGTTGCTCGCGCCGCGCGATTATCTCTCGACTTTCCTCAAGATCGGGGCGATCGCGGCGCTGGCCATCGGCATCGTCATCATGGCCCCGCCGCTCAAAATGCCCGCGCTGACCCAGTTCGTCGATGGCGGCGGGCCGGTCTGGGCGGGCGGCCTCTTCCCCTTCCTGTTCATCACCATCGCCTGTGGAGCAGTGTCGGGTTTCCATGCGCTGATTTCCAGCGGCACCACGCCAAAGCTGATCGCGAGCGAAGCCCATGCCCCGGTGATCGGCTATGGCGCGATGCTGATGGAGGCGTTCGTGGCGATCATGGCGCTGGTCGGCGCGTCGATCTTAGACCCCGGCATCTATTTCACGATGAACAGCCCCGGCGCGATCATCGGCACGGATGCGGCGAGCGCGTCGGCCGCCGTCACCGCCATGGGCTTTCCCATCTCGGCCGACCTCATTACCCAGACGGCGAAGGATGTCGGCGAACATAGCATCATTTCGCGCACCGGCGGCGCGCCGACGCTGGCGGTGGCGATGGCGGAAATCTTCAGCCATGTCGTCGGCGGCCCGGCAATGAAGGCTTTCTGGTATCATTTCGCCATCCTGTTCGAGGCACTGTTCATCCTGACCGCGGTGGATGCGGGCACGCGCGCCGGGCGCTTCATGCTGCAGGATCTGATCGCGCTGGCGGTGCCGTCGTTCAAGGAGAGCAAGAGCCATGTGCCGGGCATCGTCGCGACCGCGCTGACGGTGGCGGCCTGGGGCTTCTTCCTCTATCAAGGCGTCACCGATCCGCTGGGTGGGGTGAATACGCTGTGGCCAGTCTTCGGCATCTCGAACCAGATGCTCGCCGCGATCGCGCTGATGCTGGCGACGGCGGTGCTGTTCCGCATGAAGCGTGACCGCTTCGCCTGGGTGACGATGATCCCGACCGCCTGGCTGCTGGTCTGCACTTTGTCGGCGGGGTGGCTCAAACTCTTCTCGCCTGATCCCAAGCTCGGCTTCCTGGCCCATGCGGCCAAGTTCGGCGCGGCAGCGGACAAGGGCGAAGTGTTGGCCCCGGCCAAGTCGATGGCGGAGATGGAGCGCATCATCTTCAACGACCGGATCGACGCGGCGCTGGTCGCGCTGTTCCTCGCGGTGGTCTTGTCGCTGCTGGTCTTCACGATCCGCACCTGCCTCGCCGCGCGCCGCAGCACGGAGCCGACCGCGCAGGAAATCCCCGCGCAACTGGTGCCGACGGCATGAGCCGGCTGTTCGACACACTGCGCCAGACCGCGCGGCTGATGGTCGGGATGCCCGACTATGACGCCTATCTGCGGCATCGCGAGGCGCATCATCCGGGACAGCCGGTGATGGACCGCGTTACCTTTTTCCGCGACCGGCAGGAAGCGCGCTATGGCGGGAAGAATGGGGGGCGGTGTTGTTAGGGGGGCTCAAATCGTCTCCTTGCTGACATTGCTGTGGCCGACGAGAGGACACGGCGCATGATGCCATGTGACTACCAAGCGTTAGACGGAAGCGTGGTTATGATGGACATTGATACGGTTTACGATGTGGTCAATGGCCAGAGCGGCAAGCGGGCCGAATGGACGGCACTAATAGTTTTCGACCCTCAAAGCCGCAGCTTCGTTGAGCTTCGATCCTCGCCACCTGACATTAGAGGCGGAAGCGCAGGCGAGGCCGAAGCTGTTAGCGAGAGCTATATCGCAGCCCATTTCGGCCTTGAGGTCGATCAGTTGCAAGGGATACGAAACCATCCGCAAGATTGGGTCTTTGTGGATCGGCGCAATATGGTGAAGGCTCGCTAACCACCACTTGCCGTCATGCCGGGCTTGACCCGGCATCTATTGGCTCAAGGGTCCAAAGTCATTGAAAGCGTGAGGCTCATGGACCCCGGATCAAGTCCGGGGTGACGGGATTTGGGGGCGGTTTCGTTCTTCAATCTGCCTGCCCTGTCTCCACCTCCCCCTCACCGCACCCGGTTGAACCCCGCCACCATGCCCGCCGTGATCGATAGCGCGATTTCCGCGGCGCCGATCGCGCCGATGTCCAGCCCCGCCGGGCCGTCGATGCGCGCCAAGTCCTCCGCGCCAAAGCCCATGGCCGCGAGCCGCTCCAGCCTTGCCGCGTGGCTTTTGCGCGAGCCGAGCGCCGCGATGTAGCCGGTCGGCGCGCGCAACGCGGCGGCGAGCGCGGGGTCGTCGATCTTGATGTCGTGGCTGAGCGTGACCACGGCGGTTGATTCGCCGGGGAAGTGCGCGGCGATGGCGTCGTCGGGCCAGCGGTCGTCCAGTTCGACGCCGGGGAAACGTTCGGCAGTGAGGAAGCGGCCGCGCGGGTCGATCAGGACCGGGGTCACGCCGATCGCCTGCGCCAGCGGCACGAGCGACTGGGCGATCTGCACCGCGCCGACGATCAGCAGGCGGCGGGGCGGGTCGTAGCGGTTAAGGAACAGCCCCTCCCCGCTCCCCTCCTGCGTCGTTCCGGTTGCAAGGTCGGTCGCCAGCGTGACGGCGCGGCCCCGCGCACTGGCTGCATCAATCCGGTCGAACAGGTCGGAAGGGAAACCATCCTCCCCCACCGGCTGGACCAGGACAGCGATCTCGCCGCCGCAAGGCAGCCCAACCTCCCACGCATCGCCATCGGCCACGCCATAGGTTTCGACATGGGCTGCGCGACCTGCGATGACTTCAGCGGCGCGCTGCAACACGTCGGTTTCGACGCAGCCGCCCGAAATACTGCCTTCGAACCGGCCGTCTTCATGGACGATCATATGGCTGCCGCGCGGGCGCGGGGCCGATCCCCAGGTCGATACCACCGTCGCCAGCGCCAGCCGCGCGCCGCGCCATTCCAAGCCCTTGCGGATCACCGCGCCATTGTCGTTCACACCGATACTCCTTTGGCGCACAGATAGGGTGGTCTCACCACCTACACCAGACGCCTGCCAGTCCAGACGACACGGCCGACGATGTCCACCAGCGCCGGGTCGATATCGGCCCAGTCGGGATAATGGATATTGTCGCTGACCACGCTGAACCGGCCCCGCAGTGGCCCCATGGCGATTCGCTTGACCATCAGCACGCCGTCGAGCCGCAGCACATAGACGCCATCGCGCAGCCGCAGCGCGTCATCATCATGATCGACCATGATGTCATCGCCATCGCTAAGCGTCGGGGCCATCGATTCGCCGTCGACGCGGATGATCGACACGCGCTGCGGCCGCACGCCCAAGTGGCGCAGCCAATGCGCGTCGAATGCCATCACGCCCGCCGCGCGCTCATCCTCATCCAGCGTACCGCCGCCCGCCGACGCGCCCAGCGCCAGCCGGGGCACGGCGACCACGGCGGGCACGCTGCGCATTCGGCCGGGCGTTACCGATAGGGGCACTGCCGCTGTCCCGCCCAGCATCTGTTCGGGCACGCCGAAATAGCGGGCCAGCACGCGGCGGTCATCCTCGTCCAATTTGCGTGGCGTCCCGCGCTTGATGAACTGCTGGATATAGGCGGGGTTGCGGCCGATCAGCCGGGACAGATCGGCATAATTCTCCCCCCGGTCGGCGATCAGCCGTTCCAGCGCGGTGCGAGCGTCCTGCGATTCATCCATGATCCGTCCATTACTGATAAGATTTTTCCTAGACAAGTAGGAAATTGGCTTTGAGATAGGAATATACCTAACGGCTCGCGCGGGGTGAGTCGCCATGACAGGGGAGATTGAGGCCAATGCTGTTGCGCATGATCGAGACATTCCTTCGCCGCCACGAAATGCCGCCCACAACCTTCGGGCGGGCCAGCGTGCGCGATCCACGGCTGGTCTTCGACCTGCGCGGCGGGCGCGAGCCGGGCGAACGGATAAAGAGACGTGTAGAACATTTCATGAACACATATCGCAGGAGCAGCGGCCAATGACAAGCATCGATCCGCATTTGCGCGCGGCTAACCTGATCCGAAATCAAGCAATAGGAAAAGGCACGGCCGATCCCCTGCCCCGCCTGCTGGCGCAATTACTCGCGCGGGCGGGCGACAATGCCCGCGTCGAACGGGCAGCGAGCCGCCCCTGGGTCAGCGCTTTGTTCGAGGGGCGACGCCATGTCGTGCGGCTAGCGATCAGCGGGGCGGAGGCATTGGCGGGCAAGGCGCGCCTGCTCGATGGGATCAGCGAAGCGCAATGGGTGCTGCCGCGCCATTTCGTCGCCGACGTCTGCGTCGATGCAGAGGGTGACAGCGCCGACGGCCTGTGGGTGGAACTGTCGGCGCTGACGATCGAGGAATGGTAGGGGGTTTAGCGTGCCCGACCGGTCATGCTGCGCAACGTGCCCAGCGCGGCGCGCAATGCGGCGTCGGTGTCGGTATCGGGCGTGTCGCGCACCGGCACCGGCGTCGCGGGCGGCATGTCGGCCAGCACCCGGATGCCATCATCGGATGCCGTGCGGCGACGCTGGGACAGGCCGCGTTCCAACCGCTCGGTCAACTGGCCGATCGTAAGCCCCTGGGTCGAGGGGCGCGGCGCTGGGGTTGGCAGGGGCGCCGGGGGTGCCTTGGCTTCGATGGCCGGTGCTGCCTCTTCGGCTTCCTCCGGCTCGATCAAGGGCGCGGCCGGGCGCAGGAAAGCGGGCTGGGGCAAATCCGCCTCGGCAACCGGCAGGGGCGCGGCGGGCATGGTAAAATCTGGCGTGGACCGGATGGCGGGCGCGTCTACCACGGCCTGCGCCACCAGCCCGCGCCGTCCTGATTCGGGGCGGGCGAAAATATCGACGCCGTTCAGGTCGCGGCTGGCGAAGATCGGTGCGCGCGCCGGCGCATCGGGATGGGCATCGGCCCGGCGCAGCGTCGGCGGCGCGCCTTCGACTGATTCGATGGAACGGCCCCGCGCCAGTGCGGCCCATTTGGAAAATGCGAAACCCATTTTTCGTGCTCCCTTGGCGCGTTCGACGCGCTGCTTCTTTTCACTTGGTTCCGTCGCCACAATTGCGTCGCGCCGCATCGTCAAAATGATCCCCATCACCATTATAGCAGCGAAAAGAGCGATCAGTATTCGGGCCTTAAGGCCCAGCGGCGGCGCGGCGGCGGGCAGCGCTTCGCTCAGCCCGCTGGACGCCACCAACATTTCGATCAGCCCAACCGGGGTCAACAACACCGCCAGTGCAGCGACGAGGCCGCCCAGCGCTGCCATCACCATGGCCCGGTCCGGTCTTGATCCTCGTGGCGCCATATGCCGTCAGGCCGCCGCCCGCGCGCCGTCGGCCTGGGCCAGCAAGTGCTGGTAGACCGGTTCGTAGCGCAGGATATTGGCCGACCAGTTGCGCTCACGCTCGACAAAGGCGCGTGCGACGGCGCGACGTTCATCCCACGGCGCGCGATCGGCGAACAGCCCGGCAAGCGCGGCAGCGATGCTCGCCGGATCGTCAGGCGCGAAGAGCGTGCCGGTGACGCCATCCTCGATCAGCTCGCGATGGCCGCCGACGCTCGACGCAGCGACGAGCCGCCCCTGCGCCATGGCTTCCAGCGGCTTGAGCGGGGTCACCAGATCGGTCAGCCGCATCGCCTTGCGCGGATAAGCGAGGATGTCGACCTGCGCATAATAATGTTCGACCTGGTCGTGCGGCACGCGGCCGACGAAGATGATATGATCGGCAAAAGGCGACGCCATCGCCTGTTCGCGCAACGCCTGTTCGCGCGGGCCACCGCCCACCATCAACAGCTTCGCTTTGGGCCGGGCACGGACGAGTCGCGGCATCGCGGCGATCAGGTCGTCGAGCCCTTCATAATCGTAGAAGCTGCCGATGAAGCCGACGACATCGGCCCCCTCCAGCCCCAGCCTGGCCGTCAGCGCAGGGTCGCGCGGGACGGGATCGCCAAACTGTTCCATGTCGACGCCATTGGGCGACACGATGATCTTGTCCCGATCGATGCCGCGCGCGATCAGGTCGCCGCGCAGTCCTTCGCAGATCACCGCGACTGCATCGGCGGCGCGCACCGCATGGGTTTCAAGCTGGCGGGTGAGCCAATAGCGCGGGCTGCCCTGCGTCCCCGTGCCGTTGCCGACCGCCGCATCTTCCCAGAAAGCGCGGATTTCGTAGATCATCGGGATGCCATGCCGCTTGGCGACCCGCTGCGCCGCGATGGCGTTGAGCACCGGCGAATGGGCGTGGATGATGTCGGGCCGCCAGTCGCGCACCAGCGATTCGATCGCTTCGGCATGGGCCGATATGTCGCGCCATTCGCGAATCAGGGGATTGCCGGTCGCGGGCTGCCCCGGCGTGCGGTGGAAATGGAGGCCATCGACCACCTCTTCCAGCGGTGCCGTGCCGTCCTGTGGCTGTGGCGCGACATGGCGATGGCCGGTGATGCCACGCACCGCCCAGCCCTTGGCCATCTGCGCGCGCAGAATCGCACGGGTCCGAAAGGTATAGCCGCTGTGGAGCGGGAGGCTGTGGTCCAGCACATGGAGGATGCGAGTCATAGCCAGCCCTGTCTGCCGAAAAAGGTTTAACGCCCCGTCAACTCTGTCTCGCTAGGACGAAGAGGCGGCTACCGGGAACAAGAACGCATAATGATCGACACCTTATCCTTGCTGGTCAGCCATGGCGTGATCCTGCTGACGGCCTGGCGCTTGCTGTCGCGCCCCGACCTTGATCGCGATCCAGAGCCGGAGGGTGAGACGGGCGATGCGTGACCTGTTCTTCCTCGCCTTTCTGGGCGTCTTCTTCCTGATGGGGTTCAGGCGGCCGTTCCTGCTGGTCGCGGTCTATGCCTATATCGACATCGTCTCGCCCCAGCGCCTGTCCTATTTCCTGCTCAATTCGATCCCGATCTCCTTCATCGCCTTTGGCGCGATGGTGGGCGCCTGGCTGGTGATGGACGACAAGAAGGATTGCCGATTCTCGGCGCGGCAGGGGCTGATGCTCGTGCTGCTTGCCTGGTGCGGCTATACCACCATGACCGCCGATTTCCCGGTCGAGGCGCTGACCAAATGGAATTGGGTGTGGAAGGCGATCATCGCAGGCGTGTTCCTGCCGCTGGTGTTGCGCACACGCTTGCGAATCGAGGCGATGACCGTCTTCATGATCCTGTGCGCCAGCACGATCATCATCAATGGCGGCCTCAAGACCGCCTTGTCGGGTGGCGGCTATGGCGTGCTCAACCTGATGGTCGACAATAATAGCGGGCTATATGAAGGCTCCATCATCAGCTGCGTCGCCATCTCGCTGATCCCGCTGATCCTGTGGCTCGCCAAACATGGCACCATCTTTCCGCCCGATTGGAAGGTGAAGGGTTTTTGCTATTGCCTGTGCCTCGCCTGCCTGTTGATGCCGATCGGCACCGAGGCCCGCACGGGCCTCGTCTGCATCGTCATTCTGGCCGGGCTGATGCTGATGCGGTCGCCCCGGCGCTTCGTCTACGGGCCGCTGATGCTGTTCGCAGCCTTGGTGTCGATCCCCTTCCTGCCCGCCAGCTTCACGCAGCGGATGCAGACGATCGAAAATCACCAGGGCGACGAAAGCGCCTCCACCCGTGTCGCGGTGTGGATGTGGACGCTCGACTATGTGAAGGATCATCCAGGCGGCGGCGGGTTCGACAATTATCTGCAGAACAGTTTTACCTATGTCGCGCGCAGCGTCGTGACCGACAGCGGCGGCAGTCGCCTGGAAACCCGGATCGTCACGGACAAGGGCCGTGCCTATCATAGCGCCTATTTCGAGTTGCTCGGCGAGCAGGGCTATTTCGGCTTTGCGGTCTGGGCGCTCATTCACCTCATCTGCTTCATCCGTACCGAATCGATCCGCCGCTTCTACCGCAAGCGCGATGGACCGCAGGAAGCGTGGATTTCGCCCTTCGCGCTGGCGCTGCAACAGGGGCATATCATCTATATGATCGGATCGCTGTTCGTGGGCATCGCCTATCAGCCGTTCATCTTCATGATGCTGGCGCTGCAGATCGGTCTCGACACCTATCTGACCCGCAAGCGCAAGGCGGCGGCACGGCAGGATCTGGCCACAGCGCTCGTCGCGCGGCAGGGCGTCCCTGCATGAACGGAGAATTGCGAGCGCTGGGTATGGCGCATGGGTTGTTGCTGGGGCTGTTGCTGGCATCGCCGATGATGGCACCGGCGCTTTTTTCGGCGGGTGTCGGTGCGCTGTTCGTGATGGGCGGCTTCCAACTGCGCCTTGCCGATCGACGCTGGGAGAGGCGCGCTGGCCTGGGCGATTGGGTCAGCCATATCCGCATGGCCCCGCGACGGCTGCTCCCCTGGGGCGCAACGGCGACCGTGGCGCTGATCGCGGGTCGTCCAACCGAGGCACTGGCGATCCTGATGGCGGTGCTGGCGTGCGAGATGCTGCTCTATCCGCTGCTTGCGCCAGCCATGGGACGGCTGACGCGCGGCGGGATCGTGATGCTGCTGTTGCTGATGCTACCGCTATGGGGGGCCGATGTCGCGGCGCTGCGTTACGCCAGCGCCTATCTGGTCGGGGTGGGTGGATGCGTATTCTGGCTGCGCGGGCCGGATGGCGATGGCCGGGCGCTGGGATGGGCCATCGCGGGATCGTGCGCCGCCGCTGTGATCGCCGTCTTTGCGCCGGACGTTCGAGCGCTCATGCTGGCCGGTGGCACATTATGCGCCACACTGGCGCTTGCGCATCTGTCGGTGTTGCGCCGCCGCCCGGTGCCGTGGCATCCGGGCGGCGGCACATCGTTCAGGCGGCTACGCTGGCCCCTTCGGTCACGGCCTTCGTAAAGGCTTCGACAAAAGCAGGGATGTCGTCGGGGTTACGGCTGGTGATGATATTGCCGTCGATCGCGACGGCCCGATCGACAACCTTTCCACCGGCGTTGGTCAGGTCGGTACGCACCGAAGGCCAGGACGTGACGGTGCGGCCGTTCACTACGCCCGCCTCGATCAGCAGCCAGGGACCATGGCAGATGGCGGCGACGGGCTTGCCGGCGTCGGCAAAAGCACGGATGAGCGCGATCGCCTTTTCATTCACGCGCAGCGTATCGGGATTTGCGACGCCACCGGGCAGGATCAGCCCGTCATAATCGTCCATCGAAACGGCATCGAGTATGATGTCGGGGGTGATGGTATCGCCCTTTTCATCATGCTTCATACCCTGGATCGGGTCGCTTTCGGGCGAAGCCAGCGTCACCTTGGCCCCGGCTTTCATCAGCATGTCGCGTGGATCGAACAGTTCGGATTGTTCGAACCCATCCGTGGCGATGATGAGAATATGGCTGTTTTCGATGGCGGACATGGGTGTCTCCTGCATGGGGGGAATGGCCGTTTAACGGCCCGGAGCCCCCATGGTTGCGGAACGAAGCGACGAAAGGCGGGTTTGGGGAGACGAGAAGGACACCATGCCCCAAACCGCCATAATTCATGCCAATGACAGCGTGCCCGGCATCACGCGCCGCGCGTTGAAACGGGGTTGGGCCTATCGCGACGCCGATGGCGCGCGGATCACCGACCGGGGCGAGATCGACCGGTTGAACGCGATCGCCCTGCCGCCCGCCTATCGCGACTGCTGGTTCTGCCCCTCGCCTTATGGGCATATCCAGGCGACCGGCTATGACGACAAGGGACGCAAGCAATATCGCTATCATGCCGACTTTCGCGCCGCGCGCGAGGCAGAGAAATATGCCGGATGCCCCAATTTCGGTCGTGCCCTGCCCAAGTTGCGCGCCCGGCTGGAGGCGGACCTGTCCAAGCGCGGACTGCGCAAGGATCGCACCATTGCGGCGGTCATCCGCCTGCTCGACCTCGCCAAATTGCGCGTCGGCAACGAACATTATGCCACGACCAACAAGAGCTTCGGCGCGACGACGCTGCGTCGCCGTCACCTCGACCTCAACGGCCGGTCGTTGACGCTGCGCTATCGCGCCAAATCGGGCAAGGAACAGCAATTGACCGTGACCGACAGTCGCCTGCTGCGCTTCGTGCGGCAGGTACAGGATCTGCCGGGCCAGCATCTGTTTCAATATCTGGACGAGGATGGCGAGGCACGGCCGATCACGTCGAGCGACGTCAATGCCTATATCGCCGATGCCATGGGTGGGCCGTTCACCGCCAAGCATTTCCGCACTTGGGGGGCGTCCACGATCGCCTTTGAAACACTGGCGGCCGGGCATGTTTCTTTGAAGGAGATGATCGACCCGGTGGCTGTGGCTTTGGGCAACACGCCGGCGATCAGCCGCAAATCCTATGTTCATCCCGCACTTATTGCCCTATGCAAGGAGGGGCAGGATGAATGGCGCGACGAGCTTCGCTTGCCGCGTCGGACACGATATCTGTCGCGAGAGGAACGCGGATTGATCGCCTTTCTCGATACTTTGGTGGACTGCGCCCCGCTTGCAGCGGCGGCCTGATCCGCACTCAACAGACTACAGGATAGCATGGCCAATACGAAAACCCCCGCCGATCCCGTCATCACGGTGCGGCCGCCCGATCTCGGCGCGATGTGGCGCTCGACCAGCGACTGGCTTGCCGTCCATTATGTCCAGATATTGATCGCCATCGGTGTCGGCGTCTTGATCTACCTCGCGCTGACGGCGCTGCGCGGGGTTGGCAAGCGGCACAAGGGGACGCGCGGCGATCCGCTAGGCTATGCCAATGTGCTGGGGCGGGCCGCTGCGCGCACGACGCATTTCTTCATGGTCATGGTCGCGGCGCGGCTGGTGGCGGGCTATGCCGATGCACCGGCTCCGCTCTACAAAACGATCGCCTTTCTCTTCACCATCGCGGCGGTGTGGCAAGCGGCCTTGTGGGCGCGCGAGATCATCCTGGGGTTGGTGGAGCGCAAGACGCTGGCGCAGGATGGCGGCGGCGAGACGCTCGCGAACGCGATGGGGCTTATCCGCCTGTTGGTCAGCGTCGTCCTCTTTGCCGTCGCGACGATCGTCGTACTGGATAATCTGGGCGTCAACGTCACTGGACTTGTCGCGGGTCTTGGTATTGGCGGCATCGCCATCGGCCTTGCGGCGCAGGGCATATTTTCCGACCTGTTCGCCGCCCTGTCGATCATCTTCGACAAGCCGTTCCGCCGGGGCGAGACGATCAATTATGACATGACGACCGCCACGGTCGAAAAAATCGGTCTGAAATCCACCCGCCTGCGCGCCATTACCGGCGAGAAGAAGGTGATCTCCAACGCCAATCTGCTGCAGAAGGAGATAACCAGCTATTTCACGCTCGACCATCGCCGGATCAAATTCGCGATCGGTGTCATCTACCAGACGCCGCCCGACGTCGCCGAACAGATTCCCGAAATATTGAAAACGATCGTCACGGATCTCGGCGCGAATTTCGTTCGGTCCGGTTTCATCAGCTTTGGTGCGTCGAGCCTGGATTTCGAAGTCGAGTTCGACGTCTATCTGCCCGATTGGGATGCTATCTACGTCATCCGGCATAAGGTCGGCCTGGCCATCCTGCGCCAGTTCAACGAACGCGGAATCGAATTCGCCTATCCAACCCAGACCAGCTTTACCGCGGCACCGGACGGGCGGATGGTTCTACCCTATCCCGATGTTCAGGCGGTGCGCCAGGTCGAGAAGGAATGAGGCTGTCGCTGAACGGATCAGCCCATGCCCCAGAGCGGGCCGGGTTGCAGTTGCCCGTCGCACAGCGCCAGCCCACCGTCGCGATCCTCCGCCAGTAATAGCGCGCCGTCCAGGTCGATCCAGTCCGCGCCCTGCGCCAACAGAGCGGCAGGTGCAATGCCAAGCGACGTGCCGAGCATGCAGCCGACCATGAGCCGGAATCCGCGCTCTTTCGCTTCGCGCGCCAAAGCCAAGGCTTCGGTCAGCCCACCGGCCTTGTCGAGCTTGATATTGACCGCGTCGAAATCGCCTAGCCGGTCGAGATCGGCGCGCGTGTGGCAACTTTCGTCGGCGCAGAGCGGCAGCGGCGCATGAACGCCCGCGAGGCGCGCTTCTTGCCCATGGATCACCGGCTGTTCGACCATCTCCACGCCCAAGGCCGCGAGTGCTGCCGCTTCTGCAGCGATGTCGCGATCATGCCAGCTTTCATTGGCATCGACGATCAGCCGCGCCGTGGGGGCACCGCGCCGCACGGCGGCGATGCGGTCCTGGTCGCCCTCCCCCGTCAATTTGCATTTGAGCAACGCAAAGCCCCGCGCCGTCGCGACCCGCGCATCCTCCTCCATCCGATCGGGATCGCCCAAGCTGATCGTGAAAGCGGTCGCCAGCGGTGCGGGCGGTGCCAGACCGGCCAGTTGCCACACCGGCGCGCCCGCTTGCTTGGCTTCCAAATCCCATAAGGCACAATCGAGCGCATTGCGCGCCGCGCCGCGGGGCATGGCGGTCAGCAGGGCTTTGCGGTCCAATGGTCCGGTATAGGCATGCAGGGCGGCAACGCAGCTTTCCGCGCTTTCACCCTCATAATAGATGGCCGTGCCCTCGCCCTGCCCGACATGGGTTCCATCGCCCACGGTGCAGACGACGACATCGACATGCGTCTTGGCCCCCCGGCTGATGACGAAGGCACCCGCCACCGGCCAGCGTTCGACGGTCGCAGAGACTATACGGATCATCGCGCTTTCCTGCGTCATCGGTTGACCATGGTAGAGACCGTCATATGAGCGAAACATAAAGTCCGGCATAGTCCCATGATGCAACAAGGAGCCTATTTTCCGTGACATCCCGCGACCTGACCGGCTTTTTGCCCCTCAATGAAGCCCATGCCGCGCAAAGCGACTGGCCGCGCCGCCTGTCGGACATGGCGTGGCGCATCGGTTTCGGTGCGATCGGCTGGCCGTGGTTGCTCGCCAGCTTGTCGGGCGGACGCCCCGCGGACAAGCGCGCGTTGCTCGATGAACTCGGCCTGCCGCATGATGCGCTCCCGCATCTGGGCAGTTGGAAGGCCGATGTCGGTTTTCTGCGGCATATCGTGCGGGAGATTGCGCGGGTGCGCCCTGCCCATGTGGTAGAACTGGGTGCAGGCGCTTCCTCGCTGATCGCGGCGCGAGCCTTGCAATTGCACGGCGGCGGGCGGTTGCACAGTTTCGACCAGCATGGCGGCTTTGTCGAGGCGACCCGGCAATGGCTAGGCGACCATGCGATCGATGCCGGCATTCGCCATGCGCCGCTGACACATGAAAGCGCGGATTGGCCCGGCCGCTGGTATGCGCTGGACGACGTGCCGGAGCGCATCGACCTGATCATCATCGACGGCCCGCCCTGGAGCGTCCATCCGCTGGTGCGGGGCGCGGCGGACAGCCTGTTTGCGCGATTGTCGCCCAATGGCGTTGTCTTGCTGGACGATGCCGCGCGACCGGGCGAACGGATCGTCGCACGGCGCTGGCGCGAGCGGTGGCCGCATATCGACTTTCGCCTGATGCGCGACGGGACCAAGGGCACACTGGTCGGCCGTCGCCGCGACCTGACCGCGCCGGTCGCCAACGACAATGAGGATGGGCGCACATGGCGGCATATGCGCCGTGCGGCAGCGGTTGCCGCACTGCTGGGCATCGGCTGGATCGCGCGGGGCGAACTGGGCGAATTTCCTCAAAGCGCGCAGGCGAGCAGCTTTCTGGACGAAGCGGCCGCCTCGCGCCGCGCCGGACTGCTGCGGCATGGCATGGCGTCGCAGATCGAAAGCGCGACGTTCGACGCGCAGGAAATCCAGCGGTCGACCGGGATCATCCTGCCCCCATTGCCGGGCGACTGGCGGGTGACCGACGTCCAACTGTTTCCGACGACCGACAGCCCCGCCATCGCGATGACGATCGTGACGCCGGAAAAGGAGACGCTGTCCCTGTTCGCCGACAAGGCCGAAACCCCCGCCGAGGCCACACCGCTGGTCGCCCGACGCGCGGGCGACGTGGTGGCCTATTGGGAAGTCGGCACCATGGCCTATGCCCTGACCGGCGAGGGCGACACGCGCCGCATCCTGCACCTCGCTGGCACCATCGCCCCCATGGGCAGGACGCCCCATTGAGGCTTTAGGGGCGGCCTGCTAAGCGCCGCGCATGGAGGACAGCCCGCAACCCACCGCCCGCGCCGACGCGCGACCCGCCCTTGGCAGCCTGGCGATGTTGTGGCGGTTCGCCCGGCGCTATCCGGCGCGCATTGCCGGGGCATTGGCTGCGTTGATCGTCTCTTCGGCGGCGACGCTCGGCATCCCCAGCGGCTTTCGCCTGGTGATCGACAAGGGCTTCATGGGCGGCGGCGATATCAGCCGCTGGTTCGAATATCTGCTGCTGATCGTCATCATCCTAGCACTGGCCAGCGCGCTGCGCTTTTACTTCGTGTCCTGGCTTGGCGAACGGGTCGTCGCCGATATTCGCAGCGCGGCCCAGGCCAATTTGTTACGGCAGGCTCCGCGCTTCTTCGAAGAAAACCGCCCGTCCGAAATCGCGTCGCGCATGACCGCCGACACGGCCATCGTCGAGCAGGTGGTGGGATCGACCGTGTCCGTGGCGCTCCGCAATCTGGTGACCGGGCTTGGCGGGCTGATCTATCTCTTCGCGCTGGCCCCCAAGCTGGCGGCGCTTCTGTTGCTGGGCATTCCCGTCATCCTGCTGGTGCTGATCAGCCTGGGCCGCAAGGTGCGCGGCCTGTCGCGCGCCAGTCAAGATCGGCTGGCCGATGTCGGCAGCGTCACCAGTGAAGTGTTGGGCGCGATGAAGATCGTGCAGGCCTTTGGGCAGGAGGCCCGCGAGGCGATGCGGTTCAACGCAACCGTCGAGGCGGGTTTCGCGACCGCACGCCGCCGCATCGGGTTGCGCGCGATCATGACCGCAGTAGTGATCGCTTTGGTGTTCGGATCAATCACTGCCGTCATGTGGCAGGGCGCGCTGGACGTTGCCGCGGGGCGATTGTCGGGCGGCAGCATCGCCGCGTTCGTATTGACCGGCGGACTGGTCGCAGGGGCGTTCGGTTCGCTGTCCGAAAGCTGGGGCGACCTGCTGCGCGGCGCGGGTGCGGCCAGCCGCCTGCACGAATTGATGAGCGCGACGCCTGACATCCTGCCGCCGGCCGTGCCTGTCCCGATCCCGTTCACCACCAATGGCGCACGGCTGACCTTTGCCGACGTCTATTTTCATTATCCCACCCGCCCCGATCAGGCGGCCTTGAACGGCGTGTCGCTGGACATCGCGCCGGGCGAGACAGTCGCGGTCGTCGGGCCGTCGGGCGCTGGCAAGACGACCTTGATCCAGTTGGCGCAGCGCTTCTACGATCCCGACCTGGGGACCGTGCGATTGAATGGTGTTGCCCTGCCCGATGCCGATCCAGCCGCTGCGCGCGCTATGATGGCGATGGTGCCGCAGGATAGCGTGATCTTCGCCGCGTCGGCGCGCGACAATCTGCGCTACGGCTGCTGGGACGCCAGCGATGACGAGATTTGGGAAGCGGCGCGTGCCGCCAACGCCGAAAGTTTCCTGCGCGCGCTGCCACAGGGTCTCGACACATTCATGGGCGAAGGCGGCGCGCGGTTGTCGGGCGGCCAGCGCCAGCGGCTCTCGATCGCGCGCGCCCTGCTGCGCGATGCGCCGATCCTGCTGCTGGACGAGGCCACGTCGGCGCTGGATGCGGAGTCCGAGCGATTGGTGCAGCATGCGTTGGGGCGGCTGATTCAGGGACGGACGACCATCGTCATCGCCCATCGGCTGGCGACCGTCAGGGCGGCCGACCGGATCATCGTGATGGATGAAGGCCGGATCGTCGAACAGGGCGACCATGCCTCGCTAGTGGCGCAGGGCGGACTCTATGCCCGGCTCGCCAGCCTGCAATTTCAGGATATGCCCCCCGCCTGACCAGCGCCGTTGCCCTGCCTGTCAGGCGCGGTTGGCGGCCTCATGCAGTTTCACGACATGGTCGAGGATCGCCGGATGGAGCGGGTTTTCAAAGGCGCAACCCGCCTCATGCCCGCGCGTCCAGAGGACTCGCGCACGACGCCCCTCGAAGCCGGGCAACATGATCCATAATTCGCCACCAGGCAGCAGCTTCATGAAACTTTGCAACCGAAAGCCCGACACCGAGAGGTCGGCGATCGCGCTCTTGACCCAGGTTTCGCCGGGCCGCCGAATCTTGACGCTGATCCGCACATGACGGCGTTCGGCAGCGCGCGCCTTATGGCTGGCTTGATGATGTCGATCGGCGCCCATGGCTTGCACTTCATTCCATTCACCGGTCAGTGTCGGGGATTGAGGTAAGGAATTGGTTAAACCCGTACATTTCCGATCGGTTTTGCGGTCCTGGAGATATGTCAAAACAAAAAAAAAGGGCCGCCCGAAGGCGACCCCTGATGGTCCGGCATGATCATAAGGTCTATCTGCTATCCACTACCCGCCAAACTGGGAGGTCCTGACGCGGGCAGAGAAAGGCAGATCAGGCCTTAGAAATTGCCATATTGTTCGTTGCCGACGAAACCCAATTTGGTGACGCCTGCCCGCTTGATCTCGGCCAGCACTTCATCAACGGTCACATAACGGGTCTGCGCGTTCGGCTGGAACTGAAGTTCCGGCTCGACGGGCAGGCGCAGCGACTGTTGCAGATACTGGCGCAGCGTCAGCAGATCGATCGCCGAACCGTTCCAGGTGATGATCCCGGCTGCGTCGATCGCAACCTTGTTCTTCACTGGATCGACCATGGGGGCGTCGTTCGTCGAGGACTGCGGCAGATCGATCTTCACCGCGTGGGTTTGGATCGGGATGGTGATGATGAACATGATGAGGAGCACGAGCATGACGTCGATCAACGGCGTCGTGTTCATTTCCATCATCGGTTCGCCATCGTCGCTACCGGCGCTCATTGCCATGGGGCGTACTCCTAGAAATTCACAATAATCAGCACGTATCGGACGTTACATACGGGTAGTTTTCATACCTGGTTCCGGCTCGGAAATGAAGCCGACCTTCGGAAAACCTGCGCGCTGCATCGTGTAGATTGTGCCACCGATGCACCGATATGGGGTATTGATGTCACCGCGGATATGCACTTCGGGCAGATCCTCCGGCGTCATATTCTCGATGCCGCCAACCTTCTTGATGTCCGCTTCCAGCTTGGCAACGGCGCGGTTGAGCAGGTCTTCGGAATTGACCTTTGTCATGTTCCAGTAAACCGCACAGCTACCGTCTTCTGCTGGCATGATGGACAGCGAGACGTTCTCCGGCTTGGTCGTCGTCGGTTCGAATTCGACCTTGGGAAGCTCTAGATCGACCGTCTGAAGCACGACAGGGACGGCGATCAGGAAGATGATGAGAAGCACCAGCATGACGTCGACGAGCGGCGTCGTGTTGATATCTGTGATCGGCTTTTCTTCGCCGGAGCCACCAACGCTCATTGCCATTGATCAGTATCCTAACATGTCTGTCATTTTAGACCGCACGCCAGGAGCGGCGATCTTGGGAGCCGAAGATGCGCGATGCATTCCGGCTCCCATATTTGATCAGGCCTTGGTGGCGGCTGCAGGAACCGGCTTGCCCACCTGGGCAGGAGCAGGCGTGCCGACAACCGGCTTCACTGCACCGTTCGAAACCATGTAGCCCAGCAGGTCGGTCGAGAAGGACGAGAGGTCCTCGGCGATCGCCTTGTTACGGCGCTGCAGGAAGTTGTAGGCAAGCACGGCGGGAACCGCGACGACCAGACCCAGAGCGGTCATGATCAGCGCCTCACCGACCGGACCGGCAACGGCGTCGATCGACGCCTGACCCGAAGCACCGATCTTGATCAGCGCGCGGTAGATACCGATAACCGTACCGAACAGACCGACGAACGGCGAGGTCGAACCAACGGTCGCGAGGAAAGCGAGACCGCCGCCCAGCTTCCAGTTGATGGCGTTTTCCGAACGAGCCAGCGAACCGTGCAGCCAGTCATGCGCTTCGACCGGATCGGTCAGCTTGCTGTGCTGTTCCTGAGCGGCGATGCCGTCATCGACCAGCTGCTTGTAGGCGCTGTTCTTTTCCAGCTTGGCGACGCCTTCCTTCAGGCTGTTCGAACGCCAGAAGGTCGTGCGGACCTTCTTATACTGGTTGATGACCTTCTGCTGTTCGATCAGCTTGGTGAACAGCACATAGAAGGTGCCGACCGACATGCCGACCAGGATGATGAACACGGTCCAGGCGATGATGCCGCCCTGTTCCAGAGCTTCCATGAGGCCGTAGGGGTTGGCGGCTTCCGCGGCAGGTGCGGCAGCGGCCGCGATGATGGAGTTCAACATGATCAAGACTTCCCTCTCAATGAGATCAAGCGAAGGAAAGGCGGCGCGGTGCGCCCGCCCTTCCGTTCTGAATTATTCCGGCAAACGCCAAGTGATACGACCGTTGTACGTGTCGGACATATCCCTGCCATCGGAACCCTTGGCCGGCTTGAAGCGTGCGCGACGCGGCAGCAGGCGGCAGGTCGCTTCATCCAGATCGGAATGACCGGTCGATGAAGTGATGGTGCAGTTGGTCACGCGACCATCCGGGCCAATTTCCAGACGGAAACCAGCCGTACCCGAACGTTCTTCGCGCTGTGCGCGGCTCGGATAGTCGGCATCGCTGAGCCAGCTGCCTGGCGACCCACGCGGCGAAGCGCGCGTTGCGGCCTGAGGCGGCGGCGGCGGTGCAGCCGGTGGTGGGGGCGGTGCTGCGACCGGGACGGGGTTGAACACCGGAGGCGGTGTCCGAACCGTCTGAATCGGCGGCGCCGGGGTCGGAGTCTGCACGATCGGCGGCGGAGCGACTACCGGCGGCGGCTCGATCGGCTGATCTGGCGGCGGCGGTGGCGGCTCTTCGTCCGGTGGTGGCGGTTCCTCTTTCACGTCGATCACGTTCAGCTGTTCTGCCGCTTGTTTGACATATTTCATGCCAAGGCCGGAGACGAAGGCATAGCCAAGAACAGCGTGAATCAGGGCGACGATGATGATCGATATCGTGCGACTCGATCCTTCCGAGTGGTCAGCATAGGCCATTCAGCAACGACACTCCTTAACTCATCTTACCAATGGGTTCTACAAATCAGCCAAAAACGACCCCAACCGTCCGGGCTCCCCCCGGTCAGCTTTGGCCCCTGTCCTTCTATTTGCTACCGCGCAAACTCCTATCGCGGTGCATCGCGGCACGCAAACGCTTTATCGATATGTTCATTTGCGGTTACCACTTCATATAGGAATGACTTGCCTGTGACATCCTTGCCACTGGCCAATAACACAGGACGAAGCTGACCATGAAACCCGCCACCCTGATCCGCCGCCTCCTGCCGCCATGCCTCATTTTGGCCGCAAACAACCCCGTTTTTCCAGCTTTAGCGCTACAACAGCCGATGGTAGCGCAACCGGCAGGAACCGGTACGGGCCTGTCCTACGCAGACCTCGCCGACCTCGCCGATACCGCCCCGATGGTCGCGGTTGTGCGAATCCGCAACATCATCACTTTGAAGCCCGATCAGGCGCAAGGCGTCCCGCCGGGGCATAAACGGCTCTATATCGAGGCGGATGTGACGAGCTTGATTCGCGGCGAGGCGGGAATCAGCCCCCTTGTAACCTATCTGTACGACGCGCGATTGGACGCCCGCGGCAAGCTGCCCAAGCTCAAGAAGGCGTCGTTCATCCTGTTCGCCCGTCCCGCGACCCGCCCCGGCGAAGTCCAGTTGGTCGCCCCCGACGCGCAGATCGCAGCGACGCCGGTGATGGTGGACAGGGTCAAGTCCCTCCTGTCGTCTATGGTCGCGCGCGATGCACCGCCGCGCGTATTAGGCCTGGGCGATGCCTTCCATGTGGCGGGCACGGTGGCGGGCGAAGGCGAGGCGCAGATTTTCCTGCGGACCGAAAATGGTGACCCGGTATCGCTGTCGGTGCTGCGTCGTCCGGGGCAGCCGCCGCGCTGGGCCGTCGCGCTCGGCGAAATCGTCGATGAAGCGGCGCGCGCGCCAGTGCCCGGCACGCTGCTCTGGTATCGACTGGCGTGCAGCCTGCCCCCTGTCCTCCCCGCCCGCGCGGTCCGCACATTGGCCGTGGCTGACGCAGAGGCAGCGCGCGCCGACTATCGCCTGGTGATCGAAGCGCTGGGACCATGCGGACGGACCCGCATAGCGCCGTGATCGAGGAGGGCAGCTTTTGCTTGGACCGTCGGGCGCGGGCGGCTATCAGCCCGACTTTCATCATCTTCGCCAAGAAAGTGACGCCACCATGACCAATCTGCACCGCCATGCCCCGTTGCGCGTCGCGCTCGTCGGTCTCGGTACGGTGGGCGGCGGGGTCATTCGGCTGCTCAACACCAATGGCGACCTGATTGCCCGGCGTGCGGGCTGTCCGATCCAGATCGTCGCCATTTCCGCGCGCGACCGGAACAAGGATCGCGGCGTCGACCTGTCACCTTATGAGTGGGTAGACGATATGAACAGCCTCGCCACTCGCGACGATGTCGATGTGGTGGTGGAACTGATCGGCGGGTCGGACGGCCCGGCGCTGACGCTGGCGCGCCAGTGCCTGACTGCGGGCAAGCCGTTCGTCACCGCGAACAAGGCGATGCTGGCGCATCATGGGCTGGACCTCGCCCGCCTTGCCGAAAAGGGCGGCATTGCGCTGAAATATGAAGCGGCGGTCGCGGGCGGCATCCCGGTCATCAAGGGGATGCGCGAAGGGGCCGCCGCCAATGAGATCAGCCGTGTCTATGGCATCCTCAACGGCACCTGCAATTACATCCTGACGACGATGGAGAAGGAAGGTCGCGGCTTCGACGAGGTTCTGAAAGAGGCGCAGGAACTGGGCTATGCCGAAGCCGATCCCAGCTTCGACATTGATGGGGTGGATGCGGCGCACAAGCTGACCATCCTTGCGAGCCTGGCGTTCGGTACGGAGTTGGATTTCGACGCGGTCGCCACCACCGGCATCCGCGACGTCATCGCCGCCGACATTGCCGAGGCCGCCGCGCTGGGCTTCCGCATCCGTCTGGTCGGCATGGCGCAGAATGGCGCGGACGGGCTGTTCCAGCGGGTTCACCCGATGCTGGTGCCGCTCGACCACCCGCTCGCCCATGTGGACGGGTCGCTCAACGCCGTCGTGGCCGAGGGGAATTTCGTCGGGCGCCTCTTCTTCCAGGGACGTGGCGCTGGCGATGGTCCGACCGCGTCGGCGGTAGTAGCCGATTTGATCGACGTGGCGCGTGACGAATATGGCGACGCCTTCGCCATGCCGGTTGCCGCGCTGACACCGCAGAACACGGCCGACGCCGGTGCCCGCATTGGCCGCACCTATTTGCGCTTCATGGTGCAGGATCGTCCCGGCGTGCTGGCGGAGATCGCCGCCGCCACGCGCGATGCGGGCGTGTCGATCGAAAGCATGATCCAGCGCGGCGCGCATCAGGAAGACGGCGTGCTGGTCGCCATCGTCACCCATGCTGGCGAGGAACGCTGCATCCGCAACACGCTCGAACGGCTCGCCGGGTCGGACAGCCTGCTCGGCACGCCGATGGTGATGCATATTCTCGACTGATGGTCGCTTACCGTTGCCCGGTGCCCTTGAAGCGATCGGGCAGCGGCGGTGGCGGGGCGAGGTCAGCATCGGGATCGACGATCGCGGTGATGCTCTTGCCGATCATGTCGGCCGCCTTCAAGACGGACAGGCCACCGACGCAACCCGCCCCCTGCCCGCCCGATACGCCACAACTGCCTTGCTTGACCGGCGCGGCCGAGGCGCGGGGCGTGTCGCCGCGCATGCGTGCGCCGCTGTCCGTCTCTTCACGCGGAAGCGGGAGCCGCTCGCGCGCATTACGCTCTGCCTGGCTCTCGCCGCAGACGACGATGGCGTCGCCGCTACGGTCGCATCGCCGGATCACCTGCGTCTTGGTGCGATAGGCCGCCATCAGCGATTCGGTGTCGCGCGCCAGCGCCGTGCCGGACTGGCTCGCGAGCAGGACGGTTGCAAAGAGGGTCAGGCGAACCATGCGCTCACAAGAGCAAGCGATCATGGCGGCATCATGGCCATGCTGCTCGACAAGGTTGGGGCGACCGCCTATCGCCTGCCCCAATAAGAAAAGGCAGAGGAATGACGATGGTACAGGCAAGTTCGCCCCTTGATCGGGTATTGGTGCTCGAAATGGTCCGCGTCACCGAAGCGGCCGCGATCGCCGCGTCGAAACTGATCGGCCGGGGCGACGAGAAGGCCGCCGATGCCGCCGCCGTCGAAGCCATGCGCCTGGCCTTCAATGACCTCTATATGGACGGCACCGTCGTCATCGGCGAGGGTGAGCGCGACGAAGCGCCGATGCTCTACATCGGTGAGAAGGTCGGCAATGCGATCGGCACAGGTCCGCGAATCGACATCGCGCTCGATCCGCTGGAAGGGACGACCATCACCGCCAAGGCCGGGCCGAACGCGCTGGCTGTCCTTGCCATTTCCGAAGAAGGCGGACTGCTCAATGCACCCGACGTCTATATGGATAAGCTGGCGGTCGGCCCCGGCTATCCCGACGGCGTAATCGACCTCAACCTGTCGGCCAAGGAGAATGTCGAGGCCGTGGCCGCCGCCAAGGGTGTGGAGCCGAGCGACATCATCGTGTGCGTCCTTGATCGGCCGCGCCACGAGCGACTGATCGCAGAGTTGCGCGCCATTGGGTGCGGCATCATGCTGATCCCCGATGGCGACGTGGCAGGCGTGATCGCCACCACCGACCCGGAAACGACGATCGACCTCTATATGGGATCAGGCGGGGCACCCGAAGGCGTGCTGGCCTGCGCGGCGCTGCGCTGCGTCGGGGGTCAGTTCAAGGGTCGGCTGCTGTTCCGTAACGAGGATGAGAAGCAGCGCGCGCGCAAATGGGGCATTACCGACCTCGACAAGATCTATGACTTGAAGGAATTGGCCAAAGGCGACTGCATCTTCGCCGCCACCGGGGTTACCGACGGGTCGCTGCTCGATGGGGTCAAGCGCCTGCCCGGCGGCAAGCTGACCACCGAAAGCGTCGTGATGCGCGCCAGCACCGGAACGGTGCGATGGGTGAAGGGCGAGCATCGCAACAGCCATAAGCCGCTCTGACGAGCGACGATGGCCGAGCCTAGCGCCCGGCGCGGTGATTGAGGTCGTGACCGAGCGCGAGGATGGCAACGCCGATCAGCGTATAGATGCTTTCCTGCCAGCCATGATCCATCGTCATCGCGCCCGCCATGACGCCAAGCCCAAGCGAACCGATCGCGGCGGGCATCATGAACCGGTGGACCATCGCGCCATGGCCGAGCGCGATCGCGCCCAACAGGATCGCCAGCACCAGGCCGACCTCATGGAACAGCGGGCTTTCGAAAATGCCCCCGGCGCTGGCCAATACGCCCAGCACGACGGCGGTAACGAAGCAATGCGCGACGCAGAGCCCCGATAGCGCCATCGCAATGCGATCGACGCGACCGGTCAACAGGGATTGGCGAAGGGTCGAGGACATGGACACCACATAGGCCAAGCCAGCGTAGGTTACAACATTACATCGACATTTTTTGTGAAAGCTCGCCGGGCGGTTCAGGCGGCGAGGCGCAGGCAGTTCCGGCCGCTATGTTTTGCGCGGTAGAGTGCATTATCCGCCGCTTCGAGCATCGCCGATCGCGTGGACGTGTCATCCAGTTCGACCAGACCCGCGCTAAAGGTGATGCCGATATGTTTGCCACAGGACACCGGAATCGGATCGAGCAACAGCGCGCGCAGACGTTCGCAGAGCAGGCTTGCCCGATCGATGTCGCTGTCCGGCAGCAATATCGCGAACTCCTCGCCGCCCAACCGACCTATACTGTCCTGGGCAGAAAGCCCCGGCGTCAACCGATCGACAAAAGCGGTCAGCACTTCGTCGCCGACACCATGGCCATGAAGGTCGTTGACCGCCTTGAAATGATCAATATCGATCAGCAGTAGACTGGACCGGACGCCATGCCGGGTGCGCAGTATCTCGGCTTCCAGCTTTTCGAGGAAGGCGCGGCGACTATCCGCCCCCGTCAGCGAGTCGCGGGCAGCGACCTGTTGCAACGCACGCTGCCGCGCCTTGTGGCGGGACATGTCGCGGATCGTGCTGATGACGCCGCTAGGGTGACCTCGTTCGTCGACGACCGCGCGCGTGACCATTTCGCACCATTCCATGGCGCCGATCGACAGGAGCGGCCGGAACTCGACCGTGTGGATCGATCCAGGGCGCATCAGGGCACGACGATGGGCGGCGATCACCTGTGGCCGATCCTGAGGATCGACCAGATCGGCGGCGGATTGCCCTATCAGCAATTCCGGTGCGCAACCGACCTGTTCGAAGGCCGAGGGCGAAGCATAGTCGATTATGCCGGTGACGCCGATGTTCAGCACCACGTCGCCGCTATGTTCGGCGATCGCCCGGTAACGCGCTTCGCTTTCCCGCAGCAGTTGGAACAAGCGCCGGCGTCCGTTCAATTCGGCGGCGACCGGCATCGACAGCAGGAAACTGAGCGCCAGATAGAATTGGAACGCCTGGATGCGCGCGCCCATATCGGCGGACACGATCGTCAACGGCCCCCCGCCCGACAGCGTGGCCGTGCCACCGACCAGCGCCAGGATCACGATCGAGGCCGCGGCACCCATATGTCCGACGCGAAAGGCGATCAGGACGAGCGGCAGGAGCGGCGCGAACAGCATCGGATACCGCGCCCAGTAAAAGATATGCACGATGATCAGGGTGAACAGCGCCAAGATGAGGACGGCCTCGATCTTTTCCGCCCTCGACTTGTCCCGCCGCCAGCGGCGCAACTCGCCTTGCATCAGCATCACCAATATCGGCGCGCAGATCAGCCCGCCCAGCGCGTGGCCGGTATACCATTGTACCCATGATGCGCCGAACGATACCGGCGTCAACAACGATGCAACCGCCGCCGCCGGGATACCCGTGATAACGTCGGCCACTGCGCACAAAGCCAGGATGAAGATCATCAACGGCCGGGTAGCGCCGATCGTCGGCCGATCCGACAGGAAATGACGGCAGATCAGCGCCACGATCAGCGCTTCGGCCATGTTGATGACGGCCATCGGTATCGCTGCTAGCGGCCCCATGCCAAACAGGCTGGTAGAAAGGACGCTCGCTATGGCGCAGGTCAGAATGATGGGGGGCCAGCGCCGGACCCGCGTGGTCAGCAGCTTGGCCATCACATAGGCGTTCGCACCCCAGATGAACGCCAGACCGCCCTCGAAGCGCGACAATAGCAAAGCAAAAGTCGCCGCGACAAAGTAAAGGCTGCCGGTCAGAACCAGCGAAAGCAAGGCGCGGGATAGTCGAGAAGTGGAACGTTGCATGTTCCAACCTGGGATAGAGCGATATCGTTAAAATTTGCTCACGGCTCCTTTTGTCCAACAAAAGTCAAAGAAAACCCCCGGTGCGCAAACACCGGGGGAAGACTGAACAGCCGCTATCAAACCGGCTGTCAGGCGGATGCGTCGGCCAGGGTCTGATCGGTGGGAGCGGAGATGGACGGGTTCCGGTCCTTGATCGCCGCACGCGCCGATCGCACGCCTGCGCCATAGTCGGGGTGGACTTGATCGAACAGCTTGCACTGACGCTCTTCGATGAAATCGGGGATGTCGCCCATGGCCGCGGCGATATTGGCAAACAGGCGGGCCTTTTGCCCTTCGTCGAACAAGTTGAACAGCGCGCGAGGCTGGACGAAATCATCATTGCCCTCGCGGTGGTTCCACCGATCCGCGTCGCCCGATATTTTGAGCGGCGGCTCGTCGAAGCGATGATCCTCGACCGGCCCGCCAAAGCTGTTCGGCTCATAATAGGCCGCCGGATTGGGATTGTTGGGGAAGAAACGCATCGCCCCATCCTTGTGATAATGGTTCACCGGACAGTGCGGCGCATTGATCGGCAACGCTTCATAATGGGTGCCGATGCGATGGCGATGGGCGTCGGCATAGGCGAAGATACGCGCCTGGAGCATCTTGTCGGGCGAAAAGCCGATACCCGGCACGATGTTGGACGGGCTGAACGCCGCCTGTTCGATTTCCGCGAAATAATTGTCCGGGTTGCGGTTCAACTCCATCACGCCGATGTCGATCGGCGGATAGTCCGCATGGGGCCAAACCTTCGTCAGGTCGAACGGGTTGTAGGACGTCTTGTCGGCGTCCGCTTCCGGCATGATCTGGACCTGCATCTTCCATTTGGGGAAATTGCCGGTCTCGATCGCCTCGAACAGATCCTCCTGCGTGGATTCGCGGGTGCGGCCGACGACTTGGGCCGCTTCCTCATTGGTCCAGTGCCGGTGACCCTGCATCGTCTTGAAATGGAATTTCACCCAGAAGCGCTCGCCCGCATCGTTGATCAGCGCAAAGGTGTGGCTGCCATAGCCGTTAATGTGCCGTATGTCGGTGGGCAGGCCACGGTCGGACATCAGGATTGTGACCTGGTGCAGCGATTCGGGCGACAAAGACCAGAAATCCCACATCGCAGTGGGTGACCGCAAATTGGTGCGGGGATGACGCTTTTGCGTGTGGATGAAGTCGGGGAATTTGAGCGGATCGCGCACGAAGAAGACCGGCGTATTGTTACCGACCAGATCCCAATTGCCTTCGGGCGTATAGAATTTCAGCGCAAAGCCGCGCACGTCGCGTTCAGCATCGGCGGCGCCCGCTTCGCCCGCCACGGTGGAGCAGCGCAGGATCATCGGCGTCTGCGCGCCGGGTTGTAGCACCTTGGCCTTGGTATATCGGGAGATGTCGCCGGTGATCGTCAGCACGCCATGCGCGCCCCAACCCTTGGCATGCACGACTCGCTCCGGCACCCGTTCGCGATTCTGGTGGGCCAGCTTCTCGATCAGTTGATAGTCCTGCAGCAGCAAGGGGCCGCGCGGCCCTGCAGACAGGCTATTTTGATTGTCGGCGATCGGCGCACCCGCGCTGGTGGTCATGGTCGGCTTGTCGGCCATCATCATTCTCCTCATCTTGGATGAGGGGAGAATAGGCCCGAATGGCATTTCGACAAAACAGTATATACCGCGCTCGATGATCGATTTTACCGATCAATAAAAGCGCTCTGCGCTTTTAGCCATGCACCCGAATGGTCAGGCCTTCTCCAGCGTGCATTGCAACGGATGCTGGTTCTGCCGGGCGAAGTCCATCACCTGGTTAACCTTGGTCTCTGCAACTTCGTAGCTGAAAATGCCGCATACGCCGACGCCGCGCTGATGGACGTGCAGCATGACGCGGGTCGCCTGCTCCATGTCCATGCGGAAGAAATGCTGGAGAACGTGGACGACGAATTCCATCGGCGTGTAATCGTCGTTGAGCATCAACACCTTGTAAAGCGAAGGCTTTTTGGTGCGCGTACGGGTGCGGGTCGCGATGCCGACGCTGGGGCCGCCAGGGCCTTCGCCTTGGTCGCCTTGGTCCTGACCCGCCATTGTCGCAGGGTCGGCATAGGCTGAGGTGATGCTGTTCATGATGATCGAGAATATGGCGATTTGTCCGGCCATGGCAAGGGGCCGATGGGGCAGGACGGTGCAGCAAACCGGATTTCAGCGTTAACGCGAAAGGGCGCCCTTCCCATCGGGGAAGAGCGCCCTTTCAACTACAGGCAGGAAAGCGCGGGCGCTTACGCGGCCAGCGATTTCACCTTGTCGGTGACGAGCGTCACGCGCGCGGTCAGCGGCTGGGCGATGTCGCCAGCAACCTTCATCATCGCTTCGCTGTTCTTCGCGGCTTCCTTGGTGAATTCGTCGAAGCTGCTGGAGAACATCTGGCTCTGCAGCTGGAAGAATTCGGTCGGCGTCTTGACGGTCGCGAAGCTCTTAAGGGCGGCGGTCGCCTTCTCAAAATTCTTGCGGCTGTAGTCGACGGCTTCCTGGCTCATCGTTTCCATCGCCTTGGCAGCGATCTTGCCCGATTCGACCATGGCTTCGACATTGCCCTTGGCGATGTCGCTCATTTCTTCGATCGCCTTGGTCGACTTCTCGACGCTGGCCTTCGCCTTCTCATTCATGTCGGCATAGGCGGTTTCGAGCTTGGCCTTGGTGTCCTCGGCGAACTTCTTTCCGGTTTCCATCACGTCGTTCATGATCTTCGTTCCTTCTGTTGCCGGCAGCGGCAGGGTTGCGGTCGTCTTGGCCTTTTCGTCGAGGCTCTTTGGTGTCTCAGCTTCGGGGGCCGCCTCAGCGGCCACTTCCGTATCGGGTTCGGGCATGGCATCGACGGCCGTCGTTGCAGCGACGATCGCCGCGGGACTGGCGTCTGTTGCCTTCACCGATTTGGCGGATGGATTGGCGTCCATCGCAGGCACGGATTTGGCGGACGGATTGGCGTCCATCGCGGGCACCGACTTCGCGGACGGATTGGCATCCATCGCAGGCACCGACTTCGCGGACGGATTGGCGTCCATTGCGGGGACCGATTTAGCCGATGGATTGGCGTCCATTGCGGGGACCGATTTAGCCGATGGATTGGCGTCCATCGCCGGAACGCTCGATGCCGCCTTGCGCGGGGCAGGTTTCCGAACGGCCGGTGCTGGCTCGATCGCCGCCTCAGCCGCTTTCAATGCTTCGCTTGCCGATAATGTCGCCGAGTCGCGTTTACCGGGCTGGGCATTGCGTCCGGTCTTTGGGGTAACAGCCATGACCATCCTCCGTTTGTTGCACTGCACAATAAGCCCGCAAATAAGAAATTGCAAGATTTATTGTGCAGTGCAACAAAAGTGCCATCTGCGGCCTGTCGCATGTCGCGAACGGCTCGCCGCAGCATCGAGGAGGGTTTGCTTATTCGCCTTTCACATAGCGCCCTGGCGCATCCTCGATCGCCTTGAGCCGCCCCTTGCCGGGCTGGCGCGCGCCCTTGACCGCGACGGTGCGCGAATCGCTCGTTTCGAGCCAGCCGCGCCAGTCCGGCCACCAGCTTCCCTTGGTTTCCTTGGCCTGCGCGACGAACGCGTCGAGGGTCGGCTGGGCCTCGTCGCAGACCCAATATTGATATTTGTTGGCGGCAGGCGGATTGATGACGCCAGCAATATGCCCGGATCCTGCCAGCACGAAGCGGATCGGGCCGGACAGATTTTCAGTCAGCTTCCAGACGCTTTCCAGCGGCGCGATATGATCTTCCTTGCCAGCCTGAACATAAGCGGGCGTCTGCACCGTCTTGAGGTCGATCGGCGTGCCATCGACACTGATTGCGCCGGGGGTCACCAACAGATTGTCGCGATACAATTGGGTCAGATAATCGCGATGCCAGCGTGCGGGCAGGTTGGTGGTGTCGCCATTCCAGTAGAGCAGGTCGAACGGCGGATAATCCTGCCCCAACAGATAATTGTTGACGACATAGTTCCAGATCAGGTCGCGCCCGCGCAGCAGGTTGAAGGTCAGCGCCATGTAGCGCCCGTCAAGGAAGCCGCCGGTCGATAATTTATCCACCAGCTTCATCTGTTCATCGTCCACGAACAGGGTCAGGTCTCCTGCCTTGCTGAAATCGACCTGGGCGGTGAAGAAGGTCGCGCTCGCCACCTTGTCCGCCTCGCCCCGTGCCGTCAGCAGCGCCAGCGTCGCCGCCAGCGTGGTGCCCGCCACGCAATAGCCGATCGTATGGACGCTCTTGACCTTGAGCAGGCCTCGCACCGTGTCGATCGCATCGACCTGGCCGCGCAGGATATAATCGTCCCAAGTCAGATCCTTCATCGAGGCATCGGCGGATTTCCACGACACCAGAAAGACGCTGATCCCCTGATCCACCGCCCATTTGACGAAGCTTTTTTGTGGGGACAGGTCGAGAATATAGAAACGGTTGATCCAAGGCGGGAAAATGATCAGCGGGGTTTCCAGCACCGTATCCGTTGACGGCGCATAATGGATCAATTGGTAGAGCGGGGTTTCATGGATGACCTTGCCCGGCGTCGCGGCGATATTGCGGCCCAGTTCGAACTGGGTACCGTCGGTATGGGTCAGTTGCCCCTTTTCCATGTCGGCCAGCATATGCTGCAAGCCCTTGACCAGATTCTCGCCGCCGCTTTCGATAGTCTTCTGAACCACCGCCGGATTGGTCAGCGGGAAATTAGAAGGCGACAGCGCATCAAGCATGCCACCGGTGGCAAAGCGCAGCTTGGCCTTCTGCTTGGGGTCCACGCCGTCCACCGCATCGGCCAATTGGGTCATATAGTCCGACACCAGCAGATAGCTCTGCCGGATGATGTCGTAGAAGGGATTTTGCGTCCAGGCCGGGTCGGCGAAGCGGCGATCCTTGCGCGCGGCGGGGCTGTCGGCCGGAACGGGGGCTGGTTCGTCCCGCCACATGCCGCCCGAATCGATGAAGCGCTGCCACATTGCCAGCCCTTCGTCAGCAAAGCTCGATTGAATGCGCGCCACGGTTTGCGGATCGAAAGGCAGCGTCATGCCCGACGCGCCTGCCGCCTGCTCCAGCATCAATTGCTGGGCGCGACCGATCGCATGCGTCCATTCCTGCATCTGGTCCAGCGTCGGCAGATGCGGCTCCATGACATCAGCTTTTTCCATGGCCACTCTCCTCTTCCTGGCATCATTTCGTCGCGCCGCTTTTTCTGGCGTGGCGCAGGCTGGCCGGTTATAGCCAGATTGTGACGCGACAACGGCGTGCGCCGCACTATTCCCTACCGAGAGCTTTCAGGAAAGCCCCTATAATGTCCGAAGAATTCTACCGCATGAAGCGCCTGCCCCCTTATGTCATCGCCGAAGTCAATGCGATGCGGGCAGCGGCACGCGCGGCGGGCGAGGATATTATCGACCTTGGCATGGGCAATCCCGACCTGCCGCCGCCGCCGCATGTCATCGACAAGTTGATCGAGGTGGTACGCAAGCCCGACGCCCATGGCTATTCCCAGTCCAAGGGCATTCCCGGCCTTCGCAAGGCGCAGGCCAATTATTATGGCCGCCGCTTTGGCGTCGATGTCGACCCGGAAACCGAAGTCGTCGTGACCATGGGGTCGAAGGAAGGGCTGGCGAGCCTCGCCACCGCGATCACCGCGCCGGGCGATGTCGTGCTGGCCCCCAACCCCAGCTATCCGATCCATATGTTCGGCTTCATTCTGGCGGGGGCCACGATCCGGTCGGTGCCGACGACGCCGGACGAAAATTACTTCCGCTCGCTCGACCGGGCGATGGCCTTCACCGTGCCGCGCCCGTCGATCCTGGTCGTCAATTATCCCTCCAACCCGACCGCCGAGACGGTGGACCTGGCCTTTTACGAGCGGCTCGTTGCCTGGGCGAAGGAGAATAAGGTCTGGATCTTGTCCGACCTTGCCTATTCGGAACTTTATTATGACGGCAAACCGACGCCCTCGATCCTGCAGGTGCCGGGCGCGAAGGACATCGCAGTCGAGTTCACCTCGCTCAGCAAAACCTATTCCATGGCGGGCTGGCGGATCGGCTTTGCGGTCGGCAACAAACAGCTGATCGCGGCGATGAGCCGGGTGAAATCCTATCTGGATTATGGCGCGTTCACACCGATTCAGGCAGCGGCCTGCGCCGCCCTCAACGGGCCGCAGGATATCGTCGCGAAGAACCGCGAGCTTTATCACAAGCGCCGCGACGTGCTGGTGGAAAGTTTCGGCCGCGCCGGATGGGACATCCCTGCCCCGCCCGCCTCCATGTTCGCCTGGGCACCGCTGCCCCCTGCGCTCAAAGAGATGGGGAGCCTCGAATTTTCCAAGCAATTGCTTACCCATGCCAAGGTCGCGGTCGCGCCAGGCGTGGGTTATGGCGAGGATGGCGAAGGCTATGTCCGCATCGCCCTGGTGGAGAATGAGCAGCGGTTGCGGCAGGCCGCGCGCAACGTGAAGAAATATCTTCAGTCGATGGGCATCAACACCCCCGCCAAGGGCGCGGCCTGAGCTACAAGCCTGACCGGACGGGTGGGCGCTGCGGCTGTATCGCGGCGCTGCCTGTCATTCTGTTGATGCTTGGGTTATTTATGACGTTCGCCATCGGCGATTGCCATATTGATGCCAGCGAAAATGAGTGCGGCGTCGGCGAACGTCGTGCTTTCATTACATTCGTCCTCACACCATTCTCCGGCATCGCAGTTTTCTTTCTTGTAAACTGGTTGGTAAGAAGGCCGGAATGACCACGATCGCCCTGCCCCAAGTCTCACTGGTCGCGCAGACCATCCAGTTGGCGCTCGCGCCGGTATTCCTGCTCGCGGGGATCGGTGCGTTCCTGAACGTCTGCGTCAGCCGATTGGCGCGGATCATTGACCGGGCGCGTTCGGTAGAGGCACTGATCCTGACCACACGGGGCAAGGAGCATGATCGACTGGTGGGCGAGATTCGCGTACTCGACCGGCGGATGAGCGTAGTCAACAGCGCGATCTTCCTCTCGGTCGCATCGGCTTGCGCGGTATGTTTGGTTGTCATCCTGTTGTTCGCGGGTAATCTATTGGACGCGCATCTGGGAACGCCCATCGCTGTATTATTTAGCCTGTCCATGCTGCTGCAAGCAGGCGGGTTTGCCACTTTCATCTTGGAAATCCGGCTGGGGTCCAAGATCATCCATATCCGCAACGAAGTTTTGTATCACAAGGCGGAGATGGAAGATAGCGAGGCATGACCCGCTTCACCGTCAATGACCGGCCCGTGCAATATCGCATGGACCCGGAAACGCCGCTGCTTTGGGCGTTGCGCGATGCGTCGAACCTGACCGGCACCAAATATGGCTGCGGCACCGGCGACTGCGGCGCCTGCACCGTGGATATCGACGGCGAAGCGGTCCGGTCCTGCCAGGTCACGATCGGCAAGACCGAAGGGCGGTTCGTCACGACGATCGAGGCACTGTCGCCCGATCGCGGCCATCCACTGCAACAGGCGTTCGCCGCCGACAATGTCTCGCAATGCGGCTATTGCATTCCCGGCATGATCATGGCGGCGTCGGTCCTGCTCCGCCGGAGCAATGACCCCAGCGATGAGGATATCGACGCCGCGATCACCAATATCTGCCGATGCGGCATCTATCCCCGGTTGCGTGGCGCGATCAAACGGGCGGGACGGATCATGCGCGGGGAAGAACGGGTTGCGGCCGCACCGCCGCCTGGCATCACCCCGGAAAATGCTTCGAAGACAGTGCCAGCGCTCGGAAAACCCTGACGGCTTAGTCGGACGGCGCGATCATCGGTCCCAAGGCCTGAGCGAGCGTCGTGCCCGAATAGGGTTTCTTGACCAGCACGATATGCGCGAAGCGTTCGGGCAATTCCAGTCCGTCGCCATAGCCGGTGGCAAAGAGGAAGGGGATGCCCTTCTGTGTCAGCAGATCCGCCACCGGCAGGCTGGTTTCGTGACCGAGATTGAAGTCCAACACCGCCAGGTCGATCGACTGGACCAAGATCGCTTCCTGGGCGCGACCGACGCTGGCGACGGTCGAGACGTCGGCCCCCAGATCGCGCAGCGCATCCTCGCCATCCATGGCGATGATCATATTATCCTCGACCAGCAGGACGTTGCGGCCACGCAGCAGGCCGGGCGTCACGGCTGGCACCGGCTTGGCCCGATCCCGCAACACGACTTCGGGCAGGACCGAGACGATATGGCGTGAGGGAATGCAGAAATGCGCCTCGATCCCGGCCAGCCGGTAATTGATTTCGGCATGCCCCTCCAGATCATAGGGGATCGAGCGTTCGATAACGGTCGAACCGAACCCCCGGCGCGTCGGCGCGACCACGGCGGGGCCACCGCTTTCAGTCCAGTCCAGCAGCAGGCTGCCATCCTCGTCCACGCGCCAGTCAATCGTCACGGTGCCGCTGTCCGACAGCGCCCCATATTTGGCGGCGTTGGTCAGCATTTCATGGATGACCAGCGCCATGACGGTGAAACAGCCGGGCGTCAGCAACACATTAGGACCGAACAATTGCACCCGGTCGCGGCGCTCGCCTAGATAGGCGCCCGCTTCCACCTCTATTAGGTCGTACAGGCGTGCCGGACTCCAGCGATCGGCGGTGATCTGGTCATGCGCCCGCGCCAGCGCATGGACGCGGCTTTCCAACGTGCCGATAAATTCCTCGACCGTACCCGCACTATCGCGCGTCTGCGACAACAGGCCGCGGATCAGCGAAAGGATGTTGCGGACGCGATGGTTCAACTCCGCGATCAGCAATTCCTGCTTCTCGTTCGCGCGCTGCCGTTCCTGGTCCGCCGAGTCGGAGAGGCGCAGCACGACTTCGAGCAGGGCCGTGCGCAGCGCTTCGGCCACGCGCAGTTCGGCGGGGGCAAAGGGCAGCGCTACGCCCTTGACCAGCTGCGACCAGCTTTCGAAGCTCTTGCGCGGGGTCAGGCGTGGGCCGTTGGGGCCATATTCGATATGCTTGTCCTGCTGCCCGGCCCAGCGCACCGAGCGCAATTGTTCGGCCCGGAACAGCACGACATAGTCGCGCGGACGGCGCGAGAGCGGAATCGCCAGCAGCCCGGCGGCGCGATCGGCATAGTCGGCAGCCCCCGGTAACACCGCAGAAAGATTATCGGTCGTATAGATTTGGCTGGCCGCCACGCAATTGAGCATCGTGACGATGGCCGAAAAGGCCGCAGGATCGGGCGTCAGGCCGGAAAAGGTCATCTGCCCGTCGATATAGATGCCCACGCCATCGGCCGGAATCGTGTCGAAAATGATGTCGCCAAGCCAGCGGGCATTGGACAGCAGGTCATGATCCTGCGCGACAGCCGCCATCAACCGGTCGGCCACCTGCCGCGCCTTGCCCTCATAGGTCGCGGTTTCGGCGCGCTCGCGGCTTTCCAGCATCATCGAGAAGATCTGGCCGAACAGTTCGGCCGCGCTGCGCTGGGCGAAAGTCGGCAGGCGGGGCGCATAATGGTGGCAGGCAAACAGTCCCCACAATTTGCCTTCGACGATGATCGAGATGGAGAGCGATGCCCCCACCCCCATATTGCCGAGATATTCGATATGGATCGGCGACACGGCGCGGGTGAGGCACAGCGACATGTCGAGCGCCGCTCCGGTGGGATCGAGCGCAGGCACCACCGGAACCGGCACGGCCTTCACATCGGCGATCACGCGGAAGATATTGCGCAGATAGAGGGCGCGGGCCTGCACCGGAATATCCGATGCGGGGTAATGGAGGCCATAAAAACTATCGACACCAGAGCGCAGCGCTTCGGCGACCACCTCGCCGTCGCCGCCCTCCGCAAAGCGATAGACCATGACCCGGTCGAAACCGGTCAGCGCCCGCACCTGCCGCGCGCCATCGCGCAGGAACGGGGCCATGCCCTCCACCTGCGCCAGCCGGGAGACCATCGAGCGGACGATGCTGCTTGCCTCCATCTCGTCATGGGAAGCGGGTTCGCCCTCGATCACAACCAACTGCCCGGAAAAATGCACGGCGATGTCGAACGCCGGACCACCGTCCATCAGCACCAGAGAGAAGATGCGCTCGACCGAATCGGGACCGCGCAGCAGGGTGATGCGATTGCGCAGCATATGGATCGCATCGGCGGAAAAGACCGCGCTGATCGGCTGGCCGAGCAAGGCTTCGGGTTCGTGACCGATGAAGGCGGCACTATTGGCCGATACGCGCGACACCAGCCAGTCGGCAGTCAGCGCGATCAGAAAACCGAACGGCTGGATCGTGCCAAGGACATGGATCGGCTCGCGATCGCAATTGGTAAGATCGACGGCGAAGCCAGTCGCTCCGTCGACATCAGCCATGCGCAGCCGCTCGCTCTGCCGTGCCCGCTTGCGAGAAGAGGGCGAAGGCCGCCTGGGCACCCTGCACGGCGTCTTCCAGCCAGCCTTCGCCGCCTTCCGCACCGGCGCTATCGAGCGCGTGCTGGAAGGCAATCCATTCGCCCTTGCCATGGACCGCCGAGAGATAGGCGGTGGGCAGATCAGGTGCGACCTTGCGCGCCAGCATCGCACCGCCAAGCCGCGAGCCTTCGAGCGCGTAGAGCAGCCCCCAGCGATAGCCCTCGCTGGCACGATCCTCCAGCGGCAGGGGTGCGGGCATGGCCTGTCCCAGTGCAGCGATGTCGGACGCCAACAGCGGCAGGCGGGGCACCGACGGCCGTGCAACCGGCTCCAGCGCACCCAGAGCGCGGGCATGGGCCGTCAGAAAGCGCCGATAGCTGTCGGGCGAATCCATCGCATGATCAGCAAACAACGCATCGACCTGTCGATGATTGTCTGTCGTTGCGTCGCGCAAGGCCAGGCGGATTGCGCCAACATGGGGGGATTTTTTCACGGCGCAGTCCTAGAGCGAGTTCGTGACCGCTGCACTGATCTGGATCAGCTTTTATGCTTGGACAGCACATATCGAACATCGGGCACGAGATATTTATCATGATCGCAAGATGAACCATAGTCCATATTCACCATCGTCCAATGCTTTCAAATGGCTGACGAACGGGTTCAGACTTGCGACACGCCGAATGGCATAGTCGTACACCATCAGGGCGCATTGTGTGCCCGCATGAAGAAAGTCGGAACCATGTTCAGGAAGATGATGCTGGCGGGGTTGATGAGCGCGACATTGCTGAGCGGCATCGCGCCTGCCTATGCCCAAAGTGAGCCGCGCGACCGTAGCAATCGCAGCGAGCGGATGCAACGGCCTGATCGTGGTGCGGGCGAACAGCGGGGCAATCGCATGGTTCGACCGCAAGGCGACCAGTCCTACCGCTGGCAGCAGCGCGGGAATGTAAGCACGCAAGGGCAGCCACAGATACAGCGTCCGGCCCAGGCACCAAGGCCCGCCGTCGGGATGGCACCCTATCGCCCCGACATGCGCGATCAGCGCCGTGCCGACCCGCGCGTGCGCGCCACGCCTGATCGCAACCTGCCCAACCGGGTCGTGACCACACCTGGCCAACGCGACGGATGGCAGGACCGACGCGAGGAACGGCGAGACGATCGTCGGGATGTCCGCGAAGACCGCCGCGATGGACGGCAGGACTGGCGTAATGATCGACGCGACGATCGCCGTGACGATCGACAGGATCGGCGCGACGACCGCAGGGACGATCGGCGCGACGACCAGCGGTGGAACAATAACCGTGGCTGGGTAGCGGGCGTCGGCAACAATAATTGGAACAATGGCCGCCGCTATGACGATCGCGCGCGCTGGAGCAACCAGCGGCGCTGGGATAATGGCTGGCGGCAGGATCGGCGCTATGACTGGAACAGCTATCGCAGCCGCAATGGCAACCAGTTCCGCATGGGCCGCTATTATACCCCGCGTGGATGGGACTATGGCTATCGCCGCTTTTCGGTCGGGATCACCCTGTCCAGCCTGCTCTATGCCAATAATTATTGGCTGAACGATCCCTATGCCTACCGCCTGCCGCCTGCCTACGGCACGCTGCGCTGGGTACGCTATTATGACGACGCCATGCTGGTGGATGTGCGCGACGGCTATGTCGTCGATGTGATCCACGGGTTCTTCTGGTGACGTGACGAAACTTCCTGAACTGGCCTTCAGGAATCCCTGACCCCGGAGCGGCAACGCTTCGGGGTCTTTTCATGCGCCTGCGGTCTGTGGCAGGAAGCGCCAATGACGGACATAATGGACGATGGCGGCATTGCCTCCCCTGCGCGCGCGCAAATCGGTGCGGACGTGCGCGCTCGGCTGGAACGAAACCCGATGGTCAGCCGCATCGACAGCGACCGGATCGACATCTTTGGACGCCACGGCTTTCTGAGCAGCGCGGAATGTGCGGGTCTGCGGGCGATCATCGACGCGGGCGCACAGCCATCGACATTGTTTTCAGGCAGCGCGAATGCGGACTATCGCACCAGCCATAGCTGCAATCTCGACCCTTTCGACGAGTTGGTCCGAACGGTCAGCGATCGGATCTGCGCCTTGACCGGCCTTCCCGCCGACCATGGCGAAACCTTGCAAGGCCAGCGTTATGCGGCAGGGCAGGAATATAAGGTTCATTGCGACTATTTTCCGGTCACCGCGGATTATTGGCAGCGGATGCGCAAGAGCGGCGGACAACGTAGCTGGACCGCCATGATCTATCTGTCAGCCGTGGAAGCGGGCGGTGAAACCCACTTCCCGCATTGCGAATTCATGGTGCCGCCGGTTGAGGGCATGTTGCTGGCCTGGGATAATATGGACCGCACAGGCGCGCCCAACGCCATGAGCCTGCACGCCGCGCGTCCCGTGGAAGCTGGCACCAAATATGTCGTGACCAAATGGTTTCGCGAGCATCGCTGGGGCCACTGAAGCCCGATACAATTTGCGACATAAATGACTGAAAACTGACAGACGCATTCGCGCACCGTTCAGCCGCGGAGCGGCATATCTCTGTGTGTTGGCAGCGGAGCCGGACCTTTTCCTTTCGGTTGAGCCGCCAGACAATATGGAGACGAGATATGCGTAAACTGATCATCCTGGGCCTATTGGCCGCAACGGTTGCGCCGAGCGTTGCATCGGCGCAGTCCGCCCGCGAAGTCCGCCAAAGCCAGCGCGAGTTGCGCGAAGAACAGCGCGACCTGCGCCAGGCGCAGCGCTATGGCGACCGCCGCGACGTGCGCGATGAACGACGCGACGTGCGCGAGGCGCGCCGCGAAGTACGCGAAGACTGGCGCGACTATCGCCGCAGCCATCGCAGCGTCTATCGCGCCGGCAACTGGCGCGCCCCCTTCCGCTACAATCAGTGGAATGCCGGCGCGCAGCTTCGCCCGGCCTATTACAACTCGCGCTATTATATCAGCGACCCCTATCGCTATCGCCTGCCCCGTCCGGGCATGAACCAGCGCTGGGTCCGGCATTATAACGACGTGATGCTGGTGAATGTGCGCAATGGTCGCGTGATCCAGGTGCATCGCGGCTTCTTCTGGTAAGAGTCCGCTGACAGGAGAACGGCCCCAACGCCCAAGCGTTGGGGCCGTTTCTCTGGTCCCATCCCTTGGCCGCGCTGCCCGTTGCCGGGCAGGCGCAGCCGATGGCACGCGGGGCGCGCCATCAGTCCGAAAGGGGGGTGGACTGACCCGCAAACGGCCCGTCCGGGCAAATGTTCCAGCGCGAGGCGCTGCCTTTACGCCGCCAGCGCTTCCGCAATCAGAGCGCGGCTGTTGGCGATGCCATAGAGCGCGATAAAGCTGCCCATGCGCGGCCCCTGATCCGCGCCGAGCAGCGTCTGGTAGAGCGCTTTGAACCAATCGCGCAGTTCAGCGAAACCGAACGCCTCGTCCTTGCCGATGGCATAGACGATGTTCTGGATATCCTCGGCCGATGCGCCTTCCGGCAGCGCGGCAAGTTCCGCATCCAGCCTGCGCAGAGCAGCCGCCTCATGCTCGTCGGGCGCGCGACGTTGCAGCGTGGGGGCCACGAAATCGCGATGATAGGCCAGCGCATGACCGATCAGCGCGTCCAATTCCGGGTAGGTTTCCGCACTGGCATCAGCAACGTAATTTTTGAGATAGGCCCAGACCTGATCGCGGCTGGCATCCCCCATCACGCCGACAAGGTTCAGCAACAGGCCGAACGTGACCGGCAGCGTGCCGTCCGGCAGCTTGCCATCATGCACATGATGGACCGGGTTGCCGAGCTGCTGCTCGATCGCCTGGTTGGCATAATTGCCGCGAAACTGCCAATATTCATCGACCGCGCGCGGGATGACGCCCATGTGCAGTTGCTTCGCCTTCTTCGGCTCGCGATAAGCATAGAAAGCCAGGCTTTCCTGCGGGCCATAGGTCAGCCATTGTTCGAGGCTGAGGCCATTGCCCTTAGACTTGGAGATTTTCTCGCCCTTTTCGTCGAGGAACATCTCGTAATTGAAGCCTTCGGGCGGCCGTGCGCCCAGCGCGCGACAGATTTTGGACGATTGCGTCACCGAATCGATCAGATCCTTGCCCGCCATCTCATAATCGACGCCCAGCGCGACCCAGCGCATCGCCCAGTCGACCTTCCATTGCAGCTTGGCTGCCCCGGACAGGATCGATTGTTCAATCATCTCGCCCTCATCCTCGAAACGGATGAGGGCAGCGTCGGCGTCGATCACCTCGACCGGCACTTGCAGGACGATGCCGCTCTTGGGGCTGATCGGCAGCACCGGCGAATAAGTTGCCTGCCGTTCCTTGCGCAGGGTCGGCAGCATGATGTCCATGATGGCCTGATAATGGCGCAGGACATTTTTGAGCGCATCGTCGAACGCCCCCGCCTGATAACGGTCGGTGGCTGAGACGAACTCATAATCGAATCCGAAACGGTCCAGAAACTCCCGCAGCATCGCATTATTGTGGTGTGCGAAACTTTCGAACTTTTCGAACGGATCGGGCACCTGCGTCAGCGGCTTGCCCAGATGCTGCGTCAACATCGCCTGGTTGGGCACATTGTCGGGCACCTTGCGCAGCCCGTCCATATCGTCGCTGAACGCGATCAGCCGGGTCGGCACATCCGACAGCGCATGCCAGGCATTGCGGACCATGGTGGTGCGCAGCACTTCGTTGAACGTACCGATATGCGGCAGGCCCGATGGACCATAGCCGGTTTCGAACAGGATATGTCCCTTGGCCGGAACGCCGCCGTCCGGCCCATGGGGCGGATAGCGTTTGAGCAGCTTGCGCGCTTCTTCATAGGGCCAGGCCTTGGCCGCCTGCGCGGCGGTACGGAGCGTGTCGGATACGGTCATGCCCGGCCTCTACCGCCCCGCTCCGCGAAAGGGAACGGCTTTTGCTGACAATCCCCGTTAGGAATTGCCCGTCTTTGCCTTTCATTAACCTTGAATGTTGATAATGGCTGCGGTGATTGGAGGCGATATGCAGATCAAGCGCAGCCGTGAGCGCATCTCCGTCGAGATCCCCATCGTCGTCACGACGGTGCTCGACAGCTTGCGCGGCGTGATCGTCGACTTGAGCGAAGGCGGGGCCCAAGTCGTCGGCTGCACGCTCCCCCCGAAATCCCAGTGCCAGCTCGACTTGGATGGCTATAGCGTGTTCGGCACCGTTCGCTGGTCCGAAGAGGACCGGATGGGCATTCGCTTTCCCTACGAATTGACCGAGGGGCCGCTGTTCGAAAAGCTCGAAGCGGTAAAGGCAGCCCGCCGTGCGCCACTCCCCTTTCAACCACGCCCGCAATCCATGGGCATGGGCGGTGGCGGATTTGGCCGCCGTACAGGCTGAAAGCCGACCAAAACAGGTTTTCCTTTTGTTCCTGTTCGCCTAAGCCGGGCAGGTGATCGACCCCGCCGACCTTCCCGCCCTTCACGCCAGCCATGGCGGCATCTGGTTGCGCGATGGTGGCCGTACGCAAGGGCTTGCCAAGGGACGGGCGATCGCCCGCGCGGCCGAAACCCCCGTGCTGCTGCTCAATGCACCCCTGACCGGCCAGCGGCTCGGCTATCCCGAATTGAACGGCCTCGACCTGCTGGAATTATGGGCTTTTCTCCACCCCGCCCGCTTTCTGGTGCCCACGCCCAAGGGGCTGGCGGCGGCGCTCAATTTGGCGGTTCCGGCCAGCGAAGGCGACATTCCCGGCCTGCTGCAACAAGCGGCACAAGTGATGCTCGATCGGCTGCGATCGGCCGAATGGAGCGAGCGCGAAGGCGGCTGGACCGCGGCGCAATCGCTGCACCGGTTGCGCTGGACCTGGGCACCGCTGGTCGCGCCGCGCATCGCCAAGCCCAAGGAAGCCGAACGCTGGCTCTTTTCCAAATTGCCCGAATGGGAGGAAGCGCAGCCCCGCCCCGCCCCGCGCACGATCGCGCTGGATGAAGGGCAGGTGCTGGCCCGGCTCGACGCGCTGACCGGTGCGGAAGCCGAGCCGCGTCCTGGCCAGCGCGCCTATGCTGCCGCCGCCAGTGCCGCCTTCCTGCCGCGCCGCCATCGCGACCAACCCAATATGCTGCTGGCCGAAGCAGGCACCGGTATCGGCAAGACGCTTGGCTATCTCGCCCCCGCCTCGCTCTGGGCTACGCAAGCGCAAGGGACGGTCTGGGTGTCAACCTATACCAAGGCGCTGCAGCGCCAGCTCGATCGCGAATCGCTAAGGCTCTTCCCCGACCCGGCCGTCGCGGCGAAGCGGGTGGTGGTGCGCAAAGGGCGGGAAAATTATCTCTGCCTGCTCAATCTGGAAGATGCGTTGCAAGGCGGCTTTACCGGCCGCGCGGCGATATTGGCGCAACTGGTCGCACGCTGGGCCGCGTTCAGCAAGGATGGCGACATGGTCGGCGGCGACCTGCCCGGCTGGTTGCCGACGCTGTTCCGGCGCAATGGATCGACCGCGCTGACCGACCGGCGGGGCGAGTGCATCTATGCCGGCTGCCCCCATTATCGCAAATGCTTCATCGAGCGGTCTTCGCGGGCGAGCGCGGATGCCGACATCGTCATCGCCAACCATGCGCTGGTCATGATCAACGCCGCGCGCGGGCGGGAAACCGGCCAGCGACCACAGCGAATCATCTTCGACGAGGGCCATCATCTATTCGATGCCGCCGATTCGACCTTTTCAGTCGCGCTGTCGGGGCAAGAAGCGATCGAGCTGCGCCGCTGGATCATGGGGCCGGAGGGCGGATCGCGCGGGCGGCGGCGCGGGCTGGCGGCGCGCCTGTCCGATCTTGCCAGCTATGACGAGGAAGGCGGACAAGCGATCCGCGCAGCGATCGACGCAGCGCAGGCGCTGCCCGCTGACGAATGGCTCAAGCGCGTCGTCGCAGGCGAACCGTTCGGGGCGCTGGAAGCCTTGCTGACCGCGGTACGCGCCACCGTCTACGCCCGCGCCGCCGATACGGGCGAGGCGGATGCAGGCTATGGCATGGAAACCGAGCTGGCCGAACCGGACGGCGCACTGGTCGAGGCGGCACAGGAAGCGGCGCTGGCGCTCGACGCGCTCATCAAGCCATTGGTGCGGCTGGGACGGCGGCTGGAAGCGGTGATCGAAGACGCGCCCGACTGGCTGGACAGCGCGGCGCGGGCGCGGATCGAGGGCGCAGTGGCATCGCTCGGCTGGCGGCGCGACCTGATCGCGGCCTGGCTTGCACTGTTGACGCGCATCGGCGGCCCGGCGGACCCCGACTATGTCGACTGGCTGGCGGTCGACCGGATCGAGGGGCGCGAGTTCGACATCGGTATCCACCGCCACTGGCTCGACCCCAGCCGCCCGCTCGCCGAAGCCGTGCTGAAACCGGCGCAGGGGGTGATCGTCACCAGCGCGACGCTGAAGGGCGGCGGCGAATGGAGCAATGCGGAGGGGCGCAGCGGCGCGGTCCACCTGCCCCATGGTGCCGAGCGGTTCGAGGCGGCCAGCCCCTTCGACTATCCGGGGCGCGCTGAAGTCTTGATCGTCACCGACATCAAACGGGGCGACATCGCCGCCTTGTCCGGTGCTTATGGCCGGTTGATCGAGGCGGCGGGCGGCGGTACGCTGGGGCTGTTCACCGCGATCCGGCGGCTGCGCGGCGTCCATGCGCGCATTGCCGACCGGCTGGCGCGCGCGGGCCTTCCGCTTTACGCGCAGCATGTCGACCCGATCGACACCGGCACGCTGGTCGATATCTTCCGCGACGATCCGCGCGCCTCGCTGCTCGGCACCGATGCCTTGCGCGACGGTGTGGACGTACCGGGCCATTCGCTGCGGCTGGTGGTGATGGAGGGGGTGCCCTGGTCCAAGCCTACAGTGCTGCACGCGGCGCGGCGACTGGCGGGCGGCGGCAATGCCTATGACGACCGGCTGATCCGCGCGCGGCTGGCGCAGGCGTTCGGGCGACTGATCCGCCGGGCCGAGGACAGGGGCAGTTTCGTGATCCTGTCGGCCGCCATGCCCAGCCGACTATTGAGCGCCTTCCCGCCGGGAACGCCGATCCGTCGCCTGACGCTGGACGAAGCGATCCTGGCGGTCAACGCCAGCGCGCGCGCGCAAACGCTTGGCGAAGCCGCCGCTTTGGGGCATCAGGGGGCCGAATCCGGCATGCCCCCTCAGGAGACAGAATGAAACGGCTGACCCTGTTGCGCCACGCCAAGTCGGACTGGGACGATCCGGTGGCTCGCGATTTCGACCGGCCGTTGAACCGCCGGGGCGAAAAGGCTGCCATATTGATGGGCCAGTTCGCCGCGCGCCGCGCCATGCAGTTCGACATGCTGGTCGCCTCGCCTGCCGTCCGTGTAGTGGAAACGCTGGACGTCTTCTTCACGGGCTATGGCCAGATACTCGACGCGCATTGGGACCGGCGCATCTACCTCGCCTCCTCCCCGATCCTGTTCGATGTCGTCCGCGACCTCCCCGACAAGGCCGACAGCGTTTTGATGGCCGGGCATAATCCGGGGCTGGAGGAGTTGATCCTCGATCTGGTTCCTGATGATGGCAACAATGACTTGCGCGAGAATGTGGAGGCGAAGTTCCCGACCGCCAGCATAGCAGTGCTTGACCTCGCCATCGACCGCTGGTCGCAGGCAAAAGAAGGTGTCGCAACACTAGCCAGCTTCACCCGACCGCGCGACCTCGACCCCTCATTGGGGCCAAGTTCGCGGTGACGCCGATCACGTGGCGCAGGGCGGCGGCGGACGATGCCCCTGCCCTCTCCATCTTGGGCGGCGCGACTTTCCTCACAAGCTTTGCCCATGATCATCCGGGCGCGGCGCTGACCGCCCATATCCGCACCGCGCATGGCGAGGCCTATTATGCATCAGCGCTCGCCGATCCGGCGCAGACGGTACTGATCGGCGAAACTCCGCTGGGCGCGGCGGTGGGCTATGCGATGATCACCCCGCCCGACCTGCCGATAGCCACCGACCCGGCGCGTGACGTGGAATTGAAGCGCGTCTACCTGCTGCATGGCTGGCAGGGTGGCGGGCATGGCGATGCGATCATGGCGCTGGTGGTCGAAGAAGCGCAGCGGCGCGGGGCGCGCCGATTGCTACTCGCCGTCTATCCGCAGAACGAACGCGCACGTCGCTTCTATGCGCGACATGGCTTTGGCGAGATCGGCGAATTGACCTTCATGGTCGGGGACGTGCCGTTCCGCGACCTCATCTATGCGCGAACGCTATAAAGCGATCGCACGCGCCAGCGTAGCACGGATGGTTTCGAGACGCGTCAGCAGGTCTTCTTCGGCCTGCGGCGGCGAAACCGGAGGAGCAGCACCATTGCCATCCTCCAGCGCCTTTTGCGCACCCTTGACGGTGAAGCCCTCCACGTTGAGCAGATGGTGAATGCGGCGGGCGAGATCGACGTCGGCGGGGCGGTAATAGCGCCGATTGCCGGAACGTTGCAGCGGTCGCAACTGCGGAAACCGCGTTTCCCAATAGCGCAAGATATGCTGGGCCAGACCCAGTTCACCGGCCAGTTCGCCGATGGTCAGAAATGCCCCCTCCGTCTTTTTCATGACAGCGATGTTGCACCCACAGCCGGGCGCGCGTCAACCATGGTAAATGTCGGAGAAAGAAGAAAAAGCCAGCGGGCTATGATGGGAATCAGGCGACCCGGTCGCGCATCGTCTGGCTGGCGCGAAACGTCAGCACCCGACGCGGCTGGATCGGCACCTCGACTCCGGTCTTGGGGTTGCGACCCATGCGCTGCGTCTTGTCGCGCAGGACGAAGGTGCCGAAGCTGGAGATCTTCACATTCTCGCCGCGCTCCAGCGCGACCGACATATGATCGAGGATCGATTCGACCAGCGCAGCGGCTTCCGCCCGCGACAAGCCGACATGGCGGTTGAGGCTTTCCGCCAGATCCGCGCGCGTCAATGTACCCGTGCCGCTCATAACCCGTCGCTCCCCGATGACAGAGCGCCAAATTGACCGATTTATACCAAATGTGCAAGCTTTGCCTGCCGTTACGTCACAGGCGAATGACGCAGGCGCCCCAGGTGAAGCCGCCGCCCATCGCTTCCAGGACGATAAGTTCGCCCGGCTTGATCCGCCCGTCGCGCACCGCGAGGTCGAGAGCCAGCGGAACCGATGCGGCAGAGGTATTGGCGTGACGATCGACAGTCACCACCACCCGGTCGGGTGACAGCTTCAATTTGCGCGCCGTCGCGTCGAGGATACGGGCATTAGCCTGGTGCGGGACCAGCCAGTCGATGTCGGCATTGGTCAGGCCCGCCATCGCCATGACTTCGTTGAGGACCGAGGCGAGGTTGACGACCGCATGGCGAAACACCTCCTGCCCGCGCATCCGCAATTTGCCCACGGTCTGCGTCGTGGACGGGCCGCCATCGACATAGAGAAGCTGATTGTGGCGGCCATCGGCATGGAGTTTCGACGCCAGAATACCGCGCGCGCCATCCGCGCTTTCCTCTGCCCCCAACACCACAGCGCCCGCGCCATCGCCGAACAGGACGCAAGTTGCGCGATCCTCCCAGTCGAGGATGCGGCTGAAGGTTTCCGCGCCGATCACCAGCGCGCGGTGTGCGGCACCCGATCGGATCATGCTGTCGGCCACGGTCATGGCGTAGAGAAAGCCTGAACAGACGGCGGCAACGTCGAACGCAACGCAATCGTCGATGCCAAGCGCGGCCTGGACGGTGGTCGCGGTGGCAGGAAAAGTCTGGTCCGGCGTTGCCGTCGCCAGGATGATGAGGTCGATATCCTGCGGCGCGACTCCCGCCGCGTCGAGCGCGGCGCGGGCAGCACCGGTCGCCAATGTCGAGGTCGTTTCACCCTCTCCGGCAATATGGCGGTTACGGATGCCGGTGCGCTCAACGATCCATTCGTCGCTGGTATCGACGGTCTGCGCCAGATCGGCATTGCTGACCTCGCGAACAGGCAGGGCCGAGCCGGTGCCGAGCAATATCGATCGACGGATCACTTGACGGGCAGCTCCAGCTTGGCGGCTTTAGTAGCCGACAGGTCCGCAATGCCCGCCATATCGGCGGCGATGCGGCGGGTGATGTCCTCTTCCAGCAGCCGCGCGGCAACATGGACCGCATTGGCCACGCCCTTGGCATCGGCGCTGCCATGGCTTTTCACGACGACGCCGTTGAGGCCCAGGAATACCGCGCCATTATGGTTGTTGGGGTCGAGATGATGTTTGAGCAGATGCATGGCCGGTTTGGAGATCAGGAAGCCGATCTTCGAGCGGATCGAGCTGGTGAACGCCTTGCGCAGCACGTCGGTAACGAAGCGGGCGGTGCCCTCCGCCGTCTTGAGCGCGACATTGCCTGAAAAACCGTCGCACACGATCACGTCGGTATCACCGCGGCTGATCTTGTCGCCCTCGGTAAAGCCGTCGAACTGAAGCGGCAGGGTGTCGGCGGCGCGCAATATGGCGGCGGCGTCGCGAATCTCGTCCGTGCCCTTGAGATCCTCGGTTCCGATGTTGAGCAGGCGCACGCGCGGCCGTTCAAGGTCGAAGGCGATACGCGAATAGGCCGCGCCCATCACCGCGAACTGGACGAGGTTGCGAGCGTCGCATTCGGTATTGGCGCCCAGGTCGAGCATGATGACGTCATTGTCGCCCAGCGTCGGCAGCATCGCGGCCAGCGCCGGGCGATCGACGCCCGGCATGGTCCGCAGCGCCACTTTCGCCATCGCCATCAGCGCGCCGGTATTGCCCGCCGATACCGCCGCCCCGGCCTGACCCGATTTCACGGCCGCAATGGCCATGCTCATCGAGCTGTCCTTCTTGCGGATCGCGACGCCGGGCTTGTCCGCGCCATCGACCACCGAAGCGGCATGAACGACGTCCGATGCGGCCCGCAAATTAGGGTGGCTGTCGAGCGCGGCCTTGATCCGCGCTTCGTCACCGAACAGGGTGAAAAGGAGTCCATCGTGCCGGTGACGCGCGAGTGCAACACCCGCGATCATCACACGCACGCCTTCATCCCCGCCCATCGCGTCAATTGCGATTCGCGGTTGCCTGGACACGCTGATCACCCCTTTGCGGAGATCGAGACTGGCTTACGCCCCGACGGCGACGATTTCGCGACCGTTATAATGGCCACAGGCACCGCACAGATTGTGCGGGCGCTTGAGTTCGCCACAGTTGGAGCATTCCTGGAATGCTTCGACGCGCAGCGAATCGTGGCTACGGCGCATACCGCGCTTGGAGGGGGACGTTTTCCTTTTGGGGACAGCCATGTCGGCACCTTGTTCCGTAAATTATCTGGTTGTGCGACTGGCCGGTTTCCGATGGAGACGCAGACGCCACAAGGCGCCGCAGACCCATGCGGCCCGGGTGATCGCGAAGCCCTGCGCCTATAGCGGTTTTTGTTCGGGGTGCAAGTCCTTCCTTGCCGATCGCGCCCCGCGCCCTAGACTGAAGCCCTACCGCAACGGGGGAATTTTCATGGCTTTGCCGATCACGCTGACCTTTGCCGCAGCCTGCGCGCTGCTCAACTTGTGGCTGGCGATTCGCTGCGTCCGGCTGCGCGCCAAGGACAAGGTGCTGCATGGCGATGGCGGCAGCGGGCTGCTGGCGCGGCGGATGCGCGCCCAGGCCAACTTCATCGAATATACGCCGATCGTGCTGATCCTGTTCGCCCTCGTCGAGCTAGCGGTGGGTGGCTCCTTATGGCTGTCCATCGCGGCATTGGTCTATGTGCTGGCGCGCGTAGCGCACGGCTTTGGCATGGACGCGGACAAACCCACTGCCTGGCGGGCAGCTGGGGCGTTGGTTACCTGGCTGATGATGGTGGGTCTCGCGATCACGGCGCTGACGATCGCCTACACCGCCACGCGCGAAATGCCTGTGCCGCCCGCACTGGCGGCACAGGTATAGGCTTTAGCCCGCCAGCACCGAATCGGCGACAAAGGGGTTGGTGCGGCGTTCATGGGCGAAATTGCTCATCGCGCCGTGGCCGGGGACGAAGGCCGTGTCGCCCCCCAATGGCCACAGCTTGCCGGTAATCGCGTCGATCAGATCCTGATGATTACCACGCGGGAAATCGGTGCGGCCGATCGATCCCTGGAACAGCACGTCACCGACGATGGCGAGTTTGCTCGGCGCATGGTGGAACACGACATGGCCCGGCGTATGGCCGGGGCAATGGATGACGTCGAAGGTCAGGTTGCCGACGGTCACCTGGTCCCCATCCTGCAGCCAGCGATCGGGCTCGAAGCTCTCGCCCGGCACGCCCCAGCGTTTGCCGTCTTCGGCCAAGCGCTCGATCCAGAAGCGGTCATCCTCATGCGGTCCTTCGATGGTCACGCCAAGGTCGCGGGCCAAAACCCCTGCCTGGCCGCAATGGTCGATATGGCCATGAGTGACGAGCAATTTCTCGATCGTGACCCCCTGCTCCGCCGCCGCGCGCTTCAGCACGGGCAAGTCGCCGCCCGGATCGACGAAGGCACCCCGCATGGTTTGGGTACACCAGAATAGGGTGCAATTCTGCTGGAGCGGGGTGACCGGGATCAGAATGGCTTTGAGCGGAGGTGTCGTCATGCCCCCGATGTGGCGAAGCGACGCGGCGGGCGCAAGGCTAGACCGCCTCGTCCAGCGCGGCAAAGGGCTCGGCCAGGCTGATGCTGTCCAGCACCTTGGCGGTTTCATCGCGAACGCGCAGCATCACGCGGTGCAGGCGGCATTCCGATTCGGGCAGGCAGTTGGTGCAGCTTTCATGCGCGAAACGACTGGCGCAGGGGGTCAACGCCAGCGACCCGCGCGTCATCCGCACGATGTCGCCATAGCTGATATCGACGGGTGCCAGCCCCAGCCAATAGCCCCCGTCCCGCCCGCGCTGGGTCGCGACCAGCCCTTCGCGCGACAATTCGGAAAGGATGACGGTCAGGAATTTCGCGGGGATGTTCTGGCGTGCAGAAATCTCGCCGAGCGGCACCGGACCCTGGCGGTAGCGATCGGCAAGATGTTGCAGCGCGCGGATGGCGTAACGGGTCTTCTGGGACAACATAGCGTCGTTATTCGCCCCCTCGGCCGATTTTACAACCCGCTCAACGCGCGGGCGTCAGCACCGCCCGCGCCTGGCCCGGAAAGTCGCTGAACAGGCCGTCTACCCCGGTGGCGGCGATGGCGCGGACATAGCCCGTAAAATCACCCAGCCCCTGCGGATCGTCGAGCCGCTGATATTGGGGCGGCAGGAAGCTGTTTTCCATCCGCATCGTCCAGACATGGACCTGCAAGCCCGCATCATGCGCGCGACCGACCAGCGCCGTCGCCCCTTCGGGTGCGATCACCAGCGCCGCCGACGGCCCGATCCCGTCAGCATAGGCCGCGACGTCGGTCAGCCCCTGAACGGTGAGCATATCGGCATAGCTGGTGCCGGGCAGGTCGGCAGGGCCGCCTTCTGCATCCACCAACTGAATGAGACGCAGGCGCGAGGTGGCGCGGATCGCTTTCAGATTACCGACCTCGAACGACTGGATGAAGACCGGATCAGCCTCGGTCTGATAGCCATAGCGGCTCAGCAGATCGAGCAACGGCGCCTGATGCGGCAGGCCCAGCCCGGCGAAATAGCTTGGATGCTTGGTTTCGGGATACAGGCCGATGCGGCGGCTGCTCTCGGCCTCCTTCGCGCGCACCAGTTGCACTATCTCTTCGAAAGTGGGAATCGGATAGAGGCCGTCGAACCGCTTGTTGGCAGTGCGCAGGTCCGGCAGCCGCTCACGAGCGCGCAGCGTGCGCAACTCGGCGAGGGTGAAATCCTCGGTGAACCAGCCCGACATTTCGATGCCGTCGATCGTCTTGCTCGTCTTGCGATCGGCAAATTCGGGATGGTCGGCGACATCGGTGGTGCCGCCAATCTCATTTTCGTGCCGGGCGACCAGAACGCCGTCCTTGGTCAGCACCAGGTCCGGCTCGATATAGTCCGCGCCCTGGTCGATGGCGCGCTCATAGCTGGCGAGCGTATGTTCGGGCCGCTCTCCGCTGGCACCGCGATGAGCGATGATCAGCGGATCGGCCTGCGCGGCGGAAAGGGGGATGAGGCTCATCAACAGCAACAAGCCGATCCGCACCACATCCCCGCCCCTCAAGCCGAAACGCCTTGCAGCGCGTTTTCGTAGGTTGTGGCCTTGAACCCGATGATCGTGCCCTTGCCGGTGTCGAGGATCGGCCGCTTGATCAGCGACGGGTTGGTGATCATCAGAAGGATCGCCTTGTCCGCATCGATATGCGCCTTGTCCCCCGCGTCGAGCGCGCGGAAGCTGGTGCCGGAACGGTTGAAGATGGTTTCCCAGCCATGTTCCATGACCCATTCCTCCAGCTTGGTTTTATCCACGCCCGAAACCTTATAGTCGTGGAAGCTGTAGGGAACACGCTCATTGTCCAGCCAGTTACGGGCCTTCTTGATCGTGTCGCAATTTTTGATGCCGTACATGGTGATCATGGCGACTTATCCTTTGAAGGCGGTGACTTCGATTTCGATTTTCATCTCCGGCTTGATAAGGCCGGTGACGACGCAACTGGCGGCGGGACGGATCGTGCCGAACACCGGCGCGGTCGCCTGGCCCAGATCGTCCCAATAAGCCGGGTCGGTGATATAATAAGTGACGCGCACGACATCGGCGAACGAAAAGCCCGCATCGTCCAGCGCCTTGCCGATGACCTTGAGCGCATTGGCGGCCTGATCGACCACGCTGTCGGGCATCATCTTGGTTTCGGGGTCCGACCCGGTGGTTCCGGCGACGAAGCACCAGTCGCCCTGGACGATGGCGCACGAATAGCCGACCTGCGCCTCGAAGGGCGAGCCGGACGAAATGAGCTGGCGAGGCATGAGGATTCCTGTTGCAGTGCGAAAAGGATCGCTTGGGCCTTTGACCTTTCGGCCCGGCGCTGTCCAGTGGTTTCCGGGGCCAGTGGTTTCCGGGGAACGCGCCGCGATGCCGACCGTTGAAGGGCGATCAATCCCTATAAGGAGACCGGCCATGGACCGCCCTACCCCCGACACGGAAGATAATAGCGAACAGGCCGATGCGGGCACGCAGGCGCAGGACGTAGGTGCCGACGCGCAAGCGCGCGCGACCGATCCGTCGGAAGATAGCGAGCGCGGCGGCCACGCTAATCCGGCGCAGATCATTCCCGACGATGTGCCCGACCTGGTCGAGCGGATGAACGAGATGAACCGGTCGGGCCGGATCGACATGGATGCCTATGCGGGCGAGCCGCAGATGGACGATGAGGATGACGCCTTCGGGACGACCGAAGACGACGAGTAAGTCGTCAGGCGGCGGCGCTGTCGTCCAGCCCGAAATTGATCATGCCCCGCGCCATATGGCCCAGCGCCTGCGTCATCGAATCGGCAATGGCGGGATCGATATCGTCCTGCGCTGCAATGGCGCAGGTCATTGCCATCGCCCATTGATCGGCCAGCGCGGGCGTGATGGGAAAGGCGCGGTGCAACGACATGATGCACGGCCCGCGCTCGAACCAGTCGCGCGGGCCGCCCAGCCAGCCGGTCAGGAAGCGGGTCAGGCCGTGCCGCACCGGGCCAAGGTCCGCCGCGTGAACGGCGCGCAGGTCCGTATAGGCTTTGTCCTCCTCCAGCAAATCGTAAAAGCGGGTGACGATGGCGCGAACGGCGGGTTCGCCGCCGATACGGGCATAGGGGCTGGGCGGCGCGGCTGCGTTCATGGGAGATGGCTCCGTTTCGGATAACCCTTTCAGCATGACGTTGGTGCGCGCCCTGTCTTTGATCCCGGTCAAATCGCGCCGGATCGGTGCGAAGATGGTCGCACTTTAACCTGTCATTTGCTGTTGGCCACCTAGGCTCGCCCGATGGCAAGACAAGCATATGGGCGCAACAACCGGCGCAGCGGGGCCATCAGCGGCCCATCTTTCATTTATATCCTATGTCTGGGGCTGCTGCTGGGCTGGTATGGACCGGAGTGGATCGAGCGGGGAACGCTGCCGACGATCCCGGTAACCGGGCAAAGCCAGAGCAGCGATACGCTATCGGCGCAGTTCGGCTTTTGCCACAGCGGCGGCGGGGTCGATTGCGTCGTTGATGGCGACACATTTTGGTTCAAGGGCGCGAAATATCGGATCGCCGACATCGACACGCCCGAAACCCATGGGCCGCGCTGCGCCGCCGAGGGCGCATTGGGCGCGCAGGCCACGCAGCGGCTGCAAGTCTTGCTCAATGCCGGTCCCTTCACGCTGGAAAGCGTGGATCGCGATGTGGACCGCTATGGCCGGTCGTTGCGGGTCGTGACGCGCGGCGGCAGTTCGATCGGCGGAATGCTCGTCGCCGAGGGGCTGGCGCGGGAATGGGGCGGGGCGCGGCGTCCCTGGTGTTGAACGCAGCGCCCCTATTCTCCTGTTAGCGGCAGTTCACGCCGCCACGGTCGATTTCGCGGCCCAGCAGCGCGCCCGCGCCGCCCCCGATCAGGATACCGGCGATGTTGGACTGGCCCCGGTCGATCTGGCCGCCGAGCAATCCACCCAGCGCCGCGCCGACGATCAGGCCCGTGGTGCCGTCCGAGCGGCGGCAATAATAGCGGTCGTCATAGCCGCGATAGATGCGGGTGCGGCGATCGACGCGGATCGGCTGGTAGCCGCCGCGATAATAGCGATCGGGCCGATAGCTGCGGCCATAGCGCGGATCGGGGCGGTTCCAGTCATAGCTGTAGACCGGACGGCCGGGACGGCGATAGGTCACGCGCTGGTCGTTCCGACGGACCTCACGCCAGTCGCGGCGATCATCCCGACGATCCACGCGGCGGTCCTGCCGATTATCGCGGCGGTCGGCCCGGCGATCCTGGCGGTTGTCGCGACGGTCATCCTTGCGATCGGCGCGGCGCTCCTGCCGGTCATCGCGGCGATCCTCACGCCGTTCGCGATTGTCGCGGCCCGGCTGCGCAAAGGCGGGCGTCGCAGCCAGGCCAGTCAGCGTCATCGCGCCGAGCGACAAGGCGGCAATGGCCTGTTTGAAGGTGAATGTCATGGGCGGGGTCCTTCCCTGGGGTCGTGTCTCTGCTGTCAGAACCCCAGGGCGTACAGGATGTTGCATGAACGGAACAAAACGGGCTGTTCATGCTGGGTTTGGTTGGTTGGGAATGGCTGCCGTAGCGCGAGCAGGTCTATTGCAGGATCATCGTAACACTCGCGCGTCGCGTCGTAATCAGGCAGCGCCTTTGCGCGCGTGAGTCTGATCGCCCCGGCCTGCCAGCAGGCCCGCGATCGAAATATCTTCGTCCAATTCTTCCCAATGCAGCCCCGCGCGGCTGAGTTCGACCTGCGCGCGCTGCTCCATCGTCGCATGCAACAAGCGCGGAAACCAGGCGAGCGGCACACCCAGCGTGCGACCATCATCAAGCTCGACCCAGAAACTATCCGCATCGAACCGGACGGCGAGGGGTTCAGGGGAAAAAGTCATTCCAAGCGCTCTCTATTTCTTCGCGTCTTGCCTCTATAACATGGGAAAGCTGCGAAAGCATATGGGCAGGAAAACCCCGGCTTTCAGCTACGACCACTTCGGGCCAGAGCCAGAATTTCGCATTGTCCCGTCCCTTGCGAACATGGATATGCACCGGCTCACGCGGATCGCCTTCGTTAGCGAAGAAGTGGAAGCGATAGCCGTTCCAGTCGAAGACTTTGGGCATTGGTCAGAACTTTGCGCACATTGGGACGTCGGTATCCGAAGTAAATTGCACACAGAAATCTGGATACGGCATACTCATTGTTTATCCGAACTGGTTGGGCAGGCGACAAAATCGCCTGCCCTCACAGCCGGATTTTAAATGAAAGTAATGGAACAACGGATCAAGCAAGTTCGCTCGTCACAATCGTCACGGGCATCGCACTTGTGCGCGAAGCGTCGCTCTGACCGCAGATAGACATCCTTGCCGTCCATAATGACCCAATGCCAATCGCCAATCCGATCTGGATAAATAATGCCTTGCATCATTGTCCATATCCTTAGGACGAATTTATTAAATCCGATTCAATCTTAATAACCGCCAAGGGCTGTGGGATATAAGGTTGCAATAAAGGAACCCAATAAGAACCAAACAATTGTAACGGCACTTGTCTCCACGGATCATGATTAACGCATTTCAACAACTACGGCCCCATCTTGACCTCCCTATGTTTTAGAAAAATTACTCCGCCGCGATCCCCGCCGCCTTGAACATATCCGGGTCCACCTCGTCCGCATTGGCGGGCACGGCGCGGGTCTTACGGCGGTCGAAGGCGTCCCACACGTCGTTCCACTGGCCGCGCGTCGCGCCCTTTGAATATTCCGTCGCGCGGGTTTCGAAGAAATTGGCATGTTCCACGCCGTTGAGCAGCGGGCTGAGCCAGGGGAGCGGATGCTCTTCGATCATGTAGATGGGCTTGAAGCCAAGCTGGCCCAGCCGCCAGTCGGCGATGTAGCGGACATATTTCTTGATGTCCTTCGCCGTCATGCCCGGAACCGGCCCCATTTCGAAGACCAGATCGATGAACGCATCCTCGATCCGCACCGTCTTCTGGCACATATCCATGATATCTTCCCTGACCGCGGGGGTCAGGCAGCCGCGTTCGGCGCAGAAGGCGTGGAACAGCTTGATGATGCCCTCGCAATGCAGCGTCTCGTCGCGGATCGACCAGGTGACGATCTGGCCCATGCCCTTCATCTTGTTGAAGCGCGGGAAGTTCATCAGCATCGCGAAGGACGCAAAGAGCTGCAGGCCTTCGGTAAAGCCGCCGAACATCGCCAGGGTGCGGGCAATATCCTCGTCGGTATCGACGCCGAACTGCTGCAGATAGTCATGCTTGTCCTTCATCTCCTTATATTGGAGGAAGGCGCTATATTCGCTTTCGGGCATGCCGATCGTGTCGAGCAGATGCGAGTAAGCCGCGATATGCACGGTTTCCATGTTGCTGAACGCGGTCAGCATCATCTTGACTTCCGTCGGCTTGAACACGCGGCCATATTTTTCGTGGTAGCAATCCTGCACTTCCACGTCGGCCTGGGTGAAGAAGCGGAAGATCTGCGTCAGCAGGTTGCGCTCATGATCGGACAGTTTCTGCGCCCAATCGCGGCAATCCTCGCCCAGAGGCACTTCCTCCGGCAACCAGTGCAGTTGTTGCTGGCGCTTCCAGAAGTCGTAGGCCCAGGGATATTCGAACGGCTTATATTGCTTGGAGGCTTGAAGAAGAGACATGGGGTAACTCCGGGAAATCTATATTGGCCTTTCTCTCCTCTTTGGGAGAGAGGCTCACAAAATCACTGACAGGCCAGACACTCGTCATAGTCCGTGCTTTCGATCTCGAACTTAGGCGCGTCGATCGTGTTGTCGGCTTCCACGCCACCGGCAAAGCCCGCGCGTTGGACCGATTTGGAGCGCAGATAATAAAGCGACTTGATGCCCAGTTCCCACGCGCGGAAGTGGAGCATGAGCAGATCCCATTTTTCCACATCGGCCGGGATGAACAGGTTCAGCGACTGCGCCTGGTCGATATAGGGGGTGCGGTCGGCCGCGAGTTCGAGCAGCCAGCGCTGATCGATCTCGAAGCTGGTCTTGAACGTGTCCTTTTCTTCCTGGCTCAGGAAGTCGAGATGCTGGACGCTGCCGCCATGTTCGAGGATCGAGTTCCAGACATTATTGCTGTCCTTCGCCTTCTCGATCAGCAGCTTTTCGAGATAGGGATTCTTGATCGAGAAGCTGCCCGACAGCGTCTTGTGGGTGTAGATATTGGCCGGGATCGGCTCGATGCAAGCCGACGTGCCGCCGCAGATGATGGAAATCGACGCGGTCGGCGCGATCGCCATCTTGCAGCTGAAACGCTCCATCACGCCCTGGTCGGCGGCGTCCGGGCACGGGCCGCGCTCGATGGCGAGCTGCATCGAGGCTTCGTCGACCTGGCCCTTGATATGCTTGAACATACGCAGGTTCCACGACTTGGCCATCGCGCCCTCGAACGGAATGCCGCGCGCCTGAAGGAAGCTGTGAAAGCCCATGACGCCCAGCCCGACCGAGCGTTCGCGGCTGGCGCTATATTTGGCGCGCGCCATTTCGGGCGGGGCGCGGTCGATATAATCCTGCAGCACATTGTCGAGGAAGCGCATAATGTCTTCGGCGAAGAGCTTTTCGTCCTTCCACTCGTCCCAGGTTTCCAGGTTCATGGACGACAGGCAGCAGACCGCCGTGCGGTCATTGCCAAGGTGATCGCGCCCGGTCGGCAGGGTGATTTCCGAACAGAGGTTCGACGTCGAGACTTTCAGGCCCAGGTCGCGATGATGTTTGGGCATCATGCGGTTCACCGTGTCGTTGAACACGATATAGGGCTCGCCGGTCGCCAGCCGGGTTTCGACCAGCTTCTGGAACAGCGCGCGCGCGTCGATGGTGGAGCGGATCGACTGGTCCTTGGGGCTGCGCAGATGGAATTCGCGGCCGTCGCGCACGGCTTCCATAAATTCGTCGGTCAGCAGCACGCCATGATGGAGGTTCAGCGCCTTGCGATTGAAGTCGCCGCTCGGCTTGCGGATTTCAAGGAACTCCTCGATCTCCGGGTGCGACACGTCAAGATAGCAGGCGGCCGAACCGCGACGCAGGCTGCCCTGGCTGATCGCCAGCGTCAGGCTGTCCATCACGCGGACGAAGGGGATGATGCCGCTGGTCTTGCCGTTAAGGCCCACCGGCTCGCCGATGCCGCGCACGCTGCCCCAATAGGTGCCGATGCCGCCACCGCGCGAGGCGAGCCAGACATTCTCGTTCCAGGTGTTGACGATGCCTTCCAGGCTGTCGTCCACCGAGTTCAGATAGCAGCTGATCGGCAGGCCGCGCCCGGTGCCACCGTTGGACAGGACCGGGGTGGCGGGCATGAACCAGAGTTTGGAGATATAGTCATAGACACGCTGGGCGTGGTCCTGATTGTCCGAATAGGCCGATGCGACGCGGGCGAACAGATCCTGATAGGATTCGCCGGGCAGCAGATAGCGATCGTTCAGCGTGTCCTTACCGAATTCGGTCAGCAACGCATCGCGCGACGCATCGGTCACGATGTCGAAACGACGCTCCACCACGGTCGAGGAGGTCAGGGGTGCCGCCTCCTTGGGCTGCGCCTTGGCCGGAGCCGCCTTATTCGTTGCCGCTACCGCGTCCAACACTTCATCCATCACAGTCGCCACGTCGCCAGTACCACCTTGTCCGCTATCTCGAAAATCCATCTCAGCCCCCGAATGTTCCTGTTCCGTTCGATTCGGTCAAGCCCCGCGCCGTCCAGTCGCGCATCAGCCGCAAACCGTTTCGTGCCGGGACCGGAACGAGGCCCGCCAGACCGCGATCGCACGGACAAAATGCCCTTCAAGCGAAACCATGTTCCGCGACGCAATCACAATCTGTTGGGTGACCCCCGTTAACCCGATACAAGGGATAGTGCCATAGCCCCTTTGGGACGCAAGAGGGTAAATGACCGTTTAGAGACTCCGTTCGTCGCTCGCTCGATTCATTTCATCGCCGCTTTTGCCTGTCGCAACGCCGCGACGCATGGACTTCCCTGCCCCCCGCAAAAGGCAAGGGGGAGCATGGCCCCAAAAAAATATATTGGGGCTTGCCACGCAAATGCGTGCGCGGCCGGAGTCGCCCCTCCCACATCCCCTCACCTTACCCATACTGGACTTGGGAGCGAGGATGCGTATAGCCCCAGCCCAAGCAGGAACCCGCCGTGCAGGGCCGGGCCGCAGATATGGGGACTAGGGTAAGATGACGCTCATCAAAACCGCCGATCTGATCGAGAGCGTGGCCGACGCGCTCCAGTTCATCAGCTATTATCACCCGATGGATTATATCCGCGCACTCGGCAAAGCCTATGAGGCCGAGCAAAGCCCGGCGGCCAAGGACGCCATTGCGCAGATCCTGACCAACAGCCGCATGTGCGCGGAGGGGCATCGCCCGATCTGCCAGGACACCGGCATCGTCAACGTCTTCGTCAAATGGGGCATGGAGTGCCGGTTGGACGATAATAGCCGGTCGATGCAGGATGTCATCGATGAAGGCGTGCGGCGCGCTTATCTGAACCCCGAAAATCGCCTGCGCGCCTCGATCTTGCGCGATCCCGCTTTCTCGCGCCAGAATACCAAGGACAACACGCCTTGCGTCCTGTCGGTGGAGATGGTGCCAGGCAACAAGGTGGTCATCGACGTCGCGGCCAAGGGTGGCGGGTCGGAGAATAAGACCAAGTTCAAGATGATGAACCCCAGCGATTCGATCGTCGACTGGGTGCTGGACATGATCCCGCAAATGGGTGCCGGCTGGTGCCCGCCCGGCATGCTGGGCATCGGCATCGGCGGCACCGCGGAAAAGGCGGTGGCGCTGGCCAAGGAAAGCCTGATGGAGCCCATCGACATGGGCGAACTCAAGGCGCGCGGGCCGCAGACCGATATCGAGAAGATGCGGATCGAGATTTTCGACAAGGTCAACGCATTGGGTATCGGCGCCCAGGGTCTGGGCGGCCTCTCCACCATCCTCGACGTCAAGATTTACGATTATCCCTGCCATGCGGCGGGCAAGCCGGTCGCGATGATCCCCAATTGCGCCGCGACGCGCCACGCCCATTTCACGCTGGACGGCTCCGGCCCCGCCTATCTGGAAGCGCCCAAGCTGTCCGAATGGCCCGACGTCAACTGGACGCCGAGCAAGGAAGCGATCCGCGTCGACCTCAACACCTTGACGCCGGACGTCGTGCAAAGCTGGAAGCATGGCGACCGGCTGCTCCTGAACGGCAAGATGCTGACCGGCCGTGACGCCGCGCATAAGCGGATCAAGGATATGCTGAGCCGGGGCGAACAGCTGCCGGTCGATTTCAAGGGCCGCGTCATCTATTATGTCGGCCCGGTCGATCCGGTCGGCGACGAAGTGGTCGGCCCGGCCGGTCCCACCACCGCCACCCGCATGGACAGCTTCATGGACATGATGCTGGAACAAGGCTTACTCGGCTGCGTCGGCAAGGCGGAGCGCGGCGTCGCGGCCACTGCCGCCATCGCCAAGCACAAGAGCGCCTATCTGATGGCGGTCGGCGGCGCGGCCTATCTGGTCGCGCGCGCCATCAAAGGTGCCAAGGTCGTGGGGTTTGAGGATCTCGGCATGGAGGCGATCTACGAATTCGACGTGGCGGACATGCCGGTGACCGTCGCGGTCGACAGCGAAGGCCAGAATGTCCACCATCTCGCCCCTCTGGTCTGGCAGGAAAAGATCAAGCGCGAAGGCTTGCTGGAAGGGGTGTGAGCGGGCGCTAACGCTTCCTTCACCATGCTGCGATACCCCCATGGAAATGGGGAATATCGCAGACATCGGAACCGTCGCCAGAGCGGTCATGAAGGTCGCCAAATTGTCGGGCGACCTGGGCATCCGCACGCTCGATTTGCAGGCCGACATTAGCGAACTGGCCGACCGGGTCACGCAGCAGGCGCAGATGATCGAGGCGATCAGCGGCGCGGCCGGGCAATTGTCACGGGATGGCGACAGCGTGGCGCTGGCCGGGCAGGATGCGCGGGAACAGGCGATCGCGGCGCGCGCCATCATCGACGATTCGGGTCGGCAGCTCTCCGCCGCCAACAGCAATTTCGTCGATCTGATCGACCAGGTCAGCCATATCCATGCGCGGCTCGACGGCTTTGGCGAGGCGCTGCGCACTGTCGCCCATGTCACCAGCATGATCAGCGGCATCGCCAGCCAGACCAACCTGCTGGCGCTCAACGCCACGATCGAGGCGGCGCGGGCGGGCGATGCGGGGCGCGGCTTTGCCGTGGTCGCGGCCGAGGTCAAGAAACTGGCGCAGGAAACCGCCGCCGCCACCCAGACCATCGAACAGTCGATCGCCGCGCTGACCGGCGAAGCGGGCGGCATGCTCGCCAGCATCACCCAGGGCGCGCAGACCGCGCGCACCGCGCAATCGGACACGCGCAACATCGAAACGCTGGTCGAGCGGCTCGCCGCGCTGATGCTCGACCTGTCGAGCAACAGCGAGACGGTGGCGCGGCGGATCGCGTCGATGGTCGGGTCCGCGGGCGAGATCCGCACCGGCATCGCGACGCTGGCCAGCACGTCGAGCGACAATGCCGACGGGCTGCAAAGGCTGTCGGGCCGCGTGTCGACCGCCAGCAGCGACACCAATATGCTGCTGCAATATCTGGCCGAAAGCGGGGTCGATATTCCCGACTCGCCCTATATTCGCTTCAGCCTGGAGTCGGCGCAAAAGGTCGCGGACGCCATCGAGCGGGCGATCGAGCGCGGTGAGGCAAGCGAAGCGGCGATCTTCAGCGACGATTATGCGCCGATCCCCGGCACCAATCCGACGCAATATGTGCATCCCGTGCAGGCGGTGATCCTGCCCGTCGCCCGCGCGCAACAGGAACGGGCGCGCGGCTTTACCGGGCTGTTCGGCATGACCTTCACCGACCGCAACGCCTTTGGCGCGGTCGCCATGCCCGAACGGGCGCAGCCGCAGCGGCCCGGCGACGACGCCTGGAACGCGGAACATGCGCGGCAGGGGCTGATCTTCGACTTTCCCGACACGCGCGAACAGGCGCGGACCACCCAGCCCTTCTGCATCAAGGCCTATCGCCGCCTGACCGCCAGCGGCGAAGTGCTGCTGCTCAAACAGGTGATCGCGTCGATCCATGTGAAGGGGCGGCACTGGGGCATTTTGCAAATGGCCTATCAGGACCAGGGCTAAGCGCGGCCCGGCAAAGCGGCCGACGCGCCCTTGCCAAATCTGTGAAGTTCACACCATCGCAGGCCACGCAATTGCGGGCGAACGGACGGGTGGCGTCGATTTCGCAATAGGATAATTTTTGCGAAATGTGGGCGCGCGCGGGGGCGTGCGGAGACGTGGGGGACGGACGGCGAGAAAGAGCGGGGGGAGCATGGCATGGATTGGGGCGTGTAGGACAGGGGTGTGTTGGCCGATTGGTGCCATTTAGATGTGAGCATCACGTCTTGGCTCAGGCGCATATGTCATAACAATCGCCTTCCCCCACCTGTATGGTGTCGTTCGGTCAACCCCATACATTGGCAGATGCCGCATCATAGAATGCGACCTCAAGTGGGGTCTTCTCGTGCCGCTGCGCAGCTAGCTCATGCGCACGACCGATGATGCGCTTGTTATCATCGCTGTCCGGATCGCCATAAAGTCCTAGCCCGCCTTATTCACCAAAAGTGTCCTGAAGGGTTGGCGGGAGTGGCGTAAGCCTCTGATCTGAATTAGGAACT